>Ga0209229_10000901_pt1 | contig 12289 bp, 15 predicted proteins | sample SanBayMetagenome_FD_187466 | JGI IMG/M metagenome (GOLD analysis project Ga0209229, IMG submission 187466) | Freshwater and sediment microbial communities from dead zone in Sandusky Bay, Ohio, USA (SPAdes) (version 2) | ecosystem: Environmental > Aquatic > Freshwater > Lentic > Sediment... | reverse complement strand
ATACATGCATGACATCAAGCAAAAAATAACGATCAAAAAAATTGCAGAGCATTTTGGTTGTGCAATACGAACAGTTCATAGAAACATGAGTAATGAATTAAAAAAAGAAAAAGAAATCCTTAATCAAGAATTATGAAACAGTTTATAGTATTCTTTATAACTTGGGTATCAAGTAATTTATCTGTACCATTTTGGATTGTTGGCCATGTGCATTTAACAATAAACATATACCAAGACATACATGAAATAATTGCATCATGCGGAATGAGCATATTGGTGGCCACAGGTTTCTGGATAGAGTGGAAAAATAATATAAAACAAAATAGAAATTAATTATGAAAAGTTACAACATACCAAATTACCTTAGGTATAAAGAGGACATAGCTCGTGTTAATAAAAATAATAATGAAGCAGAATTTAAGTCATACTCTAGAGATCAACTTATAAGTAAATTCCTACCGCTTGTAGAAAATATAGCTAAAAAATTCTCAACAACAACGCAAGCTAGTGGCGTATTAGATATTACAGATCTTATACAATACGGATCAATCGGCTTAATACAAGCAGTTGACAAAATAGAATGGACAACAATAAGCGCTTCTAACGATCAAGAAAAAACAATCAAGGCATTCTTATCAAAAAGAATTAAGGGCTCAATTAGACGAGCTATAGATATTAATAGAGGTGCAATCAAGATCCCAGAACACAAGTTAAATGAAATAAGAAAAGACAATGGTCAGGACCATCAAATGGTAGCAATGTTTTTCAATTCAATATTCCTTAGCATCGATGAACAGATGAGCGATGACGACGATGAAAATATGTTATACCAAATACCTGATATAGCTGAGCTGTATAATATTGATAAGATAAATAGGTATCTTAAAGAATTATTAGGTAAGCATTTAACCGAAACAGAATATCAAGTATTAAGTTTGAGTTATGGATTAGATGGTGATAAGTATCCGGCTAATGCAATAGCAGATCAGTTAGGTATTGAGGGAGCAAGTGCTTATGTAAGAATTTCAGAGATAAAAAAGCAAGCAATAGCTAAATTAGTTGCTAACGTTGATTCCTCGCAAGTCCTTGATTACCTATAAGTTATATTGAAAATTTATAGAAAATAAGCATAAATTTGTGACACAATACGTAATTATATTAATATGAACACTAAACAATTAAACTATATTATATGGCAAAAAAAGAAGAACAATCAATGTCTTTGCATGAAAAATTATCCAGGATTCAGGTAGAATTCAAGGCTAATAAAAGTAAGTACAATTCATTTGGAAAGTACAATTTTAGATCTGCAGAAGATATATTAGAAGCGTTAAAACCTTTCAATGAAAAGTATGCTGTCTATTTCGTGGTTAAAGAACACGTAACATACAATGGCACATTGCCAATTATGTTGTCAAGTGCCACGATTTACGATGTTAACGGTACAGATTCAATTGAAGCAACAGCTGTTGTAGGAGTTGACTTAGTTCAAAAGGGTATGCAAACACCCCAAGCATTTGGATCAGCATCATCTTACGGTAAAAAGTATGCATTAGGAAATCTATTATTAATTGATGATACACAAGATGCAGATGCGACTAATACTCATGGTAAAACAACAGCTCCAGCAGCTAAAAGTAAACTTGATGTAGGTGATGCAGCATTTGACAAAGCGAAGGCATTCATTGCTAATGGCGGATCATTAGATGCAATCAAAACAAAATACGACTTAACGCCGGCAGCACTAAAAGAATTAACACCATAACTATATGACAGACGAACAAATTAAAAATGTATTAAAACGATTAGAAAATGATGAAGACTATTACGGCGATTTTGGAAAACAATTTTTATCTAACTCCGACATAAGGGCGTTATTAAAAGATCCATTAACATTCAAACAACCAATAACAGGAAATCCAAATTTAATTAAGGGATCATACTTCCACACATTAATATTAGAGCCAGATAAACTGGAAAAGATTAAGATCATTGATACAACAACTCGTAACACTACGAAGTACAAAGAGTTATCAAACGGTGAAATGTGTTTATTACAGCATGAAGCAGACTCAATAGAATTATTAAGAGATGCTGTATTAGAGAACACAGTAACACGAGATCTAATTAGAGATATAGATGTGGAATATGAAGTTCCAGGATTAATAAAATTAGAAGATGAATGGTTCAAACTAAAAGCGGATATTAAGAATAACACGCAAGGTTTAATAGTAGATTTAAAAACGACGTCTGACATAGATAAATTCAGATATTCCGCAAAAGAATACAACTACGATAGCCAAGCTTACATTTATTCCAAATATTTCAATATGGATATGGTATTTGTGGCCATCGACAAAACATCAAAGAAGATAGGCATATATGATTGTTCCCCGCAGTTCTTAGAAAGCGGTAAGTTCAAAGTTGAAAAAGCAGTAGAAACATATCGACTATTCTTCAAAGATGAAAATTTTAACTTAAAAGATTATTGTATAACAGAAACACTTTAAAAAAAAAATTATGAAAAAATTAGCATTAGGTTTAGTATTATTAAATATTATTTTTGTATCTTGCAGACAACAAGCAGAAACGACCACAACAAATAAAGACACAATTTTTGCGGACGGCAAAACTTCAGACACAACAGTAGTAGATTCAGTAACTAATAAATAATTATATATGGCAAGTATTATTAAAGCAAGCATTAATTTAAATGAAATTCCAAAGCACAAGATCATTGATGGTAAGAAAGGTAAGTATTTACCAATCACAATTACAATCAACGATGAAGTAGACCAATTTGGGAATCAAGGACCAGTAATGGTTGAACAATCAAAAGAAGAGCGCGAATCAAAAGCGGCTAAGGTATACCTTGGCAATGTAAAAGTTGTATGGACAAATGGTCAGAATGTTGCGGCTGCTGTAAATGATCAGCAGAAACAAGGAGCAAGACAACCAGCACAATCTTTTGCACCACAAGCAGATGATTTACCTTTTTAAACTTATAGATTAAAATTAAAAATAAATTTTAAGCTTACGGATTTAAAATAATTAAACAATCTAATTAAATACAATGCAAGTAAACAGATCAGAAATAAATGGATTCCAAATAGATGCTTTTAATCAATATGGATTAGAAGAAAAAACCCAAGGCATTTGTCCGCTATGTTCACACGACAGAAAAGGTGAACACAAAAAAGCGAAATGTGCATCTTATGATTGGGAAACAGGGATTGGTACTTGCCACAATTGTAATAAGTCATTTCAATTACATACTTATAAGAGAAAAGGCGAAACGCAAAAAGTATATGTAAAGCCAGATAGAGATGCAGTTCTCGACTCTGGCTTAACTTATCCTTTATCAGATAAGGTTGTAGAATGGTTTGCAACAAGAGGCATATCAAGAAACACATTAGAAGAATTAAAAGTTACAGATGGTACAGAGTTTATGCCACAAACCAGCAAGAACGAAAACGTAATAAAGTTTAATTACTTTATTGGAGATGATCTTGTTAATATAAAGTATAGGGATGGACGCAAACATTTCAAACTTTATAAGGGCGCAGAAAAAGTATTTTACAACATCAACAGCATAGTCGGTTGGGATTATTGTGTATTAGTTGAGGGTGAGATGGATGTCTTAGCCCTTGCTGAAGCAGGAATAACAAACGCTATTTCAGTGCCTAATGGCGCGACACTACATACAAATAACTTAGAATACCTAGATAATTGTATTGATTATTTCGACGATAAGAATAGAATAATCATTGCTGTAGACTCAGATGAAGCTGGGCAAGCATTACAATCTGAATTAATCAGAAGGCTAGGATCTGAAACTTGTTATATAGCAACGTTTGAAGATTGTAAAGATGCAAATGAATACTTATTAAAGTATGGCAAAGAAGCTTTAGCACAAAGAATTGGTAAAGCAAAGCCAGTGCCTTTAGAGAATGTTACAACATTTAAAGACATAGAAGATGAGATTACGGATTTTGTTAGGAATGGTTTCAAGCCTGGTTTCCAAGTTGGGCTACCTAATTTCGATGATATATTCAGCACTTATACTGGTCAGTTTATTACTGTTACTGGTGTGCCTAGTTCGGGCAAGTCTGATTTCGTTGATCAAATGGTTGTAGGCTATAATAAAAACTATGGTTGGAAAACAGCTTATGCTTCGCCAGAGAACTCACCAACATATTTGCATGCTCATAAGTTAATGCGCAAAGTTTGGGAAGGTATGCCAACAGAAGCAGATATTTATTCAGATAGATGGAATCAAGTTGCGGATCACGTTAACGACAACTTCTTCTTCATTGACATGGAAAAATATACGTTAGATGCCGTATTAAAGAAGGCGGGTGAGCTAGTAAAGCGTAAAGGTATTAAATGCTTAGTGATTGATCCATTCAATAAGGTTAGAGACAATGACGCATCAGGTGATGTTAATGTGTATACATTAGAATACTTAAGTAAGATTGAGATCTTTGCTAAGAAATACGATGTATTAGTAATGGTTGTTGCGCATCCTACTAAAATGTATAAAGGTTCTGATGGCAAAATTGAAGAGCCAACTATGTATAACATTAAAGGTGGTGGCGAATGGTATGACGCATCTTATCATGGCTTATTGGTTCACAGAGATTACGAAAACAAAACTGTTAAAGTAAAAGTGCTTAAGGTTAAGTTTCAGAATCTTGGAGAGAACGGTGCTGAATGTCATTTTGTTTGGGAACCAAAGTCAGGTTGTTTTATGCCTCATATACCAATAGATACGTCTAATGATAAACTTCCCTGGGAATAATGGGTAGTGGTAATAAGAAAGGTAAAGCAATAGACATGGGTAATTATGTAGCTAAAGACAGAGAGCAAGCAGCTTATGTTTGGTGTATACATAATAATATATTTATTGCACCTAAAGCTAAGAGTGCAACTGAATGGTATATTTGTATTACTTCTAACGGCAAGACAACGCAAAGTCCTTTATCTTATGAGAGGATCGATATATGGAAAGAGATATATAAGTTCTATACTTATTACTATGATAAATATAGTGGTGTTAAAGTTGTTAAAGAAGTACAGCCAAGAAAGTTTGTAAAAGAGGAACCAGTAAAACAAAAAGAAAAACCAACAATAAATACTTTATTTTAATATGACAAAATACGAAGCACAATACAAAGAGTTGTTATGGAAATGCATGATAAACGGAGTATATCGTAAGGATCGAACAAATGTAGGTTGTTTATCAATATTCAATGCTAGCTTAAGGATTAATCTTAATGAAGGTTTTCCTTTGTTAACTGGTAGAAAAATGTTTCAAAAAACTTTTGACACAGAGTTTGATTGGTTTATGAATGGTGAAACTAATATCCAAAGATTCAAAGATGCTGGCGTAAAGATATGGGATTCTTGGGCTGATGAGAATGGAGATCTAGGACCAGTATATGGTTATCAAATGCGTAACTTTAACGGTGCTGGTGGCGATCAACTTCAGGCTGTAATAACAAGTTTAAAAAATAATCCTGATAGCAGAAGACATATAATATCATTGTGGAATCCATTGCAATTACATCAAATGGCATTGCCTCCGTGTTATTTATATTTTCAATTCTTTGTAGAACAAGACAGGCTTAATATGTTTGTAGTTCAAAGATCAGGTGATATTTTTTTAGGGATACCTTATGATGTAGCTTTGTTTTCAAAAATACTTTTGTATATTGCAGAAGAAACTAATTTGAAAGCAAACTATATTGATATACAAATCGTAGACGCTCATGTTTATAACAATCAACATGATGCTATACGCAAATATCTTGATCAAGAAACTTTTCAAGCACCGGACTATATTTACAAAAACGGAGCATTATCCCTAATAAATTACAATCACGGACCAGTAATAACGGCAAAAGTAGCCATTTAACCTTAATTATGTATTATATATATCACATTCCAGGTAAAAAGATAGGAGTTACACGTAATCTTAATAAGAGAGTCGAATTCGCGCAAGGGTATGCTCCTGGTGAATATGAAGTGCTTGAAATAAGCCATGACATTCACTATGTGTCAGACCGAGAAAGATTCTTACAAAAGCAATACGGTTATAAAATAGATCGAGATTCCTATAAACAAGTAGTAGACAATAAAAATAAACTAAACAAATCAAATAAAATGAAATTAAACATCACAGAACAAACGATTACGTTTCCATGCCCTCCAAATAAATTAAAAGGACAGCTTTTGGACTCATTAGGGCTTACATTTGAAACACAATATGGCAAATACATATTGAATACTGAACTAATAGATTGGATTGTCCAAAACGCTTCTGTGTCAATGTTTAATATTAATAGAAGTTTTGTATACAATAAAGCTTTACATAATACCTTCCAATCTCCAGAAGCATTTGTTGAACAAAAATTGGCACCTGCCGAACAAACACTTGCTGATATGCGCAGACAATTAAATGAAATGCTTAATGAAGTCCTTAATAATAAACAACCGCAAGAAGAAGTTGATCCTACCACTAATGTATATGATTTAATTAGAGATTGGGCGAGCAAGAAAGGTATTTATACATCAGGTGATTCTAAAACGCAATATGTTAAGCTAATGGAAGAATCAGGAGAATTAGCAAGGGCAATTCTTAAACGAGATAAACCAGAAATTAAAGATGCAATTGGTGATATGGTTGTAGTATTAACTAATCTTGCATACTTAGAAGGTTTTGATATTGAGGATTGTGTTACATCAGCTTACGATGTAATTAAGAATCGAACAGGTAAAATGGAAAACGGAACTTTTGTAAAATCTACATTATAATATGCAAAAACAAGAAATTGAATTTAGGGATCCAGTCGTACAACAAGTAGTAAATAAATTTGTATCAAGATCTGATGTTGGCTTTGCTAAATATGGCAAGACTATGATTGATGACAAATCTGATATTAAAGTCTGGCTTAATCATGTTCAAGAAGAATTAATGGATGCAACATTGTATATTCAAAGATTAAAGATTGAAATCAACGATCTAATTGAAGAACGTGTAACAAGGAATGAAATACAAGCTTTATTAGATTGCATTAATGTTGTAGATCCAGAATATGTTTCACCAAAAGTTAAACCATTCAATGGCATATACGAAACTATTGCAAAGCATGAAAAGAAAAAGGCAAAGAAAAAACACAAAGCCTACCGTGTAAATCGTGGTGATACTTATTCTTTTACTATGGATGATGATTTTGAATGGCAGGTAAGTTGTACTAATTGTTGTATGAATGAGAAAAGCTAGAAAGAAAGGGCCAGTAGTTGCAAAGAAAATAATATATGATGGTATTACATTTGCTTCTGGACTTGAAAAGTATATGTATAAAGCTTTGAAAGAAGCTAATATAGACTTTCAATATGAGGGGGTAACATTTGAATTGTTGCCCTCTTTCATATTTGAAAACGTTTCAATGGAAAGACAATCCAATGGCAAAGGTGATTTTATTAATAGAGGTTTGAAAAAGATATTAAATCTTAAATATACACCAGATTTTGTGGGAGAGCATTTTATAATTGAAACTAAGGGTAGAGCTAATGAATCTTTTCCATTGCGTTGGAAATTATTTAAGAAGTGGATGATGGACAATAATGATTACCGACCATTATATAAACCTCAAAATCAATCTGAGTGTGATACTACGGTAAAATTAATATTAGCTAATACAAAAAACAAAAAATAGATGAATAAATTTAGTGAAAAAAGTTGGTCAATATCCATTGGGATATATACAGGAATCCTATTAGGGTTCAGGGCATATGTAGAAGAGTATTATACAACCTATGTGTTGTACTTGCCATTTATAGATATTGCATTAGAAATTGATAATTAAAAAATAAATATGAGCCTTAGTCTAGATAAACAAATATTAAGTGACATTACTGTATACACAAAGTATGCAAAGTACGATCCGTCAAAGGAGCGTAGAGAAACGTGGGAAGAATTAGTAACAAGGAATATGGAAATGCACAAGGCAAAATTTCCACAAATGAAAGAAGCAATTGAACAAGTATACAAAAATTTCGTATTCACTAAAAAGGTTTTACCATCAATGCGAAGCTTACAGTTTGGCGGTAAAGCTATTGAGCTTAATAATGCTCGTATTTATAATTGTGCTTTCTTGCCTATTGATAATATTCGTAGTTTTTCTGAAACTATGTTTTTACTTCTTGGAGGAACTGGTGTTGGATATTCGGTACAGAATCACCACATTGATAAACTACCTGAGATAAGAAAACCTAATTACGATCGTAAAAAGCGCTATGTTGTTCAAGATAGTATTATTGGTTGGGCGGACGCAATTAAAACGTTATTCAAATCATATACGGGGGAATTAACTTCACACATTGAATTTGATCTTTCAGATATACGTCAAAAGGGAGCATTGCTAGTTACAGCTGGTGGTAAAGCACCAGGGCCAGAACCTTTGAGATTAGCGTTAGTTAAGATTGAAGCTATTCTTAGAGAGAAAGAAGATAGGTCAAAACTAACAGATATTGAGTGTCACGATATTCAGTGTCATATTGCCGATGCTGTTTTAGCTGGCGGTATACGTAGAGCAGCAATGATCTCATTGTTTGATCTTGATAGTACTGCAATGCTAAATTGTAAAGCTGGAAATTGGTGGGAAGAAAATCCGCAAAGAGGTAGAGCTAATAACTCAGTTGTTTTATTGCGTCATAAGATTGATAAGAAAACATTTGATAAAGTATGGGAACGTATTGAAGCATCTGGATCAGGGGAGCCTGGTATTTATCTTACCAACGATAAAGATTGGGGTACAAACCCTTGCTGTGAGATCGCATTGAGGCCATATCAATTCTGTAATTTAACAGAGATTAATATGGCTAATATTGAAGATCAAGAAGATTTTAATGCAAGAGCATCTGCTGCATCATTCTTAGGAACGTTGCAAGCATCATACTCAGACTTTCATTATCTTCGAGATATATGGAGAAAGAATACAGAAAAGGATGCCTTACTTGGGGTTTCAATGACGGGTATTGCATCTAAGTCAAACCTAGAATTAAATTATGAAGAAGCAGCAAACGTCGTTAAAGAAACAAACAAAGAAACAGCTAAGGCGCTTGGAATTAATATCGCGGCAAGAACGACGGCCGTTAAACCAGCTGGTACAACTAGCTTGGTACTTGGTACTTCTAGCGGGATACATGCTTGGCATAATGATTATTATATACGCCGCATGCGTTTAGGTAAGAATGAAGCAATATATTCTTATCTTGCAATTAATCATCCAGAATTGCTAGAAGATGAATACTTTAATCCAACATTGCAATCAGTTATTTCAGTCCCTCAGAAGGCTCCAGATGGCGCTATAACGAGACATGAATCAACATTAGATCTATTGGAAAGAGTAAAACTTATATCTAGAGATTGGGTTAAGACTGGTCACGATAAAGGTAACAATACCCACAATGTATCTTGTACTGTTTCTGTTAGAGATGATGAATGGAAAATCATTGGTGAATGGATGTGGGCGAACAAAGAGTACTATAACGGACTGTCTGTTTTACCATATCATGGTGGCACATATAAGCAAACACCATTTGAGGATTGTACAAAAGAAGTATACGATGAGATGATGTCCGCATTAAAAAATGTTGATCTATCAAGAGTAGTCGAGATACAAGACAATACTAACTTTGTTGATTCAGCAGCTTGCGGAGGAGGAAATTGTGAGATTGTATAGTTACCTAGGAACAAGATGTTGGATTTACACATTATATATAAATAAGATATGAAAGAACAAACATTAGTTGAAATGAAAAATAAAGTTGATGCAATCACGCGAGTGCTTCAGCAGTTGATCTACGAGCAAGATAACTTGCGAACTTTAACGGTTGGAATGATGGAAACAATAAAGGCTATGCCCGATTATGAAGAAGCATTGCAGGTTGTTAAAGATAAAGTAAAGGAGCAGGAAGAAAAAGATAATGCTCCAAAGTTAGAAGTTTAGTTTAGTTTATTAATCAGAAAAGGGGACCGCGAATTATCACGAGTCCCCTTTCTTCGGTTATAGGAATATTTAGGTATGGTGCCTATTTATCTTTATTCCTTTTAATCACCGCCCATCTTTCTTTTTCTGCGTTCTTCTCTCTTTCTGTATTTTTCTTCACGCACCTTATCTAAATAATTACTGTATTCAGCGTTAGATAATTTACTTATAGAATCTTTCAACGCAATTTTCTTAGCCTCTCTTGTTTTCTTAGCTTTTTCTTTGCCCTCAACTTTACGTTTAGTTTTTGCTTCCTCGATAATCTTTAAATCACCGGCTGGTTTTTCTATTCCAACTGTCCAAGGCGTAAATCCTACTGCAACCGCAAATCTTTGCCAGGCTTTGTTTTGATTATTTAAAGCTTGAGAAACATTCTCAATCTTGCTTACTAAACGATCCATTGGCACATTGAATACTACCTCAGCTCCTTTACCAGCTATAGAATAATTTGGGCCAAGATGAACTCTCCCGTCTTGCATTACGTCCCAGCCTCTTGCTGCTATTAGATCTTTATCTTTTTCCGTTTGTTTTAAGCCAGAATATATTTTTCTTAACTTAGATCCAATTGGAGGCGATATATTAGCGGCTTCAACTACAACTGCAGCATAATCTTTTTGTTTCTTCTCCTGTTGTTCCATGTATTTTACAGCCACATTTTTAAGTGTAGCAGCAATACCTCCATAGAATCCGGTACCTCTAAGGATTGAATCAAGTACTCCATTCGCTAAATCAACAGCTTTCTCCTCTCTCTTTTTATTTCTTTTTTCTTCCTCTTCATCTTCGTCAAACAATACTGCAAATAAGCCTTGTTGTAATACCGAGAAAATTGTATTTTGAATTACCAAGTAATAACTGATTTTAGCAATATTAGTTTTAGCATCACCTCTTCCGTTCTTTAGATCTAAGAAAGCTTTCTTAACTAATCTAGACTGTTGCATTGCGGTATTCTGAAAAGTTAATAATAATCTTCCCGCTCCACTTGCTTGTTGCTTAGAAATATCCTTTGGATCACCAGACTGTTGCGTTTCATCAGCAACTTTAGAAAACTCTTCCCACGCCAATGTTTCAGCCTCAGACTCCGACATGCCTTCCTTAATGTGAGTTTTAATTCTATTTCTATAATATGGCGCACCCCCAGATGATATTGCGAAACTATCTGCTAATTGTGTTGGAGTATAACCTATCTTTAATAAATATGAAATAACAGCAGCGGCTTTATTTTTACTACCCGCAGCAGCATTTGCAATTTCAGATGCAACAACATCCTCACGCAATCCACCACGTCTTTCTTTCATTTTATCTGAATTCCATATAGTAGCAAAGTCACTCCAGTATTGTTTTTGATTTGCAAAAGCTTTTGCTGCAGCCACAGGATTGTTGTCTCTTAAATTTAAGAAGTTAGCTGTACTTAATAACTGTAATACGGCAGACCTTGTGTTAAGGAACATAATAACCCCGGTAGACCCTGTAACCCAGTTGGTCCACATGGTTGTTTCCTTATCGCTACCATAACTGCGGTTTTTGCCATTAGTCATTCTATATATTGAGTCTTCTAGCGCTTCACGTACGTTTGTTCCGTATACGGCTTGGATCTTATTCATATTAGGACCCACTAATTTTCCACCGTCCCATTTTCCAAATATAGCCTCAACGTTTTCAATAAATTCGCCTAAGAATTTTTTTCTTCCACCTGACTGAGTTATATTAAATAAGTCAGAAACAATTGTGTCAGTATCCCAATTTTCAGATGGTTCAACCCACCCTTTGTCTTGACGACTCATTGTTTTTAACCCCTCTTTAAATGCCAGTAATTCTGGATCACCATTAACCATATCAACAAGTTTTCTATTGTCTCTTTGTGTTAATCCAGGTATTTCTATTCCCGCATCATTCCACAATGCAACACGTATTGCTTGATCATAAGTAAAATCTTTATCAGGACCAAGTTTTTCTAGTTTCTTTTGAACATCAGGAAAAGCTTTTGTCAATGCTTTATATGATTTTTTAATTGACTGTCTTGCCCCATCCATTAAATTAACCCCATTAATATATGGTTTTAATAAAGCCTCATCAAAGAATTTTTGTTGTTCTTCTCCGCGTTTACCTTTACCTATAAATTTATATAGTAACAATTCAAAGTCTGCTGCAGATGGTGGTACAAATAAATCAAATCTATTTTTACCGGCCCCTCGTCTTTTTGCAACAATGTCAGAATATACTTTATAACTTTCTAC
>Ga0209229_10000900_pt1 | contig 12291 bp, 8 predicted proteins | sample SanBayMetagenome_FD_187466 | JGI IMG/M metagenome (GOLD analysis project Ga0209229, IMG submission 187466) | Freshwater and sediment microbial communities from dead zone in Sandusky Bay, Ohio, USA (SPAdes) (version 2) | ecosystem: Environmental > Aquatic > Freshwater > Lentic > Sediment | place... | reverse complement strand
CCGGCTTGCGGTCCCGATGCGTTCGCTCGTCACCAACCTGATGATCACCCTCGGTGAGAAGCAGGCTGATGCGACCCCGGCGCTCATCGATCAGGTCGTGGCCCCGAAGCTCACGGCGTTCGCCCGCAACATGGCGCACACCCTCTGCAACTACTGGTACCTGAGCCAGAACAGCTCGTACCGGCTCTGCACCATCAGCAATGCCGTCTGCACCAGCGCCACCGGCCAGTCGCGAATCACCTTCAATCCGGCGAACTTCGAGACCCACCGGTTCACCCGTGGCCAGCGCGTGGACATTCTCCACTCGGGCGGCCAGCGTTCCAATGACTCTGCGGCCACCAGCACCCGCAGCTCGCGTCACAACCTGATCGTCGAGAACGTGGATGCACTGCAGAACAAGGTCACGCTGATCTGCTCCAACAACTCGCTGTTTGCGGCTATCGGCGTCGGCGGCGGCATGCTTGATACCAACGCAGCGGCGATTGGAACCAGCGATGCGACGGTGGCGACGGCCATGAACGGCCTTCAGGTCGTGTACGCGAACACGAACCTCGCTGCAGGTGGTGCGGCTGGATCGAACACGTTCGTGGGCATCGCCGGCATCAACAGCTGGCTCAAGAACGGCAACGAGACCAACACCAACGGCACCAAGCTGCTCGGCAATGAGGCGGATTCGACCGACTTCATCGACGTGAACGACCGTCCGGAGTTCAAGAGCTTCAAGTACGACGTGGCCGGTGCGCTCACGGAGTACAACCTGAAGCGGTACCTTCAGCGCGTTCACTCGGCGTTCGAGCCGCTCGGAAACACCATCGACACGCTCATCGCCAGCGAGGGCGTGTGGACGGCGTACGAGGCGCAGAAGATCGGTCAGTACCGCATCGACCGCACCAACCGCGCTGCCTCGATTACCAACGAGGGCCAGGCCGACGGCTTCAGCTTCAGCTTCGAGGGCAAGACCTACAAGGGTTCGACCTCGCGCTACGTCGAGGGTGGCACCCTCTACGGCATCAAGCTGGGGGGCAAGAACTGGAAGAAGTACGTTCCGCCGTCGCCGGCTGGCCTCTCGAAGATGAGCCAGGCCGACGCCTACGTTCCGTTCGAGTTCGTCGCGGGCGCCCTCACCGGCACCAGCACCAACCAGCTTCCGATGTTCCACATCAACGGCTCTGACAACCTGGTCACCCAGGCCAGCCAGATGCCGGGCCGCATCCGCATGCAGCTCGTCCCGGATCAGGTCAACGGCATGAAGCTCGTTGGCATCACCGAGGATCGCGTCTACATGCCGACCTCCGGCAACATCGCCTGATCCTGAGTCAGACGGTACAATGGGGCCATCCCGTAAATGGGGTGGCCCCTATTCTTTGGAGTGAACCATGTCGATGTCGGAAGATCAGATCTCGGCGGCTCTACTGTTCGGAACCGAGATGGTGGCGGAGCGGTTTGAGCTGGTGCCCCCGTGCCCGTGGCTGTCGGCCCTGAAGCAGAAGACGGGGATGGACGACCTCTTCGTGTATCGGCACCGCAAGACCGGCAAGTTCGGTCTGGCCCAGTGGTCGATCAAGCCGAAGGTGTTCGGGCAGGGCATGGCGGTGGCCACCGAACTCTGCGTCTTCTCGGGGCCCCCCGGACAGAACCCGCCGGATCTCCCCGACATGGAGTGGCTGCTGTGGCGCTGCAAGCCCGAGGGCGAGATGATCGACGAGATGAAGCGCAATCGGCTGCGGAAGTACAGCGACAAGCAGTCGGCGCTGCTGGACCGGAAGAGCATGCTGGACGACATGGAGAAGGTGCTCCGGACCAGAGGACTGGACGAGGCCGCCGACAAACTGAGTCTTGAGGATGTACCCGACGAAGGTCCCGAGCTGGACCAGATGCGGGAACTGCTGACCTGGGCCGCCTCCGGCAAGATCATCTCCACGAGCTGAACCATGCACTCATCCGGCTCCATCATCAAGACGTACTGCGAGAAGGTCCGGCACTACTTGGACGATCCGGACCTGGATGCCAAGTACGACGACAACTACCTGGTGCGCTTCTTCCTGCCGAGCGCGATGACCGACGTGATCTCGCGCGTCTCCCAGATGTCGGAAGCGCAGATCCTCTCGTCCTTCGACATCACGGTGACTCCCGGAACAACGCACTACCGGCTTCCGCCAGCGGTCGCGCAGGTCATCCGCATCGGAGTCGTGGAGGCGGTCACCGGTCTGTTCGTCGAGGACCTCCGCCCCCGAAACCAGTTCAACCTGCACGGCCCGAACTGGTCCATCCAGGGCAACGCCATCGTGTTCCAGCCGGCCATCGATTCCACCCGGACGTTCACGGTGGTGTTCGTCCCGAGCGGGGACGTGATGTGCCACTACTGCTCGACGCTCACGGGCTCCGTGAACTCGAACGGCACGTTCACGATGGACACGACGCCGACGCTTGGCAGCATCGACAAGCGCCCGAACGCCTACCAGGGCTGCTACGTCCGCGTGTTCGGCACGGTCACCGATGAGGTCACGATCCGCAACCACGACACCACGTTGCAGGTGCTGACGCCCAACATCGCGTTCACCAACGCCGTGGGCCTCTACAGCTACGAGGTGGTTCCGTTCCTGCTGGAGCCCATGATCGACGCGATCTCGATCAGTGCGGCTATGCGGGCGGGCGTGGGCCGCAAGATCAACCAGGCCCACATGCAGTCGTTGATGCTGGCGTACAAGCAGGCGATCAAGACGTCGCACGACACGATGGCCAACATGAATGGCCGCACTGGCAAGTACTTTGCCAGCCCCACCATCGACACCCACCCCGCCTTCTACGTCGGTCCTGCTGCCGCCACGAGCACAGCCACAATCGGCGGAGGCGCGGGAGGCACGGCGGCCTGTGACTGCGAGGACGTGGCCAGTCAGACGGTCCAGAACCAGATCCTTGATCTCCTCGAAGACCTTGAGGCGAGTGTCGAGACCCTCACTACCGGGGGCATCTACGGAGGAACCTGGAGCACCTAATGGCACTGATCGGCTACCCATACTCGGCGGCAACTCAGGATCTCTGGCTCTACGCCCCAGAGACACTGGTCCACACCGGCGGCACCACCGTGGTCGAAAGCCCTGTCGCCTGGAACCCTGGGTCTCCGCTCTACGGGTACCGCTGGTCGCTGCAGGGTATCTCCCTGCGGAAGCGATACGCCTCCAACATCAACCTGAACTCCGCGTTCTTTCCCTACAACGACCCGAACGACCCCGCCAACAAGTGGGCCTACAACAACTGCTACCCGATGGCCTTCTACGCCTTCACCCGGAAGCACCTGTTCACCTGTGCCCACTGCTACGCCCGCCTGGTGTCTGCTGTCCGCAACCCCACCCAGAAATGGTCTGGGACCATATGGACGCCCAACACCTTGAACGACAAGCTGACGGCGTTCAAGTGGATGGACGGCAACAACAACATCTCCGACTCCTTCGAGACCACTGAGGTCATTGCACCGTACGGCATCAACACCACACCCCCACTGGCCACAGCTGCCGATGTCATCTTGTCGGAGCTCGATGGGACCTTGTCGTTCCAGCCGATGCAGGTCGTGGACTTCCTGAACCTGGCTCCCGGCGCCACGCTCTGGTTGCTCGACTCCACGATGAAGATCATTCGGATGAAGCTCACGAAGGCCTGTATCGAGAATACCGCTCTTGGCGAGGCGGAGGAACGGCTCGACGTGGACGCGATGTTGCCTGACGGTTCGGCCACTGCTCCGGTCAATTTCTTCCTGCACGACTCCGGCAGTGTCCTTCTCGTCGAGATCGAGCCCCCTAGCTCCCCGGCCGCCGGAGACGGCATCATGGGCCTGGTCGCATCGCATGTTTACGGTGGGGGTTCCTTCTACTCGCCCGGAGGTTTCTACGGAGAGTTGTCCGCCTACGGCGACAGAGGATCCGCCCCAAAATCGATCAACATCCGCAGCTACACCGCATCCACCGGTTACGCGATGAAACCTCTGGCGCATGCCCGTCGCCAGCACAACGATCTTGTTCTTGCCAGCGAGATGGACCGTCTGCTTGAGCGCGTCCAGGCCATTGATATCCCGGAGTAAACCATGTCCTTGACTGGCCCCGTCATTCCCAAAACTTTCCATCAGCCCAACAGCGCTGGGCCAACGCCAACCGTCACCTCAAGCATCGCCGGCGAGATCATCACGTGCTCGAACACCGGCCGCATGTGGGTCAACAATCGCGATACGTCGATGGTTCCCGTTCGCCCCGAGTTCACGTTTACGGATCTCGGCGGCGAGACGCTTGCAGGCGTTCGATCCACACTGTTCGGCTCATTTCCGTTTCAATCCTGCGGTGTTGAAATCTACGGCGGAGGACTCAGGGTTGGGCGCGTCGAATCGTCCGGAGATGTGATCTCGACCTCGACGATGCAGTGCGCGGCGTTCAGCATGAACAGCGCCAGCACGTTCAGCGTGACCACTTCGAGCGCAGCTGCGAATCCGATCCATCTGCGGGCGCTGAAGCCCACGATGTCGAACGACGGCACCACGGCCACGGGTGCGAACCGGTACTGGTTCTCCGTGACCAACAGCCTGGGCTGCGAGTTCGGAGACAGTGGGGGTGTTTCAGGGACTTACCGGCTCAACGCCGTGATCAGCGGCACCAAGGCCCAGTTCGAGCGCGTCATCGAAGCCAACGACGGCGTCAAGCTCACGGACCTTCCCAGCGCTTATATCTTGGGAACTGACGTCAACGGCACCATTGTGAACGGCCTTTCCAACTTCGGGGACGTCACACAGGTTCTTGCAACAGACCTCACCCTTGTAGCCAATACCGCCTTAGAGCTCGGGGACCTTAGGGTAATAGTTGGAACTGCAGGCCAAACCCAGAAGTGGTTGCTGACCGCGACCATTTCCTCCAACCACAGCGGAAACCACAACGTCGAGTTCAAGATCCAAGACCACACCAATAGTGTTGATATCGTTGGGTCCAAGACTTCCGGATCCGCGTTTGCGAGTCTGTGCGGCACCTCTGTTTACACCATTACCGGTGAAGTTCAATTCCGGGTTTGGGTGCAGTCCTCGCATACAGCGACGATTCAAAGGCTCAACGGACTTGGTGTGCCCTCCACAACCTTTACGGCGACGAGGTTGGCGTGAGCGGGGAGCAGCTGAATGACGCGAACCGCGAGTTCGAGCAGATAGCTCCCTCGATGTCCGCCGCCTTCAGCGAACGGTTCACTTCCGGATTCCAGGTGCGAACCATCGTGCCCGGGATGAAGATGATCGGCGCCACCGCGTACTCGTCGCCAGGTGATGGGTCGGGGCAGTTCGGGCCGACGCCCGCCAGCACCATGTTTCTGATGGGCTCGAACGGGCTTGGGGATCCTGGCGCCCTGATCTTCAACCTGATCAGCAATCCGCCCACCCCCACTGTTCCGAATCCCGGGACCGAGCCGCCGGTGGGTCCAGAGGAACGGTTGCGGTACTCGTGCCTCAGCGGCAAGTGCATCCAGGATCCCAACGGTCAGTACTACGGCATCGACGAGTGCCTGGCGGATGCCTGCGGAACCGAGACCAGTGGGGGTGGAAAGGGCTGCGACTGCGGATTCGGATTGTCCCACACCGTGTTCAAGGGTGAGATCACGGCGGCTGCGGGACCGTACACGCAGGGGGGCACGGGCCGCATCTACTGGCTGTACAGCTTCACCGAGGTCAATGGTGGTTCCAGGACGGGCCAGATGTACAATGAGCATGAGTTGTCAATGCCGAACAATGGCGGCAACTCCGCGCCTGCGGGCGTGACTGTGACCCGGCTGAGGATCCCGACAGATGCGATTGTGCCTGTGTTCGTCGATGAAGCCGGGTTATACTGGTTCCAGGAACAGAACCCCCTGCAGATCATCTGCCCATGAGTAACGGTGTCCTTTCTTCGTCGTGCTGCTGCGGACCCTGCACGTCATGCTGCAGCTGGTGGGCCGCTTCTCCGACTGGACCCGTCAACTTCCAGCTACAGTTCTACCAGGATGTCACGTGTGAGATCGGGCCTGGCGGTCAGTTCATGACGCTGGGGTACACGGCTTGGACGATCGATGCAGTGCTGACGAAGAGCGGCAGCTGCTGCGACTACAACACCTGTGGCCCGAGTTACGCGAACCTGATGCGGTACACGGCCTCCAGCTGCGAGGTCAGTGCCACTTCGTTCCGCAAGACCTATTCGTTCGGGTTCCCGCGCCAGAACTGCTTTGAGAACTACCCGGTGTCTTGCGTGTCCCCTTGCCACTCCGAGTGCATCTGTGAGAAGAATCCCTTGCAGTGCGGTGGAGACCCAACGCATCCTGAATGGGTGGGGGGCAACCAGTGGCAGTTCAATCCGACGCCTGATCCGAATCCTTGTGCGCCCGGGTTCTACACGTGCGGGGTGGTTCCGTGCACGGCCATGAATGGGGGTAACCCTCCGGACGATGGGTGGTCGAACTTCACGCAGCTCAACAACGATTGCTACCAGTGGAACTGCAAGAAGTGCTCTCAGCAGGACATGGCAGGGGAGTGCGAATGCAGTTGCAAGACGGTGCCCGAGCTCTTGTGGAAGCTGATGTACACCGAGACGCGCAACTACACCGGCACCGTCGTGGGTAGCGGATCCCCTGCAGGATGCGCGGATAATGGGGAGTATCCGCCGTACCTCGGGGTGCCCGATCCGGTGTGCGGCACTGCTTTCGGAACGTATGCTCGGCCTCCCCAGGCGGGCGCGGGAGCGGTGATCACGATCTACTGCGGGCCGAGCATCTGCGGCGGAACGTGCTTCAAGCCGACGCTGCTCTTTACGCCGGGAGCCCAGATTCTGATCACGAACTCAGTGGAGTACGACGCCACCATGAATCCGTGTTGTCCGTCCGGGTACTGCCCGGGCTCCGGGCCGTACGCCGGGTACATTCCGCAGGGTTCGTGTTTCCAGACGAGCACGAGCAACTCTCCGATCTGTCTGCCCAGGATGACGCTGCAGGGGTCGGGAGCGTTGTTCAACTCGAGCACCTTCGACAATCCGGTGGCTGGGTGCTGGTTCGATGCGACCCTCGGTATGGGCATGCAGACCGCGACAGGATTGTCCGGAGCTCCGTTCGACAAGTGGGCCAGGTATTGCACTCCCGTCAACTGGGCGGAGTGCCAGAAGCTGGCTTGGGACCACGACTCCGAGGTGTACAGTGGGTCCCCTTACTGGCCTGGATACTGTGGGAAGTCCGTCTTCGTTTCGTGCGAGGAGATATTGAGGTACGAGCGATGCTTCCTGCCGAACTTCACCGAGAAGTTCTGCATCAATAGAACCCTGGGATCGACCGTCTCATGAAATGCTTCTGGAACAAGGATGGCGTCTGCAAGCACCCGAAGATCTCGGGGACCCCAGCCACGGAGGAGACGTGCCGCCAGTGCGCCTACTTCTCGCGGGCGTCGCAGCAGTCGACCCAGGATCCCGAGACCTACGAGGCCATGCTGCGGAAGCGGGCCGAGTGGGAAGCGGACGGCCGGCACAAGGCGGAAGAGGAGCGGCAGAAGGCAATGTCCCTGCTGAACAAGGCGGCAAGCTGGGCCAAGGCGGAAGTCAGTCAGGTGGTGCATGGGCCGGTGGATGACGAGACGTACCGGATGCGGCTCGAGACCTGCAATGCCTGCTTCCGGTTGGAGCGGGCGGCCGGCGCGGAACTCGGCTTCTGCAAGGCCTGCGGCTGCGGACAGAGCGCAAGGGCTGAGCTGACGGTGAAGGGTCGGATGCCAGAGGCCAAGTGCCCGATTCAGGCGTGGGGGGATCCTGCTGCGCCCCGGGCTCCTTTGCCCGATACTCTCGGTAGGTGACCTATGGCTGACCTGAAGACTGACTGGTCGTATCCCGTGATGGAGACCACGCTCGACAAGCGCATCGAGCGGGCGGGTGTACAACGGGGTTTCTCGAGCGAGATGACCGGAGTCGATGGCAGGAGCGAGGGCGGTCTCAAGCCGTTCCCTGGGTTCCGCAAGGCGTACACCTTTGACCAGCTGCAGGCCCAGGCCAGCCACGGCATTGGCTCCGAGATCCTGGACTTCAAGGCGGTGGACTTCCGGATCGGCTCCGAGTACTACGGCTACGGCTTCGTGTACCGGGCCAAGAACCAGGCGGGCACTTCATCGGATGTCTTCATTGACTACTGGAACTCCGCCGATCAGACCTGGACCAAGTGCACCAAGATCATGTCGGGCGTGGCGCTGGACGCCCAGTTCGACGTGGAGGTCTCGGGGCGCTTCGTCTACACGTTCGTGAGCGGGCGGTCGCCGGCGCTGTTCTACATCGAGGCGACACGGACCAAGGAGTACGAGGCCGAGGCCGATTCGTACGTCAGCGCGGGCGCCACCACCACGAACTACGGGTCGGCGGTTGACATGCAGCTGAAGTCGGCGCCGGTGCAGCGGGGGCTCGTGCGCTTCAACACGACGGCCGAAGCCACGAAGACGGTGGAGTCCGCGACTCTGGAGTTCACGGTGAGCGGCAACGCGATCGCGTCTGCTGCCACCCTGACCATCAACCCGGTGACGGACCCGGCTCCCGTGGACGGCGACTGGGTGGAGAGCGAGGTCACCTGGGCCAACCGGAAGGCCGCCACCGCATGGACCACGGCAGGCGGTGACTTCAATGCGGGAGTCTCGGCAACCGTTCCAGTGGGGGTGGGCTTCCTCGGCCGCATCTCAAAGGACTTGAAGACGATCGTGCAGGGGTTCCTGTCGGGAACCTACAACGCGGCCTCATCCAAGGTCGACCTGATCGTGTCGACGAACCAGACGGGCACGATCAATGTTCCCGCGCGAAGCCAAGCCAACCCGGCGATCCGTCCCCGGCTCGTCGTGACCTACACCAACAAGGTGTTCCTGACGCCGGTGGTCGTGGGTGAGACAGGGCTGGCGACTGTTCCTGGCCCGGGAAAGCAGCCGTCGCTGCAGAGCCCTGAGCGGGGTATCTCGGCGGGCAGTTTCATCTCGTCGGATTCGGGGCGGCCGGCCAGCGCCCAGGTGGTCCTGGTGTCCGATGACCCGTACGCCAACGAGAACAACTTTCCCGACCAGACCTCGGGCCTGTGTCTCGGTACGTTCAACGACAGCTTTCCAGCGGCTGGTGCCGTCGTGGCTCCTGGAGTCGGTTCGAGTTGCGCCCCAGACGTGGTGACACCGTGCTCCACGGTTGGTGGTGGAACGGCGGACAATCTGGTGATCCAGTTGTTGTCGCCTGCGAACAAGCAGAACAGCGTGAGCGTCACCCCGAAGCTGGACTGGACCGCCTACTACACCACTGGCGACGTGCTGCCCACGGCGTTGCGGTACGACGTGTTCATGGTGCAGGAGGGCCAGGGAACCCTGGGATCGAAGTGCGTCTCCGTGGAGCAGACGGCGTCTTCGTTCGAGCCTGCGAGTTTGTGGCCGCAGGGCAAGCTGCCGTACGGCAAGAAGTTCCTGTGGAAGGTCGTGGCCAAGCGCGACGACTGCGGTGACTTCTGCGTCACCAGCACGACCGGATCCTTCACGACGGAGAACCGGTATCTGGCCCGCAAGTTCGAGCCCGGTGACTACAGCTTCAGCTACGTGCTGGTGGACTCGAAGACCGGACGGCGCAGTGCGCTGAGCACCGTGGCTCAGGTCCGCAGCGAGGACTTCGTGGTCACGAGGACGCAGGGGGGCAACAACATCAGCGTGAAGCAGGACCAGTACATGGGCATCGAGATCGTGTACGACTCGAGCAAGTACGACCTGCTGTATGCGTATCGCAGCGTCAAGATCCAGGATGCGGGCGGCACGATGATCGCGGGCCTGCCGTTCCTCGATGCGGTCGTGAGGCTCGAGGACTACCACACCTGCCGCAACGGAACCGGACGCACCTTCGATCCGGCGACGACGGTGAACCGTCATGCCATGTACTTCTACGAGCTCGAGGACAAGCAGCTCGTGTACCAGAGTCCGTACGTGGACCGCAGCGTGTTCGACGAGGAGATGCCGTACGGTGGCGCAGCCTCGTTCTACCAGAACACCATGCTGGTGTCGCGGATCGAGAACCCGCTGGAGTCCAGCTCGGACGAGACGCGCATCGACGACCCCCATCGCGGGCTCGGGGAGATGCGCTGGTCCAGCCTGATGGAGATGAGCCCCGAGCTCTTCCCGCCGTTCAACCGCTACAACCCCACGGTCCCCAGCAACGAGGTCATCTGCTTCGCCAAGGTCGGGGCCAACGTGGTCGGCATCAGCCGCGACAAGGTGTACCACATCCGGAAGAGCGGCCCCTACATCAAGGTCACGGAGATGCACGAGGGCTACGGCATCGTCAATCACCGTGCCGTGGACTCGGTGGGCAGCTCGGCGTTCTACGTGACGAGCCACGGTCTGAAGAGCGTGGATATGCAGGGTCAGCTGGACGAGATCCGGAACCTGAACAGCGTGATCGTGCGCGAGTGGAACGACGATCTCTCCAGCCTGCAGGTCGCGCACGACCCATTCATGAACTGCCTCTTCGTGCACAACCCCGTGCAGGAGGAGAGCTACGTGCTGTGGTTCTCGACGAGCAAGACCACCAAGATCGCGGACTCCGACTTCGACCACGTGACGCAGGGCTCCTGGCCCATCGGTTTCACGGGGGCCCAGTACGGGAACGAACTGTGCCGGCGGGCGTTCTTCCTGCAGAACAATCAGGAGACCCGGGTCAGTGGCACGGGGTACAACACCTACGCGGGACCAGCGGTGTTCATCGTCGATCAGGCCGGAGACCGCACGATCAGTGGGGGTTCAGCGGCATGGAACGGATCCCGACGGATCACCACGCTGGACTTCAACGGGGACTCCCGATTCCTGGCCTCGGGTGCGTGGGCGGGCTCCATCGGTATTGGTAGCGCCACCGTGCTGGCCGATGCCTGGAAGTACTGCTACCTGTACCTGGTGGCTTCGACCGCGAACCCTGGCAACGTGGGCAAGAAGGCGAAGATCATGGCGAACACGACCACCAACGTGTTCGTGGACAGCGCCGTGTACTCGTGGGTGACCGCGACGGCGACCGGGGACGTGTTCGTGGTGAGCCCGGTCGTGTTCGAGTGGGCCGGCCATCCGCTGTCGCTGTCGACCGAGCAGGGCATGGTGTTCTCGAATGCGGACCTGTTCCGGATGAAGGTGGTCAGCAGCGTGGGTGCGGCGTTCACGGACGTGGCGGGACCCCCGATGACCGATTCGATCACGGCGACCAAGCCGTTGAACCGATACACCGCGCTGGTGTACTCGGGCACGGCGGAAGCGCCGATGGCAACGGCCCCGACGAAAGACACCAATGGAAATCTGTATGCGTCTGTGGAGGATGATGAGGGCGTGGTGTACGCTGCCTTTGGATCTGATGCTTCAGACGGACGGTACGGTGTCAAGGGAACATCGTTGACCCCCGGCATCAAGATCCTCTGTCCTGACCTGGACTTCCGGCTGCTTGGTTGCATCGTGCGGGGCAGCATCACGTCGGTGGAACGGACCACGAACATCAGAGGTAGTTGATGAGCCAGTTCAACGGCAACTTCGGAAACTTCGGACCTGGGTCCTACGACCCCGTGTCGTCGCTGCTCCCCAACTCCCCGATGCAGGGGTCCCAGCCTCAGCGCCAGCCTCGCCGGGCCGGCCAGCAGGTCTCGATGCAGCAGCCCCCGGGCACTCGGACCAACCGGCAGTTCCAGCCCTACAACAACAGCTTCAGCGCCCAGCAGCCTGGCGTACCCAACCGTCCGACCGGCCCGGCCCGTCAGATCGGCCAGAGTCGGATCGACCAGGGCTACCTGAACTGGGATCAGGCGCTGGCTGGCGCGATGGGCCAGGACATGTCGAACCAGCAGGGGGCCATGAACCAGCAGTTCGGCCAGATGCAGGGTCAGATCGGGCAGTACGAGAACGCCCTGCAGCGCGGCATCGGGACCATGCAATCAGTGGGGGTGCAGCAGCAGCAGGCACTCCAGGGTCTCGCGGGCGGGCTCGAGCAGCAGGGCCAGAAGGGATTCGAGGAGTTCAAGGGATTCCGTGACCAGCAGATGGGGCGGGTCGATCAGGACATCTCGAAGGCGAATCAGTTCGCGGCCCAGGCGACGGAGAACTACGAGCAGGCCATCGGTGACTTCAAGGACACCAGCGCCCAGGACGCGGCCAATGCGGCGTTCGGGATGCGGCGGAACGCGCAGGAGCAGATGCAGCAGATCGACATGCTCGATGTGGATCCTGGGCAGAAGGCGGCGCTGAAGCAGACGATGATGCAGGACGTGGGTAACCAGGTCACGCAGACGGTG
>Ga0209229_10000899_pt1 | contig 12291 bp, 2 predicted proteins | sample SanBayMetagenome_FD_187466 | JGI IMG/M metagenome (GOLD analysis project Ga0209229, IMG submission 187466) | Freshwater and sediment microbial communities from dead zone in Sandusky Bay, Ohio, USA (SPAdes) (version 2) | ecosystem: Environmental > Aquatic > Freshwater > Lentic > Sediment | place... | reverse complement strand
TGCGCTGGTATGCACTTATTACATCGGACTCCGAACGTGAACCACGGGAGAGGTAGTCGCGATTGAAGATGCTGCGGGCATCGCGGCGTGCGCGGAGGAATTGTGAAGCCTTAAAGCCGAGGGCTTGTTCGGCATCGACCGCGCTGACGCGCTGACCGAAGACAAGCGAGCCCCATTCGTTGAACGGTTGGTAAGCCCGACCCGTCTCACTCATCTGTCCGGCGCTGGCCTTATAGATACGATCGACGGTGTCCATCGTCCCTGGAGTAAAGGCCGAGGCGAGCTTCGCCCCAACCGCCGTGGCGATCGCAGTGCCCGTGTCCTGTGGGTTGTAGACCTGACGGCCATTGGCATCGCGGTTCCGCATCACGTCCATGACCGCTCCGGAGAGGATCTGCTCGCTGGTGAACGGACGGGCGGCTTCGAGGGCGGCACCGACCACGGCTTCGGTGAAGAACTCCTCGACGTTCTCAGAACGCCCGAGTCCGCGCATGAAGGCGGTCATCGGCTTCTTCCAGACCTCGAAAGGATCGAGGTAGGACACATCGACGTAGTTAATGTCGGATCCGTTTTTACCCAAGATGATGATCTGGCTGTTTTTCTGCCAGTCGGGGAGGAATTGGCGGAGGTCTTCTTCGTCGTCCCCGGAGAAGCCGGCAGCGGTCATGGCCAGTGAGCCAAGCGCCCACGGGCCGAAAGCGACTGCCGCCATGCCTCGCATACGCTTGTTGCTGATCTTGAGAAGCTCGTCGCCCTGACGCACTAGTTCCGCATTGTTCTCGCGCAATCCTTGCTCGCGAAGGCGCTGGCCTTCTTTGCGCTCGTTGATCGCCAGCTTGCCGAGGTTGGCCGTGATCCGGATCGTCTCGGTCGTGAATGTGACAAACGGCGCGACGAAGGGGAACTTCTTGAGTTCATTGACCGCCGCCGGAGCCTTCGAATACGTCCAGTGAATGTCGCGAGCGATGTCGGACGCCTTCTTCTCAAGCTCGGACTCCGACATGTTCGGATAGACCTTCTGGTATTTGTCGAACTCCGAGAGGTAGGTGAGCACTTTGAAAATGTCGTCGGTCATGCCGTAGACTTGCTCGGCTTTCTCCCAGACTTGCTTGGTCGCATTCCAGACACGGCGACCCGGCTTCTTGAGGATCTTCTCGAAGTTGTTGAAGAACTGCTCGTCGCTGATCGAGGCATCTTTACCAAGGCGAGTCAGGTCGTTGAGGAGACCGACCGTCAGCGACTCGCCCATCACGCCGAGTTCGTAGAGGCGTTTAATGCGATTGGTCATCTTCTGGCGGTCGCCGCCATATTTACGGAACACGTTGGCGATCGAGACCTCATGCGCCTCTTTCCAATTCTTGCGCCACTCAGGGCGGAACCAGTCGGCGATCGTCATGTTGCCGCCGGCAATGATCGGGGCGTAGCTACTCCAGTAGTTGCGGATCTGGGAGACGATCGAGCCGACCGTCTTGAGGCCCATCGAAAGTCCGGTGAGCTTCATAAACGGATGCAGCCACCACTGGGCCGCTTCCATCGAGTTCGGCGGGAACATCTCGCGCAATCCTCGGACAAGGTCGGAGCGTGCGTAGAGTCCGGCCAAGACCTTGAGGGACTTGTCGTTATCTGCCGCAATGCGCTCGTATCCGGAAGGAGGGCGCTGCCCTAAGTTCTTCTCTTGATCCCAGAGCCATCCTTCTTTGAGGCCGAGATTTTTGAGGTCGGTCTGGAACTTGTGGTTGGCGATAAGCGAGGAGAGCTTGGCGTAGCTAGTGACAAAATTGACCGCCGGATTCTCCACTTGGCCGTAGAACTCGCGCAAAGCGTCCGAGAGCATCTTGCGCTGTTCGAGGCTCTTAATGTTCTGCCGCCCTGGGAGGCGCAGTCCGGAGAAGGACTCCGAGGAAGCCTCTTCCTTCGTGTAGGCGATGTAGCTCTCCAACATCTGATCGACCTCCTCGGTCGTCGTTCCTTCCTTGGCGCGGCGTTCGGCCTCGGCTCGGGAGAGCGTTCGGCCTTCGGCCATCGCTGCGGCCTGTAAGTCATCGGCCCGCTGTCCGATCAACGTGGTGCGGATCGTGTTCCGCATCTGACCCATGCGCGACTGCTCGCCGAGGGCAGCGTCTTCGGCACGGAGCGTGCGCTCCCATCCCTCTTGGTCGATGAAGGCGTTGTAGCTGCGGGTCAGGTAGATACCGAGGTTGTCGGTGAAGGCCGCGGCCATGTCGCCTTTCGGGATGCCGAGCTTGAGGGCTTCTTCCTGCAACTGCGCCAAGTCGCCGTCTTTGCCGATCTCGCGCAGAAACTCTGAGAGTTCTTCTGGGAGCGAGAGCAACGCCGGAGCCTGACGCTCGGTGCGAAAACGCGCGCGGTTCTCGTTCAAGTAAGCAATACGCTGCTTCACCGCTGCTTCGGGGTCGGTCAACTCCAGCCGTTTGATCTCGTTGAACTGCTGATCGGTAAGCGGGTTGTCGAGGTTACCCAGCGCATCGTTGATGAGGTCGGTCGGAACCGGCTCGTCCTTGTAATATTTCTTGATGAGGCGATTAAGTTCCTGCCCCTTGAGATTGGCATACTGCTCGGCCGCTCTCTTCGCGCGTTTGAGGATGGCTACGAGTTCCTGCGCCCGAGGATCGAGGTTGGCGTTCTCGCCGAAGATCAGCCCAGGGCGGGTGTAGGTCTTGCCGTTGTAAGTCGTCGCCGTGTCGGATGCGAATGGGCGACCGACGGCACGGCTGTAGGCGATCTTGTCTAAAGAAGTAGATTCAGAGCGCAAGACCGGAGCGTCTGCTCTGAAGCTCCCTTGAAGCGCGGATCTCGCTGCAAGATACCTGACAAGAGTTGCCTCTCCGATTCGGATAGGATCAGTTGGGTCTTGGGCTTCTGGGTCCGCAAGGAGGTTATCAAGTCGTTCTCTTGCTTCGTCTCTACTAATGGGTGCGCTTTCTCCCAAGAAGCTATCAGTGTTTGGGTCATAACTAAGTGAGACAATATCGGGAAGAAGCTGTTCAACAAAACCGACCTCGGCCAACGCTAATCCACCGACTTTCTCTTCCAAATCCGACTCCAACCACTTTGTTACTTTTTCAGAGTCAGAGTTGATCTCTGGGAACATCAGATCCAACTGAGCTTGTGTAGGTATGAAATGGTCTGCCGATTGGAGACGTAGAGCACTGGAAATTTGCTGTGCGTTCCGGCGGTAACTTCCGGTAGGTGAAGTCCCCGCGCTATCCGGAACAATCTTCTGACCTGTATTTGCGGCCCATTGATACAGCCCTTGGTAAATGCGCGTGGAATCGACGATGGCATTTGTATCACCATCAGAAGCATCAACAGCCCACACTTTACCAGGCCAAACAGGACCGAATGGATCCGGCTCCTCTTTAATCATTAGTGTCCCGTCCATCCCAACAACTTTCGCTGCCGGAATCCTTACGACATTCTGACCATCTTGGATGAAGACGGCGCTGTTTGTTTTGCGGACAACGTCACCCGATGAGACTTCTCCGTTTTCTTTTTCGTAAAGTGCTCGTCGACCAAGGACAACAGAGTTTCTTGAGCCAAGGATGATCTCGCGCAACTCTCCGGCTTCCACTTGTTCCGGTGGCCTCATATTGACTAAAGAAAAACTAGCGCCCGTCGAGTCTAAGACGGCCAATAGGTCTTCACTGGTTGAGAGGTTCTTCGGAAGTTGAAATAGTTTTTGGCCGCGGGCTTCCGCTAGTTGAAGTAATCTTTGACCGGTTTCTTTTCGATTGACTGCCCGTAGCTCTGCAAGCTGCTGTTCTTTTTCTGCGAGTTGTTCCTCTACGCTCTTTTCAGGGTCTTGCCCGCGGGCACGGCTCTCTGCAACCTGAACCGTGTCGCCTGTAGCTTGTTCCGGTGCAGCTTGGATCGCTTCCTCCCTGGCTTGACGGTAGACGGCACCGGGATCGACGAAGTCGAATCCTTGGGCACGGGCGGCGGCGACCCACTGGTCTTCGGTCATGCTGCGGGCGGCATCGAGCATCGATGCACGCATCGCGTTGGTCTCGGCATCGGCCGGACCCGTGATCTCCTGCATGATGCGATTACGCTCGCGGGTCGTTCCGGCCATGTCGCGTGCTTCGATCTCGCCTTCGACATACTGCTGTCTCGTCTGGGCTTGCTGGCGGTCGGCCAGGCGTTTGCTCGCCTTGATCTCGGTGATGTTCGGGTTGCGGGCCGTGCCGAAGTTGACCGTCCAACTGTCCTTGAACGCCATCGCCAAGGGGCTGGTCGGATCGACTTTGACTCCGGTGATAAGTTCGACGACCGCGTTCCATGCGTTCTTCAACGCGCCGGTCAGGCTGAAGCGTTTGCCATCGGTGCGGGCTTCACCGAACCCGAGTTCGGAGAGCAACCGCACCATGTCGGGATTGCCGATCATCTCGATGACGAACTCTTCCAAATTGACCAGTCCGGCGAGACGGCGGTTGTCGACGGCGGCTCCGCTCTGCGTGCTATTCGGATTGGTCAGGGCGTAGAGTCGTTCGGCCAGCGCGTTGATATTCGGCGTGGCTCCGACCTCAATCCCCTGCTGGCGGGCGGCGGCGATGACCGCTTGACCGCGGAGATCCTCTAAGCGGGCCAAGGCTTGTTCCTCGGCGCGGGTCAGTGGGATGGAACGTCGCACCTTGTCGCGGATGACAACGTGCTGGAGTTCGTGGAGGAAAGTGAGAGGGACGCTGTTCTTGTCGTGGAGATTGTCCAGGTTGACCGAGACAACCGGAGCGCCCTCGGGCGTCAGGCTGAAGAGTCCGGCCCAAGTGGTCTGCTTATTGCCCGGCTTGGTGAAGCGTCCGATGTCGAGGACGACGCGGTCGAAGCGCACGCCGCGCTTGGCATTCTTGGCGAACTCCTTGGCCATGAGCCGGAGGTTCATCGGCTGCGTCTTATCGGCGGCGATCTTGTTGATGGCCGAGACGACCGGATCTTCGTCGAAGAGTCCGGCGCGGTAGGCTTGCGCCATGTTGCTGCGGATGATGGCCGCACGCTGCTGGTCGGGATTGAGACGTGCGGCGGCGAACCGCTCGAACATCTTCTTGCCGTCGGCCGTCACCGTGTCGGCGGCGGGGGCGGCGGATGCAGTTAGGGGATTATTACCCTGCTCCGCGACATTGCCATCAAAGGTAGCAAGGTAGGACTGGTAGACGCGGTCAACCGTCCCTTGCGGCAAGGCCGCGGTCTCGGCCTCGTTTAGGCCAAGGAGGGCTCCGGCGAAGTCTCGCTGGGCTGCGGCGGCGACGGCTCTTGTCCGGCGAGGAGTTGGCTGAACGCCTCGTCCTCCAGTCTGCCCAGCAGTTGATTCCTGAACAGTTCCGGCTGGGTCCGCAGGAGATCCGACAACACGCTCGGCTCGCCCTGTTGGAGCCGCGTCCGGAGTTCGGGCGGCACGCGATTCAGCAACTCCGGCGAGGTTTGCCGCAGATTGGCCGCTGTCAGGAACACCTTGAGTGCCGGCAACTGGCTGTCCAGATCGGCGAGAAGCTGCTCGTCGCTCGGCTGCTCGGCGGATGTATTCGGCTTCTCCGCTGCGGCGGACTCTGTTTGGGTAAAGCTGCTCATAAGATATTTTGTCTTGAAGGAAAGCTACCACACGGGCTGCGCGTAGTCTCTCATTTTCTGTTATTCCCCGTATCTGACGCCCCCGGAGGTCGCCGCGTTCAATCTCTGTATCGGACAGACGATTCAATAGCTCTCTATCTGTCTCAGTCAGGGAGTCGAATCTGTTGAGGGACTCCTCGTAGTCGTTGCTGAAAAGAGCAACACCGCCCAATTTATTTTCCACGCCGATGGGCTTACCCCGCTCGGCCAGCTTACCTTGGGTGATCTGGCCTTTATCGTCCGGCTGGTTTTGACGGGTATTCAGGGCCACTTCGTTTTCGACCCCTTGGGTCTCGTCATCAAAGCTGACCTCGTCGCGGGTCATCCCCTTACGAGTCGCCGTGCGCTTGGCCGCGCTCAAGGCGCTGTTGCCGATGCGGAAAGGATTAAGTCCGCGGATGTTCGGGTCGTTGAGAAGGTCGATCGTCGAGAGAACAAGGCGGCGCTCTTGAGCGACTTGCGCCTCCGGCCTGGAATACTTGCGGCCTTGCTTGGCGGCAGCGGCTTGGTCTTCTTTGGCCAACTCCGAGATGATGGATTGCTGCATCTCGTCGCGCTCCAAAGGCGTGAACTTCTCGGCCTTGTCGAGGATGCGCTTGAGTTGCGCGTCTTTCTTTTCTTGGTCGAGCGCACCGAAATCCACAAGTTCTTGCAACGCGGTCATCGCCTCATCGCGGGTCAGACGTTTAGATTCGGCGATGCCGACTTTCTGCCCGCGGCGTGCGCGGGTGATGAGATTCATCGCGCCTTGCGGCGACATCTTGAGAGCCTTGGCTGTTCCGGTCCCGCGTGCTCCGGCTTTGGCCGCAGCCGTCTTATCGCGGATACCTTTGAACTTGTCGCGCAGAGCTTGGATCGCTCGGGCGCGTTTGGCGTCTTGGTAAGCGGTCAATCGCTCGGAAACTTTTTCGCCGATCGTCCGCTGCCGACCGGGTAGCACTTTAGTTGCCTCGCTCGGGTTGGCTTGCTTGGCTTTGAGGAATGCCGCCGCCACTTTGCCCCTGGCTGTTTCCAGTGCCGTGTCACGAACTTCAGTCGTCACGGCTGGGTCTTGGATGTTCAGGATCGGGTTGGTGATCTTAGCATCGAAGAAACCATAGACCGCATTCTCGGCCTCGTTGAGTTCTGCCATCGCCGCACGACCCTGCACCCCGCGAAGGGCTTCGGCCAGCGGCCCGTCCCCTGCTTCTGTCTTGGCCGCGGCCATACCAGCCTCGCTTCGTGCAATGCGAGACGGCGAAGCGATACGGATCGGATCGTAGATCCCCAAGCCCCGGCGTCGGCTCTTGGAACCGCGTTGGGTCAGCGCACGATCCACTGAAAATTCCTGCGGAGTCTTGCCGACACGATACGTGCGCCCTTCGTAGGTGACACCCGTGATAAACGTGTTGCGGTTGCCGTCCTTATCCGAACGCTCTTGCGTGTAGAACCGCACGGGCTGACGATCCGCTTTAGCCGTGCCGGCTTTTTGCCGCTGCTCGTGCTCGATCCAGAATTGGTTAGCCTCGGCTAGCGATTGCGCTGTCTCCGGCGTGACCAGCACGGGCTGGCCCAGGTAGTTCATCTGCCGGATCGTCAGATCGGCAGCGGTATCGACCTCTTGGAGATAAGTCGCGTTGTCCTGCCCGCGGGTCGGGCGTGCCGAAACAAGTTCGTTTTTCTCGCCCCTGCGGACACCGACAAATTCCGCGCTGCTCTTGGCGATGAGGTCTGGTCCTGCGGTCTGTATGTCCGGTGCAGCCGGAGCCGTGCCGCCCTGCTCCTCGGGCTTGAATCCACTGGTCGTGGAACGCTGCGGTATCGGCAGTGCCTCGGCCGGAGCCTTGCGATTGAAAAGTCGTGTCGTGACTGGGATACCCTTACCGCCCAGCTTATCCGGCAACATCCAGGTGAACTTACTCCCCTTCCCCGTCCAGCGGGTGCCCGTCATTGATTCGAGCTTCTGTCTGGTCGGGTTCGGACCGAGAGCGTCCATGAGCACTTGGCTCGCCGGATCATCCTGCTTGGTCGTGGTGCGCTCGACCCCGAAGCGGTTGCGGATCTCCTGCTCGGCGACGGCACCCGTTGTCTCCGGCGTGATCGGCGTGCCTAGTCCACGCGCCACGTCGATCCAGAGCTTGTCGTCGATCTTCCGCCCTTCGACATCTTTGTAATAGAGAAAATTCTGCGCCCGCTCGGCATCACTCAACTGCTCACCCTCGGCAGCAGGGCGGATCGGCGCGGTGAGCGGCGACACCTTGATGCCAGTTCCGGTAGTCGTGGCGGCAGGAGCCACTTGGTCGGCCGGACGTGTCGTGATCCGGTTGAACTCATCTTGGTCGTAGAGCCGGGTGGCGACATTATTATCCTCATCCGGCTCGCTGCGGAGTTGTGCTTGGCCGTTTTGATTCAGCCGCACAAACGTCATCGGGATCGAGTAGGCATTACCCTCGCCGTCCTCGGTCAGCACACTGACTTGGTCACCCTCCTTGAGACTATCGACGAAGCCTTTGGCGTCCTCCTGCGGACGGGCCAGGGTCGCCGCGGCGGACTCTAGATCTCGGGTCAAAACTTCTTGGTCACGTTGACGACGGCGCTCGGCCGCTGCGGCAATCGCCTCGGCATCGACGGCGGTCTCGTCACCATCCACCAGATCCGCATCTTCGAGGTTCTCCTCGACTTTTTTCGGTGGTGTGACGGGCGGTGCCTTGAACGCTTCCGGATCGGCCATCTCGGCAAGCCGGGCTTTTACCTCGCTGCGGATCTCCGAAGCCCCCTCGAAGGCAGGATTAAGTAGAACGCCTTGGCCATACTTAGTCGGGATAGCAAACGATCCGAAGCGACTCACCTCCGGCACATTAAACGCCCACACCTGACCCGCTTTGTTCTGGCGGTATTCGAGGCCGTTGTAATCTTCGTTGCGACTGGCGATCGTCACCGGCTCCGACCATTCTTCGTCGGCTGGGCCTTGTTGCGGGATTTCTTCCGGTCCGGCCGGAGAAGTAGTCCCAGTCTGTTGTTGCCTTTTCTGTTTGAGCGCCTCCGTGGTTCGAGGAGAGAACGCCACTTCAAATCCGCTCCCGGCACCACCAAGTAGACCGCCAACTGTAGCGCCAGCCGCAGCCGCGATTTGCCGCTCGCGCTCGGCTTCCGGCGTCATAACAACATCCTCGACTGTGCGATTCGGATCTGCCGATCCAAGAGCCGCTTGCTCTAGTCCCGTCTGCACGTATTCAGTTGCGCCTTCGACGGCAGAGCCTCCTGCTACACCGCCAGCAATGCCCCGCCCGACCCGGATCCAAGGCTTTTCGATGTCTCCAACAACTTGTGCAGCGCCGGTTCTGGTAAACGGCTTCAAAAACTTCCCAGCAACAAAGACTTCTCCCAGAGTATCGAGAGCGGCTCCGGGTGCAGCAAAAGCGGCGGCTTGTGCAGCGTCACCTTGGCCTAACTCTTGCGCCATCTGCCCGAAGCTCCCGCCCGCAATCTGCCCGAAGTTGGCCAAATAAGCCCCGCCGACTGCCCCGCGGTTGGCTGCGGTTCCGGCTGCGGTCAGAGCATTTTGTGCGACAAGCTGTGCTACTTCCTTTGCAGCTTCATTCTTTGCCATACCCGCCGCCGTGCGCTTGGCGACTTCATTGGCGATGATGCGCTTGGCCGCTGTTTTGGCCGCAGCCCCACCTAAACCAGCACCCCCGAGAGATATTAAAAGCTGCGGGATCTGCTCACTTATGATCCCAGCCGCATAAAGACCAAAGTCTCCTAACCCATCGATTTCTTCTGAGGGGTCTTGGATCGAGGCTTGGTTCTTTGCCGCGTCTTCCATTTTGCGGGCATAGTTCTCCAAGCCAAACTGCTCCATCTCCTCAATGCCGAGCGCCTGCCCGACAAGGCCGCTGAAGCCGTAGAGAAGTCCTTGGGTCTGGTCTGTGCCGCGAGCAAGCCCCGTCGAAAACTCTTCTCCGAGAGATCGCTCGGAACGCATCGGGGTGGCATAAGCGACCCCCGCCTCCTTCATCGCCGCCTCAACGGCGTCAGGATCTTCCCACCACTCTTTCGGCTTTACCTCAAGCGCCCGAGACTCGTCGGGAACAACAGTGTCCAGACTCAACCGCGGGCCGAGTTCAGGCTCTTCGGCCTCTTCCGGTTCCTCTACTCCGATTGAAACCCCGAGGGCTTCTGCGGTAGCGCGACGGACTTCTTCTGGGTCATCATACCAAGCCATCGGTCAAGGTATCACTTGCCCCGCTGTGATGCTAATTTTCTGATACGCGACAACACCATGTCGGGGGTGTCGACTTTGGGACTCCAAGTGCCGTCACTATTTTTATAGGCACGGGCACTGAACCCTTGGAGGCGGTCGGCTTTTTCATAAACCCGTTTCACCGTTTCGGGGTCGATGCCACTCAGGAACTTGGCCGCTTCTGGGTCGTCGGTCCGGCCAAGCATACCGCTCATGTCCTCGTCCTTGATCGTCGGGTTACGCAGCCCGACTTTCGAGGCCCAAGAGTTACCGGCATACAGACTACGGAGAGCTCCCTCGATTTGTTCTTCGTTCATCTCCTCGCGGACAGTGGCGATCATTTCTGGAGTAAATCTGGTGTTCGTCAGATCGTCACCCTTCTCGATCGCGTAGCGGATCATATTCTTTTCACCGACAGGAATCTCCTTCGGCTTATCCGCCTCGGGCGAAGGCACCACTTCATTCTGCTGCGCCTTGAAAGTCTTGAAGCGGGCCTTTTTCTCCTCTTCTTCAAATCGTTGGGGCGTAACGAGGCGACCTGAACTGTCGCGATAAATCTGACCAGCAGCTTGAACTGCTTTGATGAAAGCCTTTTGATCCTTGAAGGTATTTTTATCAATGACAGGAACCGCCTCAAGGAAAGCCGGGGAAGCCTCGTAGGTTCCAAGTTTGGCTTGATACTCTGGAATTACGGCGTCGTATTGATTCTCTGTGATAGTCTTTCCGTCGATGATGATCTCCGGAATTCTATCTCGTTGAGCATTCATTAAAGTATCAACCGTATTTCTTGTCTGCCGATATTCCCCAATAAGATCTGGATCAGTAGATATGCCGGTTTGTTTTTGGGCAGCTTGGACTGCTTTTGAAGCACTTTCTACAGCGGCCACCGCCGCAGGATTTTCCGGATTTGCTTCCGCAAATCGAACGGCGCTGTCATACACTTTGGTAGCGTTGTCCAACACTTTGCTTGTCTGCTCGTTCACAACAAAACCGCCCTGCGTTTGTTCTTTCGGACTCATCTTAAACTGGAATGTCCGGAACAAGGCTTCCTCTCGCGGCAACTCTTTGTCTTCGGTTGTCAGCGTTCGGTAGTAGTTCAATTCTTGATCACCGAACACTCCGGCTTCTTGGAGATTCGAAACATTGGCTTCAATGTCGGAGTTGATAGCACCGAGAGCCATCCGTTTTTCATACGAATTCAATTTCGGGTTGTTGTCCGTTTGCTGCCTCCGTTGGCGGAAATTCTTGATGACTGGAACCACGCGATCCCTGTAGAAAATACCAACAGGATCTTCTTGCGGAGCTTCTTGTTGGGCTACTTCTTGTTCTTGCCGGGTCACTTGTTCGACAGTCGACATGATCGGACCTTTACTACCACCAGTGAGCGCGGTCATGTCGGTAAGATCCATCCGCGGACCCGTGAAAGAAGTATCCGAAGCTGCTGCCGTGGCATTGGGCGTCGGGTCGGGGATGCCGGCGAATAAAGACGTTGCTTGCTCAGTAGCTTGAGCCTGAGATCCACCAAACTCATCATACAAAGCACGAACTTGGTCGACATCAACTTCCTTACCCGCCAAGCCTTTTTGACGAATAAATGCTTTGAATCCGCTGTCGTAAGTTGCCGGATTGGATGGATCGAACGCCGTCTTCATTCTGTAGGTAGAACTACTGTTCTGGAGTTACTGGGAGCGCGAGTTTTCGTCGGATTGAAGTTTGCGCCAGTCGTATCAATCATAAACGGATTGGCTTTTGTCTGGCCATCTTGTGAAGCCTGGTCACCACCCGAACCAGTAACAGCTTGATTTACTCCGCGGTAGGCTGCGGGAAGTGCTGCGGTATTGGCTTTATGGAAGTTGGTGAGAAGCTCCGACTGGAACTGTAGTTTCTTGATGTTGTATTCGGCCTCGGCCCTCTTCGCCGGAAGAAGAATCGCAGTAAGCTCCTGCTCCATCGCCATCTTCTCATTGGCCCGTTTATTCGCCTGCGCATCGTTAAATGCAGCAACAAACGTAGCCCCAGGATTCCAATTCCACGGCGGGGCTGCGGGTTCCACGGCCATTGCGACGAGCGAAGGGTCTATGTATGAGCGTGACATATTAGGAAATCAACGATGCTGACGGTCCTGCTTGATATGGTGTGCTGTATGCGCCGCCATACCTTTGTCCTGCCAACCCGCCACCATAAGTTCGTCCGCCACCTAGATTGCTCCAGTTCTGGCTACCTAGATAAGATCCAGCCAAAGACGAACCAGCTTGCAGCGCGGAACCCCAAAGCTGGGCCGATTGCATCGCCCGACCTTGCCGCTGGGCCGCTTGCATCACTGGGATATTCGCGGCCGTCGCAGTGTTGCCAGAAATCATCGCCGCTTGGGCTTGGAGTGCTGCTGCCTCGTAGGCTGTTTGGGCCTGCATCGCGGACACCGCCGCATCGGTGCGTCCACCAAATAT
>Ga0209229_10000897_pt1 | contig 12293 bp, 10 predicted proteins | sample SanBayMetagenome_FD_187466 | JGI IMG/M metagenome (GOLD analysis project Ga0209229, IMG submission 187466) | Freshwater and sediment microbial communities from dead zone in Sandusky Bay, Ohio, USA (SPAdes) (version 2) | ecosystem: Environmental > Aquatic > Freshwater > Lentic > Sediment... | reverse complement strand
AGTCGAAGGTCGTTTTCCATTCCGTGCCTTCGCTTAGGGCCAGCTTGGCCTCGAAGGGGCGTCCCATCTTGCTCTTGAAACCCTTGAGCGGACCGACGCTGCCGGTCTCGAGCAGGGTGCGCACCTCCTCGGGCTCGAGTTCGCGGCTGCTCACCGTTTTCCAGACGACTAGTTTGCAGGATTCATTTTTGCAGTCGTAGGCCTTGAAGGATTCTTTGAATCCGCCGGTGCTGCCGCACTTCGGGCACTTGGCTTCGAGATCCTTGAAATTGCCGCTCATCGTCTCGCTGCTCAGGTGGCCCGAGGCGTCTTTGATCTTCTTGATCACATTGGCCACGAGATTGCGGATCTCCTCCATGAACGCATCGCGTTTGAATTCTCCGGCTTCGATCTGCTTGAGCTTGTATTCCCACTCGCCGGTCAGCTCGGGCGAACTCAGCGCTTCAATTTTGATCTCGCGCAGGGCCGTGATCAGCTTGATGCCTTTGGCCGAGGCGGCGAGGTCGCGTCCCTCGCGGCGGATGTATTCCTGGGTGAGGAGGCCTTCGATGATGGCGGCGCGCGTCGCGGGCGTGCCGAGCCCGCGCTCGCTCATGGCGTCGCGCAATTCCTCGTCGTCGACCAGCTTGCCCGCGCCTTCCATGGCGGAGAGCAGGGTGGCTTCGGTGTAGCGCGCGGGCGGACGGGTCTGCAGTTCTTTGAGTTCGATCGATTTGGTCTCGGCGGGCTCGCCTTCCTGCACCGGGACGAGCGATTCGTCGTCTTCGCCGGCCGCCGATTTTCCATAGACCTCGAGCCAACCCGGTTCGCGGAGGATCTTGCCGTCGGTCTTGAATGTTTCGCCCTCGACCGTGGTGATGCGTTTGGTCACCTCGAACTTGGCCGCCGGGAAAAAGACCGCGATGAAACGCCGCGCCACAAGGTCGTAGAGCTTCATCTCGTATTCATCGAGATTGGCCGCGCTCGCGCCGGTCGGGATGATGGCGTGGTGGTCGCTGACCTTGGCGTTGTTGAAAACGCGCGGCGTCTTGGTGACCCAACCTTGGTCCAGCGCCTTGCGCGCATGCGGAGCGAGCGACGGATCCTCCATGCCGCCGAGAACTTTTTTCACCACGGGAAGGTTGTCTTCCGGCAGGCAGCGCGAGTCGGTGCGGGGATAGGTGAGAACTTTGTGCCTCTCGTAAAGGGCCTGGGCCAGTTGCAGGGTGCGCTTGGCGCTGAAGCCAAAGCGTCCGTTCGCTTCGCGCTGCAAGGTGGTAAGGTCGTAGAGCAAAGGCGAAGCCTGCGTGGTCGGCTTGCGTTCCTCGCTGACAGTGCCGGTTTTGCCCTCGCACTTCGCCTTGATTTCATCCGCTTTGGCGCGATCCCAGATGCGCTCGGCTTTGGCGTCTTCGTCGGCCGACTTCTTGAATTTTTCGTCAAACCATTTGCCCGCATAAGTCCCGGCGGCCACGCCGAACTCGCCGTGCAGCTCGAAATAACCGCGCGGTTTGAAGTTGCGGATTTTTTCCTCCCGCTCGACGAGGATGGCCAGAGTCGGGGTCTGCACGCGGCCGACCGGGGTGACCTGGAACCCGCCGAGCAATTCCTTGTAGAAGGCGGTCATGGCCCGGGAGCCGTTGATGCCGACCAGCCAGTCGCTTTCCGAGCGGCAGGTGGCCGCCTCGCTCAGCGGGATCATTTCCGCGTCGCTGCGCAGGTGGGCGAAGCCCTCGCGGATGGCGTCGGAGGTCATCGACTGCAGCCAGAGGCGCTTGATCGGCTTCTTGTTTTTGAAGTGCTGGACGACGTAGCGGAAGATGAGTTCGCCCTCGCGGCCGGCGTCGCAGGCGTTGATCACTTCGCCGACGTCGGGTCGGGCAAGCAGCTTTTTCAGGATGCGCAGTTGCTCCTGGGCCTTTTCGCGCGGGACGAGATCGAAGTGGTCGGGCAGGACGGGCAGGTTTTCCAGGGACCATTTGCCGCGGACGACCTTGAAGCTGTCGGGCTCCTGAATTTCCAGCAGGTGGCCGACGGTGTGCGAGATGACCATCTCGTCGCCTTCGTAGTAGCCTTTTTCCTTTTTGAATTTGCCGAGGGCCTTGGCGAGGTCGCCGGCGACACTGGGTTTTTCCGCGATGACGAGGGTTTTTGACATCTTCAAACGAGTTTGACGAAGCGTTTCCCGGGCAGTTGTTTGACCAACCGCCGGATTTCGAGGGCGAGCAACGTGGAAGACACCGCGGCGGCTGTCAACCCGCTTGTCGCGATAACAGAATCAAGAGCGGTCTCTTCGGTGCCCAGCGCGTCGAAGACTTTTTGCTGATCCGGCGTAAGGTCGGCCACCGGTGCGGCTGCGGGTAAATCGGGCCTTTTGCTGAAGACCAGCGGGAGGTCATCGAGGATGTCGTCGACCCCGATGACCAGTTTCGCGCCCTGCTGGATGAGGCGGTTCGAGCCGAGTGCCGACGGCTGGTCGATGCGTCCGGGCACGGCGTAGAGCGTGCGGCCTTGTTCCGCCGCCATGTTGGCGCTGATCAGCGCGCCGCTGTTGGCGCCGGCTTCGACGACCAGCACGCCGAAGGACATCCCGGTGACGATGCGGTTGCGGATGGGGAAAGTTTGCCGGTCGGGTTTGGTCCCGATGGGAAACTCGGAGACCACGGCGCCAGACTCGGCGATGCGGTCGGCCAACGCGGCGTTCTCAGGGGGATAAAGTTCTCCAAGCCCCGAACCGATCACCGCGATGGTGCGGCCTTTCGCGGCAAGTGCGCCTTGATGCGCGGCGGTGTCGATACCGCGGGCGAGGCCGCTGACCACGGTGAGTCCGGCATAGGCCATCTGGAAAGAGAGCTTCTTGGCGCATTCCGTCGCGTAATGCGTCGCTTTGCGCGAGCCGACCACGGCAACCGTGTTGCGGTCGCGCTCGGTGAAATGTCCGCGTACATAAAGAACGATGGGCGGATCGTGGATCTCGCGCAGTGCGGGCGGGTATTCGTCATCCTGCGCGGTGATGACATGCGCGCCGAGGTCGGCGGCCTTTTTCAGTTCGGCCGCGGGATCGGCAAACTCCTGCCAACGTGTGATGTTGTCGGCCAGCGCACGGCCGACACCGTCGACCGAAGCGAGTTGCTCGCCGCGGGCGAGGAGGATCTTTTCGGCCGATCCGAACCGCTCGAGCAAGCGGCGCAGGCGCACCGGTCCCATCTGCGGGATCATGTTGAGCGCAACGCTGGCCTCGAGGTTGTTCACGGGGGCGTCATGCTAAACACGGGCGTCAAGGGGACGGAGTGATTTCACATCTCAAATTTAAAATTTCAGATCGCGCAGCTCGCGTTTAGTCTCGTTGCGTGAAGGCTTTGCTGCTGACCAACGAGTATCCGCCCCACGTTTACGGCGGCGCGGGGGTGCACGTGGAATACCTTTCGCGGGCTCTGGCTGCGTTGATGGGTGTCGAGGTGCGCTGCTACGGCGATCAGGACTGGCATGACGGACGTCTGGTGGTGCGCGGCTTCGGCGTCGACGAGTCGCACTTCGGTTGTCCGAAAAATTTGCGCCCGGTTTTCGGTTCGGTGCAGCGCGACGCGGCGATGGCGGCCGCCGGGACGGACGCCGATCTCGTCCATGCGCACACTTGGTATACGCACCTGGGAGGGATTTTGCTCAAAAAGAACTACGGCATCCCGCTCGTGCTCACCGTGCACTCGCTGGAGCCGCTCCGTCCGTGGAAACGCGAGCAACTCGGCGGCGGCTACGATTTTTCCTGCTGGGTGGAAAAGACCGCCATCGAGATGGCCGATGCGGTCATCGCGGTGTCGGAATCGACCAAGGCGGACGTGTTGCGATTGTTCGACGTGGATCCGTCGCGTTTGCATGTCATCTACAACGGCATCGACTTGGCGGAATATCGCGAGCGGCGGGAGGAGGCGGCCTTGGAGAAGCACGGGATCGATCCGGCGCGTCCGTTTGTTTTGTTCGTCGGGCGGATCACGCGGCAGAAGGGAATCGTTCATTTGGTCAGGGCTCTGAAGCACCTCGATCCGGGCGTTCAGGTGGTGCTCTGCGCCGGTTCTCCCGATACACCGGAGATCGCCGGCGAGATGAAAGCGGCGGTGGACACCGCGCGGAAAGAACGAGCCGGCGTGATCTGGATCGAGGAGATGTTGCCCAAGGAGGAACTAATTCCTCTCTACTCTCAGGCCGCGGTTTTCGTCTGTCCTTCGATCTACGAACCTTTCGGCATCATCAATCTCGAGGCCATGGCTTGCGGCACGCCGGTGGTGGCCAGCGCGGTCGGCGGAATTCCCGAAGTGGTGGTGCACGGAGAGACGGGCTTGCTTGTTCCCCTGGAGCAAATGGGCGTGGCGCCGTTCGAACCGGTCGATGCCGGGCGCTTTGCCTTTGATTTGGCCGCGGCGATCAACACCTTGATGCGCGATGAGGCGCGGCGCCGAGCCATGGGGCTGGCCGCCCGGCGCAGGGTCGAGGATGTTTTCGGCTGGCCGGCCGTGGCGCGTAAGACGGCAGAGTTATACCGCGAGGTCTGCAGTCGTTGATGCGGCCGGCCGCGGGTTCGCTGCGTAAAGGGTGAACCCGGCGGTATCGGTCAGGTCGACGTCCACGAGTTGTCCAGTCAGATCCGCGGGACCTTCGAAGACGGTGATCTTGTTGCCGCGGGTGCGGCCAGTCAGGCGGGCGTCGTTGTGGCGGCTGGGGCCCGTGCAAAGGACTTCCACCGTGCGGCCGACCATGTCCTGCAACTTTTGTTGTGCGTGGCGGTTGACCACGGAGAGAAGATCTTGGTTGCGCTCTTCCTTGACCTCTTCCGACAACTGTTCGTCCAGGGTGGCGGCGGGCGTGTCTTTGCGCGGCGAGTAACGGAAGACGAAGGCGTTGTCGAAGCCGAGCTCGTCGGTCAGGGCCCGGGTGGCGGCATAGTCCTCGTCGGTTTCGCCGGGAAAGCCGACGATGATGTCGGTGGTGATGGCGATGTCCGGACAATTGGTGCGGAGCTTCGCCACCAGCGTGCGGAATTTTTCCGCGGTATAACCGCGGTGCATCGCTTTCAGGATGCGGTCCGAACCGGATTGCAGTGGCAGGTGGACATGCTCGGCCAGTTTGGGCAGGCGGCCGAAGCAATTGACCAGATCCTCGCGGAAACCGATCGGGTGGGGGGAGGTGAAGCGCAGGCGTTCGAGTCCTTCGACCTCATGCACCGCTTCGAGCAATTGCACGAACGGGCTGCGATTCTCGAGCTTGGGGAATTCGTGGCGTCCGTAAAGATTGACGATCTGGCCGAGGAGCGTGACCTCCTTGCAGCCGCGTTCGACCAGTTCGCGCACTTCACCGACAATACTGCCGATGCGGCGGCTGCGTTCGGCACCGCGCGTGTCGGGCACGATGCAGAAGGTGCAACGCATGTTGCAGCCTTGCATGATGGAGACGAAGGCGCTTGGGGGGACGGTGGCGTGGTCGCGGATGGTTTCCTGCGAGCCGGCTTCCTCGTCGGTGTCGACGATGGAAACGCGCAGGTCGTCCATCGCGGTGTCGTGGGCCATTTTGCGGCGCAGGATGGCGTCCACATGGTCGGCCACTTTGTGGAATTTTTGCGTCCCCACGACGAGGTCGAGGTGGGGGACTTCGGCGAGGAGCGAGGCCCCGCGGCTTTGCGCCATGCATCCGAGGAAACCGTAAACGGTGTGCGGGCGCTTTTTTTGCAGTCGTCCGAGCAGGCCCATCTTGCCGAGCGCTTTCTGCTCCGCCATGTCGCGCACGCTGCAAGTGTTGAGCAGGACGACGTCAGCGTCGTCGGCCTCGGTCGTCATCTCATAGCCGCGCGCGACGAGCATTTGCGCGACTTGCTCGGAGTCGCGCTCGTTCATCTGGCATCCGTAGGTCTTGAGGAACACCTTGGGCATGGCGACAGGGAAAATAATCCCCGCGCGGGTCCAAGGCCAGCGCGGCTTGCTTTTTGTCCCGCATCCGCCGCAGATAAGCATATGGCAACGCCCGCCGAGTTGGGATTTCGCATGCCGGCCGAATGGGAACCGCACGAGGCGGTGTGGTTTTCCTGGCCGCATCCGGACACGGAAAGTTTTCCGGGCGCTTATGATCGCATCCCCCGGGCCTTCGGGGCGCTGGTCCGTGCCGCGGCGGAATTCGAGCCGGTGAGGATCAACGTGCGCCATGCCGCGGAGGAATCCGAGGCGCGGCGCAAGATCGGCAAATGCGACAATGTGCAATTCTTCACCATCGACAGCGACGAGCCGTGGTGCCGCGATCACGGCCCGATATTTCTGGTCAATGACCGCACCGGCGAAGTGGCGGTGGCCGATTTCGAATTCAACTCCTGGGGAGCAAAGCTGCCGCGCTGGCAACTCGACCGCCGAGTGCCGGAGGCCATCGCACGGCGGCTCGGTCTGCGTCATTTGGTTTGTCCGATGGTGCTGGAGGGCGGCTCGATTGATGTCAATGGCACCGGATCGGTCCTGACCACGCGCAGTTGCCTGCTCAATCCGAACCGGAATCCGTCCATGAGCGAAGTGCGGATCGAACAAAACCTGCGCGACTGGTTGGGGGTGCGCAATGTCCTCTGGCTTGGCGATGGAATTGAAGGGGACGACACCGACGGGCACATCGACGACCTCACGCGCTTCGTCGGCAAATCCCGGGTAATCACGGTAGTTGATGACAACCCGGACGATCCGAACACCGCGATCCTCGCGGACAATCTTGAGGCGTTGCGCGCGTTGCGCGACGAGGACGGCAACCCGCTCGACATCGTCGAGTTGCCCATGCCGGCAAAGCGGCGCGATTGGCAGGGCCACCGTTTGCCCTGCAGCTACGCCAATTTTCTCATCGTCAACGGCGGCGTCCTTGTCCCGGCCTTTGACGATCCCCGCGACGGGGAAGCGGCGCGCATCATCGGCTCGGTTTTTCCCGGAAGAAAAGTCGTGCCTGTCGACTGCTCGGACCTCATTATCGGTCTCGGTTCGATTCACTGCCTCACCCAGCAACAACCCGCGCCGCCGCGCGCTTGACTCGTTATGCCCAGAAAATCATCCTCCCGTCCCCCGAAACAGAAAAAGGAGACCAAAGTGGACCTCAAAGACATCAAAGCCATCGTCGATTTGATGGAGAAAAACGGCCTGACCGCCTTCGAAATGGAGAAAGGCGGCTTCCGCATCGCGCTCTCGAAAGGCGCAGTCGTCGGACCTGCCGTCAGCTATGCGCCTGCGCCGGTCGCTGCACCCGCCGCACCTGCTTCTGCGGCCGCCCCAGCCGAGGCTGCCGCGCCCGCTGCTTCGGGCAAAGAAATTCCGTCGCCCATGGTCGGCACCTTCTATTCGGCCCCGTCGCCCGAATCGCCGGCCTTCGTCAAGGTTGGTCAGAAAGTCACGCCGGACACCGTGGTTGCCATCATCGAGGCCATGAAGGTGATGAACGAAATCAAGGCCGAGGTCTCCGGCACGATTACCGAAGTGGCGGCGGAAAACGGCCAGCCGGTCCAGTTCGGCCAAGCCCTCTTCCGCTACAAATAAGCGGCTCCCGCGCGGCGGTCCGGAAATGATCAAGCGTCTCCTTATTGCCAACCGCGGCGAGATTGCCCTGCGCATCATCCGCGCCTGCAAGGAACTCGGCATTCGCAGCATTGCGGTTTACTCCGAAGCCGACGTCCAATCGCTCCACGTCCAACTGGCCGACGAGGCCATCTGCATCGGTCCCGCACCGAGCCCGCAGAGTTATCTCAAAATCGACCGCATCATCAGCGCGGCCGAGATCGCCGACGCGGACGCCATCCATCCCGGCTACGGCTTTCTCGCCGAGAACGCGCACTTCGCCGAAGTCTGCGCCAGCTGCAAAATCAAATTTGTCGGACCTTCACCCGAAGCCATCCGCCTGATGGGCGACAAAAACATGGCTCGCCAACAGGCGATCAAGGCCGGCGTTCCCGTCACTCCCGGCAGTGACGGCATCATCGCGACCGAAGGCGAAGCCCTGCGCCTCGCGCGCAAGATCGGCTTTCCCGTGATGATCAAAGCGGTGGCCGGCGGCGGAGGACGAGGCATGCGTGTGGCGCACAACGAGGTCACTTTGGTCAAAGGCTTCCACAGCGCCCGCACCGAGGCGGAAAAGGCTTTCGGCAATCCGGACGTCTACATCGAGAAATTCGTGGTCAACCCGCACCACATCGAGTTCCAACTTATCGCCGACAGCAAGGGCAATGTCGTCCATCTCGGCGAGCGCGACTGCTCCGTGCAGCGCCGCAACCAGAAGATCATCGAGGAGTGCCCGTCGCCCATCATGACCGCCAAGCTGCGCAAGGAAATGGGCGAGGCGTCCATCGCGCTGGCCAAGGCGGTCAACTACGAGAACGCCGGCACCATCGAATTCCTCGTCGACGAGGACCGCAATTTCTATTTCATGGAGATGAACACGCGCATCCAAGTCGAGCACCCGATCACCGAGGAGGTTTACGGCGTCGACTTGGTCAAGCAGCAGCTGCAGATCGCCTCCGGCCAGCCGCTTTCGCACCACGTGCTCAACGCCGTGCCGCGCCACCATTCCATCGAGTGCCGCATCAACGCGGAGGACCCGGAAAACAATTTCACCCCGAGTCCCGGCACGATCGACCTTTATTATGCTCCGGGCGGACGCGGTGTGCGCATCGACTCGCACGCCTACGCCGGTTACCCGATCCCGCCGAATTACGATTCGATGATTTCCAAGCTCATTGTCCACGCCTCGACCCGCGAACAGGCCATCGCCCGCATGCGCCGCGCTCTCGGCGAATACATGATCACCGGCATCAAGACGACCATCCCGCTGCAGCTCGAGATCATGCAAAACAAGGATTTCATCGCCGGCAAATACGACACGGGTTTCCTCGAGCGCATGCTCGCGGAACGGGCCGCGCCCAAGAAAAAGTGAGCCGCCTCGACGACGCGCGCCTCTACGGCATCGTCGATCTCGGCTATCTCTCGGCCGACACCGCGCCGGTTGCCGCGGAAAAGCTCCTCGAAGGCGGTGTCGATGTCCTGCAACTTCGCGGCAAAAACGCGGAAAAGTCCGTCATCGCCGGGCTTGCCGAGGAAATTCACGCCCTGACCGAACCGTTAGGCGTTCCGCTTATCCTCAACGACTATCCCGAGTTGCTCCGTGATGTTCCCGCCGAGGGCGCGCACGTCGGACAAGACGACATGTCCGTAGCCGAGGCCCGTGCGATTGCCGAGCGTCCGGTGATTATCGGCAAATCGACGCACTCTCTGGCCCAAGCGCGCGCGGCGGCGGACGAGGGTGCGGACTACATCGGTTTCGGTCCGCTTTTCGCCACTCCGACCAAACCCGGCCGTCCGGCCATCGGTTTGCAGAACATTGCCGCCGCATACACGGACGTGAACATTCCGATCTTCTGTATCGGTGGGATCAAAAACGAAAATCTCCCGGAAGTGCTGGCCGCCGGCGCACAACGAACTGTCATCGTCTCCGGCTGGCTGCAAGCGGATGACATCGCGGATGCCGTGCGGTCAACGAGGCAAATTCTGTCCGAGGTGTAGTGGCGGACTATGTCCGCCGGACGCATTTCCGAATAAGTTTCCGGCGGACACAGCCCGCCGCTACAAGGTGTCGATAAATCTATGAAAGTCATTCTCTCCCCCGAAGTTGCCGCCGCTCTGCAAGCAGGGCGCCCGATCGTCGCTCTGGAATCGACGATCATTGCCCATGGCATGGCTTATCCGGCCAACGTGGAGACGGCGATGTCTGTCGAGCAAGTGGTCCGTGATCACGGTGCGATTCCAGCCACGATCGCGGTCATCGGCGGAAAGCTGAAAGCTGGGCTTTCGCACGAAGAGATCGAACGCTTTGGAAAAGAGGGCCCGGGCATCATGAAAGTGTCGGTCCGCGATTTGCCGTTCGTCGCCGGACGCGGACTCGACGGTGCGACCACCGTGGCCGCGACTATGCGCATCGCGGCCATGGCTGGGATTCCCGTCTTCGCTACCGGCGGGATGGGCGGGGTGCATCGCGGCGCGGGGGAAACCTTCGATGTTTCGGCTGATCTCAGCGAAATGACCCGCAGTAATGTCGCTCTCGTTACCGCAGGAGCGAAGGCCATACTCGACCTTCCGCTCACTCTCGAGCGGCTCGAGACCGACGGCGTGCCGGTCATCGGTTACGGCACGGGGGAATTTCCCGCGTTTTATTCGCGCTCGAGCGGCCTGAAGGTGCCGATGCGCGCCGACACGCCCGCCGAAATCGCCGCCATCATGCATTCGAAGTGGGGCCTCGGCCTCGAAGGGGCCGTCGTCGTGGCCAACCCGATCCCGGAGGCGGACGAGATCCCAGCCACGGAGATCGAACCGGTCATCACCGCCGCCTTGGCCGAAGCCGAACGCCTCGGCATCCGCGGCAAGGACGTCACCCCATTCCTGCTCCCCGAGATCGTGAAAGCAACCAAAGGTCGTTCCCTGCGGGCCAACATCGCGCTGGTGAAGAACAATGCGAAAGTTGCCGCGGAAATCGCCGCGGCTTACGCCGCGGGTGCCACCACGATTGCGCGGTAGGCACCGCTGCTCTGCTCGGTATCGAATTCCCATCCGGACATGGCGCGGATCAGGCTGGTGGTCAGGCGCAGACCGATTCCGGTGCCCCGTGTCGTCTTGGAGGCGGGCGCCAAGTCATTGGTGATCTCGACTGTCACCCGTCGTCCGTGGCCGTTGGAGGCCCGGAGTTCGACTTTGTGTCCAGCGTAGCGGAGGGCGTTGTTGAGTAGATTGTAGAGAATTTGCCGCACGGTGTCGGCGTCGCCGGTGACCGTCAATCCCGGGCTGGCCTGCCAAGTGAGGGCGATGTCTTCGGTCTCGGCCAAAACGGTGTAGTCCTCGCGCAAACGCTCCAAGAGCGACGAGAAGTCTATCGGTGCGCTTTGCAGGCTGAGCAAACCGCCTTCGGCCCGCGACATCATCAGCGTGCGCTCGACCAATCTCGCCATGCGCTGGATTTCCTCCTGCAGGTCCTCCGAAAAGTCCGCAGGCAGCGAAGCAGCAGCCTCGTCCACCCGCATGCGAAGAAGGGTGAGGGGCGTGCGCAGTTCGTGGGCGACCGATCCAGCAAACTCGGACAATTCGGCGTAGGACCTCCCGATGCGCGCGAGCAGGCTGTTGATATTGTTGACCAGATTCTGCAGCTCCGGGTCGCGATCGGGTGACTTGATGCCGCGTTGCAAGTCGGCCGGACGAAGCTGCGCCAGGTCGGTGTTGATTTCGCGAAGGTGGCTGACTGAGCGCGAGGCGAGCAGGAAGCCGAGGAGAAAGCTCAGGCCGACAATCGGAACTCCCGCGAACAGCCAGAGGCCAGTGATGTTTTTCAGGAGCTTTTGGATCTCACCCTCGGTCAGTTGGCCGCCGGCGATGGCCACGGCGCTCGGAGCGGCACGATACTTGCGCAGCAAATGCCCTTGGGCCGAAATGACAAAGAGCCCGGACAAAACGAAAAGCACCCCGGCGAAGAGGAAGGCGAGGCGCAGGCGGAGGGTCATGGCGGAACGATCAGGCTTCGCCAGGCTGCTCTTTCAACACATAGCCGACGCCACGCACGGTATGGATCAGGGGGCTTGCCCCCGGCAGCTCGATTTTTTTGCGCAGGTAATTGATGTAGACGTTGAGCACGTTGGTTCCGGAGTCGAAGTGCTGGTCCCAGACGCGCTCGACCAATGTGGTTTTGGATACCGGACGCGGCGATGACTCGGCGAGGATCTCAAGCAGGGCGAATTCGCGATTGGTCAGGTTGATCGCTTGCTGTCCGCGGCGGACCGTGCGGCCGCGCAAGTCGATCTCGAGGTCGCCCACACGCAAAAGCATGCTCATATCCGGCCGGCGGCGCCGGAGGAGGGCGCGGAGGCGTGCCAGCATTTCTTCGGTTGAGAACGGCTTGACCAAGTAGTCGTCGGCCCCGGCATCGAGGCCGCTGACTTTGTCGCGTAGCTCCCCGCGGGCCGTGGCGAGCAGTATCGGGGTGGTGCAGCCGCGTTGGCGAGCGGTGCGGGTCACGGTCACGCCGTCGCGTCCTGGCAGCGAAATGTCGAGAACGGCGGCATCGTATGTGTGTTCGCCCATGAGCCACAGCGCCTCTTCCCCGTCACCGGTTTCGTCAACCGAGTAGCCGGCGGCGCGCAAAGCTTTGGTCAAGTGCAAAAGCAGTTTGCGGTCGTCCTCGGCTACCAAAACACGCATCGTAAGTAACTATCGCCCTGCGGCCAGCAGCGGCGCAAGTTTATCGCTAGAGTATTCGCCGTGCCCGCCCCTCCGGCCACC
>Ga0209229_10000896_pt1 | contig 12327 bp, 16 predicted proteins | sample SanBayMetagenome_FD_187466 | JGI IMG/M metagenome (GOLD analysis project Ga0209229, IMG submission 187466) | Freshwater and sediment microbial communities from dead zone in Sandusky Bay, Ohio, USA (SPAdes) (version 2) | ecosystem: Environmental > Aquatic > Freshwater > Lentic > Sediment... | reverse complement strand
TATACTCGTGAAAAAATTGAACTAGCTAAAACAGTCAAAGACTGTGATAGTTTTATTTCTAAGATGGGCAAGCTGGGTAGTGTGTGTCCTACTTGTCTACAAGACATTGATAAGCATAAAATAGATGATCTACTAGAAGAGCAGAGATCTTCCAAGAGTCATGCCAGTATCAGAGTTCAAGAGCTTGAAGCCCTGATTCGTAACTTAGAACTGGAAGTCAAAGAGTGGGAAAAGCTCAATGAAACCAAAGAGCTTTACGAAGAGTATCACGCACTATACAATCCAGATATTGCTAGTGAAATACTAGATAAAAAGACTTTGGAACAGACAATCAAGTCTACAGAGGCTTCTATTCAACAAGTCAAAGACACTATTAAAAAGATTACTGATAACAACAGCAAGGCAATTGCTCACAACGCAAGAGTAGATGTTATTTTAAGTCAGCTAGAAGAAATGGAAGCTAGTCTAGTTGTACACAGAGGTGAACTAGAAGAAGCTAGTGCTCGACTATCTACCTTGCAAGTATTGGTAAAAACTTTCAGCCCAACAGGCTTGGTGGCATATAAGATTGAGTGCTTAGTCAAGGATCTTGAATCTACCACTAACGAGTACTTAGGCGAACTGAGCGGTGGTCGTTTTCAGCTTGGATTTAGAATTGCTGGCAGCGATAAATTAAACGTAGTTATCACAGATCACGGCAAAGACATTGAAATCTTGGCACTGAGTGGTGGTGAAAGAGCCAGAGTAAATGCAGCAGCATTGTTGGGTATCCGCAAGCTGATGCAGAGCTTGAGCAACACACGTATAAATCTACTTATCTTAGACGAAACCATCGAGAACTTGGATCTTGAGGGCAAAGAGAAGTTAGTAGAAGTATTGTTGCGAGAGGAATACCTAAACACATTTGTTATTAGCCACGGATTTCAACATCCTCTACTAGAAAAGATCACAGTGGTGAAACAAAACAACATTTCTAGGATAGACAATGGTTGATAGCAGAGATAAAGGTAGCAGGGCAGAAACTGCTGTAAAAAAGACCTTAAATCAGCTCACAGGCTTAGACTGGCAGCGTACTCCTGGTAGCGGTGCCTTGGATGCCAAACACCTGATGAAGGGTGATCTTTACCTTCCAGGCGTTGGCAACGTATTTTGCGTAGAAGTAAAACACTATCAAGACGATCATCTTACGAGCAAGATCTTAACAGACAAAGTTCCACAGTTATTCCACTGGTGGGAACAATGCAAGCGTCAAGCAGATCAAGTTAATAGAGAACCACTGTTGATCTTTAAGTTTGATCGTAGCAAAATATTTTGTGCTTTTGAGTTGATGCCTAACTCACACTTGCCGTTTATGTATATAAGTCGCAACGGTTTTGAGTTTTATGTGGCAGTTTTAGAAGACTGGATCAAGATGGAACGTCCACAATTTGTATGTTGAATGTCACTATTCAATATCGTATAATAGTAGATTAACTAAACAATCAACATGAGTATTGAATTCAACAAAGTACAAGAGCTGGAGCCTAACACTGCACTAGTAGTGGACTGTCTAAACTTGGGGTTTCGCTGGAAACACAGCGGCGACACAGATTTTCTTGACAGCTATGTCAGAACAGTAGACAGTCTACGCAAAAGCTATAAAGCCGGTAAGGTTATCCTGACCTGTGACAGTGGCAGTAGTAGCTATCGTAAAGCTATTTATCCTGACTACAAGCAAAACCGTAAAGACAAGTTTGATCAACAAACTCAGGAAGAGCAACTGGCATTTGAACGATTCTTTACAGAATTCAATCGTGTAATGGATCACTACAAGAATTCTTCAAAGCATCCACTGTTTCGTTTTGAGAAGTGTGAGGCCGATGATATTGCTGCATACATTGTCAAATATCGTAAAAAGCTGGGCTTTGACAAAGTTGTCCTGATCTCTAGTGACAGAGACTGGGATCTACTAGTAAGTGAAGACGTCATGCGGTTCAGTTACGTTACACGCAAAGAAATTACATGGGAAAATTGGAACGAACATTATGAGTACAACCCTGCTGATCATATTAGTATCAAGTGCCTTACTGGCGATTCCGGTGATAACATTCCTGGTGTGGCCGGAATTGGTCCGAAAAAGGCGCAAACTCTGGTATCTCAGTATGGCAGTACCTGGGATATCATTGCTAATTTGCCAATTTCTAGTAAGTATAAATATATTCAAAATCTTAACGAGTTCGGGGCTGATGCCTTGACGCTAAACTACCAACTGATGGACCTGTTAGAGTTTTGCGACGAAGCATTGGGCCCACAAAATTGTGAAACCATCACCAACACACTTCTAAATTATGCTAATTAAACTAGAACATCCTGCATGTATGCCTACTCGCAGCAATCCTACTGATGCTGGACTAGACCTACGTTGCAAACAAACGATCACCCTGCAAATGGGCAAAAGAACACTGGTACCTACCGGTGTGTCAGTAAAAATTCCTGTAAATCACGTGGGCTTGCTGTTTCCACGTAGCTCACTGAGCAAGCAGGGCATTACAATGACCAATTCGGTTGGTGTAATTGACAGTGATTATCGTGGCGAAATCATGGCTTCACTCATGTTTAATGGGGTCCCAGGAAATCTTAGCGAATTAGATCTACCAGCAGGTGAGCGAATTGTTCAGCTGGTAGTAGTTCCAATTCTACTTCCAGAACTAGAAGTAGGCAATTGGTCAGATGACGAATGGAATGATACACAACGCGGTACTGGCGGATTCGGCAGTACTGGAAAGGCATAATATGGACGAAGATCCTATAAAAATTAATGAAGTAGATATAGCATATGCCGCTGGATTTTTTGATGGCGAAGGCTGTATAAGCATTAGTAAAAATGGGGCAGTAGATATCAGGGTTACAAATACTGCAAAAAATGTACTTGTTAGATTGCAGAGCATTTTTGGAGGATCAATAACCAATAGAACCCAAAAAGCTAATAAAACACAGTACGCTTATTCTTTTTATGGCGAAAATGCCGTAGAATTTATAAACCTTATTAAACCATATCTCATAGATAAATTACCACAAGCAGAAACAATACTGGAATACTATAATTTAAGAAACCAGATAAGTGCGGTAAGAATTCCTGGAGTAAAAGGAAGTTTTGCAAATCCAGATAGAGAAATACTAGTACAAGTATTTAGGGATATACTAACAGAACAGAAAAAAGAGGAACACTAATGAATACATTAAGTACTAGAGCACAAGTAATTACACGACGTACATATTCAAGGCCCACAGACGATACCGGACTGAACTTTGAAACCTGGCAGGAAACTGTTGGGCGAGTCATTGATCATCAAGCGTGGCTGTGGGAACGTGCAGTAGGTCGTGAACTAAACGACAGCGAATACGCAGAACTTTATGATCTAGAACAATTGATGCTGGATCGCAAGGTCCTGATGAGTGGTCGCTCGTTGTGGTTGGGTGGAACAGATGTTGCCAAGACCCGCGAGGCTAGTCAGTTCAATTGCAGTTTTACCTGTGTAGAAACAGTATACGACGTAGTAGACGTACTCTGGTTGTTGCTACAGGGTTGCGGCGTGGGGTTCAAGCCTATTGTTGGCACACTTAACGGCTTTAGTAAGCCAATCAAGAACATCAAGACTGTTCGTAGTACACGGACTGAAAAGGGCGGCAGTGAACACAATGCAGAATTCTGGGATCCAGACACTAAAACATGGACTATCCGTATTGGCGACAGTGCCGAAGCATGGGCAAAGAGTATTGGAAAGCTACTGGCCGGTAAGTATCCTGCTGACACTCTTGTGCTTGATTTTTCTCAGTTACGGCCTGCCGGTGAAAGGTTAAAGGGTTATGGCTGGATTAGTAGTGGTGATGAAGCAATCAGTGTGGCTTATACTGCTATTGCCCGTATTCTTAATGGTCGTGCCGATAGCCTTCTTACTAGGATGGATATTCTCGACATTGTTAATTGGCTTGGGACTATACTCTCTAGTCGTAGAAGTGCTGAAATTGCTCTTTTTGAATACGACCAACCCGAGTGGAAAGAATTTGCGTTAGCCAAGAAAGACTGGTGGTTACACGGAAACAGTCAGCGTCAGCAAAGCAACAATAGTCTAGTTTTCCGCAAGAAGCCTACCTACGAAGAAATTAGTCAAATCTTTGACCTAATGTTAGACGCTGGTGGTAGTGAGCCTGGTTTCATCAACGCAGTCGAAGCCACACGTCGTGCACCTTGGTTTGCTGGTTGCAATCCCTGTGTAGAAATTCTATTGGGCAACAAGAGTTTCTGTAATTTGACAGAAACAGACATTGGCAAGTTCAAGGGCAATAACGCAGGAATGCACGAAGCTATCCGATTGGCAGCCCGTGCAAACTATCGTCAGACTTGTGTGGACCTAAAGGATGGTATTCTGCAGGAGAGCTGGCATCTAAATAACTACTTCCTACGACTGTGCGGAGTAGGCTTGACAGGTATCGTAAAGCGTCCTGACATGACAGGTTATGACTATGAGTATCTTAAGAGAACAGCAACTGCAGCCGCAGTGGGAATGGCAGATGAACTTGGGTTACCCCGTCCTAAGAACATTACCTGTATTAAGCCCAGTGGTACACTATCCAAAATCATGGATACCACAGAAGGCGTACACAAGCCCTTGGGCAAGTACATTTTCAACAACGTACAGTTCTCCAAATTTGACCCAGTAGTAGACAAGTTGAGAGCAGCTAACTACAAGGTGATCAACCACCCAACCGACCCTAGTGGTGTCCTAGTTACATTCCCTGTCAAGTGGGATGATGTACCATTTGACAAGGTTGATGGCAAGGAAGTCAATTTAGAGAGCGCTATCGATCAGCTTGAGCGTTACAAGATGATTCAAACCAGCTGGACTCAGCAGAATACATCAGTGACTATCAGTTATGATCCTAGCGAAGTTGAGGGCATTAAGGACTGGTTGTTAAACAACTGGGATTGTTATGTAGGAGTAAGTTTCCTATTCCGAAGCGATCCCACAAAAACAGCCAAAGACTTGGGTTATCTATACTTACCACAAGAAGTAGTAGATGAACAAACCTACCACGAATACACCCAAAATTTATTACCTGTAGATATCAACACAGCAAACAGTTTTGATGAGATTGTGGAAGATGGATGTGCGACCGGGGCCTGTCCCATAAAATGAGGAAAACATGGAATTTACATTTACAGTAACAGAACAAGAAGCAAACATGATTGTTGCTGGTCTACAAGAACTACCTGCTAAGTTGGCTAACCCGCTAACTAAGAAGTTACAAGATCAAGCACAAGAGCAGATGCCAAAACCAGAAGCTCAAGAATGAAAAAAGCCCCTCAATTTGCGTTGAGGGGCTTTTTTCATTTGCGATCTTTGCGACAGTTTAAGTCTTGTTTGAGTGTTTGAATAAAAAGTGTAAAACTTATTGAAGCTAAAATTATATGTGAAGTTATTTCGCCTAATGTTCCCAGTGTCCAATAGCTTAAAGGATGTTCAGGACCTATTGCCCACTGCACTACTATTGTACTAGCAACAAATCCGCTTGTAAGAGCCAACCACCATAGTGGAGTAATAATCCAAGGTTTTAGATCACGATTATGAACTGCAACGTAGAATATACTTATAAATATGGCAATGTGGCACACAAAATTGATAAGTAGGGTCCAAGAGTTAAAGAACCCAACGACTGTATTAATCATTTTTCTTTACCTCTTTGACTACTTCTACAATATCTTTATGCTGATTCTTTTGTAAAAAGTTAGCAACCATACCCAACACAGTATATGCTAGAAATCCTACACAGAATCCTCCCATTAGCTGGGTTTCCCAGTTGTTGGATAAACCCATAATTTCTAGTAATGGATAAGTAAATACCATGGCACTTCCTACAGAAACGCCGCCCCTCATGAAAGCTTCACTAATGGTTTTTGGTCGAATAAATGTGAGAATTGCAAATCCTCCAAATAGTCCCCCAACCATAGAAGCTACCTTTGCAGTTAAATACCCTGTAGGATCTGCCATAAGACACCCCTTAGTTGTTTTCGCGAGCCCTCATTATCTGATCTCGCTTAGCTTTGGCCCAGGTTTGGCCACCGTCTCCACCCCATAAATCCCAAGCTACTCTGCCTGGACTGGGAAAACCTTCTTCTCCACTATTAAATCCTGTTGCTCTTTTATCTACCTCATGACGACTAAAAAATGAGTGCATTCTCATTACTGTACTAGCAGTCAGGTTTTCACGATTTGCCAGTTGATTAGCTCTGGCGAGCCCTACACGAGTTCCACCGGCTCTACCCTCTTTTTTCCACTTCAAAGCTCTGCGGGCTGCACTAGCCATACCGGTAGTAGGTTTATAAGTGGTTGCTGCCTTTTCAAAGTAACCTTTCTCAGGTTCACCTTCGGGTACATCAGGTTCTTCGTCTTCGTACTCTTCTTCTGTTTCCCACTGATCGCATACTCTGATGGGGCTCACAGTCATATTCCAACGCTTGCAATACCACACAGGCATACCATCAATGTCGGAGAACTTGGGAGTGACTGGTAGTTGGCTTTCGCTCCATTCTCCTACTGGACCTTCGATGATACAGTCCAAGGTCTCTGGCTCACGATCATGATGATGGCAACTGGCGCATACCCTCATACGGGCTTGACCCTCGCTGACACCCCAGACTTCTTGTTTGGCCTCCCAGAATTCAGGATTGCTGTCACGAGCTTCGGCAGGTCCGTAGTTGGCGTACTGAACCGCTGCCAAGTGGTTGCTCAAATTAATATCTGGATACATTGTACCCACTGGACACAGTTCTTTTGCCATTTCTTTCCCGATTCAATTAAGTTCTAAATATTCCTTAAACAAACGTGTTCAAGGTTCTTGATTACTGCCAAAAGTTGAAGTTTTTATTTTTTGTGGCTAAATTTGTTGATTGATAGTGTAAGTCACAAAACATCATAAATGGGTCGGTATTAGTAGCATTACTTATTAAGTATGTTCTTACCATTATTAACCCATCTGTTTCTATTAAAGTAGAATCTAGTTGCGTAGTATTGCCACCAGCTATACTTAGTTTTGTTTCAGCAATCTGATGTGTTAGTGGCTGAATTACAGCCTGCTGCGTAACCTGTAAGGTTTTAGTAGTACTAAAAGTTTCTTGGCTATAGCCTTTGGCATAAGTATGTTCAAAACCCCATGTAACACTTCCGGGGGTTAAGCCCGGATTGTTGTGTGCCCAGTGTACGTGTATGTAAACGTCTGTATTTGGAGCATAGTCGTGTGGTATATGAAACTCGTGAAAACTTTCGTCTCCTACATTAAATTGATATTTTCTAATACCGCCAACTAAAGTATTAAAAGCTGGTTTATTAGAAGCAGCTCCTTCATAAATAGTTGTAGGACTTAATAGATCATGCCAACCATACTGTGGATTAGCTACATTTAATTTTATTCCGTCACCCTTTTCTTGACTAAGAACAGGTTGATAATAATTAAATTCTGCGCGTTCTTGACGATTATTTGGATTACCGTTTACATACTTGTCTACAAGTACACCCTCAACTCTTTCTAGTTCTGGAATCTCGGAAGTGCTTGCAACTATTCCTTTTTCAGCTATTGTATAATTACCAACAGTTATAGCATAGGGCATTCTATTAAGATATTTTATACTCATAATTTCTCAATTCTTGTAGGCCAAAATTATTTGCTTACACATCTTGCTGCGAACAATGTCGCTCTCCAAGAAACGTACTACTTCGATGCCACCAATGCCTTCTAGACGATTTACAGCATCCATCAATCCACTGTCTGGAATATCGCTTTGATCATCGTCACCAGAGATAATCATTTTGGTGTTGCGACCAATACGACTCAGCAACATTTTCAATTCCATTTTAGTGGCATTCTGAGCCTCGTCGACAAGTACTATGGCATTATCAAAGGTTGCACCTCTCATAAATCCTAATGGACGAGGCTCGATGGCTTTTGATTTGAGTGCATACTCATAAAAGCCTTTGCCCAGTGATCGACTAAATACTTGATCAAAAGGATCTAGGTAAGGTTCGTATTTTTCTTCTAGTGTGCCGGGTAAAAATCCCAATCCACGGCCAGTTTCTACATTTGGTCTAGTTAAAATGATTTTGTCTACCCTTCGGTGGAACAATTCACTTGCAGCATAACTTGCAGCCACATAGGTTTTACCTGTGCCTGCACTACCAATACCAAAGATTATTTCATTGGTTTTTATAGCATTAAGATACGTTTCTTGTATATAATTTAGTGGTTTTACTTCCCTGAACTCTGTTTTAGTTAAAAAACTGTTATCAGGACTCTGACTTGCTGCTCTGCGAGCTTTCTTGCCACTGTTGTTTGCCATAGATTTTGAAGGTTGGTTGATAGAACGCTCAGCGAAGAAAGTTGCCTTCTGCTAAGCGGCGACGTGTTAATCCTGCTAACACGATACCTTGAGCTTTGTTCCACTTTTGTATTTCATGATAAGCACCTTCCCAATCGCCTTCGTTGACTCGTTTGCGAAGTGTGCTGACCCTGTAGTTGCCTAAACCACAGTTGTAACAAAAGCTAATGATTGCCGCCAACCTCCTGGGCGGTTCATTTGCCAAGTTTGGGCTAAGGCCAAGTGCTCCTGCGACGAACTTGGCCAACATGGCCTCAAAACGTTCATCTGCTTGTTGGCGTGTCCACACCAAGCCAGGCACAATGTCTGGACCTGTTGTACCCCAGCCTATTGTCCAAGGATGCCCTGCTTTCAGTAACTCGCTAGGGCTCATTTGAGCTATTTGAGCTTTAGTATACACCCCGCGGCCCAAGGGACTTGCGGGGTCGGGATAGCTCTGACAGTCGCCATTTGACATCTTTTTGTGATAACCTTCAAATGGGTGCAACAGAGCATCTGTACACAGTTTGATGGCTTCTTTTGTCATGAGTTACCGCGCTTTTCAATAGACCGACCCAAGAACCAGAATGTCAATATCATGTTTAACATTGCAAAGTCGTCTGGTGTCCAGTGGGTTTTTGCTAGTTCAACCCAGCTAGCACCACTATTGATGGCATGTACGATTATAGCAATCTTAAAAGCGACGTACATACCGAATAGTACATAAGTTACCATGGGTCTGACTAAGGCACTAAGAGCAGCTACCCACTTGTAGCTGGCGGAAGCCTCTTTTGCCTGACTTTCAAAAGCACTTTGAATTGCTTGAGTCTGGGCAATATTGTAGTCCATGTATTTTTCTTCAAGTTTGACTTGACCCTTGGTCTTTTCCAAGTCAATCTGAAGATTGTACATTGCCAATTCGTGTTTACGATCGTCTTTGCGATCCCAGAATTTTAGGACTTCTGGTGCTAAACGGAACAATCCACCAAAGATTGATCCTAAAATACCACTTGCTGCAAATTCTAACATATTAGTTCCTGTCTTTGCATTCGGAAGACTTGTTGATGGACAGCCCGCCCAACAAACCCACAAAAGCCCCGATTACTGTGTTGAATGCAGGGCCTATAATAGAAAATATTTTCTCATTGTCTACTTCTGGTACAAACAGTGCCTGCAACATTACAGCCACAACACCCAAACAGATAACTGCTAGGGTGGCTACGACAATGACAATAATATTTTTAAACAGTTTGTCGTCTTTCATGGCTACTTCAATCCCAAGTACTTTGCCACTGTCAACAGTTTGCCCAATCGCTCACCAACACTGCCTGGTGTGTTTGCATCGCTCATGAGGTAATCCCACACAGCTCCTGCAATTTGTTCATTGTCAGCATCAATTGTACCAGTAAAGCCCAAGCTCTGCGCCAAGTTGCTTACAGTACTACGTACAATATTGGCCCCTGGATCAGTAATGAATGGACTAGGAAAATTATCGCTGTATAATACACCACCGACCTCTGCCGCATTACTAACAAATACTCTCCAGTTGTTGATCAAGAAGTAAACGTCACCAGTGCTCTGACCGCCACCAACCGGATCGCCACCAGTAGTACGAATAGCGGGCAAAAACTTAGTATTGTCACGAAGCCTTGCCCACTCTTTCCAGGCACTGTAAATATCTTCTTTTACTGAAATTGATGGTTCGTTGGGATTGATTATAATTAGACGATTGATTCCATCAAAGATCACTTTGTGATACAACAACCAATCCTCTTGCCACATATTTTCAGTTAATACTACCATAACTACCTTACTGAGTTATTTCCTTCCAAGCAACTTTGACGTTTACTTTGATAGGATTCGTTCCAAACAACTTAGTTACCATAATACCAAAGTGGAATTTTGGACCAAAAGTACCGCTGCCAACGCCACCGCTGGTATAAGTACCAAAACTTGTAGAATTTACTGGAATAGTACGGGCTGCATCTGTGTATAATTCTACTGTAGTGGCAGTTACTGGTTTAACATAGTATGTATTACCATTTAGTTCAGTCATTCCGACCACACCACTTATAACCATTGGTTCGCCGTCACGGAAAAATGTTCTAGCTCCAGCTAGTGTTACAACTGCGGTACTTGCTTTTGTTACACCAGTAATAGGCTGCACTACTGTACCACCATCTTCTGAGTAGTTCTTAAATGCACCGTACTGCATGTTGTTCAAAGTAGTAGTGGTATCTATTGAACTACTGCCCTGAATAAATCTTTTAGATACGGGAGTTCCACTTGCAATAAATGTACCACTGGTGTCATACTCAACCGTACTGCTACCAGGCACTGTAGTCCATACTAATCCAGACAGTATTGGTTCTGCATATATTTCAAGCTCAAATATAGCTGGAGCTCCAGTTACTGTATCCCAACCGCTAGCTTCAATCTCTGTTGGCCAGTATAGCGAACGATTTGGCTGACCATTTGGCAGTGACTCTTTGGGAGAAAGCGAACCCATGTAAGTGTATGCATCATTTGTAGATACAGTTTTACTAAAACTATACAAATTACTAGAAGCACTGTTTCTGACGTCTAATGTGCTCTCTGTCCACACTGCCAGACACCAGGCTCTCATTTGGCTAACGCTGCCAGTTGCAGTCATGTTCATTTGGTGAACACACACTGGTAGTGAACCCATTGCGGTTATTGGAAGTGAAAAATTGTTGCCGTGATAATATTCGTGCAATACTATACGTTGACCGTTATAATAAGTACCAAATCTAGCTCTGCCGGCACCTAACCATTGAACATCAATCCAATAAATGTTGTCTTTGGTTACATCCAAGGACATTTTAGATCTACCAGTTCCGTCTGCTTTATCTATGTTCCACTGCGTACGTGGTATAAATATATCTTGAACAGTTCCGCTGGCATTACTACGAATACCAACTCCCAAGACACCATCGTCTTGCATAAAGTAGAAACCATTTTTATCATCAAACATCCCCCACTCTCGCATCAATCCACTCTTACCAGTATCGCCCAAGGCAATAGTACCGATAAATAGTTGGCTACTACCAGGAAAGTAGTGGTGATATGTGTGTGAAGTGTGTGAAGTGTGTGAGTCGTTTGCTGTTGTGTTAGTCAACACCAGTGCTCTGGAATTATTATCCCAAGTTACTGTACCGCCGTTGCGTAAGGTTGAAGCAAACTGTGTTGGTAGAGTACCATTACTAAATATGTATTCACCCAATAGTGTGGCACCACTTACTCTTAACTTACCAAACGCGTCTAATTGTGGTAAACCTTCTGAAAATCTAACATTCATCGAGCCAGATTCGTCAACTTCAACTCCATTTTCTGGATTGTCATATCCAATGATATGATTTGAGTTGATATAAACATCTACTGCACTAACTACTGTTGCTACAACTGTACTTGTATCTGTGTCAGTGATTGTTTGGTCACCGGCTGGTGAAAGATTTTCGTATGTTGCAGATTTTGCATAGTGTACTTCAAGAACACCATTTGTTGAGTTTGTTTCGTGTACTCCGTGCACATGAACAGTCCAGCCACTTTGAAGTAGATATCTATTACCTATCTTCCACACATAACCAGGTGTTTTATTTGTGTAAAAAACTTGAGCGGAGTGCTTTAGACGTACACGCTTACCTGAACTATCTGGTGGCACTCTTAAATAATTGCGTTCACCGGCCATTTATAAATCCTTTAATAAGTTGCTACCAGAAAATAGGGATCTAAAATTAGATCCCCATTGTGTTGATTAAACTGGGTTTTGGTAGTTACGTTCGATAGCAGGAGCCAGTAAGATGTTTTGGCCTGTGGCTTTACGAATAACTGATTCAACAGAAATAAACTGTCCGCCACCCAATCCAAGACCAACGGCTACTACTTCTGCATCAACATTGGCAGTTCTTTCAGCACCG
>Ga0209229_10000894_pt1 | contig 12358 bp, 12 predicted proteins | sample SanBayMetagenome_FD_187466 | JGI IMG/M metagenome (GOLD analysis project Ga0209229, IMG submission 187466) | Freshwater and sediment microbial communities from dead zone in Sandusky Bay, Ohio, USA (SPAdes) (version 2) | ecosystem: Environmental > Aquatic > Freshwater > Lentic > Sediment... | reverse complement strand
ATTTTTCGAGCAGCTTGAGCTTCACTCATCAAGTCTTGTGAAGTTGCACCAACCAAGGCCGGATTTTTATTCCGTCCTACGAACGATTGCTGCGCGGAGGACATACCTCCTGTATTAATAGACGATTGTACGTTATTACTACCTCCTGCCGGAGCAGCAGATTGTTTAACACCGATCAAATCTAAAACCGCTTTAGGAGTACGTGCAGCAAGTGCATTGAACTCTTCAGCAGTCATCCCGAGTTCCCGAGCTTTACCATAAAACACTTCTGCAGCTTTGTCACCATAAGTGGCTTGCACTGCATTCTTAACAGTTTCAATGTTGCTCTTTTGCAAGGCTTCCTGTTGTGTTTTGGTCAGGGTACGCGAGACGATTTCAGCAATTTTCTCTTCAGAAATAACAGCTTCTTGGTTTGTTCCACCTTGATTGTTATTACCAGAAGTGAGGGCTTGAAGTGTACGCTCCAGTTCCGCAATCTTCTCAGCTTCCTTCCTCGCGCTTTCCAATTCTTGTTCCCGTTCTTTCAACGTAGTTGTTAGCTGCGGAATATATTCTTGCGAGTGACGTAAAGCGACAAGAGCATCTTGAAGGGTTTTATACTTCGGCTCTCCTCTCTCGTTCTTGATTGAGCCAAGCAGGTTAGCAATGGCATCAGCATTCTGAGAGTCAGCAGAGTTGCTAGTTCCGCCGTTGTTTTGGTTTTCAGGGGTTACCTGAGAATTATCTTGATTAAAGATACTGTTCGGGTCTGACACAGTTCTATTCTTTCATAAAGTTGATGGCAGACACCTTCGGATTCGAACCGAAATCTAACGGATTTGGAGGCCGTTGTTTTGCCAGTTAAACTAGGTGCATGTGATTGGTGCCCACCGTAGGATTCGAACCTACAACTCGCTTCTTACAAGGAAGGTGTCTTGGCCATTAGACTAGACAGGCATGTTTGGTGTGCATAGTAGGACTCGAACCTACAAAATTCAGTTTCTAAGACTGACACGTATACCAAATTCCGTCATACGCACAATGTTCTGGTCTGTGTAGAAGGATTTGAACCTCCGACCTCCTGACTCCAAATCAGGCCGTCTACCAAGCTGACATTATACACAGATGGAGCGGGTAGTCGGTAACGATCCGATCTACGCAAACTTGGAAGGATTGCATGTATCCATAAACACCTTACCCGCATATATTATATATTACATTATTTATTAGAGAAGTAATATATACTAAGTATTTACTTATATCTAATATATTCTTATTTATCGACAGAATTACTAGAAATTAATGAAATAACTTCATATAAAGCTCTTTCATATCCAATTCCATCTGCTTGTTTAAATGCCCAAGCAGGGTCTTCGTAATTAGATTTTTCGCGTAAAGACTTATTTGAGTTGTCGATTTTGGATTTTAACAGTTCGACAATTCGTTGACGAACATGGGCAGCAGAAGCAAACTGCTGCCTAAATTCGTCTTTCTGTTCTTCGTTTAATCCACTAAGTAGACTTGTTTTCATTGAAGAGGAAGGTCCATAGATTGTTCAACTTGTAAATCTTCACCAGCTTGATTGGCTAAACGAGCAGTTTCTTGTTGCTCAAAAACAGCAACATTTGGCGTAAACAATTGATAACGCGTTAGGCCAAGAACATCTTCAACAAGTGCTGCAAGATTCTTTGAACTAATATGCGGACCAATTTGTTGCCAAACAGGTGTATTAGACAATTGGGTTAGATTCTGTACTAGCTGAGCTTGTGCTGCAAAATGACGAGCACCAATTGGGCGAAGAACACCAGATGCGGTGATATCTTCTTTTGTAATTGTCATGAAGTCTTCAGTACCAAGATCATCATCAATTACACGTACAATATCAGTAGCATCCATTTGTCTACGAGCCACTTCAAGCATTGCATTTAGAACAGGTTCTTCTAACTGAATTTCGAATGTCGTAATCTTTTCTTGGAAAATACGACCAGCAGCATTCTGCAACTGTTGAATTTCGAAAGCCGTTTTTTCACCTGCGGAACGAATACCCATAGCTTCACGAGGAGCACCAGCATATTGTTCCATTCGCATCTCAAGTTTGTCAATGTTATTTTCAGCCGTAATTACCCATTGAGCACCACGAGCCAGTTCAGTAACATCTCCATTTTCATCAATGTGAATTTCAGCATTTGGAGCATATTCAAACTCTTCTACATCACCTTTAATAACAAGAGGAGGCAGAACAGCTAAATCCATTGCATCAGCTTTTAGATTCTCAAGATGATCAATTCGATATTGAATACCAATTAAATTCTCAAGAGGACCCATAGACCAGAGATTATCTGGTCGTGTACGCCAACCAACATGGTAGATAGGAGCAACACCAAGCCAACTTGGGATTGCTTTATTATCAATCACCCACATCCGATCAGCAACAGTGATGATTCGATTACGTTGCAATTCACTCGTTGCTTCATTGTAGATATCTCCGTAGAAAGTTAAGAGTTCTACATATCCACTACGAAGATATTCAAAATAATCACCGAAACCATCAACCATAAAACCATCAGCTTTATCTGCGTCTTCCATAGACATATTGGAAGTACCAGTAAGCATTTTTTTACGATTTTCAAGAGCATTAGCCAGAAATTTATTTCCTGGATTATCTTGACTCATTGCTACTAGATCAGCAACAGTTTTTACCGAACGAACAATCTTAAAAGATTTTGTAAAATCTGAGGCAAGAGGATTAAATACAATATCTAAAGGACTGATACGATAAACTTTAGGTCCTTGATAAATTGGACTACGATCACCGTTGTCATCAATTTTAGAAGAAGATTCGTAATCTACATATGCAAACGCATTTCCATAATCAATATAATCATAGAGAAGTTTGCTAATTTCAGTACGAAATCCTCCCATACGTGTCTTGTTAGACATATAAGCAGTGATGGCTTTCTTTTTCTTTGCCATACCATCACTTGGGCTATACGACTCCCATTTCAACCAATCGTCATTAGGAAACAGAGCAGACACATAATTAGAATGTAGGTTATCTCTAATTTGACAAAGCTTAGGTAGAGTTGTGCTGTTCTTCCAAGGAAGAGACTTATTGGTTGTAGTTGTTGTATCAGTCGCAAAAATATAATTGCGAAGTTCTTTCCAAAGCGCAATTTGTTCTTGTCGTTGTCGGTTATAGGAATCCCAGGTAAATGCAATGTGCTGGGCAACTTGGTCCCGACCAAACATTGTACCGATACTAAGAGGTTTTGTAGACATATTTCTTATGCAAAACGTACACCACCAAAGCGTGGATGATATACGACAGTTGATCTAAAATCACTGTCAATTCGCCGAGAGCGTTTAGGCTTTACAGCAATTTCAACAGCACTTGCTAAAGCATCTTTAATGTCATCATGTGGAGGACGAGCTAAAACAAGTTCCTCTTCAAGTACATCTGTATATCCGCCTTTATAGTGCCAGATTACTTGGTTGTCATAACGATGCTCTAAGGCAGAAGCAATACGTTCAGCTTTACTACCTTCATTACGAGTTGGACGATGTTCATCAATTGAAATTGTTAGTCCTTCTTCTCGTAGTTTATCTTTTAAGTCACGAACAATAACAGTTTGAGCCACTGTTACTTCAGCTCGTAATTTTTTAAATTCCCATTTCGAATGCAGATCAGCAATGTGCTTAAAGTACTCACTGATTTTATCACTTTTGAATACGTCAATATCTAAGATATAGATAAAACCTTCTTCATCAATTCCAATCACAACAATTGCAGTATTGTCAGATTTTTTACTTAACGAGAAAGCAAAGTCAATTGCAGCATAGATATTCAGACGATTCTTTTTGTAATACCAATTACCACCTTCTTGTTTAAGGTGTTTTCGATCATAGTATTGAAACTTAGATCGATCAATTCGATTCGATCCTGGGTCATTTGGATCGTTGTAGTACTGAGCATAGAATTGGGTACGATCAGCATATTCAGCACGAATACGCGAAAGTACTTGGGCATCAAATCCAAAATACTTTCCGTCAGAACGCATGGTTTTAGGCCATAGAAAAATACCATCACGTTCAACACCAAATTCTTGAATATTCCAAACACTTTCGCGTCCTACGATATTACCTTCCGCATCATACACATCATACTCTTGGCTTTTCCAAGTAGCATAAATATCCGAAGGATGGTATCGCGTTCCACAGGCCATTGTAAAGCCACCTGCGTTACGGATAGAGGTGAATTGAGAACTCTTCTTTAGAACTCCTTCACGACCATCCTCCGTATAAGCATTCTCAGGAACAACTAAGTCGTCCGCAATAATGATGTCAGCATGCCAGCCAGTTGTATTAGTTGTCAACCCAGCAGTGGATACTGTAGCATCACGAATGCCTTCCTTACGTCTTTTTACGTGATCAATAGAGAACTTTCGTTGACTCCATTTCTCACGTTTACCTTCTTGCGGGTTAATATACTCAGGGAAGTATCGTTGGTAGACTGAACTACCTAGAATATTTTGAATGGCAAATAACTGTGTTTCTGCAAGTTCAGCCGTAGCTGAAACATAAAGAATAGTTACTTCAGGATGACGAGTGATAATCCAAGCAGCCCATGTTGCCACCATATGACTCTTTAAGTGGGCACGAGGAAGCATGATTAATTTGTTACTGGTATGAGTTTCACCCATTCCATATAACGTATAATTTTCCATCCACTTAAATAGTTTCTTGTGAATATCCCCATAAATATATCCAGGATTCACAAGACGAGCAAAAAAGAAGAGATCATTTTGAGCAGTCTCTCTAATTTGCTTTGCATCGGCAGGCATTTTGTCGAGCCGGGCTTGCGCCTCTTTTAGCCAAATGTCTTCTTCTCTAGCCATTTTACGTTCCTAGTAGTCGAATTACGTCGCCACCATATTCATCATTAATGTGTTCGTTAATTTTAGCAAGCTTTTCTTTCTCAGCCTTGGTTGGCCGTCCTGCTCCACGAACATCCCATCCACGATCTGCAAGCCATTTAGTTGCTTGATAATTGCCTGTTTCAGCATTCTGAATCATCTTCATAGTTGCTTCAGATCGTAATTTTACTTCAAGTTCATCACGCCATTCATCAATGTGTTTGCGTAACACTTTATTTTCACATACTCGTTGCCAATGTTTCCAACCAAGGAAATATGTATTGGCAAATTGATATTCAGTAGGATCACTCATTTCAATGAATCGTTTTTTCAAAGAAATGTATTGTTTACCATTTAACTCATGATCGTAATCTTTTAGAGTATAAATCGCACGTTCCCCATATCCAATTTCTAGAAATAGGGATTGTGTTAACGGCTTTCCTTCTGAATCGAGAAAAACTTCTCGTTCAAACATGTTAATCCTTAAATATGTTTTCCACTAGGATCAGCAGCATCAAGAATTAAAGCAAAAGCATAAGCTACTTTTTGACGCCAAGTTCCTTGATATTGTTTATCTTCATGGGCATATCGCTTTAATCTACCTGTAACTAATTCAAATGGTTTAGCTGGAAGATTCCAAAAAGGCAGAGATAAAGCAATATTCATTAACCAATCCAGTAAAACTGCAGGAGGGAGTACGGTTAGATATCCCAACCATTTCATTACTGGTGGAGCAATGTTATTATCAATTGCTCGTTTTAAATTCATTACTGCTAGATAATAAATCCATAAAATATAGAATCCAACAATATAGTACACAATAACCATAACCCTCCCTATTGGTATTATAGTTTATTAAGTTCTTGTTTAATTTGATCGTCAAGTTCTCTCATACGTTTATACGTAATGAAAGCAATTGGTGCATCAGGTTGACAAGCTGCTGCATAAAGTTGATCTCGATTTAATCCAAGATTCGACAAGGCATATGCTTCAGCAGCTTCTAATTCTCGTTCACGTTGCATACGTAATGTACCACGAAGTTGAATTTCTTCAAGTTCTGCAATTTTAGCAAGAGCTTTGTTACGAGTAATTTCAGCAATTTGCTCATCACTCTTTTTTGTATATACTACATAAGGAGCTTCATCTTGCTCAGTTTTATAGTATGTATCTTCTGTATAGTCTTCTGGAGGACTTGGTTCAATAACCTCAATCACCCCAAGTTGATTTCTCAACTCAGGGGATTGTAAATTACCATATCGTGTTCCATCAGGACCAACAAAAGGAGTAAAAATATTTACTCGTTTGTTATTATAGATAAACATTTATTTCCTTATCTTGCGTTGGCGAATTGGAAAGGCAGGTCTGCGAAGGCAGCGAAGATGTATGTACCGCCGCTGGCGTTAGTTGATACCCCGCTTCCACGGAGTTTGAATCCGTTAGATAGCACATCGAGAAAGTACGGGGTCGCCTCCGCGCCACTTGTGTTTGCAAATAGCACAGCCTGCATTTGGTTGGATGGTTGCCGTGCGGTATCCCATGTGTGCCAGCCGAAACCAGCGGTGTCTGTCCGCTTTATTAGGACGTACCTCGGCCTAAACCCGCAGTACACAAACGGCCCATCAGCCGATCCGTTGCCGGTGTAGCTGCCGAACTTGGAGTAGCCGGGGATTTCTGCGAACACATACGCCACGTATGTCCCACCACTCCCATTCGTCGCAGCGTTTGTACCAACGTTGATGACTGTCGAAGTCGGTGAGGATGAGTTGAAATTCGTCCCTGCTGCGGTCTGGGCGTCTGCTGCGTTCAAGAACAAAACACGGTCTGATCCAGTGGCTGCAACTGGCTGAACCCAAACAGGCCAGTCACCCGTCGAGTTGCGCCGCTTCACGATCACCATCTTTGGCGCAGCACCCAGCCCATGCCCCACCGTGGCGTTCGCACCCGTGCCCGTGTACGTCACTATGCTGAACCCAGCATCCGTGTTCGCGCTTACCTGGGAGGTGATGCTACCTGCGGTGTTGGTGACTGCGGCGCCGCCTGCTTTCCAGTTCCACGCAACCATTGCATTGCCATTCCCGTTGGTCACTGACCCGCTACCAGAACCAAGCGAAAAACCATCGGTGTCGAAGGAAAGAAAATCTGTGGCAAAGGTCTGTTCTGCGCTGGTGCTCTCGGAGTACAAGAACTTACCTGCGCCACGGATGGCATCAAGCAAACCATGAGAGGAAGAGACGCTCCGGTTTTTTGTCCAGACAAAATCAGGCTGGAAGCCAACGCCGGTAACAGACCGTGCAGCACCTGTTCCGGTGTACGTCACTACTCCAAAATGCTTCCTCGGATTCGCAGCCGCGCCAGTAGGCGTAGGCAGGTTGGAAGTACAGAGTGCTTTAAACCCGGTTGGTGGGGTGTAGGCGAATGGGCGCTGGCCGTGATTGATGGCGACAGTGTTTGAGGTATTGCCGACTGCTCCGACATAGGGCATCCACGTCTTGCCAGTGCTGACCAGATCGGTGTGCGCTGCGTTGGTTCCAGCCACTGGATCGCCGCTGTTATGCCACCCGGCTGGGCCGCCGACGAACAGTCGGCCGTTGTCCATGTCAACCGCGACACGCATCACGTTGCTAGCAGTCACTTGGACGCCATAGGCCGAACTCACATAGCCAGCACCTGAGTTACTTAGGCGTGTGCCGTCGAATGAGTTGGCGGTGCGGAAGAAGTTGAGGGAATCGGCGTCGGTACTCTGCGACGAGCGCTTCATGTCCACTGCGCCTACACCTGCTGTGATGTAGACCGTGCCGCCCCCCACACCGGACGCGGAAATCAGCGGAACCTCGAAATACCACTTGCCGCTTGAAGGTATGGCGATGCCACTACGCGCCCAACAGTTGAAAGTCGTGCGGTCTAGTGTGACATTCAGGTTCGCAGAACCAAGCGTAACTCCGCCAGCGGAAAAGCAGTCCAGCGGATTCCACGTCGCATAGTTATTCGTCGGCGAGTCCAGCATCCAGTCATACGTCACACCAGCCGTCAGCGAGATGTTGTTCAGCGTCCAGTTGTTGCTGTTACCCGAGGCGTCTGCGCCGAGCGTGGTCAGGCTGGTGCCATTGCTGAACGGTAGGTAGAAGCCATTGGTGCCGTAGGTGCCGGTGTACTTCTTGGGCTTCCAGCGGTTGGTGACAACGCTGTCGAACTCGCCGAAGCTGCTGGGGGTCAGGGCTTGGCCATCGATGAAGTTGATTTCGGAGAGGTAACCGTCGAAATACTCAGCAGCAGACAGCGATGCGCGGCCAATGTAGTGCGTGACACCAGACGCATTGATGTTGAGGCTGGAGTTTTGAGCATACGCAACAACGCTGAGAGTCTGCTGTTCACCATTCACCCACAAGCGCATCCCGTTTGTACTGGATGCCTGCGTCATGTCAATGGACAGGACAATGTGGTACCAGGCTGACGGGTCGCGGCGCACTGCGCTGGTGGTGAACCGGGCTACATCAGTCGAACCTGTCGCGCACTGCAGTACGAGTTGATCGCTGCTGTTAAAGCCAAAGTAAAAGAAGTTTGAAGATGCACTGCCAGCGGTCAGAATGTCCTGCAGTGCGCCAAGAGAGCCACGCTTCACCAACGCAGACAGCGTGATGGTTTTCTGGTTGGTGGTACTACCAGGAGTCCGGCTCAAGTACGCCGAAGCGCTAGCCCGCAGTCGCAGGGAGTTATTAATTAAATATCCATCTTCAATAGCACTATTGCTGACAAACATAAAAATCCTTAACGAAGATCAGCAGAGTGTCCATCATAGATGAGAGTATTACTCGCTCCGCCGATAAATGTAATTACGTCAAAAGCGCCATTAGTAGTTGTCCCAGATGTGATCTTAGGAATTGCTGAAGGGAACTTATACGCACTATTCCAGGCAAACGAACGAGAATTCGTATCACCAGCTTTTAGAATGAATTTATACATAGCACCTTCAACAATATTACTTGGTGCTCCAAACGTCACAGTAATGGCGTTTGTCAATGTAATCAAATTCAATTGTCCTTTAGTGGAAGCATCATACGTATACGAAGATGTAGTACTTACGGTATCTGTGTTTAGATACGCAGGACGTTGATGTGCTGTCCAACTTTGCGTTACATCCAATTTAGCCGTATCAACATCATATCCCTGTACAGTGCTACCAATATTTGCGCTTTTTAGAATTGTAGCATCTGCAGGCTCTGCGCTAATAGCTGTACGAGCAGCAGCAGCATCTACCGCAGTGAATACAGCCTTACCAACTGTTGTACCACCAAGGTTACTTAACGAAAGATCAGGAGATGTTACATCGCTTAAATTGTTTGATCCAAGCATATCTCCAGAACCAACACCAGCAGTTCCTCGTTTACTAAGCACTCCCCAGTACCCAAGGCCATAGTCAGCATCAATATTTGCTCCAGACGACGTATGCGCTGTTAAACAAATAAGGCTCCAACCATCATACAAACCAGTGCCAGTGACAATGTTGTTTTCTACATAGGCAGTGACTGTAGTCCATCCGCCTTTAAATTCCCATCCGACAATTTGAGCAGCAGCCGCCTCAGCCGCAATACGAGCTGCATCAGCATCATTTGCATCCGCATCTGCTAACGAAGCAGAATTAGCTGCAGCATTTGCACTATTAGCCGCATTTGTCTCGCTAATAGCAGCAGCATCTGCACTTGCTTGTGCATTAGTAGCTGCCTGTCCAAATTGGGCTTCTGCCCATCCCTTATTCACTACATCTGTATTCGTTGTAGGATCAGGAACGTTATAGATGCGTTGACTATTCGCATCAATGTTTGCTTGAAGGCGATTATCTTCACCAGCAGGAGGATTACGATAGAGCACTTTGTTATTTAGCTCTGTCGCAATCTTTTGAAAATTGTTATTGATCTTTGAGAGATTATAGCCACTGGCAATGTTCTCAAGAGTGATCTTACTCATTGTTAATCCTTTCGATCATTTGTCGTGCTCTCTCATACTGTTGGAAATAGTAGTTTCTTTGTACCACTACCGCATCTGCTCTGGAAGCTTCCCTGACAAGAAATTCTGCATCCTCTCTGAGAAGCTCGGCTCCTGTACAGGTGTTTCTATTTTCGGCAGGTTTTCCACTTTCTTCGGAACGACTGGGGCGTGTCCGCAGCCTAGCAAGAGCATCGTTAAGCTCAATGTTAAGAGCATTGATTTTATCATCACGAATTCCTCGTTCAATAGCCTGTTCTTCAACAAGCCTATCTCTTTCGTTAATAGCTCTTAGCGCACTTTTCTGATTTTCAATTTGATATTCAGAATGCACTTGTTTTACAGCATTCTCAATTGCTCTGCCTCGGTCCCATATGTGAATACCGATTAAAGCGACGAGAAGGGCCATTAGAGCGATTATTTTGTTAAGTGAAGGGGTGGGTAGCCCCAAGGCACCAAGAACGCTCATAGAGCCTCCTATTGTGTAATCCTTGCACAAACTTTCCGTTAACATAGCTCCATGCTGGCTTTCCAGAAGGACTAAATGCTAACGCATCACACGCCTCACTTATCTTGCCTTCGTTGAATAAACGAATGGCTCTGCTGTTACACGCTCCACTCACTCCCACATTGTAGGCAAAGAGCGTAAAGGCATTGTAATGATGTTCTTTCATTGGGGCTTTGACGCATTTCAAAATCCCCATTCCGTGTTCTTTCACTTCTGTACTCAGAAGCTTTCTACATTCGTCTCGTGTGTATGTTTTGCTACGATCAATATCGTTTCCCGTATATCCATAACAAACTGTCACCACTCCACCAATGTCTTCGTAGGGAACTAATCTTTCCCCTTCCCAGAGAGCTGTTGAACCAATTAGAGCAGCACTTGCTACTCCGATGAGCCACTTATTTGCGGGATGCACGTTTCTTCCTCATGTCCTCTCTCACTTCTTTCCAAAATTGGTAGGCCTTATGTCCAACCATGAGAACGAAGTAGATACCGACGAGGACGTTAATGATGATTGGGAGACTCGAGATGAGGCTAGCTGCTAATGTCGCACTTCCAACTGGAACAGCCACCGCTGGACTCAACGCGTTTTCAGTAATATGATTCATACTCTCTTTCTATTTATATTAGAATACTGAAGGATATATACTCACTCCTCATTCTAATGAATTTATTCTATACTTCAGTATATTATATTATATTATATTATATTGGCTTAGCAGGAAGGAGGGCTCGGCAAGGCCTCTGGCGGACGGCTGAGACCACTGGTTGGCCAGAAAAGGCGAAGGCCGATCGACGGACCGGCCTTCAGGGGGCGCTTGCTGCAGAACGTATTCGGCAGGGCTGTACAATAATAGTATATCTTAAATTATAGAGAATATCTACACACACTAAAATATAAATATATAGGAGGAGCCATTTGTCAGAATTTTCTGGAGAAATTTTTTAGTTGCAATGCACCTAAAGTACCCTACCCCAACCCCCCTGCCTACCCCTTGAGTAATGAAAATCTAAATGAGAATGATTCTCAATTGGACTAGGAGAGATCATAGGGTGAAATGTCACCCCTCCCTAACATTCATTGACAATCTCATCACTCACCAGGCAAAATACCTATATAAATCAACGAGTTAACCCACTTATCCACAACATATTCTCTAATATAAACACACTGGCCGAAGGCCACGTTATATAGGCTGTTAACTTATCTACTATTTTATATATTGTTTGTAAGCTTGGTGTAAGGTTCTTAGACCATACTTCATTCCATCGCAAGGTCAACAGGCCAAGCGGTAAATAAATTGAAGTTTGTAAGGTTCATGTAAGAAATGCCTTGTATACTTCGATGTAACGAATAAGGCATCGTCCTGGTCGTTAGGGGCTTAGGCTCCATTGCTCATTAACAAGATAGGCGCAAGAAGTGACAGCACGTTAGGCCATTGATACCCGCCATATTGGGTTAGCGTCTAAAGTGTGATAAGGCTGTTAGAACCCTTATTCATGTCTGGCTAACTAAGCGCCTGTCTTAGAGCATACGTTCATTAACAATTGATAGGCATCATTGCGACGAAAGTGCATTAATGCCACATTCTGCCCGATTGACTGCTATTAGTAGGCATTAGGGGTATGGCGTAGGCCAGAGTATGCCCTGCCTATTTCAACCTGCTTCCCAATTTAGCTATACATCGGATGAATGTGGATACCCATTAGACACTGGTGCGCCTTGATATAGCATCGTCTAGCCTGTCAATTTGTTCATTAACAATTTAAGCCTCCATCCATGTTTGACGCACAATCAAGCATGATAGCTCCTCCCTTTGTTCCCTGTTATCCCTGTGGCATACCATCGGTTTAGCATAGCCTAGTGGACAGTTATTAGTTCGCTCATTCTGCGGGTGAGACATGGATTAGGCGGGTATCCTTCCCTGATTTCTCAGAATGGAAACCCTAGCGAGTGAGTGACAGTCGCTCGCTACACTTT
>Ga0209229_10000893_pt1 | contig 12361 bp, 8 predicted proteins | sample SanBayMetagenome_FD_187466 | JGI IMG/M metagenome (GOLD analysis project Ga0209229, IMG submission 187466) | Freshwater and sediment microbial communities from dead zone in Sandusky Bay, Ohio, USA (SPAdes) (version 2) | ecosystem: Environmental > Aquatic > Freshwater > Lentic > Sediment | place... | reverse complement strand
TGCGAATGCTCCGTTTTTGGTTAGGAGCCACGATTTTATCGGGCTCAACAGCTTACGATGCGCTCGGACAGGATAGCTTCGACCTGCCTCCCATCCGATACTCCGAGAGTCTTTCAAAGGATCCTGTCGCTCTCTTGGGGCGAAAAATACAACGCGGCGAACTCGTTCTACCTCAGGACTCCCAGTTCGGCGTATTGCCCGGTTTGCTCAAAGAACTCAACGTGCCCGTCGAGTCCCAAGTGCTGGTGTTCTCCAAGACGAGTTTGCAGATCCATAAGATCTCTCCGTCGAACCCTCGCGCTTTGTATTTCAACGATTCGGTTTACGTCGGCTATGTTCCGGGCAGTTCCATCCTAGAGCTAGCGGCCAACGACCCAGACTTGGGCGCCGTTTTCTACACGTTGGATTTCGCGCCCCCCAAAGAAGCTAGCCAAGGGGTTCAATTGGTGCGAGATCGAGGCCAGTGCCTCAGTTGCCATGCAACAAGCCGCACCGAAAACGTGCCTGGATACCTGGTCCGCTCGATTTATCCAGATGCTTCAGGCAGGCCTCGCACTGGGACAAGCAGTTACACCACCGATTACCGAAGCCTTTTCCAGACACGTTGGGGTGGCTGGTACGTCACCGGTACGCATGGACAAATGCGCCACCTGGGAAATGCTTTTGCTTTGGACCGAAGCGACCCTCAAAAGATGGATCTCGAAGCGGGTGCAAACCGGTCGGAATTGCCCTCAAGGGTTCAGCGCGAACTTCATCTTCAACCCCATAGCGACCTGGTCGCACTGATGGTACTCGAGCACCAGATTCGCGTCCATAATCTGATCACCAAAGCCAATTACGAAGCCCGGCAATCCGTCGCCATGGATGTTTCGATGAACCAAGCTCTCGGACGAGACTCGGGGTATCGCAGCGAAAGCACACAAAGACGCATTCAAAGCGCTGTAAGCTCACTGGCCGACGCCATTTTGATGCGCCACGAATCGCCCCTTGAACAAGTCGTGCAGGGAACCAGTTCCTTTGCTGAGGTGTTTGCTAGCCAAGGACCCAGGGACTCGCAGAATCGCTCGCTCCGACAGTTCGATCTACACACACGGCTCTTTCGCCATCGACTTTCGTACTTGATCTACACCCCAGAGTTTCAAGCCCTTCCCAAAGATATCCTAGGACCGCTCCGAGACCATCTCCAAGAAACGCTTCGGACCGACGAGTATCGAGCCGAACGAGAGATCCTCGAAGCTACCTTGCCAGGATGGCTATCGGCTAGCTAGCGATCACTCGGGCAATGGCCGATCTTTGGTCTCGGGAAGGAACACAAGTGCGATCAGGCCGATGAGGAAAAAGACACTCATGTAGGTGCACGCATCGCGGAAGGCTTGGAGCTTGACCTCCGCCGTCGCACCTTGAGGTATTAACCCATTTTGCAACGCCCCGAGCGTGATCGGTCCCGAGGCGGCCACATAGCGGCCGACGTTGTAACAGAAACTCGTGCCGGTGCTCCTTAGTCGCGTCGGGAACAACTCGGGCAGATAGACCGCAAAGCCAGCAAAGAGAGCCAATTGGAAAAAACCCATTACGCCGCTAAGCCAGATCGTGGACCAGGTGCCATCGAAGGTCCGGAAAAACAGAATGGTCGCTCCCATCGCGGCGATGAATCCGATGGCGAACGCTTTCTTGCGACCGATGCGTTGGCACAAGTAGGTGAAGGCAAGCATTCCGAAAAACGCACCGGTGTTTTGGATGATGCCATTGATCCCGCGAAACGTCGACTGTGCGGATTTGATCACCGCAGGATCGACGTCGGGATTCTCCTTTTTCATATTCAATTCGATCACTCCATTGATCAGCTCGGGAGCGAAAAAACCGATCCCCCAAACACCCACAACTCCCGCGATGCACAGAAGCAAACCACCGATGGCCGACTTCCGCCATGTGGAATCCCCGAGCAGTTCGCTGTAAGATCCAAACTTCACCCCCGTGAGCTTTCCTTCCTCTCGAGCCCTGACCCACTTCTCAGGCTCTTTGAGTCGCCATTGGATAAACACGCACAAGAATGCGGGCAAGGCTCCAAAGAGGAACATGATTTTCCAGCCGAGGCTCGGGTCGATGGTGCCTGAAGCACCGAGTTTGCCGACGGCGATGCTCATGAGCCCAGCAGTGATATTCCCAATCGCCGAAAGGGCCTGAAGCAATCCTAAGGCGGGTGTTCTAGAGCGCTCGGGCAGACTGTCGGCGACCAAGGCGACCGCCAATCCAAACACTCCGCCGACCCCCATACCGGTGATGAAACGGTAGATAAAAAAGTCGACCCAGCCAGTCGAAAACGCACTCAATCCCGTACAAAGCGAGTACATCAGCACGGTGATTGCCAAGGTCCGAGCGCGTCCGATCCGATCGCCGATCGCTCCAAAAATCAGACCTCCAGTCGCCCAACCGATCATGAAGACCGAAGTCGAATACGCAGCATACTGGATAACAATCGACATCTCCGTCGTTTTGGGAAGGAGCGCCTTGAGTGCATCCTGACGAGCCAGGATGAAGACTTGTTGGTCCAGGCAATCGAAGACCCAAGCCATCGAGGCCATGGCAAAGACGAACCAGTGGTAGGACGTCAAACCTTTCCACCATGGTTGCTGGCCCTCGGATTGCTGGTCCAGGTCGGCGGGGGTAAGTCTGTCCATGGGGCTGATTCCGAGTGCGGGAAAGTTGCGGAGAAGATGCAGGGAAGATGCAGGGAAGTTAGCGAGAAGTTGCGGGAAAAGGAGCGTGAGGTCGGAGTATAACCCAAAAAACAGGTTCGATTCGATTCGCGGGCTCTCTCCTTGCCAAAGTTACTTTTTGCCAAAGTTACTTTTTGATCGCGTAGAGAGCTTGGTAGGACCGGATGTAAAGGACTCCGTCGGCGACCACAGGCGATGCAGTGATCGCTTCGCCCATCGGGATCGTCGAAACGATTTGGAAATCCCTGCCGGCCTTGACCACTGTGCAATGGCCGTCATTGGATGCGAAGTAGATATGTCCATCCGCATACGTGGGACTCGAGCGATGCTGGCCAGTGTAGGTTCGTTGGAAGTAGATTTCCTCGCCTGTTTGATGATCCAAACACTGGAGCTTGCCATCCTTGTGCAATACATACACAAGTCCATCGACAACCAAGGGGATCGAGACATCGGGTGTGCGTGGTAGGTTCCAAGCCACGACATCCGACTTTTCAGAGCTGTTGCCCTGCAAGGACGCGTTGACCTTCAGCGCCACCATCGGCCCCTCCTTAGCCGTCGGCAGGATGATCGAGCCGGGGATCACCAGCGGGGATGCGACGAATCGAAAGGTGGGATCATTCTGTTTCGGATTGATTTTCGTCGGCCCATTGAGCTCACCGAATCGCCACAACTCCTTGCCGTCGGCAAGCTGGTGACCGGTGGTGCAGTCGGCACCGTGTACGACGAGAAATTCCTGTTTCCCATCCCGATAGATAAAAGGGGATGCATACGAGTGCTTGCACTCGAATTCGGCTTGGGTCACCCGGTCGATCGACCAGATCGTATCGCCGGTTTTCTTGTCGAGTTTGATAACCTTTCCCGTCCGGGTGTTGTCATCGCGGCGCATCGGACCATGGAGCAGTTGAAGGTAAACCGCCTCTCCATCGAGCACCGGAGTGCTGGTCATACCGAATTGAATGTCGAGTTTGCCATAACGTTCGTTCACGTCGATCTTCCAAACCGGTTGGCCATCGACGGTAAAACAAGCTAGGATGCCAGTTCCGAAGAAACACCAAACATGCTTGCCATCGGTGCTCGGGGAAGGAGATGCCGAGTTGCCCTCGCCAGCCCGGGCGTCTTGATTGCCCGATCCGACCTTCTGCTGCCACAACGGCTTACCATCCTTGGTGCTCACAGCCATGAGAACCAAATCGTCTCCTTGGGCACTGGTAAGAAAAATCCGTTCGTTCCATACCACGGGCGTCGCTCCAGCTTGGCCTGGCAACTCGCACCGCCACAGAACGTTCTCCTTGGTAGTCCACTGGGTTGCGATGTTTTTTTCATTCGATACCCCATCGTTCTTAGGTCCACGCCACTGCGGCCAGTTGTCGGCCAATGTGTCGCTGATCGTCCCACAAGCCACCACGGTGCTGAGGAACATGCTGGAGATACGGACGGCTTTCATCGATCGTTGCATAGGAGATTTGCTCATGTTCATCAGACTTATGCTCATCACACAAGACGTCTTTAGACTAGGGGGTTATCGCGAGGGGAAGAGACGGGGCAGGGTGTCGGCTAGGTTATTCGGCTCGCCGACGGCATCTAGTATAATCGGTCCAGTGGGTTTTTGTGCGTCGGTTGCATCTCCAATAGTTCCCAGGTTTTCATGTCTCAAAAATATAGGGCCTTGGGCCCACGGATCTGCCGCTCGCAAAAATTGGTTTTGCTGATCGCTAGCTTGATCTTGCCCATGCAAGTGCAAGTGCAAGCCCAAGCCCAATCCCAATCCCAATCCCAATCCCCAAGCCGAGCCGAATCGGCGAAGGATTCCGAGCCCAATCCGCAACCTCTCGAGGATCGTTTGGTCGTCACAAAGGTCGATCCCCCTTCCTGGTGGACCGGCTCGACCGCCAATCCCATCCGGTTGCTCCTAACAGGACAGGGTCTCAGCAAGGATCTTGTCTTGACTGCGGATCGCCATGGACTGCAATTTACGAATCTCAAGGCCAGTCAGAACGGGCATTACCTCTTTGCCGATCTGCATATCGCCCCGGATTGCAAACCCGGCCCGGTCCAATTCGAATTGTCCCAATTGTCCCAACAGAACCCGACGACGAACCCGCAACGAACGGCCTGGACTTGGGAAGTCCTCGCCCCCCCGGCACACCGCCCCCAAGGATTCGGCCCCGAGGACTTCATCTATTTCCTCATGCCAGACCGTTTCTGCGATGGCAATCCTGCGAACAATCGCACGACAAAATCACCAGAGCTCTACGACCGAAACAAATCGCGGTTCTATCACGGTGGTGATATCCAAGGCATCGCGAGCAAACTCGATTACATCCAGAGCTTAGGAGCCACCGCGATATGGACGACTCCTATCTACGACAACAATGACGCTCCAGACCTCAAAGAACTCCATCCTGAGCCCGGTCAATCCGAGCGTGTGCCGACCACAGGATACCATGGCTACGGTGCAATCGATCTTTATGCGGTCGATGAACATTTCGGAACGCTCGGGGAACTCCAATCATGGATCGCCCAATCGCACCAAAGGGGCCTGAAGGTCATCCAGGATCAAGTCGCAAACCACACCGGTCCCTACCACCCTTGGGTCCTAGATCCACCGACTCCAACGTGGTGGAACGGCACGGCGGCTAAGCATCCGAAGAACAATTGGCAAAAATGGACGGCGATGAATCCAAGAGCCACCCGACAAACCCAACAACTGAACCTCGATGGATGGTTCGCTGATGTGCTTCCAGATCTAAACCAGGACGATCCCGAAGTCGCCAAGTACTTGATCCAACACTCGATCTGGTGGCTCGGTGTGGCCGGCTATGATGCGATCCGTATGGACACCCTACCCCATGTGCCTCGCCGTTTTTGGGAGCACTGGGCCAGCGAGGTCAAACGGGAATTCCCAGATACCAAAGTCCTCGGCGAACTGTACGACTCAGACCCAGTGCTGGTTGCCTACTACCAAGGTGGCCGGCGGGGTCACGACCAAATCGATACGCAAATCGATACCCTTTTTGACTTTGGGCTTTTCACTCCGATCCGAAACGCATTTGCCAAGGGCAAGGCACTGCGGGAGGTCCATCAGATGTTCGCCAGGGACTGGATCTATGCCGATGCGAACCGTTTGGCAACGTTCATCGGTGTCCACGACATGCCCCGTTTCATGCATGAAAAAGGTGCCACGCTCCAAGGGCTCCAATCGGCGATGACCCTGATGATGACCAGCCGCGGTACGCCAATCCTCTACTACGGCGATGAATTGGCCATGCCCGGCGGAGAGGACCCAGACAATCGAAGAGATTTCCCCGGCGGCTTTCCAGGGGATGCTCGCAATGCATTCGACCCAACAGGTCGCGAACCGTCCGAACAGGCCGTATGGAAACATATCGCAAATCTCGGCGCTTTACGTAAGAAATATCGAGCACTTGCAGTAGGTGAGTCGCTCGATTTGCTCGATGCCGAACAGCAATATGCTTATGCACGAGTAAGCGATCGCCAGACGCTCATCGTCGTATTGAACAACGATACCGAGCCTGCCACGATCGAGTTCGATACCCAGAGATTGCCCAGCCAAGCGATCCAAAAAGGTTGGTCGTTTCAATGCGACGATCTGTTAGGTGGATCGAATCGGCTGACAGTCCAGGTCGAAGCCTCCAACCTCGCCCCAAGTCTTCCCGACACGCAAAAGCCCCAAAACAACGCTGGGGCTCAAGCCGGTGCGAGCCTGACGCTACCGGCACGCACCAGCGCGGTGTTTCTCCTCCCAGAGTGATCTCAGTTGATCTCCGGTTACCCCCAGTCATCTCCGGGCTTGGCTACCAACAAACCTCGACACTCGCACCGGATCGTACACTCAACATAATCGAAGCAGAGTCGTCGACCAAATGAAGCTTCAGCGGACTCTCCCCATCGGCGATCGCAATAAGGGTCATGGCAGGTTGCCCGTGGTCGTTGCCAAAAATCCCAACCGTCTCGTGCTCCTGGTCAACCTTCACCCGAGTATCGCTCGAACGAGGGATGTCCCTCCAATCCTTGGGCGCGATGTCTGTGATCAAGTCTCCGTTGGCACCAACCTCAACGACCTTTCCTTGAATGCGTCTCGACACGTAAACTGCTCCTGGGATGTGACTCTAGCGGCAAATTCGACTCGGACCGAGCATTGCAAGTTTGTTTACAACGTCATCATTCTATACAAAGCTGTCAACGGTGGGGATGCTTCGAAAGATTAAGAAACCCTCATTGAACCCTCATTGAAGTGGTGCCCTTAGTGCAACTAGCCAACCACGGGATTCCCTTCGCAATACTCCTAGCCAACGGCCTTGCTGCACGTCGACGACAAATGCCCCATCGAGTTCGTCAGGAAGCTCGATGGCGTCGTCAAGACGCAGGCCTCGATCGTTTTTCTCGAACCGATTGCTGTCGACCAGAATCGATCGATCGGTTTCCGATCCGATAATCAGCAAGTCTTGTGGCTCGCTATCGATAGGCTTGAGAAACTCGCGCGAGTCAAGCAACGGTTCGCTGATCGAAGGTTGTGCAGTCAAGCGGATACCAAGCACCTTGCTGCCGTCGGAAAGCGGTAAACTCTCGATAGGCTCGAAGGTCGCTTGGGAAACCCCCGCGACCTCAATCTGTCCAGACTTTTCGATCGCGGATTTTGAAAGGGTCGCGAAATCCTCACGGCACAAGAGCATGCCGTCATCAAGCAACAACCCCCAACCAAGTTTTTGCTTGGTGACCGAAAAGCCAAATGAGTTCTGTTTCCATACAAGACTGGTTCGGTAACTGACGGGCGATTGCCGCTGCAGCTTGTCCCAAATCGCCCCGTAAGGAAGCGACGGTTTCCATTCGTTCCATTCCTCTTCGGGTTTCTCATAGAGCATGAAATGAGCGCCCGTTCCGACGACCTTGCCCTTCGAATTCGGTGTTGCAAACTCGATGCCCCCATAAAGCACCTCGCTCAACGAGTCGGCCTCAAGTTTCAGGCCGGTAATCCCTAAGTTCACTCGCCAACCGCTCCGCAACCAGAACTTGGAGTTGCTCCGAACAAGTTCGTGGTATTCCGGATCGATCGCACAGCGCACCAGCACGCTTCTCGCATCGCTCGCAAGGCTTACGGCCAAGACATCCCCTACGTGAAATCCTCGGTGAAGGATCGGAGTGCCGCTGTCGAGCCCATAGCGTTTGGGCGAATCGAGGATAATCTCGACCGAGCCCTCCTTGGGGCGAATCGGCGGTGCTGACTCAAGTCCCTGAAAAAGCTTGACGTTGTACTTGGTCGATGCCCCCGGCTCCATAGCGATGTACTTCGGCCCGACAATCGTGTCGAGCCCACGGACCGAATCGAACGAGACAATCGGCCTTGCAATCCAAAAACTCGTTCCGTCAGTCACGACGCGCCTGGCTGTCGGATTCAATCGTACCGAAACCTGTATTTTTGGGCCTTGGTTTCCCTTGATCGAATCCTCAGTCGATGGCACCTGCAAAGCGGATTCCTGCAGGGCGATTTTTTCAACTCGGCCAACATCGATCCCGCGATACCGAAGCGATTCGCCCGGTTGCAAACCATGCCCCTCCTCAAACTCGATTTGGATCAACTCCCCCTCGTTTTGATACGCCCGCACAAACAGAACCAAACTAAGCAGTCCACAGATCGCGGTACCGACCCAAAGCCACGATAGTCGCCGAGGATTCTTAAGGATTGGGACCGCTAGGGGTACAGATTCTTCGATCGGCGAAGGTTCCATCGATGGTATTCTCGGTTTTCAACGCTTCCGGGGTTCTGCCAACAGTCCAAGGATTGTACGATAATCCTTATCAAAAAACTCGATGCAAAAAACGACCTAGCCCCGAGACCCCAGGCCCGATACTCCTAGGCCCGAGACCGCCGATAACCACAGGATAGCCATCTTCATGACATTCAACGACATGGCAGCTAACAATATGCCCGCGATCCATATGCCCCCGATCCGTGCTTTGGCACCTCTGGCACACGCCGGACACGGACCGATCGACGCAAGTCATCCGGCCCACTTCCTGACAGCTCCCGAGCACTCCGTGGTGATCCTCGCCATCCTTGCCTCGGTCGCCTGCCTAGTGTGGCTAGCCGTCCGACGAGCCTATCGGATTTCGAAACCTACCTGAACTCCGACCGAAAGGACTAGGTCGTTGGGATTGACCTGAAGCGTCCTGCGCTCTGTTTTCTCCTGTGCGTCTTGAACGCCATAAGGCGAACTGACCAGAACTCCATTGATATAGCTCGGGCTGTTGCTGTTGACACTCGGTGCTAAAGACTGGATTGTTGAACTGATCATTTTGACATCGCCTAGCTGCTTGCCAGCCGCCTCGGCCAGACGCTGAGCCTGAGCCTTGGCTTTCTCAAAACATTTTTTCAGCGCGGCTGCTTCCTGGGCCTCGGTCATGACTCCCACGTACAAGACCTGGGTTTCGTTGTTGGCCGCCCCGGGGTTTGTTGAGGAAGCATAAGCACTCGCGCCCATCAGAGGCATGATCTGCTCGAGTTCTTCTTCGGTCAATTGAACCCGAAGCTTCGTCCCGCGGAACTCTTTGGCTTGTGCAAGCCGCCGAAGTTTCGCACCGAACTCCGCACTGCTGTCGAGATTCGAATCGGCAATAGGCCACTCGGCAATCAACCGATTGCTCGCCGAATGAATCATCGGAAGTGGCTCGGATTCCCCGTCGAGCTCCTCCTCTTCCTGCAAGAGCATTTCGCGCAGACGGCCCTTCATTTGCGGATTGTTCACCTGCATTTGTGCCGCTTGACGACGCATCCACATTCGGGCCGATTCTGGGTTCTCGACAAACGGGACCGTATGGTTCAAGACCGGGACGGTCCACCGGTAAGTTCCATCGCTGCGGCCTAATTCAGCGAGCGCTTTCTCCACCGTTGCTCGGTGCTCTCGCAACGCGACGACGGCCTGCTGAGCCTCCCGGTCCTCGACTCGAAACGCCGCACGCAATTGGATGGCCACCGGTTGCAGAGTGATCGACTCTTGGGCCGAAACACTGAGCAAAGGTGGACCTTGCGAAGCAGGGATGAAGGCACCCGTCGATTGCGCAAGGCCGATCGAAGGACCCAAGGCCCCCAGGATACCGGCCAAAAGGACTCGATTCGCAACGAGCCGAAGAGCGAACAACCAATTTCGTAGCACGATGGAGCCTCCAGTACCACTCGGGAGTGTCGAAAAAGCCACTCAGTACATGATACAACGAAGCCATCGGCCGATGGCCGACAAAGCCCCGAAATTCGCCCGCACCCCTCTGCCCGATCCGTCCGATCCGTCCGATCCGTCCGATCCGTCCGATCCGTCCGATCCGTCTGATCCGTCTGATCCGTCTGATCCGTCTGATCCGTCTGATCCGTCTGGTCTGCCCGGTGCCTGGCACCTGTTGAGGTGGGGCGGTCCAGCCTGGTTTGCCAGCATTGATCGGCGGCTGGCCCGGTGCCTGGCACTTGTTGCGGCGGGGCGGTCCAGCCTGGCACCTGTAGAGGCGTCGTGGACAGCGGCGCGAGAAACGCCTCCACCGTCTGGCGACAGGTGGCTACCCCCGACAGGTGGCTCCCCCCGGACAGGTGGCTACCCCCGGACAGGTGGCTATCGCCCGGGGCTTCAATTGACGCACTCGGTGCGAATCGCTAACCTCGACGCTTAGGTCTCGGAAAAATACAGATATTGCTTACAATCCTCAAGGTCCCCACGTCACTGGATCCTTGGTTCGTCCTTTCATTCGGCATTTGAAACATGGAATTTATCGAGAAAATCTGGGAAGGTACCACCAATGCTGTCAATGGGGTTCTGACCGGGTTTGACCGTGGCATCACGGTCCTCTTCGGATCTGCAAACTCCCGCCAGCTCAAACGTTACGGCGAATTGGCCCGGCGCGTTGGGGAACTCGAACCGCGTATGACGGCCCTCTCCGACGAGGAACTTCGAGAACAAACCGCTCGTTTCCGCCAACGGTTAGTCGACGGGCAAACTCTCGAGGACATCCTGGTCGAGGCCTTCGCCGTTTGTCGCGAGGGTGGCCGCCGGTTCCTTAAAATGCGTCACTACGATGTCCAACTCGTCGGCGGGATGGTCCTCAACGGCGGAAATATCGCCGAAATGATCACGGGCGAAGGCAAGACGCTCGTGGCGACTCTTCCTGCCTACCTAAACGCCTTGGAAGGCAAAGGTGTGCATGTCGTGACGGTCAATGATTACTTGGCACGTCGGGACATGGAGTGGATGGCTCCGCTGTACATGGGCTTGGGATTGACCGTCGGGAACATCCAGAGCGGGATGGATAATGATCAGCGTCAAAAGGCCTACGCCTCGGATATCACTTACGCGACGAACAACGAATTGGGTTTCGATTACCTGCGTGACAACATGCGTATGGCATCCCGAGGGGACGATCGCTTCCCGAGTTACATGCAGCAGGTCCAAGGCCCGTTGCATTATTCGATCATCGACGAGGTCGACAATATCTTGATCGACGAAGCTCGTACTCCGTTGATCATTTCGGGCCCAGCGATGCGAGACTTGGCCAAATACACTGAGGCGGATCGAGTCGCCAAGGGACTTGTTCGCGAAGAGCACTTCATCGTCAACGAAAAAGACCATACGGTCAACTTGACCGACGCCGGGGTTCGCGAAGCGGAACGCTTAGCTGGCGTAGAAAGTTTCTACACCGTCGGCAACATGGAATGGCCCCACTTGATCGACAATGCGCTCAAGGCCCACCACCTGTATCGTCGGGATGTGAACTATGTCAACCGAGACGGTGAGATCATCATTGTCGACGAGTTTACGGGTCGACTCATGGAGGGACGCCAGTGGTCCGACGGCTTGCACCAATCGGTGGAGGCCAAAGAAGGAGTCAAAATCAAAGAGGAAACGCAAACCTTAGCGACGATCACCCTTCAGAATTTTTTCAAGCTTTACAAGAAGCTCTCGGGGATGACTGGAACTGCGATGACCGAAGCGCAGGAGTTCAGCAAGATCTACAATCTCGGGGTCGTTGAGATCCCTTCGAACCGACGTTTGCAACGGATCGAGTTTCCCGATGCGATCTATCTGTCCGAGAAGGAGAAGTACGAAGCGGTAGCCGAGGAGATCGATCGGGTCAACAAGCACGACACGATCGAGTTTAAGGACCGCAAGAAGGGTTCTTTGATTGGCAATATCAGCCGCGAGACCGACACGAGCTTGACGTTCAAGAAAGCGGACTCACAGGAAGTTGTGGAGGTTGCCAAGTCGGATATTCAGAGCATCGAGCGAGCGGGTCGGCCGATTTTGATCGGCACGGTTTCGATCGAGAAAAGCGAGAAACTATCCGAGTTGCTCGAACGCCGAGGGGTCAAGCACCAGGTGCTCAATGCCAAGGCGCACAAGCGCGAGGCCGATATTATCGCGCAGGCGGGGCGAGTCCATTCGGTGACGATCGCCACGAATATGGCAGGCCGTGGTACGGACATCATCCTTGGAGGCAACGCCGAAACGAAGGCGTGGGCACAACTCCAGAACAAGTACCAGACGCGTCTGGATGTCCCCAAGGAGGAGTGGGAGGGGTTGGTCAAGCAGATCCAAGAAACCGAAAACATGGAGCAGGAAGGGGACTTCGTGCGCGACCTGGGTGGC
>Ga0209229_10000891_pt1 | contig 12379 bp, 20 predicted proteins | sample SanBayMetagenome_FD_187466 | JGI IMG/M metagenome (GOLD analysis project Ga0209229, IMG submission 187466) | Freshwater and sediment microbial communities from dead zone in Sandusky Bay, Ohio, USA (SPAdes) (version 2) | ecosystem: Environmental > Aquatic > Freshwater > Lentic > Sediment... | reverse complement strand
TTTTAATCGCTCGCCAAACCGTGGTGTGTGAGCATTCGTGAGCCATACACCTACTGTGTAGCTATATAGTATTACAAAAATATCTATTATTTAGCGTATCATTTTTTGTTGTCCACATTGTCCACACTATAGGCTTTTCACTCGTAAACCCGGTCAATCGCACGTTGTCCACAATAGCCCCAAACGCGCCCACAACCGCGCCCACACTATCCACACCTAATAACCCCACACAATCGAAGGCCTAATTTCATAGCGCGTGCATTGTGCTAGTCAATCCCTTACACTACATCACCGGCGCAAAATCGCACCGGCATACAGTCAACTAAACGAGAGGTTTTCAATGTCTAATTTGCCCACAATTTATGCTTCGATTTTCACTGCAGCCAAGCGCACCGGCGCAAAGTGGGAACTTGTGATACATCAACAACCCGGCATATCCGGCGATAGCGTTATCGGTCAGTACTATTTCCAAAGCAAACCCGAAGCAAAGCGCGCCGCGCTGGCCATGGGCGCGAAGGCTTGGAATTACTGAGCAAACCCGGGGCTCCGGCCCCGATTAATTCAATCAACTAAACGAAAGTCCATCATGTCAAAAATTCTAGGGTTTATCGCGTACGAAGGTCCATCATTGATCGATGGCGCGCCCATTGTCGTCATTGTCAACAAAATCCACACCGATTCGAAGAACGACAAAACCGGCGCGATTGTGCAAACCTTTATCATCCGGTCCGATATCGCGCCCATGGCCGCGCTTCAATCGGGCGCGGATGAGTCCATATGCGGCGATTGTGGGCACCGGCCATATCTCATTAAAACCGGCGAAAGCGAAGAACCGCCATGCTACGTGCAAGTAGGAAAATCGGTCCAAAGTGTATTCCACGCATATAAGCGCGGCCGGTATGTAAAAGCGGACCCGGCCACAATCGCCCGCGCGCTGGCCGGTAAGATTGTCCGCTTGGGCACGTATGGAGACCCTTTCGCAGCCCCGGTGCGCATGTGGGCGCAGATAACCCGGTATGCGGCCGGCCGGCGCGGTTATAGCCACCAATGGGACCGGCCGGATTTTGATGTGGCCGCATGGGCGCCATTGGTTATGGCCAGCGCGGACAATATCGACCAAGCGGCCAAAGCAAATTTGCTTGGCATGCGCGTTTTCCGGGTTAGCATGGGCGTTGACGTGCAACCCGGTGAAGCCATGTGCCCGGCCAGCAAGGAAGCCGGCCGCCGGTCCACATGCGCAAAATGTACCCTTTGCGCCGGTACGTCAATCGCTGCGCGCGATATTGTGATTGCGGACCATGCGGCCGGTCATGCGCGGCGGGTTATCTCGATCGCGGCCGTGTAATGCTCGACTGTATGCGGCCACACCGGCCGCATGCGGGCGCGTATTGCGTCAATCAACTACACGAAGGGTAAAGCATGAAAACACTAAAATTTAACGTTGGCGATCGCGTGGCATTTGCGCGCCACGTGGTCAAGCGCTTGGGGCACGATAAGCCCACGGCCGATGCGCGCGGCCACGTGGTGGCCATCGATGGGCCGGTGGTGGCCGTTGATTTTGCGGGCACATGGGCGCCCCACGAAGATGGGTCGAACGTGCGCTACGTTCCGGGCGCAAACCTTACCAAAATCATGGCCAATGGGGTGGTGTATGACTATTAAAACCATGCGCGCAAAATTTAAGGGCAAAGATGCGCGCACCGGCGCGCCGATATATCCGGGCGATGAGATCCAATATTGCACGGCCACGCGCCGCGCATGGATAACCGGCGAACCGGGTGAGATAACGTTCTTTGGTGAAACCGGCCCAACTACGTTCTATCGAAACCCGCGCGGGCGCTGCGAAGACGCCCCATGTTGTGGGTGCTGCACCATATGAACTATTTCACCACCAAGGGCGCAGCCCAAGCCTTGGCCGATGCCTTGGCCATGGAAGACACTGATGCCTGGCTTTATGAGGTGCACGCGAGCCCACGCGGGTTTTATGTGGCCGTGTTTGATTTTGATCACTTTTTTTTGGGGAATTTATGAGCACATTCGAGCGCGCGCAGCGTATTGTTTTTTTGGTGGCCATCATTGTGGTGGCTTTGGATCTTTTCATTTGGAGACCGTAACATGCAAGCAGTAATTATCGGAAAAACCACATACAAAACCAACCGCGCGGACATTTTCGCGCACCACGCTAAGTGCACCGGTAAGCATAAGCCCATGAAATCGAAAGGCACTGTAAAGCGCTTTTATCCGGTTTACATTGACGGCATGAGCACCGCCGATTATGTGGCCGCTTATGAGACCCTGAACAAGGGGCTAATCGCCTGGGATTGGCAGCCCCTGAGCACCGCGCCCACGTTGGCAAGCGGCGAAGATAGCGCGTGGGAGGTTGAAGATGCTGCACCCGATCTTTGAGGACATTTTGCGCCGGTATGCGCCACCGCCGGTGCCGCCGCCCAAGGGGGACGCATGGCGCTAATTTGCGCGGTCATTTTGGCCGCTATACTTGCGCTGCTGCTTGACCTTTGAGCAGTTGCCAACATTCACAGGGCCCCTTGCGGGGCCCTTTTTTTGTGTCCACGCCGTAGGCGGGGGCACTGTCTCATACTTCGATCATGCGCCTGAGATCGCTGCGCGAATACTCGCCAAGCTCAGGGGCGCAGAAAACGTGTTTCTTGGTCTCAAAGTCGCGCGATTTAATGCGGCCCATGTCAATCCAGCCCGCCTCTTTAAACGCGTGCAATAGCGCGGCCTGCACCACCTTGACCCCACCGGGGGCCATGCCCTGGAGCCGGTCGCAAAGCCCATAAAAGGGGCCACCGCACACGCCGCGGGAAAACTCACCGGCACGTCTGCGCATGAGGTCAACCAGGAATGATTCAGCGCCGCTCATGCCATGCTCGACCATGATCGACTTGGCCTCAGTCATGGGGGGCGCGGCGTTCGGGTTCCACGCGGACACGTCCCGCGTGTGCAGGTAGTGGGCCACGGCCTCGAACCCGCCCCGGCGCTGATACCACGTCCACAAGCTCACCGCCTGAGCTTCTGGGAGCTTAGGGGCATCAGCCCAAAGGACGAACCAGCGCCGATCCTCTGAGGGGATCGATATGGCCACTCGCTCATTGGAAAAGGCGATCACGAAGACCCGGTTCAGGGCCATGTAGGGGTGCAAGCCCTTGCGGTTGACCATGAGCAGTTCAGGGGGCGCGGCAATGATGGGCTTTAGCGTATTCTCAAGCGCTCGGCGGTCCTTGGCTTCGGCCTGGCGCAGTTCGGCGATTTCCATCACCTCGCACTCCAGCGCATAGCCCCACTGGGAGGTCAGTTCTTCATTCTTGACCAATGAGCAATTGTGCTTGGACGGGCCACCAATGGCCCAAAAGAAGGGGGCGAACAAGGTATCTTTGCCCGACCCGTGATTACCGCCCAAAAGGATGGCGTGATTGATCTTGTGGCCTGGAAACTGGACCTTATGGGCCAAGGCGTTTAAAAGGTGCTCGCGCTCGAACCGCTCGGGCACCATGCGCTCCACATGGGCCAGCCACAAGGCCGGATCACCGGCCACCGGCTGCGGGCGCGCATCGCGCCATCGGTTGCCATACACCTGACCCTCTCTGGCCACCAGCACGGACGCGCCCGCGGCGTAGGTGATGCCAACCAAGGACTTGGCGCCCTTGCCCTGGCGGTTTTCATCGAAGGACGTGGCGGCCTCGATGCGGCGCTTGGCGTTATGGATTGATTTGCAGTCGATGTGCCGGTACAAGGCGTTGAAAGTGTTGCGCGACACCTCCCGGCGGTCGGTCATGTCGAAAAAGGCATCATCGGTCTGCACGTACGCGAAGCGCTCGAACCACTCGTTTTTCTCAATGCGGCCCAGTTCTTTGCGCTCCACCTCGGCGATGACGCGGGCGGCTTCGTCTGGGTAGTCGGCGGTCGGGGTGAGCTTGGCGCGCACAGACTCCATGGCCTGGGTGAGCAGTTCCTCACGCAAGCCGGGGGTGTGGGCGGGGCCACCTTGGTCGGCCACCCACGTCAAAAAGGCGCGGGAATCGAAGTCAACGCAATGCGAGTGCAGGCAGCAATACGCCCGGTTGGCGGGCATGTAGCGCCCCTCTGGGTTGCCGTCGGTATGCTCGGCACTGTTGGGGCAGATGACGCCTGCCCAGCCCTCGTTATTGGGCTTGGACAGGAGCAGACCCTGACCGGAGAGCCACGCCATCACGTCATCAGCGCCATCATCAGAGATGCGGATCGGGCGCAACGTGAGCGAGTCGGGCTCGACCGGCGTGACGTCCAGGGCGGCGCAGATGTCGGGCAGGCTGTATTCTCGGTCGGGGTGAAACTCCACCAGGCGCGCGGCGAAGTTGTCGCGGCCCGGTTTGAGGTTGACCGACCCAGGCAGTCGGAAGTTGCGCACTGGGTTGCAGGCACCGGGGTCGGTGTAGCCCGCCTCGGCGATGGCTTTGATGGCCGCGCTGAACTCGGCCTTGGTCGGCTGATCGCTGAAGGCGTAACCCCACTGAAACGAGCCGGGGGAGGTTTCCATGATCCATGTCGGGTCAAGCGGGGGCGTCTTGGACTTGGTGTTAATGTCGTCCAGCATCATCACCAGGATGTACTCGCAATTCGCTGCGGACGCTGACACCCGGCCCTCGGTAAAGCGATCGATGATGAAGCTGGCCGTGTTGCCGTACCAGGCTTGATCCGCTTTGATGCGCTTGGGGTCGGGCAGGAATGCCGGCCACGTACACTTGACGGCCCCATCGGCGTGGAGTTGTATCTCGCCGTCTTTCAACTGTGGTTTTTGCCTGACAATCAGCGCTGTTTCGCCGCTTGGGGCAAGTTTTGTAATAAAATCCAGAAATTCCAAAATGTCTCTCCTTTAAGAGCCCGCCTGCCAGCGGGCTTTTTACTTACCATATCTCGACATGATCGCTACCTCTGCGTCAAGGGGCAAGCCCTTGGCCCACTCGGGCGGCGTACACATCACCTCTTTCAATCGCACGGCCATTTCCTCTGGCCGGTCGGTCTCAATGACCACTTCGTCATGGACGTGGAGCACCACATCATCAAGCTGGCGCAGGGCGTGGCGCAGCAAATCATTGGCGGTGGCCTGCGTGATATTCTCACACGCCAAGCCCTTCCAAAGGCGGGCTCGCGGCCATTCTTTTGCGTCTGCTGCTGGTTTCCAAGCGGCCTTGGCGTAGCTCACGCCATCGGCGTCTAGCTTGGCAAATGGGTAGCAGAGCACCCGCGCGGAGGGCAGAGCGTACCAGAGATGCTGGCCGTCGAATAGGTACGTAACCCGGCCCACACTGAACTCATGGCCCTTGTTGCGCATCGCGCGGGTGTAGGCTTCCTCAAGGTTTTGCCAGTAGGGCACTGACCAAGGGTTTGCCCTACGCCATGCGTCTACCATGCGCTTGGATTCAAACTCAGTGAGTTGCACGCCGTAGGCGCGGCCCATGGCCGCGAAAGCGCCCACGCCGCCGGCAAAACCGCAGGCGAGCTCTTGCACCTTGCCGATCTGGCGTTGGTCTTTCGTTACCTCATCAACCCTAACGCCAAAGGTGGCGGCGGCGTTGACCTTGTACACATCCTCGCCCTTGGCGAAGATGGCCAGCTTGTCGTCCCCACGGCCTGAGAGCCAAGGGTTGGCGCGGGCCTCGATGGCAGCCCAATCGGCCACGACTAAGGATTTACCCTTGGCGGGGATCAGTGCGGGCCTGAGCATCCCCTTGAGGACATCAGTAACGCGCTTTCCAAATCGAGGAACAATTGAATGGCCTCTGACCATTGCAGTTCTAACGTCTTCGGGCGATTCGGCGCACTTGCGAGTGAAATTGTGAACCTGGGCTCCATAGCTGCTGGCTCTGCCTGTGGCGCTGCCGCCTGCGAATACAAACGCGCCTCGTACTCGGTTGTCCTCGACATCTGCCAGGCTTGCAAGGCGGCTGAACTTCGCAACCGACGACGCCCAGAGATCGTCGGCGCACTGGATAACTTCTTGAACATGGGGTGGGACATCCTCACAATTTAATAAATTGGCCCTGACGGTTTTGTCAATCGAATATTTCATCTCGCCGTCTTTGTAGGTCTCCATGAGCTTGAGGGCTTGCGGGCCCACACGCTCGATCACCCACTGGCGCATCTTGGGGGAGCGCACGCTGGTGATGGCGCCCTCGGTGACCTCGGCCACGATCTGCTCAATCTCGACCAACTCATCGCTAGCGTACTTGACAGCGGCCTTGCACAAGGGCACATCGACCAAGACGCCTCGGTCGTTGATGCGCTCGTTGACGTGATAGTCCAGCAGCTCTTCCTCTGACAGTGGCCTCAGCGCCTTGCTGATCGAGCGCATGGCCCTGACGTCTTGCTCGCAGTAGGCCACCATCTCGGCCATGAGCTCGGGGTCGTTGCGGAATGGCGGTATGCACAGCAAGCGGATCAACTGCGAACCACGGTGATCCTTCTTCATAGACGCGCCGGCAAAGCGCCCCACGTCTTCAAGCGAACCCGGCGCACAGTTGGCGCGGGCCTGGGCGGCGGTGCAAACGAACTGCTCCAGCTTAAAATTGATCTGCAACACGTACCAGAAAATCAGGCGCTCAAAAGCAGCGTTGTGGGCGTAGATCAGGCCCTTATGGTCGCGCACGCGCTCGGGGAATGGTTGGGCAGGCGTCCATGTCTGGACGTCATCACCATCAAAAGCCCACGACATGCACAGCACGTCGGTCGATGGGTCTTGAGCGTAGTTGTAAACGCCCGCGACTTTTAGGTCGCAGGCGCTACGGGTTTCAAAGTCAACCCAAAGAGTCATCAGGCAGACCGACGACGACGGCCAGCGGGAGCAGGCGCAGGCGCTTCGACAGCAACCTCAGGCTCACCGTCCATGCTGACCCACTCTTGCACCTCGAAAACCGGGGTGTAGATTTTGCCGTAGCTCTTGTGGGCGTAGTGATCCTTTTTGAGTTTCACAATCGCCACTGGCTTTGCTTGGTCTTTTTCGACCTGCTCTGCCAACGCTACAGCCAAGGTCTGCACAGAACGCTTACCGCCCACTGACGTGGTGGTGTACCGCGCTTCCATGCCCTTGTCTTCACCACTGATGCACTTGAGGCTCATGCCCACTTGTGTCTCCCAGCCTTTTTTGGCGCCGGGGGGCGCTTCATCAAGCTCGGGCAGCGGTTGGGACACCGACGCCATCTTCTCGGCCAACACTTCACCATCGCCCCAGGCGATGAAGCCGTGGACAAAGCTGAAAGGATTGATGGCCCAGGTGGAGTCGTCTTCCACTTCGGTCTGATCGGCACCGAAGACCCAGTGGCCAGTTTTGTCCATTTTCAGGATGACTGTGCCGGCTGGGCCAACATCTGCTTGGATCGCGCGCAAAGCGGTTGAGAGGGTGGAGACTGCGGGCAAGCCCGCTTGGGAAAACGCTACTAAATTGGACATTTCTGTTCCTTATTGAAGTTTAGAAAGGGCAGCAGTGAGTTGCTTCCCGATTTGAATCACCGCCGGCCTGGGATCACTCTCAGACGCGATGGTGGTACCCGAACTGACGGCAACGACCAGATCATCGGGCAGGGCTTGCTTGCGCTTTTTGAGCGCCTTCTCAGCCTTGGCCGGTGAAATGATTGATGTCTCCATCACCTCAGATTCTGTGAGACCGAACGCAAACAGGGCGACTTTGGCCTTGTCTTCGTCAGTCCACTGTCTGATGGCACGCTTGGCCACCAACTTGTAATCAGGCAGTTTAGCACCGCTGTCGAGCATCTGAAGGGCCAGCGCGCGCAGGTCAGCGATCCACTGCTCCAGCATGTCGGCGTTCTTCAGATACGCGCTGATCTGGGGCGCGTCCAAGGACTCGATGCTGGTCTTGAGCGCCCGGTCAACAGCGCCGGTCATCTGTGGGCAGATGGGCTTGGCTGCGCACCAGCGGCAGTGGTCGCCGGTTTTGAGGTCAGCGTCTGGCTTTTGCGCCAGCTTGACCGCCTGCACCAATTGCAATTCAAACTCAGCGATGCGCTTTGGCGTGGTCACCCAGCGCTTGACTTGGGGCGGCTGCACGATCACGCACTCAATCTCATCGACGCCATCAAACGCCCACTTGGCGCTTTCAGTGCGCATGGCCGCAGCGGCGTAGAACATCAACTGCGGATTTTCCACCACGTCAACCATGACACCATCACCAAACTTCCAATCCAATACCACAGCGCGATTACCGATCCGACCGATAAGATCAGTACTACCAAACACACCAGGCAGTAAATCCCCAAAACCAACACGTGTTTCAGCTTCAATTTCCATCTTTTTGGTTGGGTCGATCTCATCAAGCGCAGCCAAGGCAGGCTTCAACTTGTTGTCGATCAACTCTTGCGTCAACACTTGGTCTTCGTACTTGGTTCCCAAGTAGTGCTCGGGCGGGTTGTCGCTCATCACGATGTCGGCGATGACGTTGTGCAACAGCGTGCCCTCATCGGCGTACTTGTTGCTGGGCTGGGGTGGCATCTTTTGCACCAAGGCCACTGAGCCTGGGCAGTTGATGACGCGCTTAGCGGTTGAGCCGCCGACGATGTTACTGTGCTGCATCTGGTGTTTCCTCTTTAGTGAATTTGATTTCGCCGCTGTAAGTGTAGGTTTTGATTTCTACTGAATTGAAGGCATCTGGGAATCTGGCTTGCGCCCATTCCAAGAGAATTTGCTCTGCTTCTTTGGTGGTGATTTTCAGCTCCATGTGGACTCTCCTTTAGTTAATGAGCCTTGACTGTAGCATAAAAAAATAAAAGTGTGCTAAACTTTTTGACATCAACAACAGGAAAGCCAACATGAACGAGGTAATTGATGACGCGCGGCGTGCAAAGCTGCGTCGTTTAAATGAATTAAATCAAGAAATGCTGGCGCATGTAGAGCTTGCACGCGAAGAAACGCTTAAACGCCTTGAAGAACGCTGGGGTTTTAAACCGCAACCAATGCTTGAAAAAGAAATCGAAAAATACTTCGTCTGGACTGTGGAGCGCATGGGCGGCAAGACATGGAAGTTTACCTCACCAGGGCGCAAAGGTGTGGCTGACAGGATTGCTTGCCTGCCTGACGGCACGACATGGTTTGTGGAGTTGAAGACCAAGGGTGGCAGGCTGTCACCCTTGCAGAAAATTTTTATGTCGGACATGGCGCTGCTGAACCAGCGCTATGCGTGTTTATGGACTAAGGAGCAAATTGATGGATGGTGTACCCGCTAAGTATTTCGCATTCCCCCCGTACCGCGCCGAAAGCCTTGGCGGCGATAAGGGCTGGTGGGGCGTGATGAACCGCAATGGTTTGAATGTGCTGACGTTCCCGGACAAACCCGGCGCGGTGGTGACCAGCGAAGAGAACGCAAAGCGAATTGCCGATGAGTGGAACAACGCAAAGTGAACCTTCGCCCCTATCAAGAGCAGGCCGCTGACTTTTTGTACGAGCACGACCGCGCCATGGTGTTGGCGCCGGTGGGTGCTGGCAAGACTGCGATCACACTCACGGCCATGGACGCCATGATCAAAGACGGCCACGTCAAGCGCTGGTTGGTGGTGGCGCCCAAGCGCGTCTGCACCGACGTGTGGCCCGTTGAAGCACTCAAGTGGAGCAAGCACTTGAAGTTGGCCATAGCGGTGGGCACGCCCAAGCAACGCAACGATGTGTTTAGTAGCGACGCCAACGTGATCGTCATCAACTACGACAACCTGCAATGGCTGGCCGGGCTGTGCGACGTTACCGGCGACGGCCTGCCGGTGGACGGGCTGGTGTTTGATGAGCTCACAAAATTAAAGAACCCATCAGGCGCACGCTTCAAAGCGTTTGACAAGATCATCAAAGACGTGCCTATTCGCTGGGGCTTGACCGGGTCGTTCACCAGCAACGGCTTAGAGGACGTGTTTGGCCAGTGCAAGATCGTTGACCAGACGTTGCTGGGCCGCGCCAAAGGCGCGTTCATGCAACAGTATTTTGTGCTGATCAACAAGGAGTTTGGCGAGTGGGCGCCACGGGTTGGTTCACTGGCCAAGGTCATGGACAAGATCAAGCCGGCAACGTTTGTATTGGAACCAGGCGAGTACAAGGACAAGCTGCCCCCGCTGCACGTCGTCGAGGTGCGCTGCGACCTGAGCGACCGCAAGCCTTACGAGAAGATGAAGGCCGACTTCGTGGTGGAGTTTCCCGACGCCAAGGCGATTGCGGCCAATGGTGGCGTGGTGACCGGCAAGCTGCAACAAATGGCCAGCGGGTTTGTGTACGACACACGCAAGGTGGCTTCTGACGCGCCAGGGAAGTTTGACTCTACTACAACTGCGGTCTGGTTTAGTCCGCACAAATTTGATCGCTTGGGGGAGTTGCTAGATGAAAACCAGCACGCAAATACCATCATTGTTTACCAGTACCAAGAGGAGCTCGCCGAGCTCAAGCGCCGGTTCAACCCCACGACTCTTGACGACGACCGAGCCATCGAGCGATGGAATGCTGGACAAGTCAGGCTACTGGCCGTCCATCCAAAATCAGCCGGCCACGGGCTCAACCTCCAGCACGGTGGGTGTCACATGGTGTTTCTGTCCCTGCCGTGGAGTCTGGAGTTGTACGAACAAACCATTGGTCGTTTGCACCGCTCAGGCCAAGCGCACGCTGTGTGGTGCTACGTGATGCTGACCAACAAAACGGTTGACGAGAAAATTTTTGCCGCCTTGTATGACAAGCGGGCGGTGTCGGATATTGCAATGGAGGAACTTAAATGACCAGACTAGAAGCCTTAAGGAAAGCGCAACTCAAAGCGGCGCGGTCCATATTGAAAATTCACCGCAAGGACTTTAACGCTGCCGCGCGGACGTTACGACGCACACTTGACTTGATAGATAAACTGGAGACAAAAATTGGAAATCACTTGGCGAAAACTAAACGCTGAACTTAAGACCCTGGACGAAGCCAAGGTTCTGGAGATGCTGACCCATGAACGTGAGTCAGCCAAAAGAGTGTCTGTGCTGGAGCGACTGCACCAGCGCTACACGGCCTTGCGGGCATCCCGCGAGCGGATTGAAATACTACAGGAGGCAAGACGACCATGAGCGATTGGACACCACCCCCAGGCACCAAGATCACCCGGCCTTGGATTAACGCCGACGACCCGCGCTACAAGTGGACAACCGGCGCTGACGTGCAGGAGACTTGGCGCAAGCAAGGCTGGATACCGCCCAGCGCGAACCTGCCTCCACCCCCGCCGGAGAAATTTATTGAACCGCTGCGCCGAGTGAGGTGAGCCATGCCCGCCTTTGACACATGGAGCCAAGAAAACTTGGCCAAGTTTGCCGCAGAGGCTTACGCCAAGATGCAAGAGCAAGACGACCGCATCCAGCAGTTGCAAAACGATTTGAAAACCGCGATCAACGCATATAGGGAGATGTTGAAATGACACAAGACGAAATCATTGAGATGGCACAAGAATGTGCATTGATTGGTATGCGACCTCATTTGGATGGCATTTATTCTGAGGCACTTGTAACCTTTGCCAAGCTGGTGGCAGAGAAAGCATTGGCAGAACACGCCCTGCGTGAGACACAAAGGCTTGGGCAAGAGATTGAGCAAGAGCCTGTGTTTACATACGAACAAGTGAAGGCGCACATTCAAGTCGCAATGATGTCCACCACCCCACCACAGCGTTCGCCGCTGACGGATGAGCAGATTGAACAGCTTGAGCAAGACACCTGTGCGATGGAGTTTCCAGAAACTGTCCGAGCCATTGAAGCCGCACACGGCATAAGGGAGAACACATGACGCCAAAATTTATGCAACTGCTTGAAACTTGCATCATGGACGGAGTGGTGTGGGGCCACACTCGCGCCTACAAGCACAACGATCAGCCAAGCAAAGCCGAGATCAATGAGGCCATCGTGAATGCTGTAATTCTGGAAATTCACGAATGGTTTGATTTTGATGAAACCACCCCAAAGGAGACACATGACCGCCGCATACTTTGAAGAACACCCAACAGACCCTGACAAGGTTATCTTGCGTAAGCCTAAGCATGACTTTGGAGAGCCGTGGTCGCCCGTGTCGATTGGCGTTGACATGACAGAGGCAGGCGCTTATGTTGTTGGTATCTACGCTTTGGATAAAGATACCTCGCATATTTTCTACGCTAAACACCATCCTGCACCACAGCGCACATGGGTTGGGTTGACTGAGCAAGACCTTGATTACCTTTGTAACTTAGCCTATACCGGAGATGAAGAATTTGCGTTAGCAGTGCAAGCAAAACTTATGGAGAAGAACGCATGACACCGCTTGTGCAAAAAGCTGTCAGATTTGCGCCAGAACCAGAAACCGCACTTTGGTTTGATGTTGGTCAAATGCAAAGCACTCTTGA
>Ga0209229_10000890_pt1 | contig 12380 bp, 14 predicted proteins | sample SanBayMetagenome_FD_187466 | JGI IMG/M metagenome (GOLD analysis project Ga0209229, IMG submission 187466) | Freshwater and sediment microbial communities from dead zone in Sandusky Bay, Ohio, USA (SPAdes) (version 2) | ecosystem: Environmental > Aquatic > Freshwater > Lentic > Sediment... | reverse complement strand
TTCAGAAATGAAAGGATTACCAACTGATTATCATGATATTATTTGGCAAAAAAAACAATTAGCAACATTTGAGTTGATTAAAAAATTAACTATTGACACTAAAATTGTAGAAATTTTTTCTAAACTTAAATCTTTAGGTTATTTAATCGCTGTTGCTAGCAATAGTATTAGAGAAACTGTTAAACTTAGTCTTTTAAAAATAGGTGTAATGGAATATGTAGACTATTACATCAGTAATCAAGATGTAACCTATACAAAACCATTCCCAGAAATGTATTGGAAATGTATGATTGCATTGAAAGCATTACCCAAAGATACATTAATTATAGAAGATAGTCATATAGGAAGATTAGGTGCTCTTAATAGTGGTGCAAATTTGCTAGCTATAAAAAATTCTTATGATCTTACCTGGGAAAAAATTAATAATAAATTACAAATTATGAATCAACAAATAACATCACACTCAATACCTTGGAAAGATAATAAACTAAACGTATTAATACCAATGGCGGGAGCAGGTAGTAGATTTGCACAACAAGGATATACATTTCCAAAACCGTTAATTGAAATAAACAGAAAACCGATGATACAGGTAGTAATCGAAAATCTTAATATAGAAGCACATTTTATTTTTATTGTTCAAGAAGAACATTATGAAAAATATAATTTAAAATATCTTTTAAATTTAATTGCACCAAATTGCGATATTGTTAAAGTAAATGGTATTACTGAAGGTGCTGCGTGTTCAACGTTACTTGCTAAAGAATATATTAACAACGATCAACCATTACTACTAGTTAATAGTGATCAATATATTGAATGGAATAGTAACGAGTGCATGTATTCTTTTACAGCAGATGAAATCGACGGTGGTATACTCACATTCGAAGCAAGTCATCCTAAATGGAGTTATGCAAAATTAGATTCAAGTGGGTTTGTTTCAGAAGTTGCAGAAAAAAAAGTTATATCAAATATGGCAACAGTGGGAATTTACTATTGGAAAAAAGGCAGTGATTATGTAAAATATGCAGAATCAATGATAGAAAAAAATATTCGTGTAAACAATGAATTTTATGTATGTCCTGTTTTTAACCAAGCAATAGAAGACGGTAAGAAAATTAAAATAAAACAAATTGAAAAAATGTGGGGCATAGGAACCCCGGAAGATTTAGATTACTTTTTAAAAAATTATAAAGGAAAATAATGACAAACTATATTTTGTTTGATGTTGGCGCAAATTGGGGAGTAGATAGCTTAGGAAAAACTGCTCAAAATCCTAATGTAATTACTTACGCATTTGAGCCTACACCTTATCATTTGGCTCATTTAAAAAATGCCAGTGCATCATTTTCACACAGATATAACATATATCCTTACGCTGTAAGTGACATTGATGGAACAGCTAATTTTAAAATTGTATTTGATCATAACGGTGGTTGTAATTCTTTAAATACTTTTAGCGAAGGATTAGACAAAACTTGGCCAGGCAGACCTGATTTTAAAGTTAAAGAAGAAATGCCAGTTCGTGTAATTCGTCTTGATACATGGATACGAGAAAATAATATTAAACTTGAAAAAATTGATTACTTTCATTGCGACGTTCAAGGTAGCGATTTAAGAGTATTACAAGGTCTAGGCGATTATCTTGAGCTAATTCAGTATGGTGTAATAGAGTGTGCATCTGGTGAAAGTGTTAAACTATATAAAGAAAATCATACATTGGCTCAAGCAATTGAATGGTTAGATAGTAAAGGGTTTGTTATTGATCACACAGAGTCCGGTGATCCAGAAAATAACGAAGTTAATTTACATTTTAGAAAAAGAAAATATCAAGTAAAATGATTCTTATAGCTCACAGAGGATTAATTGACGGGCCTAATAAAAACTTAGAAAATCATCCTTTACAGATATTAAAATCAATCCAATTAGGTTTTGATTGTGAAATAGATATTCATGTAGTAAACAATGAATTATACTTAGGGCACGATGGTCCTCAATATAAAATAGATCATGAATTTATTACAAAAAAAGGTTTATGGATACACTGTAAAAATTTTGAGGCATTAACATATTGCAAAAATTATTCAGAATTAAATTATTTTTGGCATCAAACAGATAATTACACACTAACTAGTAAAAATTGGTTTTGGGTTTATCCAGGTAATCCTACAAACAGTTCTAGTATTCAGGTCATGCCCGAAATGATAGATAGTAGTTTAAATAATTTAGATTTTCAAGCTGGTGGAATATGCAGTGATTGGACTTTAAATATCCAAAAAAAATACAAAGAACATATTAAAATGTTATTATTAAAAATAAGATGACACTATGATACAACATTTTTATCAAAACATACAAGGGTGGTCCGACGGAATTGATTTGCTTTATAGACAAATAATTAACAATTTTTCTAAATCAAATTTTGTATTCGATGGAAATAAATTTTTATCTAGAGAAAATCAAAAACTACATTTTGTAGAAATTGGTTCTTGGAGAGGAAAAAGTTCAGCATTTATGGCTGTTGAAATTGCCAATAGCGGATTAGATATACAGTTTGATTGTGTAGATACATGGAATGGTAGTTTAGATGAGCCCGATCATCAAAACGATCCAAGTGTAATAAATGATACGCTTTATCAAGAATTTATAAACAATATGAAATCTGTGGAAAAATATTACAAACCTGTTCGAATGAATAGTGTAGATGCTGCAAGTCTTTATGAAAATAATAGTTTAGATTTTGTATTCATCGATGCCCAACATGATTACGAAAGTGTAAAGGCAGATATATTAGCCTGGCAAAATAAAGTTAAAAAAGGCGGAATACTAGCCGGGCATGATTATAATATAGACGGAGACTTTGGAGTAGGAAAGGCAGTTAGAGAGCTTTTACCTAATCATATTCCTGCTCCTACTGGATGGTGCTGGTTAGCAAAAATGTAAATTTTAAAATAAAAGGAATATAATGCTCGAACATTTTTATCAAAATATTCACGGATGGTTTAGTTACGAACACATTTATAGAGATATGGTGGAACAACTTGAAGATGAAAGTTTAATTGTTGAAATTGGAAGTTTTAAAGGAAAAAGTTCAGCATTTATGGCTGTTGAAATTGCCAATAGCGGAAAAAAAATAAAATTTGATTGTATAGATCCTATGAAACTCTTAAGCCATTATGCCACATCTGCAAAAAATAATCCTCAAGAATGGGAAGGTTATAGTGCAGATGAATTTCATAGACGGTTAGAACCAGTAAAAGATTTTTATAATTTACATCAAATGACCAGCGACGAAGCGGTAAAACTATATGAAAACAATAGTATAGATTTTCTAATGATAGATGGTGATCATAGTTATGATGCAGTAAAAAAGGATATAATTAATTGGTTACCAAAAATGAGACCAGGTGGATTAATTGTAGGGGATGATGCTTTTGTTCCTGATATAGTTCGTGCAGCACAAGATGCCACAAAGGAATTCAATTTAGAATCAGTAGTAGAAGGAATACACTTCTACATACAAATCCCCGAATAATGTGGCAAATAAACTACAAAAATATAGGTTGACAACAGAGATAAATAAATATACAATAGATACTTAATTTAAAAATTATGAACTCAAAGTCTTTTCATTCATGTTTTAGTCAATCCGAACAGATGGGCTATATGCCCTCTTATTGGTGTATGGCTGAGATTAGTAATGATCGCACACCAGAAACTAAGGGTCCAAGGGAGGACCGTGTAGCATAAAAGCAACACAACACTACCCAAAGGACCCTAGGATCGAAAGACCTAGGGTTTTTTGTTTATATAATAGGAAAAATGACAGAAGATACAATTAAACAATTTTTAAAACAGAGTAGAGCTTACTTTGGACAGCCATCGTAAGTTGCTCAAAAGTGTGTATAGGGAACGCGACCCTGCTGGGCACTTAAAACATCTGGCTATTAATGAGGGCGGCCCGGGGGATGGGAAGACTGTGGAGATAACGCAGTTGGTAAAAACCCGGATAGTAAAGCACATATCTGCTGACAATATAATTGTCCGCAACACAAAGATAAAGTGTGATGTGTGTTTTACTATACACTCTTCATTCCGCCCCTGACGCGGTCTAAAACCATAGGGAAGAGTGTGTTACAAAATTTGGGGGCTATTCTCTACGGGAGACTGTAAATCTCTTGCCTTAATATGTAGAGTGGTTGGCGGTTAGGTTCGATTCCTTTAGTCCCCACCAAATTTGCTCGGTTCGTCTATCGGTTGAGGACGCTAGCCTTTCACGCTGGAAAGACGGGTTCGATTCCCGTACCGAGTACCAGTTAGTTGGCCTTGTCATATAGTGGTTATTATACCGGTCTGTCTAATCGGATATCGGGGTTCGATTCCCCGCAAGGTCGCCACAAAGTTTTAGGATCCGTTCAGCAAATTCTTAATTCAACTGCTAATTGAAAAATAAGGATCCTGTTTTATATATCATGTGTTAAATAATGTTATGAAACACATATTTTTTATTTTTCTTTTACTAATTCATTCTTTTTCAAACGCAACTCAAGATTTAGAAAATAATTTTTGGGAATGTGATTATATTTCATCTACTCAGGAAGTAAGTTTAGATGAAGGTGCTATATGCTACATAATTTATCAAACACTTTTAGAAAAAAAATTTAAAGGAAGTTTCAAAGATTTTATGGTATGGTGGAAAGAACACAAAGAAAAAGAATATAAAAAAAGAAGAAATTAAATTTAAGGAAGCGTGGGAGAGAGGTTTAATCCGCTAGTCTTGAAAACTGGAGATCAGAAATGATCCGTCCGTTCGAATCGGACCGCTTCCGCCAAATATATTGACACACACGGTTGATAAGTATATACTGTATACTCGACCGTGAGTGGAATTGGCAGACCTCCAAAAGGCCCATTGTATGGGTTGAGGGACGGGGCGACCGACTTAGTCAACACGCCTTTGTAGGTTCGAAACCTACCGGTCGAACCGATTGAAAAACATAAGTAAACATACTGGAGTGTTGGCCGAGTTGGTCGAAGGCGCTTTCCTGCTAAGAAAGTATACCCCATAAGGGTATCATTGGTTCGAATCCAATACACTCCGCCAAGCAAATTGCGGGTATAGCTCAGTTGGTAGAGCACTTGCTTGCCAAGCAAGATGTCGTCAGTTCGAACCTGATTACCCGCTCCAACTAATATCTCGGTAGTGTAATTGGCAACATTCTAGTCTCCAAAACTAGCGTTGGGGGATCGTGGCCCTCCCGGGATGCCAATAAGTGTTTAGGGGATTCGCCAAGTGGTAAGGCCTCGGATTTTGATTCCGACATTCGGTGGTTCGAATCCATCATCCCCTGCCAAAATTTAGCCTGGTTAGCTCAAAGGTAGAGCACACGACTGATAATCGTGAGACGGAGGATCGTTACCTTCACTAGGCACCAAACAATTTAATGCCGCTTTGGTGAAGGTGGTCCTCACGTTGGTCTGAAGAACCAAAGAACTCTGATCGTAACAGAGAGGCGGCACCAATCAAACTAAATGCTAAATGCCCATTTTCGTTCTTCGCACCACCAACATTCACCGCAATGTTGATCAAATATAGAAAAAGATTCACAAGATCTTGTTAAAGAAAATAATTCATTAACGACATTAAATTCTTGATATAATTCTTTTATAAATTTTTTATCTAAATTGATAAAAGGATGATACAATTTATTTTCATTTGAATAAAAAGATTTTTTAATAAGTGGAAATCTTCTTCTTATGATTTCAATATCTAATTTATTTTTAAAACTATTTAAATCTTTAATAGATGGGATACTTGTTGTAGCAGAATATACAATATCAACAGTGCCGTTAATAACATTTTCTGTTAAAAAATTATGGTATTCTTCTCTATTATATTTTGACACATATTTAATGTGATGAAATACATTAAGATTTCCTGTTAATTCTATACATTTTTTTATAACATCGACGGAATGTTTAATTGTAACAAATTTTTTTTCTTCTACTGCTATAGTAAAAAAATGTATAGGATTGGTAGTGTGTTTCATTAAAATATATGATAAAATTGCACTATCAGCACCGCCTGAAATGCTTACACCTATATTATCATAAAGATCTATTTCAACATTTTTAATATTAATTTTTTTCATAATTTAAAATATTTATATAGGACTGTGGCGTAGAGGTAGCGCAGCGGACTTTTAATCCGTTAGGCCCGGGTTCGATCCCCGGCAGTCCTACCACAGTTGGTCAAGTATCTTAAGAGGAAGAGAGCATCCCTCATAAGGATGAATGTGAAGCTTCGAGTGCTTTCTTGACCACCAAATATCGGTCCTTAGTTCAACGGATAGAATACTAGGCTACGAACTTAGTGATGGGAGTTCGATTCTCTCAGGACCGGCCATATCCACGGTGTCGTTAGTTTAATGGTAAAACCGCGGGTTGTGATTCCGCTATCATGAGTTCGATTCTCATACGATACCCCAAAATCATAATATACCCATACTAAGATTAAACTTCTGGTCTTAAATAAATTATACAGGAGTGATTTAATGGGTGACTACTTTTTAACAAAACTTGCTAGCATGATCGGAGGCTTTTTCGGCGGTGCAGCTATACTTACTTTAATAAGACCACTGACCATAGGCGAAGCATTTATGAGAGGTGCTCTTTCTACTGGTAGTGCTATTATATTTGCCACTCCATTACTTCATTGGATTAACTTAGATAATAATTGGGAAAATCAACTAATGAGCGGATTTGCTGTTGGGTTTTTTGCATATAGCGTATTAGGTATGATTGCTAATTTTCTTGTAAAAAATCAACATAAAGATATAGTAGAAGCAATAAAGGAAATTAAAAAATGATTACAATTTTAAATAATTTTAATTACATTTATGAATTGTTTATTAATTTTTTTGCTCACATGTTAATTTTCATTGGCACAAGCTATGTAGCATTGCAAAATAGAAAACTACCTCAATGGCACGTAACACCACTATGGTATGTGGGACTAACCTCACTCGCTACTTGTATTACTATAGTTTGTCAATGGGGAATAGGACCAGAATTTCCACTAAGTTACTTTAACTTAGGAAGATTAACAGAAACAATGGTTAATGTATCAGTTGCTAGTGTTGCTGTTATAATGTTAATTGGCACAGTGAGAAGAGATTTAAAAGCATCAAAACTTCGTAAATCTCGAGAACAGGATAATACATAAAAGATTTTATTTTTTTACTCTCAAAATAATATAAGTATATTATTATTGAAATTAGAGAGTAAAAATGAAAAAATTGGCTATACTTGGAACGGGACATATCGGTAACTACGTTTACCAAACATTAAAAAATGATAAGAATTTTGATCAGGTAGATGCATACGATTTAAAATTAGGACATGATCTATTCCAACCTGATATTCTAAATAATATTATTAAAAACTACGATGGAGTTTTAGCTAGCACACCATTTATTCTCAACAAATCTATAGCCAATACATGCTATAAACTAGGTAAAGATTATTTTGATCTTACTGAGAGTGTGGAAGTTACAAACTTTGTTCGTGAACTCTCAACTAAAGAAAATTGTCAATCACGTTTTGTAACTCAATGTGGATTGGCACCTGGCATGGTCAGCATTATTGCAGCAAACATGGCCTCAAATTTTTCTACTGTAGAGAATATTGAAATTAGAGTAGGAGCATTACCGGTTAATCCAACTAACAGTATCGGCTATTATCGAACATGGAATACTGAAGGATTAATTAACGAATACATACATCCGTGCCCGGCAATAGTAAATTCCGAATATCGTTTATTAGACCCAGTAGACAATGTCACTCAAATTATATTCGATGGTATAAATTTAGAAGCAGCCAATACCAGCGGAGGTATAGGTAGTTTACCTGATACTTATTTAAATCGAGCTCAAAATGTTAGTTATCAAACACTACGTTATCCTGGTCATTGGGACTACATCAAGTTTTTAAAAGATGAATTAGGATTGAAAGCAAACTTTGATATCTATGTAAAATTGTTTAATAACAATATACCAGTAACCAAACAAGATGTTATCTATATTTTAATCAATGTAACAGGATATGATAATGGTATAAAGAGTGTTATACAATATCATAAACGTATTCTACATACTAACAATGCCACAGCTATCCAAATATCTACAGCAGGGGGTGTTATGGCTGTATTAGATACATGGAATCAAGGCAAATTAGATAATAAAATTGGCTGGATACGACAAGAAGAATTAGACTATACCAGTGTTTGGAACAGTCAATATGCAAATTGTTACAGAAATTAGTCTAATCCGTTAATTTTTAATGAAATTTATCAAAGGAGAAAGAGTTAAAATAGTATAATTACTATTATGAAACTCGATTCTTATCTTAAATTTAAAATACATGTAAGCATACTTTTAATCTTTGTTATAAGTTTGTTAGCATTGATTATTGATAATCATACCGGTTATACTATAGCCAGTGTGTTATGTATACTAGTGCCTATGATTGTGTTAACAAATTTTTATTTGACTACACGAGAAAAATTTTTACTGTCATTGAGCACCGCAACTATCTGGGGTGTGTTTTCTTACTATGTTGCTCTAGGTTGGATTCACGATCTAGGAACAATTACTGGCATCTATATCTCTGCATTAATTATTTTTGGTATTGCAATCATACCTGGATTTATGAATGCCTTTATGGTGGCTAGTTTATGGCTAGATCGCAGACCTCCTCGTAAACCAAAACATGAAAAATATCCTGCAATTACCATATTAATTGCTGCATACAACGAAGAAGACAATATCTTAAGCACTTTGGAAAGTATCGATCGTCAAAACTATCCAGGCGATATGACCACTATAGTTATTAACGATGGTTCCAAAGATAACACAGCTCTTATGGTTAATAAGGTATTAAATTCATATCCTTGGCTTCAATTTTTAAATTTAGAAAAAAATCAAGGAAAAAGCAAAGCATTAAACAAAGGATTATACTATGTTAATACACATCTTACCATAACTATAGATGCTGATAGTTACCTATATAAAGATGCACTTAAACATATTGTTGAAAGATATTTGGGAGATCCTCATAATACAGCCGCAGTGGCAGGAGCTGTATTGGTTAGAAATAGTAGAAAAAACTTTGTTACCAAAGTTCAAGAATGGGATTACTTCCATGGTATTGCCAGTATTAAACGCATTCAAAGTCTTTACCAAGGAACCTTAGTAGCTCAAGGAGCATTTAGTCTTTATGAGACCAAAGTGTTAAGAGAAATAAATGAATGGCCTGCCTGTGTCGGTGAGGACATTGTATTGACTTGGAGCATGTTAAACAAAGGATATAGAATTGGATTTGCCGAAGACGCTTGTCTTTTTACTAACGCTCCAGATACATGGAGTCAATTTATTAAGCAACGACAACGATGGAGTAGAGGATTAGTTGAAGCATTTAAATTAAATTGGAAATTACTCTTTAAGAAAAGAATGATTACTTTGTTCATTTGGTGGAATTTATTATTCTTCTACCTTGACATAGCCTATACATTTGCATTCATACCAGGTATAATACTAGCACTATTTGGTATATATTGGATTGCAGGGCCAATGACATTAATAGTTTTACCTTTAGCCATGATGGTAAATTATGTAATGTATAACATACAAACAGAAATGTTTGATCGTCAAGGATTAAAAGTTAGAAAAAATTTATTTGGATTTGTTTTTTACACATTATTCTACGGTATGATATTACAACCTGCTTGTGTTTTAGGATATTTAAAAGAACTAATAATGTATAAAAAGAAATCGTGGGGAACAAAATGATTAAAAAATTATTGTTTACAGTATTAATGTTAACTAGTATTTCTGCATTATCTCGAAATGTAGAATACAATTATATCCATACATCAGATAATGACGGAGTTAAAGTTAATAAACATACATTATCAACAAAATATAATTTGTTAGATGTCGGAATAAACAACACCGAATATCTAACACCAAATGGACGATTTAATTCCCAAAGTTTATTAATTTCTCCAAATTTAAAATTAAACAAATTTGAAACAACTGGTAATATTGGTGTAGGACAGCTATCAAATAAAAATTATCTAACAGGTGATTTAACAGGGACTTTTAATTTAACCAATAATTTTAAATCTCATTTAACTATTTTCGGAGATGCAGTTGATGCGACTAGTGCATTAACTGCAAATACTTATTTTTATGGATTTGTAAAAACAGTTGAATATTCTAATGATAATTTTGGAATAGTATTAGGACCAAAAGTTATTAAGTTTTCGAATAACAATACACAGAATGGATATATTGCTAAAACATGGTTATCAGTAGCTGATGGGGTGAACATTTATATATCAACAAAAGATTATAAAAATTCTTTACCTTTTAATGGAATTTATTATAGTCCCGATACATATAACAGAACAGGCTACGGTATATCTGTTAGGAAAAAAATATCAAATGTTAAAATATCTGCTATGTTAGAAAAATCTACAATAAGCACTGTAAATGGAAAAGAACCTACTACAACATGGAAACTGCAAATTGAGAAACCAATTTCAAATAATTTAACTGGGATTTTAACCACAGGAAAAGATTACGGAACAGTGAATCAATTTAAATATCAGCACACTGGTATTACAATTAAATATGATTTTTAATTTATAATATATGTTTGACTGTTGCATGATCAATGACGAATTAGATATTTTAGAAATTCGTCTTAATACACTAAACGATGTAGTAGAAAAGTTTGTAATTGTTGAATCAGATAAAACCCATTCTGGTTTGCCTAAACCTTTACACTTTGCTGAAAATAGAGAAAGATTTGAACCTTTCTTATCTAAAATAATTCATCTTGTTTATACAGGTCACTCTGACGCAAACACAGATGAAATTAGAGCATGGGGAAATGAAAACAATCAAAGAGATATGTTACTACATTCACTAAACATTGCATCTCCGAGTGATAGTTTACTTTGTGTATGCGATGTAGATGAAATTCCACATCCCGAAAAGCTTTTAGAAGCGAAAACAATCGCAGAGACTACAGGAATGCCAGTAGCTCTTTCTATGTATCATTGTTTGTATTTTTTGAATTATGCATATGATAGTATAAGATTCCGAAGCCCCTTTTTATATAATCCTTATACTGCCCAAGAAATTCATAAAAGATTTGGTCAGGAAAGGTTTATGCCTACTGCATTTAGATGGCATATGTGTACTCCAGGATATGAACATGACTTTCCACTGGTTAATGATGCCGGTTGGCATTTTTCTCATATGGGCGGAATTGAAAATATCAAAAACAAAATAGAATCATTTGCCCATCGCTGTCAAGATCGATCAGAAGTTAAATCTTATAATAATTTGGTCAAATGTATGATCAAAGGTAAAGACATTTATGGTGATTTAAACGATACATTGATACAAAAAGATATTTCGTTTTTACCAAAATATGTCCAAAATAACTTAGAAAAATTCAAAGAATATATACTTTGATATTGACAAGTTATAACAATTACTTTATAATAACTACATATTGATTACAAAGGATTGCGTGGGAAGCTTAAGTGGTTATAAGCAACGGACTCATAATCCGTAGATATCGGGTTCGAATCCCGAACCACGCACCACTTATATATGTGTAAATGGAACTACACTGAATCCATTCCTGAGAAGCTCTATGTTGCCTGCTCAGGCGGTGTAGACAGTGTTGCAGCGGCAGCAATTCTAAGTGAATGGCGTGATGTAACTCTGTTGCATTTTAGCCACACTGATCATGCTGCGGTTAAAGAACTTGAAACAGTTAACAACTTAGCCTATCAACTCAAGGTTCCTTTAATTACCAGTTATCAAACTCGAAATCAAAAATCCGGTAATAATGAAGCACAGTGGCGTGATGCTCGTTATTCTTGGTTTGATAATTTGGACATGCCGGTAGTAACCGCACATACTTTAGATGATGCTGTAGAGTGGTATATGATGACCTGCTTGCGTGGTCGTGGCGAATACATGCCACACCGTAGAGGTCATGTATTTCGACCATTTTTACTAACTGAAAAAACTCAACTGATCAATTATTGCCGCCGACGCGGATTGGCCTGGTGGGATGATCCAGGTAATTATGATCCAGAATTTAGTCTTCGTAGTCGTGTGAGAAAAGAGTTGGTCCCAGTCGCGTTAAATTGTGAACCTGGTTTGAAGAAAATGATCAAGCGTAGATTGATTGAAAAAATTAGTAAAGAAAAGGCTGTATAAATATTTTATTATGGATATTGTTACACCTTTAGATGTTCCGAATTTAGTCCCAGATAGCTGGGATATTTTTTGGGA
>Ga0209229_10000888_pt1 | contig 12402 bp, 26 predicted proteins | sample SanBayMetagenome_FD_187466 | JGI IMG/M metagenome (GOLD analysis project Ga0209229, IMG submission 187466) | Freshwater and sediment microbial communities from dead zone in Sandusky Bay, Ohio, USA (SPAdes) (version 2) | ecosystem: Environmental > Aquatic > Freshwater > Lentic > Sediment... | reverse complement strand
TCGGTCATACCCACCCCATCAGTTTGAAAGCAACCTGCGTAGGCACGATTGCCGCAACGTAAGCCCGATGTACCGGGCACCAGTAGTGAATACGGGTCATGTGTTACTCCTTTGCTGCCTTGATGGCGGAGTCGATCTCGCGTTTCCAGTACGCCCCATCCGCAGTTGCGTCCAGTACGTCCCACCCTCGAATGCTGCTTAGCAGCGACAGCAGCGCATCACGCTGGGCATGAAGGCGGCGCAGTTCGGCGGCGGCGGCATTCATTTTTGCGTTCCATTCATTTCCGCCGCAGGCCCTCACATCGAGCCAATCAGCCAGCCACAGGGCTTTACTCTGCGCGCTCATCCCTCACCCCTCAGCGCAGCCGTCAGCCGCTCAATCCTTGCCTGGTGGTACATGCACATGGCATCAGCGTATTCGCGGGCGCTCAGGGCCTCCAGCAGGGCCGTGCGGGCCTGGTCCAGCTCGCGCTGCATCTTCTCAGCGTGGGACAGGGCGCCAAACGTGCGGCGCAGGTATTCGCGGATCATGATTGCGCAACCTCCATCAGCACCATTGCGCGGCGCACCGCGTCTGACAGGTCAAGCCAGTCGGTCCAGCTCAGCACGTGCTTGATGTTGACCTGCACAACTCCCTCGTCCACAAGCTGGACGGTGGCGACCACATCGCCATCGGCGTGCCTGATCTCGCAGTGGGTTACATCGACTTTCATGCTCTTGCCTCCATCGCGCAGCGGCGCGCGTAGTGCCAAACAGACGCAGCCTGCACGATCTGCACAGGCGCCTCGAAAACGCGATCAGGCTCCACCATCACGCCATCGGCGGTCTGGAGGTAGGCGCGGCGCTTGTTGCCGTGGTTGATCAGCATGCCTCTGGCAATCAGGTTATAGATGAGCGACTTGGTGCAGCCGATGTGCTCCACGATGGCGTCCATCGTCTGCGGCGTGCGGCACATGGCCGCGATGCGGCGGTGTGTGTCTTTCATGCTGCCTCCCTCTGCGCCAGATCACGCGCCACCTGCTCGGCAGCGCCACGGGTGCGGCAGTCGGCCACGACGGTGTAAGTCGTGCGCACAACGAGAAACCGCAGGCCGTCGGTGTTTTCGTGGGCGACAACCTCGTACTCGGTCTTCAGCGGCTCAGATGGGCTCATCGCTGGCCTCCACGGTTTCGATGTCGGTAGCCTCGAGCGCGGCGCGGATCTGGCCGGCGCGTACCTTGGCGGCGTCGTTGGCCTCGGCTCGGCCGTCGCGGTCCAGCTGCTTGATGGCTGGCTTGAGCGCGTTGAGTTCGTCCACGGTCTTGGCGGCGTCGATGCGGCGCATCACGGCGCCGAAGTCCGGCACCTCGTCGGCGGTCTCGGTGACTGACTGGCACTGCGCAGGCTGCGGGGCCATGTCCTCGGCCTCCTCGGGCGTGTAGGTGCCGACTACAACGCCTGGGAACACAGTTCTGATGCCTTCGCTGATGCAGCGGGCGCGGAGCATCTGGCGCGGGTAAGACTTCCAAGTCGGGTTCTTGGTCAGGCCGGCAGCCATGGCCATGTCCAGCGTCCACTCAATCTCCACGCTGCCGCCTTGCGGGTGGCTGAACGTGCCGACCACGCGCTTGTCGGTGTACTCGCCCCAGCGCACGCTGCCGCCTGCGGTTTGGAAGCGGGCCATCATGGCGTCGGCCTTGAGGGTAGGGCGCCCGTTAATAACGTGATAGTGAGTCGCCGCGATGGCCGGATGCAGCCCTTCTGCCTGGGCGATGAGCATCAGGGCCATGGCTTGGTCGGGCGTTTTTACGCCGAACAGGCCAGACTTGGCGACGGCTAGAGCCATACGCTCGACTTGATCGACGGGAACGAGTGCAGTTGACATTCAGAAACTCCTTTTGGTTGCGTGGGATGGTTCGCTTAATGCTCTGCCAACGGACCATCCCGCATAAATCCGTTTGGCAAAAGTTGTGTAGGTAACGACAGATTCACGAGCCCATTCAGCCATCGTTTGGGTTTTGCCTTGATGTGTAATCGCAGTTGTTTGTTGTGGTCGCTGATTGGCACGTTGTTCCCGTGGCGTAGCCCATCTGCAATTACTAGGCTCGTAGTTGCCTTCGTTGTTGATTCTGTCGAGCGTCTTGCCAGTTGGGCGCTCTCCCATGTCCGCAAGAAAGTTCTCAAAACGATTCCATCGTTCGCAAACTTTGATGCCTCGACCACCATAGCCCGGATACTTAGCAGAAAACTTGTTCAGGCATCGGCTTCGCATTGCAGACCATGTTGAGTAGGTTGGATCAGATGCGTTTCTGCCGTGGGTTCTTTTTGATGCAGAACGAGTACAGCCACATGACTTGCTGTTACCGCTTTTTAGGTTATTGGCATACACGCACATTTCAAAACCGCAAGCACACCTACAAATAAATCTGGCGCGTCGAAGTTGGCGCCTTTTACCAACCAACACAGGATCGGCTTGCGCAATCACTTCAAGCAATCCAAACTTCTGACCGATCATGGCGATTAAAACGATACCTTTGCGCGTAGCCTAGACACAATGTCGTCAACCTCCGCGCTGAATCCGATGATTTCCCGCTCCAGCCTAGACTGGAACTCGGGGTCTGCCTTGACTCTTTGCACATAGAGCTGCAAGTCTGCTGGCATTCTACAATCAAAACTCACAAAATCGCACCACTCGCGGCCTGTCAGCCACATCTGGCCCTGAATCTGCGGCATGTGATCCTCGGGCATGCCGTTTAGCCAGGTCTCAAGGTGCACCTGTGAATTCCAGGGGCACTTGATCTCGATCAGTCCGAAGGCGCCATCGGGGTCAGATTCGTCTGACACCAGGCCGTCAGGGCTCGCGCCACAGGCCAGCTTCGGGTGCGCAATGAAGCCCGTCTCGGTGATCCTGGCCGAGGTGGTGAACTGGTATGCCACGCGGGCGGCGTCTTCGTTCTCGCGGCCCCAGCGCAGCGGCGCGGCGTCGGGCGTGATCACGGGCTGGCCCGTCAGGCGCTCGGTCACGATCTGCCAGAGGTAGCGCGTGCGGTCTGCGCTCGGGTTGCCCAACTCGCCGGCCTTGGCCTGCGCGGCCGTAGGCTTGTTACGCGCCAGGACGTCCTTGAAGCGGCTGGCGGTGACTTTGCCGGCGCGGGCGGCAAACCAGGCGTCATCGCGCTGAGTGTCGGTGAGGGTGGTCATGCGGCCTCCGTGGTGAGTTCTGCGGACGCATCGGCGGCTGCCGAGCCCATGGCCACGGCGGCGCGGAGCTCCGAGGCCAGCTGCAGGGCTTCCTCGTCGGTGAGCCAGATGCTGCAGTCGAGCTTGCCGGCGCCGCTGCTCATGATGAAAACGGTGTGCCCGAATTCCGCCGTGGTGGTGGATCGGTGGGCCTTGAATGTGGTGGTCATGGTGCGGTCCTTTCAGTACCAATGGTGCGGATCATCGTGATAGGGATCGTCGTTCATGCTGTCGGCCATGAGCTCCATGGCGCGGTCATCAATCCAGGTGCGCTCATCGCGGAGGATTCGGTCCTTGAGCTCCATCCTGGCGTGCAGGCACTGCGCGTCTGAGCCGGTCAGCATCAGCGTCCACAGCTGGTCGGTGGTGGCCTCGCTCATGTCCAGGTCTTCAAAGCCGCGCACGTCGGTGGTGCTGCCCTCGGGCTGCGTGATGTTGTGGATCAGCCAGTCGCTGGTGGCCCAGGCGTCGGCCAGCAGCTCGTCGGCCGCATCAGCGCGGTGGCTGTCGCTGGGTTCGCGGTCGCCATCCCAGCGCGGGTCACGCGGGTCGGTGCACGGGCCCCATGTGGCGCTGTCGCCGGGGCCGTAGGTGGTGAGGTTTTGCATGTGGTCGGGCTCCTGTTGATGGGTTAGGCGTTGCGATTGGACAGAGTGACTTCCACGGTGGTAACACCGATGCGATGAGAGCACTCCCACATGATCCGAGCGCCCTTATCGGCGGCGATGCGTTCCGCTTCTGCGAGGGTCACGCGGGATGCCACGCGGGTCGGCCAGTGCAGGCCTTGCATGACGTCATAGCGGAAGTCAGGGGAGCGCAGTTCTGGTGCGGTGTAGCGCATGGTGTTCTCCTGTGGTTTAGATAAAGGCCGCGATCAGGCAGCCGAGGGTGACGCCGAAGGCGGCGGCGAAGAAGTAGTCGATGGGGCGGAGGTTGTTGGTCATGGTTTGCTCAGATGGCCGCTGCGGCGGCTTCGATCATGGAGCGCATGGCGGCCGACTTGTAGTTCGTCAGCGCGGCTTGCAGGTTGTTGAAACGCTTGCCCATGCCGCGCCACACTTTGTGCGATGCGTTTTGGTTGCACACTTGCACGTACCAGGGAGCGATCCAGATGTGCGCCGACTGATTGCCGCAGGTCAGTTCAATCAGATGGCTGTCGTTGATCTTGTCGTGGCGGGTGATGAGGACTTGCATTTGCGTCTCCGGTTGCGTGTTGCGATGGAAGAATCATAAACCAAAGTTAACACCTGCAACGCATTCCCGACTGAAAACTAGGGTTTACAGTTTGATGCCGGATCGGTTACAGTGTGGGCATGAAACAAAAACGCCATGCCGGCCCCATGCCGGCCATCAGCACAGCCGACGCAATCACGCGGGCAGGCTCCATCAGCGCGCTGGCCCGCTTGCTGGGCATCAGCCGCGTGGCCGTACACAAGTGGGGCGAGACACCACCGCCGGCGCGCATGTGGCAACTGATGCAGATCAGGCCAGAGTGGTTCGCATCGGAGGCTAAGCCGTGAAACAAGGCGACCGCGTGCGCCTTTCGGACGGCGCCGATGCGATGGTGCTTGAGGTCGGCGTGGCTACGCTGCGGGTGGCGCGGATACCAAAGGATTGGCCATTCATGGGGCTACCAGAGTCCGTCCTACGCGGCACCGTCAAGCGCCTGCCGTCGCGGTATCTGCGCGAGACGCATCAGGATGTGGAGGCTGCGAGATGGTGAGATATGCCAGCCCGTGGGACGCACTGCTGACGCAGAGCAGCATTCGCATGTCGCCAAGGACACAAGAAACAGGCAGTGAGGTGTCGCATTCACGCGGCAAAACCGCCGCAGTTCTAGCCGAACTGGAGCGCCATGGAAGTCTGGAAACCGTCACCATCGGTGCGATCTGTGAGCTCGAGACGCGCCATGTCTGGGGGCTTCTAAAGGGTCCTCGAGCGCGTGGGCAGGTATCGTTTGAGGATGGTCGCTGGAGCCTGAATCGAGACTGGCGCGGCAACGAGATCGAGCGCGCAGCGGCACTGCTGCGTGATGCCGGCTGGACTGTGAGGCCGCCAGCATGACCAGAGGCCGCGAAACCCTGCGCGAGAAGATGCTGCGCAACCAAGCGACCATGGACCTCTACGCGGCCATGAACAACAAGCCCCGCGTGCTGCTGGACATCCCGCCTGAGCCGGCCAAGCGCGGGCCGCGCAAACCGTCAGGTCAGCCCACAGAGGCGCAGATTCTCAAGGCCGTCATGGCGCTGCTGAAGCGCCACCCGAAAGTCGCCCAATGCTGGCGTCAAAATTCAGGCGTTTTCCAGGAGCGCAACCGGGACGGCAGCATCAGGCGCATCCGGGCGAATACGCAGCGCGGCATGAGCGACATCATGGGCGTGCTAAAAGACGGCCGCACGTTGGCCATCGAGGTCAAATCGGCCACCGGGCGCATGCGTCCAGGCCAGGAGGAGTTCCTTGCCACGATCCGCCAGGCGGGCGGCGTGGCCGGGGTTTGCCGGTCGGTTGAGGATGCGCAGGCGTTGCTGGAAGAGAAAAGTGCATGAGCTGGCTCTATTCGCGGGCTTGGTGTAACATGAAGTCATGGACAACAAGCAATGCAGTAAGTGCGCGAAGGTTCTACCGAACTCCGACTTTTATCAACGCACTGGCAGCACAACTTTGCACTCAGCTTGCAAGGCGTGCGAACGGGCAATGGCTAAGGATTGGTACGAGCGAAACCGCGAAAAGGCGAAGAGCAAATACCAAGAGTGGCGTGCAAAGAACCCTGACGCGGTTAAGAAGTACCGGACAGACAACCGGCGCAAGGCGTACCAGCAAGAGGTTCGTCGGAAATACGGAGTTGACGCCGACTGGTTTGATCAGCAAATGCATGTGCAGCGCGGGGTGTGTCTCGGCTGTGGCGTCACATTCGCTTGGGGCAACAAGTTCACAACTCCGCATGTTGACCATTGCCACGACAGCCTTAAGGTGCGCGGATTGCTTTGCAACCGCTGCAACAGCGTCCTCGGCCTATGCCAAGACAGCCAAGAGCTGCTTGCGAACCTCGCAAGGTATCTAAAGAAATGTCATGGTTGATATCACGCGCTCTGATGGAGGATTACGCGAACTTGCCTTGTTCGCTGGGGCAGGTGGGGGCATTCTCGGAGGCAAGCTGCTCGGATGGCGCACCATCTGCGCCGTCGAGTGGGAACCCTACGCCGCAAGCGTACTTGCCGCCCGACAGAATGATGGCCTTCTCCCGCCCTTCCCGGTTTGGGATGACGTTCGCACCTTTGACGGACGACCATGGCGCGGCCGTGTTGACGTGGTGTCTGGAGGCTTCCCGTGCCAGGACATTAGCGTCGCGGGGGGGGGTGCAGGAATTGACGGGCAGCGCAGCGGGATGTGGCGGCACATGGCGCGGATCGTTGGCGAGGTTCGACCCCGCTACGTCTTCGTGGAGAACAGCCCAGCCCTCCTTACTAGAGGACTTGGGCGAGTCCTCGGTGATCTGGCCGCGCTCGGGTATGACTGCCGCTGGACAGTGCTGGGAGCTGCCGACGTCGGAGCGCCGCACCAAAGACACAGGTTCTGGCTTGTGGCCTACACCGACCGTCTGTGGGAACTACAACCGCAAGGGAGCGAGTGCCACCAGTGGGGATGGGCTGGCGACGGCGGTGCTGAAATGCGCAACCCCGACCGCCAGGGACTGGCGGTCGGGCAAGGCCAGCGAGGAAACGCATGCCAGGAACTCCCGGCCATTGAGCGAGCAGATTGGTGGCAGTCTGAACCCAACGTGGGTGGAGGCCCTGATGGGATGGCCAACTGGTTGGACCGACTTGCATCCCCTTGGAGCGAAGGATGGGAAGACGGACTGCCAAGAATCGCAACAGGCGTGCAAGCCAGGGTTGACAGATTGAAGACCATCGGCAACGGCCAAGTGCCCCTCTGCGCTGCCACCGCGTGGCGACTGCTGACGGCATGAACCAGCAAGACACCCACCGAGCCGCCGCATGCGAGGGTAAGGTGGCCTTCAACAGCTTCGCCCAGGCCCAGCGCGTGGCCGAGCGAGGCACTCGACGCGGGCGCAGCAGGCAGGTCTATCACTGTCCGTTCTGCCACGCTTTTCATCTGGGCCGCAGGCCTGTTATCGGGCGCAGGCTGCGCCTACAAGCGGAGGTAGATGAGTGACTCGCCTGCGCATCACTCCAATCAACCTGGACGAGGCTAACGTGTTCGTGGCCCAGAATCACCGGCATCACAACCCGGTGCCAGGCGCGAAGTTCGCCATCGCTTGCGCCACTGACGATGACGTCGTGCGGGGGGTTGCTATCGTCGGCAGGCCCGTGGCTCGCATGAGCGACAACGGCCTGACGCTTGAGGTAAATCGGTGCTGTACCGATGGCACACGCAACGCCTGCAGCATCTTGTACGGCGCGGCATGGCGGGCAGCACGGGCGCTGGGCTACGTTCGTCTCATTACCTACACGCTACCGGAAGAGGGCGGCGCATCTTTGCGAGCCACTGGATGGCGACTGATAGGAGAGGCTGGTGGCGGCAGTTGGAACTGCAAAAGCAGGCCGCGCATTGACACTCATCCTCTACAGCGCAAACTGCTGTGGGAGGCCGGAAACGATTCACCAACGCGGCGCAGCCGCACAACCATCGGAGATTAAATGAACTACGACAACAACAATTCTGGCGTCTTGTTTAACAATCGAGACGCCAAGGAAAAAAACGAACGAGCCCCGGACTACAAAGGAAGCATCAACGTCGGCGGCGTGGACTACTGGCTGTCCGCCTGGATCAAGACCGGGCGCGACGGCACCAAGCTGGCGGGTCAGAAATACATGAGCCTGAGCGTGCAGCCGAAGGACGCGAGCTATGGCGGTGCGCCTGCCGTTGCACCAGCCCCAGCCCCGGCCCGCATGACCCAGGACCAGCGCGACGCCGTGGCCATCGCAGAGCGGGCGAAGCGTGAGCGGGCGCAGGCGAAGCCGGCGACGAATTTTGATGATATGGATGACGACATCCCTTTTGATTGACCGGAGCGTGGCCGGTCTAACAACACGCGCAACAAAATCAGCATTAAGGAAAGAAAATGCCAATCGAATCATGGTCGTTGGTGCCGTCAGAGCCCGGACTACTTGCTTCTTCGCTCGGTCGGATCATGGTCGATCCATACACAGGAAATTTGCCAAACGGCGGAGAACGTGTGTACGGTGGAATCCCGACTTTTGGGCAATGGGATGGCAAGCGGTTTGTTTACCCCCGCAGAGGACACAAGACTCTCAAAGTTCACCGCTTGGTTTGTGAAGCCTTTAACGGCCAACCGCAAAAAGGTCAGGTCTGTATGCACCTCAATGAGAACGCAACAGACAACAAACCAGAGAACCTTTCATGGGGAACGCAAAAGGAAAACATGAACGCGCCGGGATATATCGCCTATTGCAAGTCCAGAATCGGCGAGAAGAGTCCGATCACGATAGGACGCCTTAAGCGTCCAGCGGCTCTTTGACGCTTGACTGAGGCCCGCGCTGCGGGTCTATACTGGACTTTCCCATCAACCTGCGCCACCCGGATGCGTCTGGCTGGCTCTAGGAGTTCACCATGAGCATCTGCTCGCACGACGGCGAGCGCCGTTACACCCGGCGCGTCTTCGCCAATGGCACAGTCCACATCTGCATCCAGTGCATGGACTGCCTCGATGTGGTCCTATCCCCCAGACACAACATGCGGCCATGGATCAGGCTTGACGAGGTTCCACCAGGCCGCGTGATCCATGAGTGGATCGAGCATCAACCGCAGGTAGCGCGGCAAGGAGGCCTGTTTTGATGGCCACCACCGCAGACTTCGCCGCCGCCTATGTGCGCAAATACGGGCTCACACTGGTGCCACTGCCGCCGAAGACAAAGCGGCCACTCAAGAAGGGCTGGGGACTCAAAGACTGCCTGACTACACCAGAGGCAGCGCGTGAGTATTACGAGAAGAACCCGAACTGGAACATCGGTGTCGCACTCGGTCCGTCGCGGCTTGTCACGCTAGACGTTGACAACATCGAGGCGATGCAGATTGTCTGCGACGAATTCGGCTGGAATGTCGATGAGCTGCGCAACGAGGCGCCAACGGTGCAGGGCAAGGCTCCGAACTTTCGGATTCTGTTCCGGGCACCGGAAGGCCTGGAGTTCCACCGGAAGTCGATTGCGTGGCCGAACAAACTGGACCCCGACGGGAAAATCTTTGACAGCATCATCGCAAAAGCAGTTGCTGCAGAGGCCGCAGGAGATTTGCAAGAGGGTAAGAGGATTCGAGACATTGAGGCGGAGCCTTACAAGCGCATCACCGTCTTCGAGATTCGCGGCGCAGTCGACGAGCAAGTGCAAGACGTTCTGCCGCCAAGCATCCACCCAAAGACCGGCAAGCCCTACATCTGGTTGACAAAGCCGAACGGCGCGATTCCTGAGCCTCCGTCGTGGCTAGTTTCACTCTGGCAGAACTGGGACGCTCTAAAGCCGCAACTGCAGGGCCTGTGCCCATGGGCACCAGAGAGACCGACACCGAAGCCTGCGAAACCTCGCATCCCGTCCGCAAACGATACCACGCCAAGCGTCATCGACGCCTACGACCAGGCGCACAGCATCGAAGCGGCGCTTGCGCAGTACGGATACCGCCAGCAGGGCAAGCGGTGGCTCTCACCGCACTCCAGCACCGGCCTGGCTGGCGTGGTGATCTTCGACGGCAAGGCCTGGATTCACCACGCATCAGACCCGCTTTGCAGCGACGAGAGCGGACAACTGGTGGGCGCGTTTGATCTGTATCGGTACTACGATCACGGCGGGGATATGACCAAGGCGGTCAAGGCTGCTGCGGCCGAGCTCGGAATGGACCGTAAGCCAAGGCCGAGAAAACCTGCGGCAGCGGTCGCCATTCCACCGTCAATTGACCCGGAGACAGGAGAGATCGACGCTCGGCCACAGCTTGATCTGGTGCTGATGCCGAACGGCACGCCGATCATGAACCTTGACAATGTGGTCAGGGCAATTGAGTCTGATCCAAATCTGCGCGGCAAGATTTGGTATGACGAGTTCCTGGACACGATCATGACTACCTGGCAGGGCGAGGCACGCCAGTGGAAAGACGCCGACGACGTGCTGCTGCAGCTCTACATGCAACGCCACGTAGGGCTCACTCGCATCGGCCTGCAAACGTGCCACGACGCTGCTGTGGTGGCCGCCTTCCACGACACGCGCAACGAGTGCAAGGACTGGCTGAAGTCGCTTGGCTGGGACGGCGTGCGCCGGCTGTCCTACTTGATGTCAGAAGGCCTTGGAGCCCCAGAAAACGCCTACACAGACGCCGTAGGACGCTGCTGGGTCATGTCAATGGTGGCCCGCGTGTTTCGGCCAGGCTGCAAGGTTGATACCGTGCCTGTTCTGGAGGGAACGCAAGGCGCCGGCAAGTCCACCGCGCTGCGCATCCTCGGAGGCAAGTGGTTCACAGAGTGTCATGAAAACGTGACGCATAAAGACTTCTACGAAGTCCTGAAAGGCCACATGCTGGTCGAGATTGCAGAGATGCACTCATTTACTCGAGCAGAAGTCGAGCGCATCAAAGGCATTATCTCTTGCCAGATGGACAGATATAGAAAGAGCTACGGAAGGAACACAGAAAACCATCCGAGACAAACGGTTCTGGCCTGCACAACGAACCGAGACGACTGGCAGAGAGACGAAACTGGAGCACGCCGGTTCTGGCCCGTTCGCTGCGGCAACGTAAACCACGATTGGCTGCGTGACAACCGAGACCAGCTTTTTGCTGAAGCCGTGCACCTGTTCAACGATGGCGGCTCATGGTGGGACGTTCCGATGGACCTTCAAAACGAAGAGGTTGAGTCCAGGCGCGATTCCGACTCATGGGAATCCGTCATCGGAGGATGGCTGTGGAATCAGAATCGTCCGACAACATCAGAGATTTTGTCTGACTGTTTGAAGATTGAGATCGGTCGCCATGACCAGATCGCACAGAAACGGGTCGGTCGCGTGATGCGAGTTCTTGGGTGGAGGACTGTGGTGACGAAATCTTCCCACGGACGCAGTTTTCGGGTGTGGATCAAGGACGAGTAGAACGTGTAGAGTCTCTACACGTTCTAAGTTGTTGTCAGCATTGGAGTTCTACACGTTCTACACGTTCTACACCATATCTATACTAATACACATGCACACACACATGCGCACGCACATGGAGGGGTTTTGAAAATCACGTGTTCTACGTGTAGACGTGTAGAACGCGTAGAGTCCAGCGCCAAGCGCCGGACCCGTTTTCGAGACCATGAGTGGTCACTAACATAGGAGCAAACATGGCAAACAAACGAACCAAGCCAGGAAGCCCTGAGCGGGCCGAGATCGCAGAGAAGGTCATCAAGGCGATGGACTCGGGCATGAGCTGCTTCAAGGCTTGCCAGCAGGCTGGCGTGCCGATGCCGACGTTCATGCTGTGGGTCGGGCAGGATGCGGAGCTGGCCGACAGGTACGCGCAGGCGCGCGAGAACTTCGTCGAGCGCATCGCCCAAGAGGTCATGGAGTTATCCGACGTCGACGTCGGAGAAACCCCCGATGGCCGGAAGGACTGGGCCGCTGTGCAAAAGCACAAACTCCAGGTAGATACTCGCAAGTGGCTGTTATCGAAACTGGCGCCGAAGAAATACGGCGAGAAAATCGAGATCAGCGGAGACGATAAATCGCCGCTGGTTCACAGAATTGAGCTCATCGCAAAATCTGAATGACCACGGCCCGCGTCGAGCTGCCGCCGAAAATCCTTGAGGTCTTCAAAGAACCCAGGGGTGCATACCTTTACCGCGGCGTCTACGGCGGTCGCGGCAGCGGCAAGAGCTTCAGCATGGCCCTCATGGCGGCCATCTGGGGTTTCATTGAGCCGCTGCGGGTGCTGTGCACGCGCGAGCTGCAGGTCAGCATCAAAGAGTCATTCCATGCCGAGCTCAAGGCGGCCATCGCGGCCTACCCGTGGCTGGCGGCGCATTACGACGTCGGGGTGGACTACCTGCGCGGACGCAACGGCACGGAGTTTCTATTCCGCGGCCTGCGCAACAACATTACGGCGGTGAAGTCCACGGCCAAGATCGACCTGACCATCGTTGAGGAGGCCGAGGACGTGCCAGAGTCGGCCTGGCTGGATCTCGAGCCG
>Ga0209229_10000887_pt1 | contig 12407 bp, 10 predicted proteins | sample SanBayMetagenome_FD_187466 | JGI IMG/M metagenome (GOLD analysis project Ga0209229, IMG submission 187466) | Freshwater and sediment microbial communities from dead zone in Sandusky Bay, Ohio, USA (SPAdes) (version 2) | ecosystem: Environmental > Aquatic > Freshwater > Lentic > Sediment... | reverse complement strand
GCGGCGTCGGGTACTGATCAATAATCCGGCAGCGGTCAGCCAGATCCCGAACCAGAGGAATTGAATGTATGGGTAGTGGAATGCCTTTAGCGTTACGTATTTCAGCAGCTGGTCTGATTCTTTTATTCCCAATGTGTAGGAGCCGGCATCACCCAGTTCCTGCAGTTGAAGTACAACGCCGTCTGATTGCAGTGTATCAGGAAGCGGGATCCATTCTTTTTTGACTTCTGCCGCTTTGAGGGTGACAGAGACGGATTCCCCGGTAACACGATACAAGGTCACCGGTAATTCCACTACACGTCCATCTTTCCCAAAAATATCCTCCGGCACACTGTCGAAGATCTTTGCCGAGCCCACCACGATAAAACCTTTTCCAAAGAACAACGTATCACCGGCTTTGGTCACATTTGGCTTGAACTTTGTTGTGTCTTCGGGGGCTTCAGGGTCCGGAAGCGAGGTGACATAGGTGAACACGTCGTGATCCCAATAATGTTTGGCATCCGGATTCGCCATCAATCCTTTGTTGCCTTTGTAATTAACGAAAGCATTGGGTTGAAGCACAAATTCCTCCTTACCATCCTTGCTCTTGAATCGGACGTTGTAATACCAGAGTTTCTTTTGGGGATGTGCTGAATCTTTTTCGAAGGTCAGGGTATATCGACCCATCTCAGCCGGCACGCCTTGGATCAAGGTTAGGTTTTCGCGTGGATTCTCTCCTTTCCCAAGAGGGGTATTGAAACCATTGTTGTTTTCAGAGATCACCTGCTTATTAGAAGAAGTGACCACGATACCGAGCAGCGTAAGCGCAAATCCTACGTGTGCGATCGCTCCTCCCGATTTAGCCAGATTTCCTTTGATGCCAATCCAGATATAACTGGCATTAGCGATCAGGCTGAAAAGGCTGCAGATGGCAGAAATCCATAGGGCCGTCTGAAAGCCGGGTCCTTTTTGCGTATAGTGAATGCCGATGCCCCAGGCAAAGCCGGCACCGAGTACAACAGAGATTATCAGTGGAATGAGTATCCGTTTCCAGAATAAAGATTTATCTGTCTGCTTGTATTTGAGATAATAGGTAAAACCTGTTAGCAGCGCAAGGACGATCGCGATATAGATCTGTACACTGTTGTATGAAAATTCCACATCCTCAGGTGGCGCGATCGTGGTGCCGAAGATCTTATTGAATACCGGTAATGAGGTTTGGCCGATGATCAGGATCGCACTCAAAAAGAATAGAAGGGAACCGATGTACATCCAGAATTCGCGGGAGGAAATGTTCTCCTCTGTTTGCATGCGGGGGATCTCTTTGTTTCGAGTGATGAGCAGCCAAGCAGAGGGCAGCATGAACACAGCGATCAATGCCAGTAATTGTAGGTTCATTCCCTCGCCGGTGAAAGCATGAACGGACGTTTCGCCCAGGATGCCGCTTCTAGTCAGGAAGGTTGAATAGAGAATGAAGCCGAAGGTGAGGACAAAGAACAGGATCGTGCTATGAAGTGCCTGACCACTGTGTCGGTAGATCAGCAAGGTGTGTAAACCGGCAACGCCGATCAGCCAGGGCACCAAGGAGGCATTTTCCACCGGATCCCAGGCCCAATAACCACCGAAGGTGAGTGACTCATAGGCCCACATGCCACCCATCATGATGCCTACACCCAGCACAGCTGTAGAGAAAAGTGCCCAAGGTTGAACCGGTTTAACCCAATCGGTGTATTGCCGGGTCATTACCCCTCCGATCGCGAAGGCGAATGGAATGAGTGTGGAGGCAAACCCCAGGAATAGGACAGGGGGGTGAATAACCATCCAGTAATTCTGCAAAAGCGGATTCAGGTCATTCCCGTCTGTAATTTTTTCCAGGTAGTTCGGTATAAGCGGCTGTGAGGTATCAAAATCAAGATGCAAGGCGGGAGCGTTGTCGAGTACGCCTGAATCACGTAGAAGTATGAACGGACTGGAACCCAGTTTCCATCCGAATAGGGAGATGCCGATGATCATGGTCGACAAGCAGAACTGCGCAAAACTCACGATCGACATGACGGGGGCTTCCCAATTTCTGGAAGTTCGAATCAGGATCAGTCCCAATACTCCTTGCCATAAAAGCCAGAGCAGAAAACTGCCTTCTTGCCCCTCCCAAATACTCGCGAGGAGGTATTTGAATTCGAGCGACTTGCTGCTGTGCTTCCAAGCATAATGATATTCGAACCGGTGGTTGTGGATCAGAAAAAGCAAAAGGAAAAAAATCAGGAATACAGATCCTACCTGAAAATAAAAACTGGTGCGGGCGATCCGTTTCCAACCCGATGCACTCAGGTCGTTATTGATGGGATTGGCTTTCCAATAAGCAAAGGCGGACAGGGCGGATGCGATCAGAGAAACGATCGCTGCCAGATGCCCGAGCTGACCGGGCCAATTCATTTCTCCTATGTACATGTTCAGGGTTGTGTGTTGGGAAGAGGAACGTTACCGGGGTGCTTCAAACCTTTGGCTTCCTCTTCTTTGTATTTAGAAGGGCACTTGGTCTGTATTTCCTTGCACAGAAATACACTGTCGCTGTATCGTCCTTTAAGTACCAAACGATCACTCATCTCGAGATTCTCCGGTTTAGCATTGTTGTATTCCACGACCATGCGCTTGCCCAAACTGTCAATGGCCGAGAACCGAAGAAAATTAGGGTTCTTCAATGCATCATATTCGATGGGTTGAGATTTATCGAGTTTGGCCATTACATGCACGAACTGACCGGGTTTGGTGCGAGCTGTTTCGATGGTATCGTAGGTGCTGGTGGTTTTCATGAAACTCAGTAACACACCGATGCAAACTGCAATACCGACCAGGAGGATCAATTGGGTTTTTTTCATAGTCTGATTCGTGGCGCAAAATTAGGCATGCCTGCGTCCGCGACAGCACAAAATTGGTCCTATATTTGCAAACCTAACAACTGTTCGAATAAAAAATTTGACCATGGATTTTCAGCTTACTGAAGAACAACTCATGATCCGTCAGGCTGCCCGGGATTTTGCTCAAAATCAATGCCTGCCCGGGGTTATTGACCGGGATGAGAAGCAGCAATTTCCCAAAGAACAGGTCAGCGCATTGGCCGATCTGGGTTTTATGGGAATGATGGTGAATCCGGAGAACGGTGGCAGCGGACTTGACACGATCAGTTATGTACTCGCCATGGAGGAGATCAGTAAGGTCGATGCCAGCACCAGCGTTTGCATGAGTGTCAACAATAGCCTGGTTTGTTATGGGCTGCAGGAATTTGGAACACCCGAACAGAAGGAAAAATACCTCCAACCGTTGGCACAAGGAAAAAAAGACGGTGAATTATACATTGGGGCGTTCATGCTCAGTGAGCCGGAAGCCGGATCGGATGCCACCTCCCAACAAACCACGGCAGAGGACAAAGGCGATCATTATCTGCTGAACGGCACCAAGAACTGGATCACCAATGGAGGAACTGCCTCTGTGTACCTCGTAATAGCCCAAACAGATCCAGCCAAAGGGCCCAAAGGAATCAATTGTCTCATTGTAGAAAAACATTGGCCAGGTGTAGTCGTAGCTGCCAAGGAAAATAAATTGGGTATTCGCGGAAGCGATACACATACCGTCATGTTCAATGATGTGAAAGTGCCGAAAGAAAATCGCGTCGGAGAGGACGGGTTCGGATTCAAGTTTGCCATGAAAACACTGGCCGGCGGTCGGATCGGTATTGCCGCGCAGGCGCTTGGGATCGCTTCTGGCGCCTATGAACTTGCACTTGCATACGCCAAAACCCGAAAAGCATTCGGTACCGAGATCATCAACCACCAAGCCATCGCATTCAAACTGGCTGATATGGCCACCCGCATTGAAGCCGCTCGTTTGCTTTGTTTAAAAGCTGCATGGGAAAAAGATAATGGGATCGATTATACCGTGAGCTCCTCCATGGCGAAAGTTTTTGCCTCGGAGACCGCTATGTGGACCACCACGGAAGCGGTACAGATTCATGGTGGCTATGGCTTCGTGAAGGAATATCACGTGGAGCGACTCATGCGCGATGCCAAGATCACCCAGATCTATGAAGGTACAAGTGAAGTACAGCGGATCGTCATCAGTCGTTCACTGATCAAATAGCGGTCGCTTATTTTTGCGACATGCCAGCCGATTTGCAAGCATATCAAAAGTTAGTGGAGGAGTTATCTATCCACCACCTCACCTTAGTTGCGGTATCTAAAACAAAACCGATCTCAGACATACAGGCACTGTACGAAGCGGGACAACGTGATTTCGGTGAAAACTACGTGCAGGAGCTTTGCGATAAGCATACGCAGTTACCAACAGATATTCGTTGGCATTTCATCGGACATTTACAAAGCAACAAGGTAAAATACATTGCTCCCTTTGTTCATTTGATACACGGTGTCGACTCCGAATCCTTGCTAAAGGAAATCGATAAGCAAGGTCGGAAAAACGAGCGGGTGATCGATTGCTTACTGCAAATGCATATCGCCCAGGAAGAGACCAAATTCGGATTGAACGTATCGGAGCTGAACGAACTTTTGGGCAAACTTTCCAACTACCCGAATGTTCGAGTAGTCGGACTGATGGGCATGGCAAGTTTCTCTGATAATAAAGAGTTGGTTCGCTCAGAATTCAGATCCCTTTCTGAAACCTATCAGACCTGCCAACAGCTTGAAAACAGCCAGTTGGTGCAGCCTTTTCAAGTACTCTCCATGGGCATGAGCGGTGATTACCAGCTGGCCATAGAGGAGGGAAGCAACCTGCTTCGGATCGGAAGTTTATTGTTCGGTGCGAGGGGTTGAGTTCATCGTCTCTTAAACACCATCCAAACCACGGAATCAGTTCCCCACAACATTTCATCAGGGTTTTGGAAGCGATATTTTTTTGTCTCCTGCCATCCCTTCAGAAAGTTTGGTTCTGCCTCGCCGAGACATTTGAGGGTGCTGCTAGTAAAATCGGTAAAGGTGAGTTTATCGCCAATAGTTGCGATCGTGGCACTGAACCGGTTGCACCCGGTAGATCCGGAAATCAGTTGTAAGCCTGACTGAATGAATATCGCAGGCCGTTGGCGGGGGTATAACTTGTCAAAAGGGGTGGTTGCTTGTGGAAGTCCGGCCAAGACCCAGCTGCCTGCCAGTGAGGAATCGACCTTGTTCGTCACCGGAAGCGTAGGTGAGGGCGCGCTTATTTGTTGCGTATTAGGCTTGCCGGTGTTCTCCTTACAGGCCCATAAAAAAATCAATAAAAAAATACAAAATGAGATCCGCATCTGTTCACGTTTTTACAAAATTACTTAACCCAAAAAAAACTACCTTACGGTTTCTCTTTTCTACCTAAAAATATAATCATGCGGACGTTCCTTCTCCTGTTTATTACTTCGGTCGTTGGTTTTCATTCCATGGCGCAGACCTCAGACGTAGAATACATGAAAGCCAATTACGATGTTTTTGAGTATCGGATACCCATGCGCGACGGGGTGAAACTTTTTACGCTTGTTTACATTCCAAAAGATCGATCTAAAGTTTACCCCATTCTGCTGAATCGAACCTGCTATAACGCCTCCGATTATCGGGGATTCAATACGGGCGGACATCCCTCCCGTTATCTGGTACGCGACGGATACATCCTGGCGTTTCAAGATGTTCGAGGCCGATACATGAGCGATGGCGAGTTCAACAACATGACGCCCAACATCCCCGGCAACGATCCAAAGAATAAAAAAGCTATTGACGAAAGCTCCGATACCTATGATGCCATCGACTGGATGGTGAAGAACTTGCCCAGTAACAACGGCCGGGTTGGGATGTACGGCATCTCGTATCCCGGCTTCTATACGGCAGCGGCACTGCCCGATGCACATCCGGCCCTTAAGGCCTGCTCCCCACAAGCCCCGATCTCGGATTTCTTCTTTGATGATTTCCACCACATGGGTGCCTTTCTGCAGAGTTACACCGCCGCTTTCGCAGTATTTGGCTATCAGAAAAAAGATACCACCCGCACCGACTGGTATATGCAAGAGATGATGCGTTTCTATGCCAACAATCCCAAGGACGGATACAATTTCCATCTAGGCCAGGGTCCGCTCAAGAACATCACCGAAAAATATCACTACGATAATTTCTTCTGGAGACAGATCATCGACCATCCTAATTACGACACCTTCTGGCAAAAACGAAACCTTCTGCCACATCTGCAAAAGGTTAAACCTGCTGTACTTACTGTCGGTGGTTGGTTCGATGCAGAAGATCTGTACGGGCCCCTCAACATTTACAAGACCATCGAACGCACCACGCCCGGCGCGAAGAATAGCATCATCATGGGACCCTGGGCACACGGACAATGGTCGAGGGAGACCAAGCAAAACACCCATAATCACATCTACTTCGGCGATAGTATTTCGAGCTATTTTCTGCGTAGTGTCGAGGCGCCTTTCTTCGCCTACCACCTGAAAGATGCACCCGATCCCAAATTACCCGAAGCATTGATGTACAACACCGGCACCAAGGAATGGCAACGATTTGATGTATGGCCTCCTTCGGATATTCCTCCGGCAAAATTGTATTTCGGAACCAACGGAAAATTATATGTGAATCAACCCACCGATGCCACACAACGATTTTCTTACGTGAGTGATCCCGCGAAACCGGTGCCTTATACTTCACAAACGGAGGGACTGACCTTCACCCCCCGCAATTTCATGAGCGATGATCAACGACATGCGTCTCGCAGACCGGATGTGCTCACCTTCGAAACCGACCCGCTTACCGATCCCGTTACCCTCGCGGGCGAGATCAACGCAAAACTCAAAGTAGCACTTTCCACCACCGATGCCGACTTCATCGTCAAGCTCATCGATGTGTACCCCGACAACCACCCGAACTACGAGCATAATCCGAAGAACATCATCATGGGGGGCTATCAGCAATTGGTACGCAGCGAAGTGTTCCGCGGAAGATTCCGCAATAGCTTCGAAAAGCCGGAACCCTTCGTGCCCGGTCAGCCTACCGATGTAAATGTGCCGTTGCAAGATGTTTTACACACCTTCAAAAAAGGACACCGCATCATGATCCAGATCCATAGTACTTGGTTCCCTTATATCGATCGCAATCCCCAACAGTTCGTGGAGAACATTTATAAGGCGGAGGAGAAAGATTTCATCAAATCGGAGATCACCGTGTTTGGTTCAAGCGAAGTAGGAGTAGGTGGCAGCCAGTCCCCTAAAAAAGGATTCTGATGACCGCCAGGGAATGGATCGATCAACTGAACCTTCAACCGCACCCGGAAGGAGGATATTACAAGCGGACCTATTGCTCTGAAGAAGTTTTCTTGGGCAACATCGAGCAAGATCCGTTTCCGGCAGGCCGCCCGCACTCCACCGCAATTTTCTATTTGATGGAGGCCGGTGACTTTGCGGGTTTTCATCGGATCAAAAGCGATGAGCTTTGGCATTTTCACGAAGGAAGTCAGCTGGAATTATACATCCTCCCGTCACCCGATCGTTTGGAGCTGATCCGAATGGGAAAAGGGGACGCCTTGCAGGCGGTTGTTCCAGCCAACCATTGGTTTGCGGCTGTTCCGGCAAGGTACTCCGATTATAGTTTGGTGAGCTGTACCGTGTCGCCGGGTTTTGATTTCCGAGATCATGAAATGGCAAGTGCCGCGGAGCTCATCGAACAGTTCCCTAGTCACGCCGATTTGATACGTCGTTTCTGCCGCTTTTGACCCGTCACCATTTTGTATCTTCGCTCTCCATTATGTCAGAAGAACGCAGCCTGAATTTTTTAGAAGAGATCATTGAAAATGATCTGAAGTCCGGCAAATACACCGAGATCGTTACCCGCTTCCCGCCGGAGCCCAACGGGTACCTGCATCTCGGACATGCCTCCGCTATCTGTCTCAATTTTGGTCTCACCAAAACTTTTCCCGGCTATACCAACCTTCGTTTCGACGATACCAATCCGGTCACCGAAGAAACGGAATACGTCGAAAGCATCAAAGCCGATGTCAAGTGGCTTGGTTTTGAGTGGAAACACGAGCGCTACGCCAGTGATTATTTCGATACACTGTTTGAATACGCCTGCAAACTGATCGATCTGGGTCTTGCCTATGTGGATGATCTTAACCCCGAGCAGATGGCTGCCCAAAAAGGAACGCCTACGGAGCCAGGCGTGAACAGTCCCTTTCGCGACCGATCCATTGAAGAGAACCGCGATCTGTTTCTCCGCATGAAGGCTGGTGAGTTCCCTGATGGCACCCATACACTGCGCGCTAAAATCGATATGGCGCACATCAATATGCTGATGCGCGATCCGATCCTGTATCGCATCAAACATGCACATCATCATCGCACCGGCGATAAATGGTGCATCTATCCGATGTATGATTTTGCACACGGACAAAGCGATTCGATCGAAAACATCACACACTCCATTTGCACGCTGGAGTTTGTACCGCACCGCGAACTCTACGATTGGCTCATCGAGAAATTAGCGATCTATCCGTCTCATCAATACGAATTCGCTCGTCGCAACATCAATTATACCGTTACCAGCAAACGTAAACTCTTGCAATTGGTGCAGGAAGGTCATGTGCAAGGGTGGGACGATCCCCGGATGCCTACTATCAGTGGACTACGTCGTCGTGGTTACACGCCGGATAGCATCCGTGAGTTCTGCAGCCGCATCGGCGTAGCCAAGCGTGAGAATATGGTGGATGTAGGCTTGTTGGAATTCTGCGTGCGCGAACACCTCAATCAAATTGCCCTGCGTCGCATGGTGGTAGTTGATCCCTTGAAAGTGGTGATCACCAATCATCCTGGTCCGGTGGAGATGTTAAGTAGCGAGAATAACCCCGAGGCCGAAAACGGCGGACATCGTTCGGTACCATTCAGTTCAGAGATCCTGATCGAGCGGACCGATTTCATGGAAAATCCGCCGAAGAAGTATTTCCGTTTGGCGCCCGGACAAATGGTTCGACTCAAAAGTGCGTACATCATTCGTTGCGACGAAGTGATCAAAGACGATAACGGGGAGGTGCTCGAACTACGTTGCACCTATTTCCCGGAAAGCAAAAGCGGTTCCGATACCAGTGGTATCTCCGTTAAGGGAACGTTGCATTGGGTTAGCAAGGCGGAGGCGGTTCCGGTCGAATTGCGGTTATATGACCGACTGTTTTCGGTGGAAGACCCGACCGACAGCGAAGGTGATTTCAAATCTTTCCTGAATCCCGATTCGTTGCAAGTGGTTAAAACCGCTTACGCAGAACCTGCGTTGGCAACGGCAGCATTGTCCGATCGATTCCAATTCCTGCGCTTGGGGTATTTTGTACAGGATAAGGAAAGCAGCTCTGAAAAGCTGGTCTTTAATAAAACAGTTGGATTGAAAGATGCTTGGGCGAAAGAGGCGAAGAAGTCCTAGCGCTCTATTTGTGCTCTCCAAATACACCTCGTAATTCATCAGCGATTTCGCCGAGTGTGCATTGATGGGTGACAGCCTCTAATACCGACGGCATTAAATTTTCACCAGTCACGGCTCGGCTACGAACCTCGGCTAAGCAAGTAATTGCCTTTTCTGCATTTCGATTTGCACGCAACTGTTGTAGGCGTTCCGATTGTACCTGACGGATCGAGTCATCAATTTTTAAGATGGGTGTTTGCAGGTGTTCTGCTGTGGTATATGCGTTTTGTCCAACGATGATCTGCTCTTTCGATTCCACTTTTCGCTGATAAGCATAGGCGCTTCGGGCGATCTCTCGTTGCATGAATTCTTGTTCGATGGCCGATACGCTTCCGCCCATTTCATCGATCTTCTTCATCCATTCCCTCGCTTTTTGCTCCATCTCATCGGTGAGTGATTCGATGAAATAAGATCCGGCCAATGGATCGGCCGTATCAGCTGCTCCACTCTCAAAAGCTACGATCTGTTGGGTGCGGAGCGCAATGCGGGCTGCTTCCTCTGTGGGCAGTCCTAGTGCCTCATCGTATCCGTTGGTGTGTAACGATTGTGTGCCGCCCAAAACAGCAGCCAGTGTTTGAAGCGTAACGCGTGAAATATTATTCAGTGGTTGTTGTGCCGTCAGGGTAGAGCCACCGGTTTGTGTATGAAAGCGCAGCATGCAGGCTTTGGGATCGGTGGCGCCGAGTTCTTTCATGAGGTTGGCCCAGATGCGACGGGCGGCTCGGAATTTGGCGATCTCCTCAAACAGGTTGTTGTGTGCATTGAAGAAGAAGGAGAGTCGTTTCCCAAATACATCGATGTTCAATCCTTTTTCGAGGGCTGCTTGTACGTAGGCCTTTCCGTTGCTGAGTGTAAAGGCGATCTCTTGTGCCGCCGTACTTCCGGCCTCTCGAATATGATATCCGGAAATGGAGATGGTATTCCATTTGGGCATTTCCTGGCTGCACCATTCGAAAATATCGGTGATGATCCGCATGGAAGGGCGAGGCGGATAGATGTAGGTGCCGCGGGCTGCGTATTCTTTCAGGATATCATTTTGGATGGTGCCGGTAAGTTTTTTCAGATCGGCGCCTTGTTCTTGACCAAGTGCGGCATAGAGGGCTAGCAAAATGTATCCGGTCGAATTGATGGTCATGGAAGTGCTCACCGATTCAAGTGGAATGTCTTTGAACAGCCTACGCATGTCTTCGATCGAATCAATGGCTACGCCTACTTTACCGACTTCACCTTCTGCGAGTGAATGGTCGCTGTCGTATCCAATTTGAGTGGGTAGATCGAAGGCGACGCTGAGTCCGCTTACTCCTTGTTTCAATAAATAATGATACCGTTCATTGCTGGCTTCTGCAGTAGAGAAACCGGCGTACTGTCGCATGGTCCATAATTTCCCTCGATACATGTCGGGCTGAATACCGCGGGTATAGGGGAAGGATCCTGGCAATTCTGAAGCAGAGTCGGGTCGGTCGGCTTCTGTATAAACGGGTTTGATCTCAATACCCGAGTCGGTGATCTTTTGATCGCGGTTATCCATCACTTCATCAGTATTTTGGCTTCCTGGTTCAATGTTTTGGTTACGATCTCATGCAGGGGACTCCCTGTTTGTCGCATCATTAATTCCAGTAGGCGTTTATTCAATTCTGAACCGCTCGATTCCGCAGGAAGTGAAGCTGATACCTGGTGGATCAAGGCCAGATTTTGCTCTTTCAGATTCCGGATCGAATCCCAGGCGATCTCAGAAACATATAATTGTTGGGTGCTGTTGTAGTCGAATTCCTGCTTGATGTTTTCCAGCAATACAATTTTCATTTGCAGTGCAGATAGTCCGGGTTGTGATAGCCGAGAAATCAAATTCGGCAATGCGATCCGCTCGGTCAGCAGCACCAATCGTTCATAGGCCTGCAATCGAAGGGAACGGGTATCGGATCCGGCAGCGGGGGGTGGCGAGGTTCGATTTTTTGACGTAAACGTCAACACACTCAGCACCAGGGCTGATACAGAAAGAATCAGGGAGAGTAGGGTGGTATCCATAATAGAAGCTTTAACAAAAGTAAGCCGAATGCGAACTATGTAGAACGATTAACTTTGCTCTATGGAAACAATGATCGATACAGCGCCTGTGCGCCTCACGGAAGGAGCCATTCGGGAGATCAAGCGATTGATGGCAGATCCCGGATTTGATGCAACTCAAATGCTCCGGTTGGGTGTGAAAGGGGGCGGATGCTCGGGCTTATCTTATGTTCTAGGATTCGATCAGTCAAAAGAGAATGATCTTTTTTTTCAGGTTGAAGGGATACCGTGCGTCATGGAAAAGCCGCATCAACTGTATCTGATGGGTATGGAAGTAGATTGGGAAGAGGGCTTGAATAATCGTGGATTCACGTTCACCAATCCGAACGCCAGTTCTACTTGTGGTTGCGGAACCTCATTCGCCGTTTGATAATCCTGAAAATACCTCGCATAAAAAAAGCCCCGAATATCGGGGCTTTTCTATTTTAATGAGTTCAATTAACTCTTATCAGCTGCTTTTCCAAGGGGACGTTTTCCGCCCAGGTCAACCAAGATCGGAGCCGCTACGAAGATCGAAGAGTAGGTACCGGTGATCACCCCGATCAGCATCGCGAATGCGAAACCTTTTGTCACCTCACCACCCACCAGGAACAGGATCAGGACGGTCAGGAATACGGTGAGTGAAGTCATGATGGTACGGCTCAATGTTTCGTTGATGGCTCGGTTGATCACTTCAGCGCGGGGGGCTGTTGGACTGATCCGGCTGTCTTCACGGATACGGTCGAACACGATCACCGTATCGTTCATCGAGAAACCGATCACCGTCAGGATCGCGGCGATAAAGTGCTGATCGATTTCCAGTGGGAAAGGAACCACGGAACGGGCGAAAGAGAACACCGCCAGCGTAACCAGTACGTCGTGCAGCAAGGCAACGATGGTACCGAAGGA
>Ga0209229_10000883_pt1 | contig 12432 bp, 10 predicted proteins | sample SanBayMetagenome_FD_187466 | JGI IMG/M metagenome (GOLD analysis project Ga0209229, IMG submission 187466) | Freshwater and sediment microbial communities from dead zone in Sandusky Bay, Ohio, USA (SPAdes) (version 2) | ecosystem: Environmental > Aquatic > Freshwater > Lentic > Sediment... | reverse complement strand
CTACTTTGTGAATTTCTAGAAGTAATTCTCTAATTTTATCAGCTCCAGTGTATTTAACATAGGTTGAGGTACCGTGTGCATCTACGAAATCCAAATCAGGGTACACATTGAAATTATGCAGAACGGTCTTTTGATCATTCTGATTCCATTTTGGCTCACAGTCTTGGACTTGCCATTTAAGCTCATGACTTTGAAAAATTTCGCAAATTACGCTCATTTAATTATGCTTGTGGTTTTTCTCCTCTAAAGGCTTTACCTTTATTAGAATCTTTTCTTTCTGGGTCAACTGGTTTATAATTTGCCCAAATTTCATTGTATATTCTGCAGCTTGCACCCATGAAGTTAATAATTCCAACAAATTTCTTACGATCATCGCCAGTCATTTTAGAAACTTTCTTTCCAATACGACGTGCATCATCAAGGTCCAATTCTTCTTCATCGTCCTTTCCAACTAATTCTTTAAGAGAATTTCTGGATTTTTCATTGATTGCAATAAAAGACTCGAATGTCATTGATTCAGCTGACATACCAGATTCGTGGTCTGACACATATGAATCAAAACGATCTACTTCATCGCCAGTCATTAGACCAGTCGCATATGCTACAAATCTTTCGTAAAGATTTGCTCTTTCTTGCATTGGCACGCCAACTTCGTCCATGTACTGAACAATGCTGCGAGGTATACTTAATGTAATCCTCATCGAGTTTTTAATTATTTTTGCTTATTAGCCATCTTAGGGTCTACTGACTTAGAGATAGCCTTTCCTTTGATAACTAAGTTGCCAAAACCTGGATCAACTGATTTAGAAATAGCTTTACCTTTAGGGTTAGCTGCTTCTAATTTAGAATCAACTGATTTAGAAATCTTAGAACCTTTAGCAGCTTTAAGATCAGTCATTTTAGCGTCAACTGATTTTTTAACGCTAGAACCTTTAGGCATATCTAATTTAGCCATTTTAGGATCAACGCTTTTTCCTAATCTTGTACCAGCAGCTGGCATAGTTGCCATGTTGTGACTGATTTTTTCGTTTAGGAACTCTGTGTAAGACAATACTGGGTTTGCCATTTTATTGTGTTCTTTTTTTAATTACTCGATCTTCTCTGGTCACTCCTGGTCTCTCCAATCCTTCAATATGAGTATTCATATTAAAATAATATCAAGGCCGACAGGGGTCTCAGATTAAATTCTTTTTATAATTACCTAATTAGACAATTATTTTAGTTATTTATCTGACCTCTTAAAATAAGAAAGCCCTCCGAAGAGGGCTTTACTTTTTATGCTTGAGTTAATTAAGATTAACCTAAGTACTGAAGACCTGAAGCATTACCAGCAGCATTCAAGATGTCGAATTGAACATATTGAGTTTGTGGATGCCATCCAGCTTCAACCAATGCATATCTTGACTTCATACCGATTTTCGGAGAGAAAGTACCCTCAGAAATAGTTTGAAGAGATTCTGCCATGATGTAAGGCATGAATTTAAGTCCTGGCTCTTCGTCAGCGCCTTTACGTCCGATAAGAACAGTGTTGTTATTGAACGCTAAGTTAGGATCAACATAGATAGTTAAACCGTGAACTTTACCAGCAGGGTAAAGAGTTCCAGCAGCAGAACCTAAATCATTGTTGAAAGGAGCGATAGAGTAACCAGCAGCATCAGCCATAGCAGATGCAACTTTAGCAGAAACTACTGCGAAAGTACCAGCACCAAAACGAGCTCTGTGGTAAATTAAGTTAGCAGATTCAAGAATCTTAGTAACTAATTTTCTTTGAGAAGTCGTTACGTTTTCGAAAGTACCTGTACCAGGTTGAACGTTAACACTAGCTACGTAACCTTCAGCAGTTGCAGCTGAAGATGCGTGAGTTGTTGCTAAGTTTTTAACTTTAGAAACGATTTCTTTGTTGATAGTTTGAGCAAGCTCATTAACTGCAACGTTCTCTAACATAGAGATTGCGTCGAAATTCCAAACTCTGTTAAGATCTTGGATTTGCTCAACTGTTGCAGAGATAGAAACTTGAGAAGTTTTAGCCTCTACAAACTTAGTGAACATTTTAAGACCCATTTGACGGAATTTGTTAGTTTCACCAGTTCCTCTTGACATAGTCTGAGTGTACTCAGAACCACCTAAGAAAGGACCAGAAACTGCAGGAGAACCGTCAGCCCAATCAGCATCACTTAAAGAAGTGAAACCAGAGATGTGGTTTTCTAAAGCAGATACTAATTCAGCGTCATCAACTACTGAAATCAAAGTTGTTGTTGCGTTATCTGGTTCAGCTACAACTTTGTAGATGGTTTTACCATCAAGACGGCTAACACCAACTTTAACGAAAGTCCAATCAGCTTCGTTTCCGTCGATAGTTGTCATAGCAGCATCAGTTTTAGCAGTTTTGAACAAATAAGGAGCATATCCTTTATCTGTGTTACCACCTTGGTAAACATAATCCAAATAAGGTAAGAAACCAACTGGAGAGTCCATAGGAACTACACCAACTAGGTCGAAACCAATTGTTTTTGCTGCTACTTGAATAGCAACTGGCAATAAACTTGGGAATTTATCACCTGAACCAGCAGCACCTGCAGCGGTAGGAGCTAATGGGTTACCGATTGCACTGATAGAACCTGGTTGTTGATAGAACAAGCCTGGAGCAACTGAAGCTTCATTGATCGCACCAGCGTTTTCGAACATTGCGTGATAGTGGCAATAATCTACTAACCAAGGACGTGAATCTGCGTTTACACCATAGCTTTCTAAAACTGGAGCCCAAGTTGACTTAACAGAAGAATCGTTTAGTCTTTTAAATACTTTTGTAGACATTTTGTTTTAAAAATTTTTTAGTTTTGTGCTCTTCTTTTTAGAGCGTCGAGGTATGCATTACCATAACCTCTTTGATGTTCCGCAACTTTCTCAATCGAGATAAAACCTTCTCTACCTTGGCTTTCGTTGATGTGTTGCGCATTTTTATTTTGTTTTTCGAAATAAATTCTTTCATTAATTCCTCTTAAATCTCTGCTTTCCCAGAAGTTTTTAACTTGGTAAGGAGTGTTAAGAACAGTTAAAGAAGCTTGAGCTTCTAAGCGGCTCTTTTCAGCAGGAGTCATGCTTTCAAAAATATCTTTGAATTTAGCTGGCATGAACTTAATTAAGTTAGGAATGTTTTCTTGTTGTTTGTTAAGAACTGATTCAATGATTTGAAGAACATCTTCTTCTTTGAAGTAAACTGCACCTGAAAGAGCTTCAATGATAGCAGTTTTTTGAGTTTGATCTAAATTAAAGAATCTTGACTTATTACCTTCGTTAAGAAGTTTTAAGAATGGATATCTGCTTTCTAATACAGATTTAGCTGAATTATCTTTAATGTGCTTAACAATTGAATTAACTGAACTTACAATATCAGTAACATTAGTACCTTCAGAAACTTGGTAGTTTACAGATTCGTCTAATTTTTCGATTTGGCTAAATGCAGAGGCAGCTTTAGTAGAAAGACCTGCTTTACCTTCATTTAATTCAGTTGCAATATACTCAGAATACTTAATTCCTCTTTCAAGGTTTTCAGCAAGATAGTTAGCGTAACCAATAGAGTGCTTTAAGTTTTCAGCAACGTATTCAGTGTATCTGATACCTTGTTCTGATTTTTCAGCAACATACTCAGAATATTGAATTCCTTTATCAAGGTTTTCTGCTAAGTATTCTGTGTACTTGATATTTTTGTTTACGTTTTCAGCAATATGCTCAGAGTAATCAATTGCATTATTTAAGTTTTCTCCAACGTATTCAGCATAGCCAATACCTTGTTCAACTTTTTCTGCAAGATAATCAGAATAATCAATTACTTTATTAACTTTCTCAGCAACGTGCTCAGAATAATTAATTGATTTGTTCATCATTCCAGAAAGGTAATTGTTGTATTCAATTACTTTGCTTAGCTCGCTTGAAAGATAGTTAACGTATTCAACCAATTGCTCATTAGTTGCAGACGCTTCTTTTTCTTCAGCATTTGGATCAACCTTTTTAGGATCTTCCTCTTGGTCTTCTTCGGTAACTGCGAAGTTATCAACCATTTTATCTACACTCTCTTTAAGTGCGTCAAACTTGCCTTTAACAAGTTCAGAGTATTGGTTGAATGCTTCTTTCGTTACAAACTCATTAGTCATGTGTTTGTTATTATTTTCCATAGTTTGTACTATCTCTTCATTATTTATCTTATAAACTTTGATCGATTCCTCGAGGTTTAAGCTTTCAGAAATATCAACCAATTTGTTTACAATTGACGTAGATTTAATATTTTCCAAAGATTCGAAAAGCATAGAGTAATTGCTTTGGAAGCTCTCGTTAACTGATCTTCTAAGAACGGCTTCGCTGAAACCAGGTTCAGCTACTAGATCGTATGTGAATATTCTTTGGATTTTTACTTTACCTTCATTCATTACTTGGCCAGCAGCTCTTGATGAAGTTGAAATTGTACAGCCTGACTCAACTAGAGTTTTTGCAATCTGGCCAGCGGGAGTGTTAAGCAGACGTACTTTAATTTTTACGTTATTAGAATTTTGATCGTACCATAATTTCTCAACTACGTGAGAAACGTTTTTAAGTGAAACGTCAAAATTTTGAGGGTGGTCTAGCTCACCAAATAATTGACCTCTTTCGATTTTCTCGTTTAGGTATTCTAGGTGAGGAAGATACTCGGCTTTTTCGTAGATACGGTTGTTGTTATTCTTTGTGTCAAATACTGCACAAACACCTTCCATAACGATATCACCATTATCTAGTTTTGCTGAGTTTAAACCTTCATTTACTCTTTCTATAATGAAGAGCATATCAGAGGTTTTTGTAATTTCGTTTACGCCTGTAAGGACCACGTTGCCTGATTTTTTTTATTATTTATATCATATCGATAGAAATAATTCGCAACAAGTGACAAGTTGACACCTATTTAGTCTTATTTATTAGGCTTATTAGATCCAGCTTCTCAGAATCAGTTAGTTTATCGAAATTTGGTATCTTGGTGTGAATTTTAAAGATATAGGCACCTTTATTTTGACTAATTGAACCCAAACCTCTTCCTGGAATAGTTATCTTGATATCGCTAAAAGATTTAGCGTTAATTGACTTTATTTTAAAGTTGGTTCCAGAAACAGAAGTAAAAATTAAGTTTTCAATATTAATTAACTCGTCTAGTGTTACTTCTCGGTTGTCTACAATATTACCGGCAGCGTCAATATCAATTCCACTAGGGACAATAATCTCTAGCAAAACGTATAGATTTCCAATAAATGTACGATTGAACATTGAGCCACCGCCAAGTTTACCAGAATTTCCCATATTTTGGAAAGTTAATCTGGAAAATGCGCGCTTACCATCAAATATTAATTGATGTTTAGTTTTTTCTGGGTTAAGATCTACACTAAATCTGTTTGGGGTAGATTCTCCGCGTTTAGTGTAAACAACTTCAATTGTTTTACCAACCAATAAATCTTTGAGTTCAACTGTTTGGTTAACAACAATGTCTAGATTAAGACCCCAGTTTTGGGTAAAAATATCATCTGCACCAAATCCACCAAACATATCACGAAGATCTTCAAATGTAGATCCAGCAGAACCTCCGCGATCATATGTTTTGCGTTTTTCTGCATCTCCTAATACACCATAAGCCTCAGCGATTTCCTTAAATTTGGAATCGCCATCGGGATTTTTGTCGGGGTGATATTTAATGGCAAGTTTTCGATATGCCTTTTTAATATCGTCCTGGCTGCATCCACGCTCTACTTCTAGTATATTATAATAGTCTTTCACTATAATTAATATACCTAAATTACTTACCTACTGTAACAGTATCTGATAAAATTAATGGTTTTGCCAAACTTACAACGCCTTTGGCTAGGCCTGGGGTAGATGGTAACTTACCATCGATCATAGAGGCAAGTGATTCAATTGTTGCCATTAGGGCGTCTCCCATAACTGCGGGCTCAGTTAGACCGCTTGCACCAAGTCTGGTAAAATCTCCTCTAAGCCATACCTGTTCGGATGTTACTCTAACTTCTGATGTTGCTGTAATATCAACAGTTGAATTTGCAACAATTTTAATAGTTGGACCCTCTAATTCAATAATAGACTCGGTATCTTTGTGTTCAATTGTAATCGTTGAATCTTGTGCAATATTGATTCGTGATTTTTTGTTTTCAAAGGTTAATCCTTTTCCTACAGTAAACCACAATTTAAGTTGTTCGTCTCCATCCCATAAGATAAAATGTGATCCTAAATATTCGCCGTCTTTCTTTAATTCTTCTTGAAGATCTGCTGCAAGCTCCTGTAATTGGGAATATTCTGGCGAATAAATGTCTCCTTGGTCAAATGTTACTACAACTAGTGCCCCATTTTTAGGGATTGAAATACTAGCAGCGCCCTCTTTTCCAAAAAATGTAGGCTTTGTACTAGGGTTTGCCCATGGAAGATCTTCAGTTTTAAGAGTATCAAATAGTCCATGCACCATGATCTTACATCGACCCTGTTTTAGAGGATCGTTTGCATCAACTACCGTACCCATATATTTTTTTATAAAATAATCGGCAGTCGAGTCTGAACTTCTCTTAATATCTATGTCACGATTTAAAATCATTATTTCTTAAATGGGTTTTGGCTAGTTATTTTACCTCCAGATTTTCTTTGGTTTATTAAATTCATAATTGGAACGTCTCCTGGAAACATGTCTCGACTAAGTTTTCCAGTCGGCTGCGTCGATTTTCCTGGAAATACATCACTTTTAATAGGAAGCTTACCTCTATTATCTGCCCCTGGAAATACGTCAGTTTTAATTGGATTGGTCTTTCTGTTATCTGCGCCTGGAAATACGTCCTTTTTAATTGGTAAAATACCTCGACCGTCTCTTCCTGGAAATACGTCATTATTAATTGGAACAGGTGACTTTCTTTCATTCAATAAGTTTTCGACAGATTTTTTCTCGAATGGTCTTGAATTCATTGGACCAGATCCTAATAAATTATCAACGCCAGCTTCAAATCTTCTCTGTACTCCAAGTAGTGCATCATTTAGTGCTCTTTGTGGAGCGCCTAATATGTTAGATAAGGCTCTTCTTCCAGCTGAAAGAACTCTATTTACACCACCAGTGAATGGTCCAAGATTAAGGGCTCCTCCAATTAAATTTCCATAACTTCTAGATAAATCTACCAATTCTCCATCTAAACTTCCAGTCCCAAAAGCTTTATCTCCAAAATAACTCGCAGGCATTACTCGATCTACTATAATTTTAAACTTTGGCTGAAACCCAGATCCATCGCCAATAGCTGCTTTAGCAGCGGTTGATTGTTCCAAAAAGTTAGAAAAATCAAATCTACAACCCATGCATCTAAATGCGATTCCTCCAAAGTTTACTTGAGCGCTAAATGCTTCATCGTATTGTGCACTGGACCCGCCGATAAGGTTAAGTCCAGCGTTTTCGCCGTTTCGTAAAAATCTCAAATCCATAAAGTAGATATCCATTGAGAATTTTTCAAGATTAGGCGGAAGAATTTTTCTTCCATTAAATGAATCATAACTCAACATTCTATAAGTTTCAGCAAGCCTAGTTAATCTAAGGTCAACGGTTTCGTCTCCAGTAATAGTAAGTTCAATAGGTGAATAATCGTATCCTGCTTGAGTAGCTGTCCATAGTTTAGGAATTCCATCTAATTCTTTAAGTACCCATGGAGTTTTTTCTTGAATATAATTTAAAATCTTAATAAACTCCATTAAATAGTAAGATCTATTTAGATCTCCGCTTGGACGAGTTCTGCCCTCCTTTGATTTAGATCGTAGCGGAACAAAATCAGATTCATATTCATCAGGTGTATCATCTAATTTTAGTGAATAGCTATTTAAGTATTGAACTGCACAGGCTTCACTGGCATGTTTAGTAAGGTCTTTATATTCTTTTCCACTCACATTAGACGGCATTATACCACTTCCATTTTTTGGCATTTTTGCCCAAGTTGGAAGATAGAATAGTGGGCTTGACCTAAGTCCAGTGTAAGGATTAATAATAGCATTAGCCTCAGCTGCTTGGCTGTGGATATCAATTGCGAATCCAAAATAGGTTGGATCATCATAACCGACTGTATCAACTCGACCTTGTCTAAATGACTGTATAATATTAGGTAGAGCTTTGGTCTTTGTATCAAGAATTGCAGCAACTCCTGAATTCTTTTTACCGTCACTTGAAAGATCTGCGCCTAATGCTCCAAGAAAATCGTTTACTGGTATTGGTCCGCTCATAATTAAGTATTTTTTTCTGATGCTAATTTATTATCTTCTCCAATCTCAATCCACTCACGTCTAACTAAGACTAATTCAGTTGAATATCTAAGTTGCGAACTTTGTGGAGCTGCATCATATTCATATCTAATATCTTTTACTATATATGGACCAGACGTATATAGATCTGGCTTTTCTCTAGATCCAGATAAAGAGTCTGGTTGATCTTCAAATTTAGTATCTGTTCGCATTCCATCCTGTTCTGAACTAACTAATCTAGTTATTAACACAGAAATTTTGGCTCCACGATGAACTGCCTGAACTACCCCTGGAAGTTTAACAACCAAATAATTTTTTTCAAGTTCAGACACATTATGTTGATTTAATAGTCTTGAAAATTTATAATGGGTATGATTATTATTATAATCTATTCCAAGCCATCTACTAGCAGACTCAGTTTCAAACGTTTTAAGCTTTGGTTTTTGATATACTGTTTCTTTGCTATTAATAGTTTTTTCACTTAATGGCTCAATATAAAATTCAAATGGTTTTTTGGTACTAGTATAATTTGCACGATCGTGCCATAGTACTCTTTTTCTAAAATTTTGATTAGCTAAAACTTCTCCATGGTTTGAATACATTGCATAGTGAGCAATATGAAATCCAGTTCTACTTGAATCTAATGAAGTCGTTAATACAATATCAGTAGTTCCTTCTTCCCTCGGCTTATCGTCTTGTGTAACATTTTTATTTGGTCCAGTTAAGTCTGCATATTGAAATATGTCTGCTCCAATTGGAGTTTGCATTGGTTTAGTATCTTTACTTAGGGCCTTTTCGTAATTAATAAAGGTTAAGATATAATTAACATCAATAAAACAGTCAAAAAAGCTTTTATCATTTTTATATGCCCTATTGCAAATCGACTTGATAAAATTTTCAACTGTATCATTTGGATTGATCCAAGTCATTGCATCATCAGTTGACGTCTCATTGGTTGCAAATCCTAATTTAAGGGAATCTGCAATTTGCTTAAGTGCTTCCCATGACTTTTTATTTGGAATACTTTGTACAAAATTACCATATAATCCAGGGACAAATAACTTTGCAGATACTGTATAAATGGTTTCGATTGTCTGGGAGCCATATGAATTTCCCATTTCTGAACTAGTAATATTCGTTATTAAAAAATCTGATCTAATTGGTTTAATTGCAGGAGCTAATGACTTTATGTATAATTTTAATATAGGATTGGTTCTAGGAAAATACATTCCAGAAAATGCTCCAGTTACATCCATAAAACTCATTGTAAGTTCAGGTAAAAATCCGCTTTGGTTAATTGACAGAGATAGCAGCTTTCCATTTGGAATGATATAATTATCAACTTCAACATAAGGCACAAGAAAACCTGCAGTCGTTTGAACTGATGAATTGTTACCTGCTTCAGGATTAACTTCATTAATTTCATCTACATTTAAGTGTGAAATTCTTCTAATTTCCAGTTTAGGTTGAGTGATTGCTAATATTTGATTTGGATCAACTGCCATTACTTAAATATTTTAGATTCAATTAAATTTTTTAATACGTTAGATCTTGAAATAGGGGTTGGACAGTCTTGTTTATTAACTTTAGTAACATCTGCTCCAAATATAATTCTACCATTTTCAACTTTAATATTCTTATCATTTGGCAAATTAGTATTTGGCGGCGCCAGGGCAGTTCCTAAAGTTTTTAAATAACCGACTCTAGCCGAATCTCTCTTATTTACAGGAATTAAATTAGGCGTTGCCTTAACTGTTCCTTTATCAATAATATCTTCAGTTTGTAAATATAATTCTTCAGGTTGATTAGGTACTTTAATTAATTGACCGCGCTCTAAACTAAATGGGTTTGATATATTATTATATTTACATAAAATATCTACATAGTTTTCTGTTCCATAATATAGAGACGATACTAAATCCATTCGCATCTCTTCATCTGGTTCAACTACATGCCATGTAAATTCACTAGTTAGAGGTTGGTTTGAAAAATCTACAGTTTTCTTACCTAAAATTCTTCTAGTATAGCTTCCATCAAAAAATGGCTTAGTTAATAAACTCTTTAATAATATCATTTAGCTATCTTATTTTTTTCCTCCGACTACACCTTCTTTTGCTACATAGAAATAAACTTGTTGTAAATAATCTACGTTAACCATTCCAGTTCCATATCTAGTATTTAGCCAAGTTTTTGCATGATTAATCGCTGTATCTGGGATGTGTGCAGGCGAATTAGCTGCTCCACCATTTCCGGCACTAAGCTCTTGTAGTCTTTTATTTACTGTACCATATGTATTTGCTTGATCAAACGTATTTCCAGTGAAAGAGTCTACGTAATCAGTGCGACCAAGATTAAATGATCTTCTAATATCTCTAGAATCTCTAGGTTTAGTTGGTGATAAAGTTACTGTAAATTTCATATCTATTGGAAAATCATCTGGGCCAAGTTCTTCACCAAACGCTAGATCACAGCTTCGTACAATCAAATCACCAATTCGCATAATTGGATTCATTGGATTACCGATAGTAAGGTGCCAGTTACCAGTTGGTGTATTTGCAACGCTTGCTCTTTGTTGTAAGAATCCTGGGAAACTCTCGGCAAGAGCAACTGTTAATTCTCGATATATGGCACCTTCTAGAGCAGCTTTTTCATCTTTCGAAAGGCCTTTATATGCGTCAAAATCAAATTTACCTTCGAGTAAACCATTTATACTTTGGGTAACTAGGTTTGTTGCAGCCTTAGCCGTACCCTTTACGGTTTTAATACCTTCTGCTAATATTGAGTCTACTCTGGTTTTAGCAATCTTATAGTATTCTTCAGCAAGTTTTCCTGGATCAAGATGACCTTCAACTAAACATGATTCAATTGCCTTTTGTTCATCAGAGGTTAGTGAAATTCCAGCATTTTTATAATAAATGTTTAGAGACTCTAACCATTCTCCAGAAGAGTAGGTCAGCTCTAACATATTTGCAAGAATATCTAACCCAACTCTTCGTTGATTCATTCCAAAATATGCATCAGTCTTATATTCAAAAACAAGCTTCCAGTTAGAATCTGGGGCCTTTGAGCTTAAGCCTCTATCTCTAATTAAAAATTGGTTTTTTACATTTACTGGACCCTGAACTTGATTCCAATATGCTCCAGTATCTGAATATAGACTTTTAAGAAATTCAATTTGTTTCTTTTCGATTGCAGCTGTTCCCAATTGTATGTAGTCGGGTCTCTGATTTGGATCGCTCTTTGATGCAAGCATATCAGCTCCACTGGCAAAGTTAGCTAGTGCCTTTGCAACAAACGGGTTTGCGCTTTCACTAAGCGATTTTACTATAGGCTGAGTTATATTTACAATATTTGTACCTTGAACGTCCTTTGCCGTAGTATCTTTCTTTGTCCATGCCAGTTCCCAACTGCTTTGCCATAGTTGATTGATATCATTACCGGACTTAGCGCCAAACCATGTTACGGCCTGTGCAATTGGAATATTTGAAGGTTTGCCTGCTCTTTTTGTACCAGCTGTATCAGTAACGCCCAACGGATATTTTCTTAAAGTAACAAGGCGGTTGTTTGGAATAATTCCATACCATTTACAAAATAAGAAATCCGACCAAGTGTATGGCGAATCTTTAACTACGTAAGGATTGTTTTTATGTTTTCTTGGTATTTTCTTAGCCCATTCGATAATCGCAGACGCAGTTGGATTACTAACAACTACTGGAGCTGCACCATTTTGAGACTTTACATTGTTTGAAGAATATATGGATTCGTCAATTGTTCCAACACCACCACTATATTTAAATACATAAAATGCATTAAATAGTGAAGTACTTGAACCAGACGATTGTACTGATCCAGTTGATGAGTCAATTAATTTCTTCCCGTTAGCTGCCATATCGACAAATCTTTTTATTATCTATTTGTGATAGTTGGAAAGTTCGTACCGTAAAAGAATGGATTATCCGTGGAATGGATCAAGATCTGGATTAGGAATCATTTTCCAGCGTCTTTCTAGATTTGCACCTTGGCCCCGTGCAAGTTGAATTTCTTGTGAATTGTGTTTAATTACCTCTAGCGCATTAATATAATCTCCGCCATCAACTAGATCTTGTACCATTTCAGCATCATCGTCAGTTAATAAGGCTCGATAAACAA
>Ga0209229_10000881_pt1 | contig 12432 bp, 16 predicted proteins | sample SanBayMetagenome_FD_187466 | JGI IMG/M metagenome (GOLD analysis project Ga0209229, IMG submission 187466) | Freshwater and sediment microbial communities from dead zone in Sandusky Bay, Ohio, USA (SPAdes) (version 2) | ecosystem: Environmental > Aquatic > Freshwater > Lentic > Sediment... | reverse complement strand
CTATACTGTGTAGGAATAGAATCTAAATGGGCGTTAAGTAATCCTAATCCTGACACTGGCAAAATTCCAGGTTGCATACCATCTTGTGCCATAGAGCGAAGAATAGGGATGTCATGATATTCTCTAACTATTCTTCTGTTGTAGGGATTTTGCAGACCTTTACCAACAATATTGAGAGGATAAGCAACAAAGTCTATTCCTTCCCTTCCAGGTTTACCACTAACTCTGGCATTAAAAGCTTGGGTAGGGTAGTTAATGTTTTTGCCAAAGTTATTAGCACCAACATCTTGAACGGATACAAAACCATCAATGTGGTCTTCTCCAGGCAGTGCAGGTCTTCTTAACAACTGCCCTGGAGCTTTTTGGTCTACTGATATCTTTCCGTAGTTTTCATCAATATTAAGTTGAATAAACCTGTTGTTAGGAGATTGCGGGTACATTCCACCAGCAAACTCTCTAGGAGTCATTTGCTGCCCTAACTCAAACGCCCTAACACCCCCAGGAGTTAAATAAGTTTGCCATACAGAATCAGGGTTATCTGTGGTGTATCTCTGAAGGGAATCATAAACATCCCCGACATTCTTAATACTTACACTAGATTCATGATGAATTGCATCAGGTAAATCCCAATCTCCCATAGGCACTCTAGCAGAACCCACAAAGTCAACATACCCACCTTGAGGTAATCCATTACCTAAAGTACCGGGCTGTAGTTTGTTAGCCATCCATTTGCGATGATACCACACTCCAGGTTCTAGCTGAACATGAGGATAACGAACATTGTAAGGGGTTAATGATTTTCCTTGAGATTGTAGATTGTTAATTCTATTAGCTCTTTGCTCTAATTGTTGTTCCCACATTTGTTTAGCTAATAGCAACTCATCAGCTTTTTCAGGAAACCTTTGAAGGTTATGATTAATTATTAATCTTGGCTGGACGTTTGCAATTCTCCCCATTTTTTATACCTTCTTTCCCATCTTTTTAAAGCATTACCTGAGATTCTTTCTAGCCTGTAATACCTATCAATATTTCTATTAATAGATTCTTTCCACATCAATTCATTCAACAGTTCGTAAAGTGCATTAGCTTCTTTCAGTAATTCAATTGTCATTTGTTTTGCCTAAATCTTCACCACTATTATAGGCGTTAGCCTTATTAAAATACCAACACCTCTTTCAATTCATCCCAGTTAATAGTCAAATCACTGTTTAGTTCTTTAAGTTCTTCTATGTCTTGATAACCAGATGAAGGCTTGTTGGCTAGTATTTTCTTAGCTCCTGCTCTACCAATCCCAGGTAGTGACTTGTGCATTTCCGTAAAAGAAACCTGATTGATATTCACACTTTCAGGGTCAGGTATTTCCTCATCTTTTTTACCACCTTCTAGTGAAGTGATTACAGTATCGTCATCAACTATCCGTAAGTTAGCTCCCGGTTCTCCCGGTGGAGTGGCTAATACCTGGACTTTTTTATTGCCACCATCTTCTGTGGGTTGGTTATAATAAATGTACCAACCATGGGAGAATTGTTGCCCAGGGACTAATTGCACTTCTTGTCCTTTGTAGATATATTTAGCCATAGGAATTTTTCATGAAAGATTGTATAAAGAGAGTTTATAGCGACTGCGTAGCTATTCAACAAAGACCAGACTTAGATTTTATATTTCCTATTCCTTTATTCAACATAGGTCAAACCGTATGGACTGAACAGGGAGAAAACTGTTTTATTGTTGGATTAAGTTTTAATGGAAATGGTTGGGAATATCAGCTTTACTATTTAGATTTAGATGTTACTGGAAGCAAGCTGATAAATGAAAACAAGCTAAGTAACAAAGAAACCCTTAATATAAGCACTACCAAGGCGGTTCATCATCTATCATCTGAGTATCGCCAAACAGCAAGCTAGGATGTTTAAAATGAGCATCAGCAGGGTGAATAACTTCGTACATCTCTTTAACAATAGGAAAATTCTGGAATCTTCTATTGTCGAGTATTTGTGCGGTTGAAAAACCCCTCTCTGCCATTTCCATAGCTTCTTCTTCTGAAGAGTAAGGAACAGGGCTAAAGCCTATTTTTTCGTAAGCTCTGGCTCTATGAGAAGATGTAGGATTGTTTGTATAAACAACCTTTCCTTCTGGACTATCCAATAAGTTTTTAAAGCTTTTTTGCATTTTTATCAGTTCTTGTCTTGGTGGGGGAGAAGATGAACTTATTCCGAGTTCAAGTAGAGAATCGAAAGTCCACCCGGTTTCGGGATAGTACACCTGAAAATCGACCTCTCCGTAAGGAGAAATTCTGCCTTTTACTCTTTGCCCTTCATAAAAGTATCCTTCAGGAATTGGCGGATGAAGTTTATTCCATACCCTCACAACTTTCTCTTTAGGAAACTGCTTACCCCCAAGAGTGATAATTTCATCTAAATGTTGATTCAATAATTCAATAGCTTGCATATAATATTTTGTGAATAAATAATTTGGATTTGTCCTTTGTAGATATATTTCATATTAAACCTTTATATTATTAACTATTTCTTGTATACTTTCTTCCGCTATTTCCTTTTTCTCGTAATCCTCATCATCAAAAACAAAGTCTATGAAGGCTTTATAAGCACTTGCGTTAACAGATTTTAAACAAGCCCCAAGGATTAATAGACAACTAAGATACATCTCTTTCCATTCAGTCAATCCATAATGAATAGACTTTTTAAGAATTTCATTTAGTTCAAACCCAATACTTTCTTCGCTAAAGTTTTTAGAAAGATTGTCCAATGAAAAATTAATTATTCTAATTGTTATTTCATCTGTAGGATTATCCATGATTTCCTTTTAAATAATTTATTTAAGCCCCAATAATAGGGGCATTTACTTTTAGTTTGTAGGTGCTAAGAAACCAAAATCTTCACGAGTACCAAATGGGTTGACAGTTATAAATCCAATCTCCACGTCAATAATGGTGTCTGTAGAAACTGTCATTGTAGATGCAGCAGCAGCAGCACCAGCACCACCATCTGTAGCAAATAGACGATAGGTAACGTTACTAGAACCAACAGTTGTAGCAGCATCAAAGTTTAATTGTTCTACAGCACCAGCAGGCACAGCAAGAATGTTAGAAGCCGCAGCAGCAGATTCTACATACAATGCCGCAGTTGCATTAGTTAAAGTAGGAGCGCACTTAATTTTTCCGGTAGCAGCACCTAAAGTAATAGCACCACGATTGATTAAACGAACTCCGGTAATCCGAGAGTTAGCATAAACCAACATTGAGTTGTTATTGGAAGTTCCACGGTGCTGGGAAGGGCGGACAATATCAACACTGGCATAACTTACACCAGCTTTAAGAGTTGCAAAACCCCTCCAGAAGCCGTAACTGTACATCCCTCTACTTACTACAGTTTCGGTAAAAGAAGACTCTGAACTTTGTCGGTCACAAGTGTTGATTATATTTAAAGCCATTCAACTATCCTCTCAAATAAAGGGGCGATTGCCCCGGTGTTGGTGAAAGCTAAAAGCTATAACAGCAAAACTGCTCTGGTAAACTAATAGTTAGAACTTAGTTTTCCTAGCAAAATAAACGGAGCAGTAAGCAAAGCGTCTGCAAAATATGGTTAAGAAAAAATCTGAACTGGATTTAGACTACATTCCTCCAAGGTGGAAACCTGGGGAAGCTGTAGTTCTTCTAATGAACCGAGATGGTAAGACTTATTTTGTGGGTGGTTACGAAGTTTTTAATCCCGAAAAAGAACACAGCTTATGTAAAGGGTATATGCCAATTACATTACCTTCTACTAAAAAGCCCCGTTATAGGGAATTGTTAGTAGTTAAAAAGGGTCAAAAAGGTAGACCTGTTAGAAAAAAGGAAAGTGAAGTTCTTAAATTATCCGATGTTCCTAAAGGTAAGATTTACTCATTTGAAGAACTCTTTGGCTGTGCCGGAGGAGTAACTGTTATGGCAGGGTCTTATGCTCAGTCAGAGCAGGAAGATTTAAGCCTCGGTATAGCACCTTTTGTAGAAGAAATTATTGAGGAGTGAATCAATGGTTAAAATTAGCAAACCACCAGCCGAAAGGTTTTGGGGTAAAGTTGACGTGTGTGGTGAGGATGAATGTTGGGAATGGCAAGCCAGAATTAATAATGGTGGTTACGGACAATTTAGGTTTGACCCTAACAAAGCTCATTATCCTGCACATCGTGCCTCTTGGATTTTAGCTAATGGTGAAATACCAGAAAGATTAATTGTTTGTCATAAATGTGATAACAGAAAATGTGTTAATCCTAAGCATTTATTTCTTGGCACTCACAAAGACAATATGCAAGACATGATTAAAAAGGGAAGGCAAAACTATTACCAGTTACCACCAAGAAAAGGTTCTGAGCATGGATGTTCCAAGCTTACTGAATCTCAAATATTTGAGATAAGGGAAAAGCTAAAGCAAGGACTATCCTGTTGTGCAATTGGTAGAGAATATGGAGTTTCTAATCAATTGATTAACAGAATTAAACAGGGTGAAGCCTGGACTCACGTTTAAACAAAAAAATTGAGGGGTTTTACCCCCTCTTTTCTGCGCTAGTTAGTAAAACTTCTACAAGTAGTTACAAATCTAGCGTCTAGTAATTCCCAGCTTCCATATACGGATGTTACCCTAAAGGCTCTTTATCCTTTAGCTCTTACAGTTAAACCACTACCTGTAAGTCCAGACTATCTCTTCAACTCAGTGAGTTGTTCGGCACTCGTGTTGGGATTATTGCTTGAGTTGCTCACCCATTAGTCGTTACACCTTCCTGGGTACTTATTACTCTTCCCCTGGCTTGGCACGGTATTTGCCATTTAAGTGGCGGCATCCACCGTTTTCACCGAATTATTGCCTACTTGTTGCCAAGTAGCGAGACAATATTCATCTCCAAATGGCTATGACAAACCGTTGAAAATCGTCGTTGTTATTAAGTAGAATTTCTGGTCCATTACCACCTAATCCAACCCCAATAGCTTCAGCCCCATAGAAGATTCCCAGTTCTCCAGTTCTAACTGCACTACCATTAGGTGCATTAGTAGTGTTAACAGAGTTGGTATAATTAAGTGTAACCTGTGCTTTAGGTAAGTTGTTAGATGCGAAAAATCTTACGCCGTCAAAAACAAAACCCATAGGCATCATTACTTGACCCATTACATCGTTTGCCTGCCCACCGGTTAAACCAGATTGCCAAGGAGCAGCATTGAAGTTTATTTGGGGAGGAGCAAAACTACCAGCAGCACCGTTAGTCATGGCAGATGCCGGAACTAAGCTGGGGTTACTAGCGTAGTATCGGGTAATCTCTAGGAACTTGCTATCACTTCTCAAGTGTTTGATGAAGATAGCAGAACAAGCGCAGACATAGTTACCATCTTCAAACTGTGGGCAGTTACGGGTAAACAAATCTGCTACTACGGTCTCTAAGTCATTGACATTAAATTGAGGTGGCTGTCCGTTAAATCCAAAGTCAGCTTGAGTTAGGTTGACCGTTGCACCATCGGCAATACCCCGTGGATTGTAAATAAAAGTTGTCTTCAATAACTCGTTGGTATATAGACGGTCTTCCCATTTACGGAAGTCCTGGAGAAGGTTAGAACTACCAATACTATCGTGAAACGCACGTTGCCCGTATTGCCATAGTTGGCGTTGAGCAGTCATGATGTCTTTGATAGGAATCTGAAAAGTAGATGGACTTTCAGGATTGTTTGGGTCGGCTGGTCCAGTATACTCTTCGAGAGTTAATATCACTTTATCTTTGGTGATATTCCGAGAGTTGTTTACACCAATTACCTGAGTAGCACCCCGTTGACGTGCAGCTTTATTGAAGCCAGCTTCAGGGGTTTGCCAGAATGCGTATCTGTCTAACTGAATATTGTCACCCGGCTGCTTCATGAAATCATGTTTTACCCGTGGTCGAGTAATGTATTTCATAATGTATTTAGCATCAGGGCGATACAGTTCTTGTCCTAAAAGAATGGGAAAATCTGCATCAATAAAAGCCATTTATTTTTTAATAACCTCATAGGAAATATAAGATTTAGATATAGTTGTTTACAGGCTTAGTCCCTTAATCGTTCCTTGCGATTAAGGGATTTATTTTTGTTTATTTATCTTCTGTGGACACGATTGTGAATAATATCCATTCTGTCTCTAGCGTCACTCCTAGCTTGACTTAAGTTACCCAATCCTCCTGTTTCTTCTATGATTTGTAAAAGACTATCATAATCTACAGTAGGAGCAATGCGGTATTCTTGGACATCATCACCAAATCGAGAATCGTAATTCCTTGAGTTGATAATTTGTTGGTTTACCTCATCTTGCATTTCTGCTATTTGAGATTCTACTTTTCTGGCATTATTGCTTGCCCAAGCTGGCAAGCTATATTTACCTCTTCCTTCAAAGTTTCCACCAATTAATCTATTTCCCGGTGGGTCACTTGGCGGGGTATAGGGTCTATTCTGTGCATCAATAGCCCATTGAGGAAGTTTGTTTGAATTCTCTCTATTACGGTAATTCCCACCAACAAAAGTTCTTTCTGGCGTATCAACTACGCTCTTTTTTTTTGAGCCTCCCAATATCCATCAGCTTCACCAAATACATCAAAATTGGAATGCGTATTACCTTGCTTTCGAGCCTCGTAATTAACTCTATTATCTTCTAACCATCGTATAGATGCTGTTAGCTCATCTACATCACGTGGATGGTACTTTGGCTGGAGATTTTGAAGTCTTTGCTGTTCAGCCAACTCCTGCTGTTGCCTAGCAGCCAACTCCCGTAACCTTAAAGCCTCTTCCATCATTTCCTGTCCTGGTTCTTTAGGTGGTTGTTTTATTACCACAGTTTTCATTCCAGGTGGAGACATTGGGTTTTGTAGCTCCATTGGGTTAAGTGGAATTACTTGAACAACTGGACGTTCAGCATTAACGTCAATTGTCATACCACCTAGACCTGGATTAGAAGGTACTGGTTTCCACCATTCAGGATGTGCAGTTTTTATCTCAGAAATTCTTTGGTTAACATAATAACTGTCTTCAGGCGTTGTGTAAAACCCACCTTCAGGGTCTGATATATCTTTAATGGCTTGAATAAAAGCACGGTCGTCTAAATCACGCCAATTAGAAGCAGGTTTAACTGATTGAGGTTGTTGTGACACTTGCGCCACTTGTGCTGTTTGTTCATATTTCTCTACTTCCTTGCCTACAATGTCTGACATTCTATTATGAATTGCTTTTCTGTCGTTTGTTGACCCGCTGTAATCATGCCTGGTGGTATAAAACTCTTTAAACTGGTCATCGCTCATATTGCGAAAATCAGGGTACGGAGGTTTTACGGTTTCAGCAACATCAATATCAATATCAATATCCGGCGACTGTTGGGGTTGTGATGATACACCTGCATTCATTCCACGAGCGCGAGCATCTAAATTATTGTGAACTCTATTTTTTACCCATTTGTTAAACCCATAATTACTTGCCGCCCCTATTGCTGCACCACCCAAAGCAGCAACAAAAGGGTTGATATCATTAGACTCAATTGTATTACCATATTCATCTAGTGTTGGTTTAGAGATAGCATTATAGGCTAATGCACCACCACTTCCAAGTAGTCCCATGGCGGCTGCACTACCAAGTATTCTCATTGCATCATTAGCTTGCATTACTTACGCTCCTCGTTGTTGAGACATTTGAGACATTTGAGCCATTTGAGCTTTGTAATTTAAAATCTTCTGACGTTCTTGCTCTTGCTCTATTAACCTTTGTTGACGTTGTTCTTCTTGTTGCATCAACCTTATCTGGCGAATCTTTTCTTGGTACATAGCTTGTTGAGCTATGGGGTCTTTTTCAAGATGTGCATTAAGTAATTCTGTGGGAGAAATTCTATTCATAGGTACTTCACCATTCAGGACTCGCTGCCGATATCCTTCTTGAGTAAGTCCCATATCTGCATCAAAAACATTTGATACTCTGTCTGATAGCCAACCACCACCCAATGCACCAATAGTTCCGGCAAGAACTCCAGGAATACCGCCTCCAAAAGTTCTATATCCAGCCAAGCCGCCAGCTAGATTCCCTGCTGTATTTGCTGCTGTTCTTTCCCATTTCTCATCAAATCTATCTCCCTCACCGCCAATTAAGGCGTTAGCCCCATAAACTCCTGCGGGTATTAAGCCCATTGCGGCTAATTCTATTGCAGTTGCCATAATTTTTCTCTCTGAATAATTTAATTAGGGAGTATTTGAACTCCCATAAAATCTATACCTGAATCAAGACCTTACCTTCCCACATACCTTGACGTTCCATAGCATCAGCTACTTTCCATCGCTCTGAAGGGTGGATTTGAGATAAGTCAGGAACTCCAGGTTGAGGATTGCTAAGAACTGCTGGGAAGTCAGGTCTAACTAGTGGTGCTGCGTTAGGACGTTCTGGTAATGGTTGAACGTAAGTAAAGAAATCTACCGTATAAGCAGCTAAACTATCAGGGTCGGTCATCAAGTTCTCCATTGCTTGATAACGTTGAATGTGTGGGGCTAACGCCTGAATAGTCTCGAAAGAGCGGACGTTATAAGCCATTGACTCTTGATAAGCTTGAGTCAATGCTTCCATTTTATCTTCAAGCTGACAAGCGTACTCGTTTAGAATTTCCGCAGCACGTGGTCCGAATTGCTGAATCAGTTCTTCAGTTGAACTGTTAGAGTAATTTCTTCTACCGGGGAAGTTATCAGTTTTTTGGCTTGGGTTTACGTTTTGTAAAAGCTTTTGAGAATGTTGGGAATAGCTGCTGCCAGATACTACCGGGTTCTCTTGCTGATACTGCGAGGTCTGGGGGTATGCCTGCTGGCGTGCTTCCGTAACCTGGTTGACTACCGAGTAAGGGTTGTTGGGGTTGTGAGTTCCTGGTAACGTCCGTGACTGTTGCCCCTGCTGAGGGAATCCCAACGGTGTACTCAGGCGGGATAGCAAGTTGTTGATTAAGTTGTCCTTCCATGAGTCCGGGTTGTTCGCTCTGTTGATTGATTCCGTTGAGGGGTAGGACTCCTGATGACTGTAAGGGGGTTGGGTAGGTTGGGACTGCTGGGGAAATTGAACTACTTGACCTGGACTTTGTTGAGGTTGATACTCCGGTTGCATTGCCGCTGACCCCTGAGATGGGAAGTTGATTGCTGTATTGGTCATAATTTGAATATCCTGTTGAATAGTTAGGGATGTCTCCAGGTTGTACTGGAGTTAATTCAGGGTTGTAATCTAATTCCTGGTAAAGGGTTTGAATTGACCTATTTATCAATGGGATGAGAGGTATTTCAGATGCTAAAGGAGCATTATTTTGACTGTTAGGCAGTTGTCCCATTTGTCCGTAAAGCTGAAGCATTTGCCCTGTAGAAGATGCAACTGCACTCATATATCTAAATGGGTATCCACCTTGCAACATTGCTTCTAATTCTTTTTCAGTTTTATTAGGAAATACAGTTCTTAAAGCCTCAAGACTTCTTACTCCTAATTCCTGATAGTTTCTAGCTGCAATAGTAGCTCGTTGGATATCATTTGCGTCAGGCTCAAATACTTCCCCTTTATGTCGCCATTTAACTTCTCTACTCCCGATAGGTTGTAACTGTCCTTTTACTCTTCCTACTGGAGATAAGCCAAATACATTGGGTGGGATTTTATTCTTATCAAGTAATCCTGCAATAAATTCATTAGTTATTTGCGAAATATCTGGTTGTCCAGTTTCTTTATCAAACTTATTTAAAGCTGCTGCAAGTGAGAGTCTAAATAAGTCCTCTTCCGCTGCAATTGCCATCTCGAACAGTTTGCAGATGCCGTAGGTGTATATAGCTTCGCATTTTTTGGATGCTGTTGCATTAACTCTACCGTAAACCGATTTATTCGCGTAAGCTGTGGCGTTAGAACTAATTCCTCTTTCATCTATTCCTCCTAGAGCGTAATGGATTGCTTCTCTATTATCTTGTACATGGCGCACATGGTCAGGAGATATAGGGTCAGGTGCTATATATCCAAATCTTTCATCTCCCTGAACATTACCAATTACTTTTTTAACTTTGCCATTTACACTCTTTCCATAGTTTGTGGGGTCTTGATTTACTGTACTAGGAGTAGAGCCATAAAAACCAGAGGCACTAGACATTGTCCTGGATTTACGTCTGTCTTCATAAGCCTCTGTAACAACTTCTTTAATAGACCGTGTAGTAACTAAACTCGGATTACCAAAAAAGTCTAGGTTTTCATCAATAGCTAGGTGTTGGCTGTCATGTTTTTCTATTTGAGATGCTAGTTGAACAAACTCACCTACTCCGGGTTCTCCTGGTTTAGACGGATTATTTTTAGCAACAACACAAGGGATAAAACCTAAAGTATTCTTAGTGGTTTTAACATTAGTTGAAAAAATTGCCTGCTGGTCTTGTTCAAAGTTAGGAGGAGCTTCAGAATAAGTCTGTGTAATTGTTTCAGAATTAATTGTTAACTTAATCCACTTAGTTTGATTCTGATAATTTCCACGCTCTTTATAAGAATAACGGATTACAACTTCATTCAATTCACCATCAAGATTATAGTAGTCTCTAAACTCATCTTTGTCAAAGAAATAAAATTTATAACTACCTTCTTTGGTTGGTCTAAGATAGAAAAGAACTTGACCTTTACCTAGATGTCTTTTCCAAATTTCATCTAGGTAAATGCCAACCTTATTTTGCTTCCAGATGTTATCTAAAAACTTTTTTCTACTATCAAAATCATCGTCCTGGTCTGGGTATATTTCTATTCCTTGTCTAACCCCAAACATTATCATTTGAGCTAGGTGGTTGTGAATGACAAGAGTAGAGCCACCTACATTTTGTTTGTATTCTCTGGCATATACAGCTTCTAATATTTGGTTAATTGTTGCCATAATCTCGTAACCATACATTTGTTTTCTTTAGATTGTAATAGGTTTTTGTTTTATTTATCTCCATTGTGAAGACAACTTACAATTTCTTTTACTTGTTCTGTAATTGTAGTCATTTTGTATTCAATCATTTTTCTGTCTCCGGCTACCTCTTCAATGTGAAGTTCTAACTTTTTATTTACTGCCTCAATTGAATCTTCTATTTTTGCTTCCATTCTAGCAATCTGATAGATAAAACCAATTACTGAACAAATAATGCCTATGGTCTCCATATTTAGCTCAATATCTTTTATTTGCATTTCTTCCTTTATCTTTTATTTAAACTTCTACGTGGGTCTTCTCCCCATAAATTGTCTTCCTCACTCATTTCTGTGTTAGCAATCCTGGAGTTGTTAATCAACTGTTGTGGTGGTGTAATAATTTGATTAGGTTCTCCATTTTTACCCCAATTACCATTAACATCATTAGCTCTAATCTTGGGGTTGTCCTGTCCATCACCGTAACTGTATTGTGAAACTACAGTCTTTGGTTCTTGGTAAGATTGAATCTTGTTTACAACAGCACCTTGAGGTAGTTGTTGTAAATATTCGTTGAGCATTCTAGCTTCATAATCCTGTCTAGCTTTTTTACCTGTTGTTACTGGTATCTGTTTTTGAGAAATAGCTTGAGGATTTTCTTTCCCAAATCTAAATACAGGCTTTTCTTCTTTAGCCTCTTTATTACAAACTAAAGACTTATAAGCTTCGCAATTAAGTTTAAATAACTCAGAATAAACAAGTGCTGTCTCTAAGTCACCTTTTTCTAAATAATGCTCTATTGCTAATTGCAATTGAGTAATTATCTCTTCTTGTTTTTCGATTATTGATTCCATTTTAAATCCTGTATTTGTTTTGCTTGCAGTAGTTTTCCTATTACAAAGGCTAACGCCTTAAAAATGGTGATGTTTGTAATTTGTGACTTATGACTACGCTCCTTCTTGACAAAACTCTCAATCTATTTGCTGATGTTATTGCATCCCTACAACTGGAAATAGAAGAAGACAACTACTATGAAAACGAATATCTCAACTCAGTTGAAAACCGTTATTCACATTATGGTTTCTAGGAACTATAAGAATACACTTTAACTACTTCACTTTATCCACCCTATGCGAGTTAGGGTGGATATTTTCTTTTGCGTATGTGTACAGTTTTATATATATTTTTTGAGCTTATAAATTTCAATAACGTCACTATATTATTTATATATATTTGAGTGGAAATTTGAATAACGTCACTATATTATTTATATATATTTGAGGGGGCAAACTCAATTTATATATATTATTTTAACCAAAAGAAAAAAGGGGGTGATGCCCTCAATTTTAAACCAATGAAGTTTTTATGGGTCGCTACGCTCCCAACTAATTGGTGTAGTTTATTGGGTTATTTGCTATGTTTACAGAGTTTCTTGCTACACTTTCTGATGCTGATTTGGCGGCTGTGTTGTGGTCACTAGCTGACTATGACATAACTCCGGATGAAGATTATCC
>Ga0209229_10000880_pt1 | contig 12433 bp, 11 predicted proteins | sample SanBayMetagenome_FD_187466 | JGI IMG/M metagenome (GOLD analysis project Ga0209229, IMG submission 187466) | Freshwater and sediment microbial communities from dead zone in Sandusky Bay, Ohio, USA (SPAdes) (version 2) | ecosystem: Environmental > Aquatic > Freshwater > Lentic > Sediment... | reverse complement strand
AACAACTACAGAAAATCCAAAGATATATTTTTCTGGAAGTACATCATCGTCGATAAAACTTGAAGTATTGCCTGATGGCGCAATATCATTCATGGGATCCAGTGGATCATTGTTTGATATAACAGACAGTCTTGTTGGTAGTTTAATGAGCGTCAACGATGCTTCTGGATTGCCAATATTTGAAGTATTTAGCGATGATCGAATAATTGCAGGAACATATAACAGAAATACTTTATATGTTACAGGAAGCAGCGTCGGTATTAGAAAAGTACCAAATTCCAACATTTCTCTTGATGTAAGTGGTAGTACATTCATTACCGGATCAGTAAATATTACAGGAAGTACGACTTTCCGTGGAATTGTAAGTTTTGTAAATAATGCATGGAATTTATCAAATGATAATTTTAGCAGATTCTATTTTGCCACAAATGGTAGAACTTATTTTGGTGCGGGGGGAGGATATGAATGGAGAAGTGCGGCAGATAGTACTTTGGCGGTTTTATCAAATACAGGAGAGTTGTCTATTGGTAAAACTACAGCAAATGCAAAATTGGACGTTGTTGGTAATGGTATAATAACCGGATCTTTCTTTGTTAGCGGTAGTACTGGAATGGGTGCGACTTCTGTTGTGCGGGGCGTTTTGCATGTAAACGGAAGTAATTACGGAGAATCGCCAACAATAAATAAGCTGATTGTTGTTTCCGATTCGGCGAATGCAGATAAATACATGATTTTGGGGTATCATTCTTCTCCAGACTGTGGAGTAATTCAAGGATTGCATACAGGCACCGCGTGGAAAAATATATCTTTAAATCCAAACGGAGGATTTGTTGGAATAAGAAAAACGTCTCCAAATGCGGAGTTTGATGTTAATGGTAATGCAATAATCACTGGATCACTAACGATTGGGTCCGATAAATCCATAAATTCTTTATATATGGATGGTTTATCCGGTTATGGTAGCCGTACCGCAAAGGAATGGGTTACATATACGGACACGAGTACAACCGGAACATGGACCGGAGGCGTTGCTACTACATTTCATAATAATGATACATCAAGTGGAAATTGGTCTAGAATTGGATTCTCAACATATGAAGGTGCGGGCGGAAATAATGTTGTTTGTGGTGCTATAGGAACAACATTTACAAATCGAACTATTGGCGGATGGTGCCGTGGAGATCTTGCATTCTTTACCGCACCAGGAAGCGGAGTTGGTGGTATCGTTGAAAGAATGCGCATGACATATGATGGAAATGTCGGTATAGGAACAACATCACCATCATCAAAACTTCATATATCTGGCTCATCTTCGACCACAATAACCATAACGGATGATGCTCTTTATACAAATACAATCACCAACGATAATGCGGTGATGACATATACGGTAGACACCGGAAATGCTGCTGCGGGCTCTGCCGCGCATATTTTCAAGAGATATACCACAGAACTTGCAAGAATAGATCAAAATGGAAATGTTGCGATTAACAAAACTGCGGCGAACGCTAAGTTGGATGTAAATGGAAATGTAATTATTACTGGATCCTTGACTGTTGGGTCTGCTGGTGCTGGAATTGTTTATGATACAAAGGCGGCATCCGATGGCAGAATGGAGTTTAAATATAACGGCACCAGAGAAGCGTTAATTGGCGTAGATTTAAATAAATTTTTAATTGGCGGAGATACTGGCACGGATGTTGTATTGTATAGTGGAGCAAATACAAATCAATTGGTGGTAAGTTCCAGCGGAAACGTTGGTATTGGAACAGGTACGCCAAATGCAAAATTGGATGTTAATGGAACAATATCCGCCGTTGGAGACATTAGAAATGGTTGGGGAGATTATGGAGTAACAATTGCTCAGTTTCCAAACAACTATACAACAACCCCAACTTATTACATGGGGTTTAACTCGAATAGTTCGAATAGAATATTTTATATAAGCAATAAAAACAATGATGGTAGTGCAACTGATCCGAACGGTGGTATAGTTTTTAGAACAGGCACAACTCCTTCAGATAGAATGATCGTTTCATATGCAGGAAATGTTGGTATTGGAACAACATCACCATTATATAAATTACAAGTAAACGGAACTATATTCGCGTCTGGTAGTGGATTCTCCAACCCAGCGTCCGAAACTGGATATAGAATAAAATTCTACGATAATGGCGGAATAAACAATGACACTGGTATTGGTTTGGACGGCGGGGCGGGTGGAGAAATAATGTGGTTTAACGCCTTGTCTGGATTCTATTTCAACGTTGGAACAGGTGGAGAAAAGGTAAGAATTGATAGCAATGGAAACGTTGCGATTAACAAAACTACAGCAAATGCAAAGTTGGATGTTAGTGGAAGTGCAGCAATAACTGGATCATTGAATGTTACTGGATCTGCGGTTATTACTGGGTCTGTTGCTGTAAACGGATTATTTACCGCTACTGCCAAGTCCTTCCTTATTGATCACCCAACGCTGCCAAATAAAAAACTACAATATGGTGTTGCTGAAGGTCCAGAGCATAGTGTGTTTGTTCGCGGTATAGCAACCAGTCCTATAATAAGACTGCCAGATTATTGGAAAAATCTTGTAGATGAAAATACTATTACGGTTCAACTTACTCCAATCGGAACTTATCAAACCTTGTTTGTAACATATACAAACTCAGAATATGTGCATATAAGCAATAATAACGTCGGTAGTAATATATATTGTTATTATCTTGTGCAGGCAGAGCGTAAAGATATACCAAAACTGGTAGTGGAGATATAAAATGTTATGGCAACACGTTATGGTCTAAACAGTAAAAGAGTATCTACCTTTGATATAAATTCTACTACATTGACCAACATGACTATGATCACCGAAGGCAATGATACTGTTGGTGGGTACTATATTAGCGCATATGTCAATGCCAATGCGGGCGGATGTGGTACGCAAATAGATCCCTGTTTAGCAATCACAATAAAAAACGAAGCAATGGTTGGATGGAAACGAATAAGTTATAAAACATATACTACTGCAACTGCTGCCTGTTGGTCTATGGCCAGTAATATCTATGGAGCAAGTACTAATCTACAATCATTCTCAACTGGATCCGGTGATTATTTTTTTAAATCAATAAATTGCTTTGAATTGTCGCAATACGCAAAAAAAGATTTTGCGTGCGATAATAATTCAGACAATTTCATGCATCCTTCATATCTTACAGGGACTTTTAGAGAATGGCATCAAGTTCGCAGAAGAAATTCTCTTACTACAGTTGCTGGACCAAGTTTTGGAATGTCGTGTAATAGCGTAGGATCTACTGCTATAGTTACAATATCTGACATATACATTTATATCTAGTTTATGGCACAGAGCATCAATCCTAAAATAGCCAGTAAAAATCTAATACTTGCATATGATGTTAGTAATCCAACATCTTTTCGCGGAGAAGCAGCAACAAATATAATCAACAGCGAAACAAACGCTTTTCCAAAAGTAGGAAATGGTTGGGGGACATATAATACAAATCAATACAATAACGGTTCTTTCTTTTCTATAGGTACAGTATCTGCCGTTACCAACAATATTGTAACAATGTCTGCGGCACATACGCTTAGAACATATGATGTGGTACGACCGCAAACAACCGGTGGGGGATTAACCGCTAATACAGACTATTTTATACGAAAATGGACAAATACTACATTTTCTGTGCATTCTTACACAAGCAGTGAAGATGGTACATACGGATTTAGAGCGTTAGAGTCTATTAATAACGATACGAGGGTATCAATAAATTCCACGAATTTTCCAACAATGTGGTGGGGTTATCCACATCTACCAAACTCAGGATTAATAAAAACAATTATTCCCAACGGATTTAATGGTCACGATTGTATGCGTTGGAATTTTCATCGGCCAGATGGTGTGACCGATGCAATGGCGTATGGTGTATTTTTGACCATAGCAAGTTCTACCACATATACATATTCGTATTGGGTTAGAGCGGCGGATGCAAACGCTGTTGGAAAAACAATATCTTGGTCTTTGCACTGGTATGCGGTTGGTTATGGTGCAAATTTGACCAGTGTGGTATTGACGCCAAATTGGCAGCGAGTTACGGCGACAGTTACAACTCCCGCCGGTTCAGCGGGTAACACGGTTTGCTATTGGTGGCCAAGCGCGGGGCCGATGACGGTTGATGTTTCAGAAATACAATGTGAAGCAAAATCTACAGCATCCGTGTTTACTCCAACTTCCAGAGGAGGAAGTGTTGCGACCGGTGGAGGATTATATGATCTGTCTCGTAGAGATAATCACGGTGAATTGGTAAATAGCCCAGTAAGTTCATTTTCAACCGGAAGTAGTGTGTTATTGGACGGCGTAGATGATTATATACAAATGCCAACAATTAATATAGGAATTTCGGGTACGGTAGAGATAATTTATAAATTACTAAACACTTCTCATCCGTGGGGACCGTTTTGGCGAAGTGATTGGCGAGAAAGAATATTTCCAAATACAATCACGTTAATCAGTCAAGCGGGTACATATTACAATTTACAAGGACCAGATAATTCTACCAATACAATCTATATAGCATATACTTATGATGGAGCATTTATAAAAAGTTATAGAAATGGTAACTATGTTGACGGAATAACAATGGATACGCATATAACTACAGGATCGGTTTCATATAGATCTGGGTATCAATGCGGCGGGGCGGTATGTACATATATCAATATGCACTTATATAGTTTAAAAATTTACGACAGGGCACTTAGTGCATCTGAAATATACAAAAGTTATACCTCAATAAAAAATAAATATAAATTACCATGAGCGTATCATTTTCTGGCCGAGGTATAGATTCTGGTTCATTATTTTTGTTCGATACATATAACATAAAAAGTTATATAGGCGAACCGACAACAAATCTGGCTCAACAAATTTCTGATTATACGGGTACAAATTACGCCTCCAGCACAGAGTGGTCATCTGACCCAACGAGATTTTCAAAAACATATAATTCTACAATAGATACTCCAATAGGCACTGGTGCCACTTTGTGTGCAGAAACTGGTACTGCTGGGTTTCATCATTTAAGTACCTTGGGAGGTAGCGGAGAAAATGCGTCACATTCTATATCGTGTTATGTATATCCATTAACTAGTATTACAAATTTTACTATTGGAATGTTGAATGACACTTCAAATCAAGTAACATTTAATTTAAATACCAGAGAAATTACATATGGTGGAGGTATTTCAAATAGAAATGCTTTTTGCAATACTGTATCCGGTTTTCCAGGATGGTTACGAGTTGGAGCAAACATTGAAGGTCGTTTTGGTGGCTGGGTGGGATGTGTAGGATTATCTACGGGCACTTCATACACTCCATCTACGCCATATAAATCATTTTATATAACCGGATTACAATACGAATATAAAGATCATTGTACGCCATATGTATTTGGTAGTAGATCAAATACGCAAGGATTGATTGATCTGGAATCAAACAAATATTCCATTGACTTGACCAACGCCGCTTTCAACAAGAACGCAGAAATAATCTACGATGGATCAACATCGTGGCTGAATGTAGGATCAATGAATATGGGAAACAAATTTACCATAGAAACTGTATTTAAGCCGCAGAATGTATCAGGTGATTTGGTATTAGTTGGTTCTTCCGCAAACGGCTGCGATAATTGGTTTGGAATAACAAGTAAATTACGCGCATTTGTTACAGAAATTGCAGACGTTAATAATGTAAATTATGACGCCAATACTACGCTTGTGATTAATAATTGGTATCACGGCGTTATGACCGTAGATACAAATTTAGTAAATTTATATTTGAACGGAAAAAATGATAGTTCCAATACCACCGCATTTACAATTGGAAGTTGGAATGCGGGACTTTCTATAGGAAGAAGATGTCCGGACTTGGCTCAAAGATATTTTACTGGTAGTATAGATTATGTTAGAATATATAATCGCGCATTATCTGCTACAGAAGTGTTAAAGTCGTTTAATCGAGTCAAATCCAGATATGGATTATAGTTATATCTATATATAATTAGATTATAATAACTTTATGTCAACGCGATTTGGTCCATTACCAGCATCTGCAAGAAAAGACGGTAGTTCCGCAGCAAACGCCGCTCTTAGCGCACAATCAATACAATATTTTTATCCAGGTTCGACTGATGGAGTTTATTGGATAAATTTACCTACCGTTGGTCCTACACAAACATATTGTATAATGACAAGTTCGTTTGATGGCGGCGGGTGGATGCTTGCGCTAAAAGCAAATACAGGATCTGTACAGTTCGGTTATACTTCAAGTTATTGGACAGCGTCGAATAATCTTAATACTTCTTCGTTAGACAGGAATCCAGGAAATGCCAAATTTGATTGTATGAATTATTTCAGGGCAAAAGATATGATGGCAATTTGGCCAGATATTACAATAGGAACTGGTGGCAGTATACCCGGTAGAGGCGTATGGACGTGGCTACAAAATGGCTTTTATGGTGGAGCAGAGATTACGCCAACTACTTTTTTCAACACCGTAGATAGATATTTTATACGCGACGCAACAACATTTTCTGGTTGGGCGAGTGGTATATTTTCTAGTCAAGTCGATGTTAGGTTTTATGGATTTAATTATAGAAATAATCCAGGTACGGCACGAACTAGATGGGGATTTGGATGGAATGAAAATGGTGGCGGATTATATCCCAATGGAAACATGGACAGCGATGATGTAAGCGGTGGAATAGGTATGATGCCAAACTTTCAAAACTATTCTGCCGGTGATAGAATTAACTGCTGCCAAAACAGCACAGGCATAAATAGAGCAGCAAGAGTGGAGATATATATAAGATGATATACGATGATCCAAAATATTTGCATTTTGCTAGTGTGTTGGCTACGTCTAGTTACTCTGAAGTTGCGTCCTTTGCGTCAATTGTTTCAGACAACATTGGATTATTATACAATGGAACGCTTACTATGGAACAATTTGATGATGGTATATTTATTGATGTACCGGCTGGATTAAGTGAAGAAGAAACTTTGGAAAGAAACAGTATCAACTATATAAAACAATGTGTTATATGGGGATTAGCCGCACCGGAGACAAGTTCATATGAGTTATAATTCAGGAGGCAGATTAGTTTCAGATGGTTTGATATTATACCTTGATGCGGCTAACAGAAAAAGTATTGTTAGTGGTAGTGCTACTTGGACAGATATTAGTAGAAATGGATACAATGGAACATTAACTAATGGACCAACATATGATACAACGAATGGTGGTAGTATTGTATTTGATGGAAGTAATGATAATGTTTTACTCGGAGATGTATTGGATTTAGGAACAAACGATTTAACAATAAATGTATGGTCTTATAAAACCGCAGCACCAAGTTCAGACCAACATATGGTAAGCAAAGCCCGCGCCGCTGCTCAAAATTATAGATATGCTTTTTATTACACTTCTACTCAAAAATTGGGAGTGTTTATTCAAGGAAATGGTGGGGCAGACATACTTCCATCCGGTAATACCACAATATCACTCAATACATGGCATATGGCCACTATGGTAGCAACAAGAAGTTCAAGTATAAAAATATATTTGAATGGTATACAAGAGACCCTAACCGGTACAGCAACAATATCTCAATGGAATGGTTTGGATTTTCAATCCAACAATCCATTCAGGATAGGATGTTATACTAGTTCAGATAATACCACACCAAATTTTCTTTTTACCGGTAGAATAGCAATCACTCAGGTATATTTTAGAAGTTTAAGTAATGCGGAAATACTAAACAACTATAACGCCACAAAGAAAAGGTTTGGATTATGAGTGCATATGGAGTAGCAGCAGGTCTTGGTAGAATATCACAAAGTGGATTACAACTGTATTTGGACTCAAAAAATACTAAGAGTTATCCCGGCAGCGGCGCTACGTGGGTTGATCTAAGTGGAAACGCAAGAAATTTTACATTATCTAATCCATCGTATTATTCATTTGAAACTTCCAGTAAGTCTATAAAATTTTCAAGAACCGTGGCTCCTGCTGCTGAAAATGGAGGATATGCGGATGTTACTGTGGCTGGTAGTTTGGCTTCCGGTACTTATTTATATGGAAATCATACAACAGAAATTTGGGCAAAAATAAATAATTCAAGTCCGACAAATCACGATGCCACGGAAACTTTCAGCGCACTATTAGTTTATCGCGGATATCATTCAATGTTTTTGTATACTACTTCAAGTTTAACTTATACAATATGGAATTCAACATCCAACGAAGTATTATCTCCAAGCGCATCAATTGGACTGTCAAATACAAATATTATTATTGGATCTTGGTTTTATGCATCTGTTGTAAGAAGTGGGAATACTTTAACTACATATATAAATGGAATACCATTAGGGTCTAGTTCATTCACAGCCCCCATCGTCAATACACAAGTAACCAGCAATGTGCGAATAGCAATAGCAAGCAATATAGGAAATCAATATACAGGAAATGCAGATTGTAATGTTTCTGTTGTGCGAATGTATAATAGAGCACTATCCGCTACAGAAATTTTTCAAAGTTATAACGTAGAAAAGAAGCGGTTTGGGCGAACATAAAAAGTGTATATATACAATAGTTATATATATGGCAACATTATATGGTCCAAAAGTAAATACCGATAGTTTGATATTGAATTTTGATCCAGGTGGTCCAAAGTCTTATATCACCGGAAGTACTACTGTATTTAGTCCAATTCAGCCATTTAATCATAGCGGTTCTTTAGTAAATGGCGTAGGTTATTCAACAGCCAGTAAAGGATATTTTATATTTGACGCAATAGATGATTATATATCTGCAACCACATATACTAATCCATCATCTAGCGTATCATCAAAAACAATAAATGTATGGTTTAGACAAGGTGAAAGAAATACAGCATCGGATCAAAATGCTGGATTATTTTCTATAATGAGTGCATCTTCTGATCCTCAATTTAGTATAAGAACAAACACAACTTCGTCTACAGTGTCTGGTTCTATGACCGCGTTGCCATTTATATATCTTGATACATTTACAAATGGACCATCAACGCAATATACAATTTCTTCTTCATTCTTTTATGATAAATGGTATATGGTTACTGGCGTTGAAGATGTGGCGAATAATAGATTGTCATTATATCTCGATGGTCAATTAGTAAGAACAGGTTCAAGGTCTGGCAGTGCATATCAATATAACGCAGATAGAATACAAATTGGCGCAGAAAAGTTAAGTTCAAACAGATACTTTAAAGGAGATATAGGAATATCTAGTTTATACAATAGAGCATTATCTACACAAGAAATTTCACGTTTATATGATTTTGCTAAAGATAGATATTTGAGCGAACCAAGTGTATATGCAGATGCGTGGCTTACATTTGAAATACCAGACAACGTAGTAAATACAACAATTTTGGATGCCACAGATAATACCACCGGTTCTAACTGGACTCTCGTTGGTAATGGATTGACATATATATTTAGCGGATCCAATTTTGCTCAAAACAGAATAAATAAAGTAAACAATAGAACTGTTCGTGGTAGTAGAAGTATTACATTGAATCCCGCTTATGGCGGCGGCATAAATACGTGGGTTCAATATAATTTTCCGGCATCGAGTAGAGTATCAATTAGTATGTATACAAGGTTTGCTTCCACGGGAGGGTTTAATTTTGTGGTATATGGCGATTTTGGAACGGATTCAATTGTGATGAATCGACCATCAAACTTTGAGCAATATTTGATGGGCATACAAGCGCTACCAAATACATATTACAGATTAGATATATTGTTTGTTGGTGGTGTAGGATATTATAGACAACTATATAATGCTACAGGAAGTTTTGTTGGAAGTTCTTTTGCTGCTACTGCAACTACAACTATATCAAGTTTTAGAGTGGGGTGGTCAAATCCAAGAAATAACTATGGTCCTTCCGGTAGTTATAATTTTGATAATGTAGTAATTGATTGGACTACTGCAAGATTTCCTTCTTTGGCATAATATATAATAACATATGAGTTATAACAACGGCCCAAGAATAGTAACAGATGGATTAGTACTGCATCTTGATGCTGGTAATAGCAGGAGTTATCCTGGTACAGGTACAGTGTGGACTGATTTAACAAAACGCGGAAACAACGGAGACATTAAATCTGGCGTATCTTTCGTAACAGGATCTTTAAATTTTACATTAAATTCTTCAAATGAACTTGTAGATATTGCTCACAGTGCTGACTTAAACTATTCATATTTGAATTGGGCATATTCGCTTTGGATGAAGATAAATTTTGATGATAATGGTACTTGGACGCAGTTGTTCATAAAAGGAAATGATAATTCAAACAGAAGACCAGGTATATGGTTTTATTCTGGGCAGACTAGTAGATTTCATTGTACGTGGAATAACGCGGGAAATTCTCAACAATCTATGGATACAAGCGATCCAATAACAACACCAATAGGAGTCTGGGCAAATTGGGTATTTCAATCAAGAAATGGTACGATGATGGTATATAAAAATACTGTACGTGACAGTGTTACATTGACCTTAGCCGACAGAGCGGTCAACAGCGAACCATTACACATCGGAGGATATAACTATAGAAGTCCGGGAATAGATTTGGCATCTTTTATGGTATACAACAAATCTTTGTCTGACGAAGAAATTCGTCAAAACTATCACGCAACAAAAGGAAGGTTTGGGTTATAATCATGGCAACATTATATTCACCAAAAATAGTAACGAATGGATTGGTAATGTATCTTGATGCGGGTAATAATAGAAGTTATGCTGGTAGCGGAACAACTTGGAGTGATTTGAGTAGGAATAATAACAGCGGCTCCTTGCTTAATGGACCAACTTTTAATACTGCTAATGCCGGAAGCATTGTGTTTGATGGAAGTAATGATTATACATCAACCGCGTTTTCATTTTCATCCAGACCATTTAGTATAAACTGCTGGTTATATTTCAATTCGTTGGCTGGTTGGCAGACCTTTGTCGGTCAAGATTCAAATTTAGCAGAATCTGCCGCGATTTATTTTCAAAAAACACACAATACTTTATTTATAGCACCAACGCTTAACAATGTATTTGGCCTTGTGCTAAATTTTACAGACAATACTGGTATAAGATGTGATGACCCCGTCGTTGTTACAACTGGAGTTTGGTATAATTATTGCGTGTCTGTTTCAACCACAGACATCAATCTATACAAATATGGTGCATTAGTGGCCGCAACTGGTAGCAATAAAACTATGGCTACCACCGTAGGAAAGGCATTAGTTGGAGTTTCATATTGGCAACATAATTTAGCGGATTATTGCAATGCTAGAATATCACACGTATCAATATACAATCGAGCACTCTCCGCATCCGAAATTCGCCAAAACTATCACGCAACAAAAGGGAGATTTGGATTATGAGTATAGATGGAGGTCCAGATATTATAAAAGATGGTTTAGTAATGTGCCTTGATGCAGGCAACAGAAATAGTTATAACAGCGGAAGTGGTACTTGGTTTGATTTAAGTGGCAATGGATGTAACGCAACTTTACAAAATGGTCCAACTTTTAACAGTTCTAATTCGGGATATATAGCGTTTGACGGAACAAATGATTATGCCGATTTGGCAAATCCGTCAAAAATAACTGGAAATCAAGTATCGTGTTGTATGTGGGTTCATCCGCAAGTCTTAGATGGAGCATCTATAATTTGGTTATCCGCCTCACAAAAAAGATTTTTTCAAGTCCATCTTCCTTTTGGCGGCACCGTTTTTTTTGATGCGAGCAATGATATTGGAGGTGGTTATGATCGAATATCATTTTCTTTTGACTCTGCATATAGAGGTCTTAAGTATTGGACATTCATAAAAAATTCTACAGCGGGTACAATGACTGCTTATGTGAATGGTGTTTTGGTGGCCTCTGGTACAGGATTAAATAGACCAGTAGGGGTTCCAGATTATGGAGTTATAGCCAATTTGCCAAGTTTTAGTGGAGGTAGTGGATATAATAATACTAGATTATATTCAATGCAATTTTATAACAAGGCACTATCAGCCGCCGAAATTCAACAAAACTATCATGCAAATAAAGGAAGGTTTGGACTATGAGTGTAGAAGGCGGACCAGATATTGTTACAAATGGTTTGGTATTGTATTTGGACGCTGCCAATAATAGAAGTATTGTGAGTGGCAGTACTACTTGGTTTGATTTAAGCAGAAATGGTAATACAGGTTCTTTGATAAATGGACCAACATATAGTAGTGCTAATGGCGGCAGTATTGTATTTGATGGAGCGAATGACTACGTGGCTTGCGGTAATCTTACCACTCTTAATAATATGAGCATCGGTATGTG
>Ga0209229_10000876_pt1 | contig 12484 bp, 7 predicted proteins | sample SanBayMetagenome_FD_187466 | JGI IMG/M metagenome (GOLD analysis project Ga0209229, IMG submission 187466) | Freshwater and sediment microbial communities from dead zone in Sandusky Bay, Ohio, USA (SPAdes) (version 2) | ecosystem: Environmental > Aquatic > Freshwater > Lentic > Sediment | place... | reverse complement strand
CATGGCCGCATCCATACGGCTCGCGGAATGGTCTGTCAATACGAGTCTGACCAAAGTCTGTCAGAGTCTGACCACAGTCTGTCCGATAGTCTGGCAGAAAGAATCGAGCGTAGAGGCCTTATGGGACACTTGTGGACAGACGTTTACTCTAGAATTTGGGAATCGCCGGCATAGCATAGCGGTAGTGCACCTGATTTGTAATAAGCTGCTGTGCCCAGCATCCATGCGGGTCTTCGGGCGGTGTGGCTGGCGGTGTGGCGGGGGTTACTGCTCCAGCTGATCTTCCGCAACGACCGCCGCAGCACCACCCACAAACAACGCCTGCCCAGCCTTCTTAATACCATCGCGCATCTGCGGGGTGATGTTGACGCGCCAGATGGGTTTCAACTCCTCTGCGTCTAGTCGGGCCAAAGCCCTCTTGGCATTCCTCGCAATCTTTGCGTCTGCGCTCTTCGCCTGTTGCGCCAATACCTGCCTGTATGCGCTGTCTTGATTAGACACGTCAATAGAGCCCTTTTCCACCTGTCCACCCCATTGCCGGACATACTTGCTAATCTCTTTGGGTAAAATCTGGTCGTAAAAACCCTTCATTCCCTCGCCGCCTATTGTTAATTCATCACCCTTTAAGTCTCCGCTGGGAGACTGGCCAACCTTGGCGGCTGGCTCTTTTCCAATAACTTCAGCCAAATCCTTACCTGCAAGAGTTTGCTTGTCCACAGTTCGGTAAATCTTGCCGTCTTTCACAGGAAGATAAATGCGCTCACCGCGCGTCGGCTTAACGTCAACAACAGTAAGCCCGTCCTGTGTGCTCCAGCTAATAGACTTAACTCGTTGCCGAAGCGTCTGTGTGTAGCGATCAACTTGCGTTATTCCTGTTGTCCACCCGATCCAGTCCTTGCCGCTGGAAACTGCATCGCGCAACGCCCGCTTGAACATGTGTAGCGGCCACTCTTTTCTAAGCGGAGCGTCTGGAACTCCGGATTCTGACCTAGATCTGTTTTCTACCTTGCGACTCAACTGCTGCCAATCGGCGTCTGACATTTCTCCTTTTCCAGAGTAAAAGCGACCCATTTCGGCATCCGTCGCAACGTCTGTTGCGTCTTCCCTGTAACCCTTTTCGCGTCCTTTTTGATGTCTGTCAGATTGAATTTCTTCAATGAACAGTCCAGGTTTTCCTGCAGCGTCTAAGCGCTCGTTTAGACGCATGTGTGCTACATAGTTGGGCGTGTCAAAGTGCGACGACTTAAACACATCGCTTCGCATTTCTGGGCGGCGCATATAAGCGTCTCGGATTGTCTGCATTGCTTCTGCCAAGGTTCCAACTTGTGCATTTTGAACGTCTGGAGTGTAGACAACATATTTTGGACCCTGCTTGTCTCCGCGCCAGTTAAACGTTTCTGGCCAATATGTGATACTTCCAGAAGCCCCAGCGCCCGGTATTTCAACAGGGTATTCAATTACGCCCTCAACCACTCCTGTGCCCTGCCATCTTGCAGAACCATCGCCATTAAATGGAACGCCCCTTCCGACATTTAGTGGAAGTTCTGAAACTGGCATCGTAAGCAAGACTTCTCGATAGTTGTTTCCACCGGGCAAAACAAAGTCGGCGTCAGAGTATCGTGGAAGCGACGGGCGTGCTGTTTCGTCTCTTAATTGCACCAAGCGCGAATGCTCTTGTGTTAGGCGTGTTATTTCTGGCCCGTTGCGAACTTCCTTCGGCCATTTATTTCGGTCTGGGCCGTAAACATTCTCAGCGTCTTCTCGGTAGATGCGCATCTGCCGCGCTGTCTCGTTTATTTGGCTGACAATGTCAGGATCGTAGTTTTCGCCTAGTCTTCCACCAAGCTGCACCTCCTCAAGTCTCACCGCCCCATCCTCAGCCAGATACCGCAGCAACGCCTCCTTCGGCACCTTGCCGTTGTTCTCCTTGGCCAGCCGCTCGACCTCCTGCATCACGCCGGTCCACTTCAACTCCTCGGCCTTGATGCCGTTCTGCGGGTTGGTGAGGATGGCTTTGATTTGGTCAACGGTCGCCGCTTTGCCCTGCACCTTGGCGTCGAGGGCTTGGGATGACTTGAGGTAGAATGGCGGTGCGTCTGCCACATCCGGCATCGCCTGCCCACGCTGCCGTAAAACCCGCGCCACGTCAGACTCTTCTTGTGGACCGCCACGCCGCCTCAGCTCTTCGTTGAGCGCCGTGTTGCGTTTGAGCAGCTCGCGGGTCTGCTGCGCGCCGCCCTTGACCGGACGCCCCTCGCGCATGCCCAGAGTCGAGAGCCCGAGGTAGCCTTGGTTCTCTTCCAGCTCGCGGAGGATCTGGTCGGTGGAGAGGTTGGCGGGCACCTCCGGCATCGCCATGCCACTCTGCGGGAGGGCGCTGGGCATGCGGTTGTTGTTGGGTCCGTCCACCGGCTCGGCGTCGGGCATCCGGTTCTGATTGATCTTGTCGTAGTCGGCGTGCAGTCCGGTGCGCCCGGTTGGCTTAACGCTGTCGATGCGGTCGAGACGGTAGGTGCGGATGCTGCCGCGCGGGTTGAGGCTGGTGAAGGCATCGGTCGAGCGCTGTACGGCAGTGCCGGTGCCGATGAGTCCGTTGAGCGTGTTCTTCATCTCGATAGCCACGTCCGGCGAGGCGTCGAGGCCGGCGGCGCCGCTGCGCCCATTGCGGTGGTTGTCCATCAGTTGCAGCAACTTTTGCTGCACCACGCTGATATCGTTGTTAAAGACCGGCAGCTCGTTGTTGTTGATCGCCTTCATGGTCGCCGCGCGGAAGGCGTCCAAGTCAAGGAACACGCCGAGAATGTTGTCGGCGCCGGTAACCTTCCAGTTGATGAAGACTGCCTCGCGCGGGATAGTGCGACCGCCGGCGCGGACTCGGCTCAGTTTGTAGGAGCCGCTATCGGATGAGCCGACAAAGTGGTTTTGGATGATCCAGCTTTTCCCGGTAGTTGCACCCTCTTCCAGCGCACGCGCAAACTTCCGCAGGTGCTCTGGCACATGGATCATGCTGTCAAACTCGTTGGGCAGCTTGGCGCCGCCAACAAATGTGCGGCCGGCGTCATCGGTGCGCACGCCAAAGACACCACTGCCGACCGGCACCTTGCGACTGCCTTGAGCGCGTACCATGTTGCGGATTTGCTCGCGCTGCAGCTTGTAGGCGGCGTCGATGTCGCCCTGCTCCTTGAAGTAAAACTTGCCGTCCTCGCCGCGGAAGAGGAAAGCGTTCTCCATGCGGCCGGTCTTGGGGTCTGGATGCAGGGTGACGAGCGGGCTATTGCCGAAGTCCTCTGCGCGGTCGCTTTTGGCCATGCGGGCGCCCTTGGCGTTGGCGCTGCCGGCGTCCTCGAGACCGACCAAATAGCGGTCGTAGTCGCGGACATACTCCAAGAGGCGCTTGCGCAGCACCGGATCTTTCATCAGCGGGTTCTCGCGGAAGATGGTGCTCGGAATGTCCAACGGCTTGCCGGTGCTGCGGTTGAGCTTAACGCCGAAAAACTCCAGCAGCCGTCCGGTCATCGTGTTGATGGCTTCGCCGACGCGGGCTGAGAAAAACTCCGGGTTGTCGCCGCGGCGGATGCGCGAAAGCTCCAATGCATTGACCTCGCTGGCCAGCGTCTCGTTTACAATCTCGTCCTGTATCCAGGCGTCCGGCGATCCGGTGCGGTCCACGCTATCCTGCTCCAGCTCGGCGACCTTCTCGTCGATCAGCTCTTGGCGGCTCTTGACCTGCTGGCCGCGCTGACGCCGGAGCTGGGCAATAGTCACGCGCCCATCGCGCACATCGCGCCGCTCCTGCTCGTTGGCAAACTCAAACTCCACGCCCTCGGACACTCCGCTCTCAATCTCGCGGTCCACCAGACGCGCTGCGTAGTCGCGCTTGCGGACCTGCACACCGTCCGCTCCGTAAATCTGCTGCACGATGGCGCGTAGCTCGATGCGGTGGTCGCCGTCGAACATGTCGCTGCGCATCACCTCATGGCCAAACTCATGCATCGCGGTCAGAGAGCGGTCGATCTTGTTGGTCAGCGGCTCGTAGGCGCTCACCTTCTGGCCGTCCTTCACGCGCAGTCCTTCGGGGTTCGGCGTTTGGAAATCGTAGGCACTGGTGCCGTCGTCTTTCATCACCGACACGCGCGTCGTGCCATCAGCCTGCTTGGCTACGCGCACCGTGCCGCCTTCCAGCGAGTAGTGCCCCATGTTGACGAACATGCGCCAGCGATTATCTCCAGGCATGTCCAGCTCGACGCCGACCGGCAGTCCGCCATTCTCGACGATCTTGCCCTCGTTGGCTGCCACGATCTGCGACCAGGCTTCTCCGGTTCCGTAGTAGCGGCGCGCCAAAGCATCCAGCGTGTCGCCCTCTTGCACCGTGTGCTTCACGTTGCCGGCGCGCTGCATGTGTGTGCCTTGGCTCACGTCCGGCAGGGTGGCGCGGTAGTCCTCGTCGCGCAGCAGCACCAGATCGACGCCTTTGTTGGCTGCGGTTGCTTGGATGTTGACGATCTTCTCCAGCGATTTCCGCGGGAGACTAAACAGCGTGCCGACATCGGCGCCTTGAGCGTTGAGGTCCACCATAGTGCGGGCCACGTCGATGTCGAATGCCTCGGCTGCGCGGCTTGCGCGTCCGCCAATAAAGCCGCCAGCGCCGCCGAAGGCCAGGGCTCCACCGATCATCGATCCGGCCTGCTCTGGCTCCGGTGCGATGGCGACAAGCGGAGCGATGCCAATACCAGCCGCTACTGTGCCGCTGGCCACATCATCCAGAGCGCGCACCAGTCCGGTCGCACCGGCTTGGTCGGCAAGTCTGGCAAACCGGCGGACATTCTCGGGGTTCGACGGATTCTGCGCCACACGTTTGAGCGTGCTGTCAGCTCCGCGGGCCGCGCCCCCAGCCATGTTTAGGTTGCCTGCCCGGTCGGTGTAGGTTCTTAGGTGGCGGGCATATTGCGGGGGAACAACGCCGCTCTGCAAAAGTTCTTGGGCCGAGGCTGGCCGCGCAGCGCGGATTACCTCGGCATGATTGGTTGAGTTGCGGGCGATGCGGGAGATGTCGCCCATCGGCCCAGCCTTGGCCTCCTGCATGATGATTCCGCCGACACCAGCCACCTTGGGGGTGTTGCGGATGACAAAGCCAGCGCCACGCAGGGCCGGCAAGATAGCGCCTCCGACCATGAGGGCGTCGCCCATCTGGTTGAAGTTTTCGTCCTTGCTCATCAAATAGCCGAGGCCAAATCCGGCCACACCGCCACCGGTCGCCACATTGAGCAGTCCGCGGGTGGAGCGGTCATAGGCGAAGCGAGCGTCGTCCACCTTCATTCCGAGGCGACCAGCCAAGCCAATAATCCTTGCCTCGCGCCGCGCTTCCATGGCCGCGCGAATACCAGCCGCGCCCTTCTCGATGCCGGTCAGCGGCTTACCGAGCACGGACGCCGTGCGATGAATGAGGCGCCATTTGGTTGTCGCGCCCAACACGCCGCCAGCGGCATTTAGCGGGTCCAAGGCAATAGAGCCAAGCGTTGCCGTGTTTTCCATCGGCGTGATCAGACGGTCGGTAAATGGACTCGGGAAGCGCACTGGATCGGCGAAGCGGATGTCTGCGCGCTCCTCGACCTCTTGACCGCCGCGATTAAATCGAGCGATGCCAAGGTTGGCTCGGTCTAGCGCCTTGTTCTGAACGTAGGCGGCATGCTGGCGCCGATATTCCTCATCTTCTGAGGCGGCATCCAAAGCGGGATCTTCAGTTTCGCCGGCCTTGCGAGCCTCCCACTCACGCTGCAGGATAACCTCGTTCTCCATCTGCATGGAGCGGCGCTGGTCAGGTGACAGCAACTCTTGCTCTGGGTTGCGGAGAATGCCGCGGGCCGTCAGGTTCTCGCGCAGCATGTCGCGCTTGCGCCCTTCCGACATCATGCCGTCGTTAAATTGCCGCGCCCAATTCCAAAGCGAGCGGGTGTTGATATAGCTCTTGCGCACTGACTCGCCAAGTGTTGCCGCCTCGCGCAGCCGCGCGTCGCCATACTCGGCGATCTGGTTCTGCGCTTGAACCTCAAGCGCGGCGGCGTCGGCCTCGCTTTTCGGCCCCTGCTTGCGCATGTCTTGAGCGCGCATCCGGGTGACTACATAGTCAGCGATGGCGGCACCAAGCGGCTGTCCGGTTGTTGTGAGGAACCATTCCTTGGCTGCTCCACCGATCAGACTAGCCAGTCCGGGGATTGCTTGGTTTGCCGCAATGAAGGCGCGGTCGATCTCGTCGCCGGCCTTTTTATTCAGCCGCATGCGAGTTATGTTCTGACTCTCGGTCAGTTCAAATGCTGGATCTCCGGCCTTTTGGTTGAGCGCCTGCCGCAGTTGATCGCTGGATAAGTTGTCCGGCAGGTTATTGATGTCGATGTCATCATCAAACGAAACCGGCGCCGCCCTTGGGCTAAAAAACGACGGCACGCGCACCATGCCAGCGGGCATCGTTGCCAATGCCGAGGGCGGCAAAGGTGCGGTGGCAGCCTCTTGCTGTGCCACAGATTGCTGCGGCACCGGCTCTGGCGCTGGCTGAGGATTTTTGCGCGCCTCTTCAACAAACCTTGGCTCGCCGGATTGTCCGCCCAGAAAGACATCGCGACCAAACTCGGTGTTAGCCAACCGAGTCAGGTATCCGACTTGCTCGCTATTGAGGTTCTGGCCGTCAGTAACGGCGCGCAGAGCCTCAACCTCTTTGGTGACCAGTGACGCCATCGCTTACTTTTTCAGAATCCATTGCCCGTCACTCCACTCTTCATAAACCTTGTTGCCGAATGTCTCGGTGCGCCCTGTCGGCTGCGAGCCTCCGGCCGGCGCCGATGCCCCAGCATTGGGACCGGCTGTTGCCATAATGCGGTCGTACATCTGCTGATCGTCCGCCGACATCTTTGACAGCACATTCTCGTAAGCAAGCTGCGCGTTGGCGATGTTGCTGCGTAGAATTTCTGGCGGAAGATTGATTGAGAGAGATCCGAGCTGGGCCTTCAGACCTTCAAGTTCTTTCTCGCTCAAGGCACCAAACGCGCCACCCGCCTTCTTCACCTCCAGCAGCTTGTCGATACCGATCTGCATGCCTCCGGTGTCCAGCGTTTTGCGAAGCACGTTGGCATCAGTTCCGGGCACCATTGACACAACTGTTCCAGGCAGTCCGGTTGTCCAAAAACCGATGAGAGCCTCAGCCTGCTTCAGCGAGCGCAGGGTTTGCATGGCGGTGTTGGACGCCATTTGGCTAGACGCCAAGATCTCGCGGTCGGCTGGGCCACCAGGAATTGGGCGCATGCGCATGGCCCCGCTCTCGTCTTTGTAACGCTCCCAGCCGCTGTCCAGAAACTCTTCGCCGCGGCCCTCGCGCACCGCCTTCATTACTCTGGCCTCTTGCTCTGCAACGCGCAGGCGATAAAGCGGTGTCTCCATTTCCTTTTCCTGCATGAAACGCTTCATCACAAACTGGCTGGCCTGCTCTTCGGTCGGTTGCAATCCGTAGCCACCCTCGTCGATGTTGGGATCAGTCAGGATATAAAGCTCGCGGATCGGCCCCGGTGCCTTGGCCAAGTCTTCCGGTGTGCGGATCTGGTCAAGCATCTCAAAACTAAAGCGCATGCCCGTCTGGGGTATTGGGCGACCGGCACGGCTGGTCACGTCGCTGACAACCTCTTCTGGCGCTGCCAGCGCCGCCGCATCGCCGTAGAGTTGCTCGCCAAACATGTTGGCCTCGCCCGGAAAGGCGCCGCCATCGGTATAGTCAATGGGCGCCTCGCCATCGACCGTGGGTGGCTGAACGGCCGGAAGATCCGGCTCTACGGGTGCTGGGAGTCTGTTGCGTTGGGACATAACTTTTTATCGGTTGCCGCCCATGCCAGCAAACGGCATTTTCACCTGCTGGAAGACATCGGGATTTTGCGAGACGACCGGCATGGGCGTAACGGCTGCTCCGGCTCCGGGGATAACCCCGCGCGGACGATTGGCAGGGCGATACGGAGCCTTGCCAGCCGCCACGTCTGCTTCTGCGTCTGTTCCGGCTTTAATGCCCGGAAGATCGCGCTGCAACTGCTGCCCCTGCTGCTGGATGCCCAAGCGGTCTGACGAAAGCTGCAGGTTGATCAGAGACGGCAGGATGGGCATGAACGCCTCGCTGGCGTAATACCAGTCGTTGTCGTTCTTGAGCGATTCCGTTCCGACAACTTGGGCCAGCTTGTCGGTTGTCATGTTCAGTGCCGGCGCCAACACGTTGAACGTGTTTTTGAATGCGCGGCCCTTGGCCTTTTGCTCTTCAGACTTCATGTAGGCGCCGGCGATGTCTCCGATAGCGCCCATCATGTTTTGCGTGTTTTGTTGGGCTTGGGCTTGCTGGTTTTGCTGATTTTGCATCTCAAGCGACCAAAATTGTGCTGGGTCCATTTTTTTTGCTCTCCTTTTTGTTTTATCTAAACAGGCTTCCGCCGATTCCTCCGGCAGCGCCGCCAAACGATCCGCCGATTGCCAGGCCCATCGGAACACTCAGTCCTCCGGTGGGTGCGGCAAGCAGTCCGCCAATGCCGGCTCCGAGGGCGGCTCCGATGCCTCCCATGGCGCCGCCAATACCCGGGCGACTAAAACTCCCGCCGCTATACATCGGATTCAGCCCCTGAGCCCCGCTTACCATGCTCATCGCCGGTCCCGTCATATTCGCATACGGCGAGCCGAGGCCAGCCAGCATCATGCGCGGGTTGGTTGACAGTCCGAAGTTGTAGGCGTCTTGGCCCAGCGAGAGCTGGCGGGCGCGTTCGGCGTCCGACATCTGTGAGGCTGTCCCGAGCAGCCCCATGTTGTAGCGGTCGGTGTCGGAGCGCATGCCGGCGTTGAATTGCGAGAGCTGGTTGAACGCTTGCGCATTCTGCATCCCCGCCTGCTGACGGTTCATGGTGTTCTGCGTGCGGCGGGCGAGGTCTTGGGCCTCGACGCCTTGGGCGAAGCCAAGATTCTGAAACTCGCGCTGGCGAGCGAAGCGGTCACGGTTCAGCAGCTCGGCCCCCAGCGCCGCATTGCCCGTAGCCATGCCTCGCGCCGCCATGCCGCTGCGAGCAGCTTGGATGGTGTCACGCTCGGCCTCTGGCGAGAGCTGTCCGCCCTGCGCCATCTTGCGCATCGCCTCATCCATAAGGCTCTGCCCGAGCTGGCTTTGGCCGGTCTCCTGCGCACGCATCCGCTCCATGCCGGCCTGCTGCGCCGTGACGCCTCTTGCCATCGCCGCCTGTGCCCTTTGGTATTCCGGCGAGGACTTGCGGGCGCGGTTGATGTCGCCAAGCAGTCGGTCGCGCGCGGCGAACTCCTGCGGCAGTGCGCGGCGAAGCTGGCGGTCGGTGAAGGACGGGTCTTGGTAGGACGAAATACGCTGCTCGTTGGATTTGATGCTCCCTTGCAACGAGGCAATTTGCTTCTCAATCGACCGGCGCTGCGCCGCACTTAGCTTTTCGGTTGTCGTGACTTGACGACTTCCAAGTGTTCCAAATATGCCAGGCGTTGTGGTTGTGGCCGTCTTTGATCCTGACTGAAGCTGTTTTTGCAGTTCGGCGATCTGCTTTTGCGCGTCGGCATTGCGCCGGTTAAGCGATGAAATCTGCGATCCGTAGACGGTTGCGCCGGGGTTGGTCAACATGCCAAGACCAAAGCGCACCGCCTCTGCATCCTGACCGCGAGATGCCGTTCCGGCAGTGGAGACCATGCCGGGCAAATACTTCTGCTGAAGCTGGAGTTGCTTCTCGTAGAGTTCTGCCGACTGCTGCGCGTTGAGTTGCGGAGGTTGTGGGCTTCCGCCGCCGCCACCGCCGAGTTTTCCGATTAAAAACGGGGCTGCCGTCAGCGCCCAAAGTGACCATTCTATTAGTTGCTCCATCATTTTATTCCTGCCTTTCTGGCTAATTTATCCCATGCAAAAACCCTGATCCGTTCCTCGTTGTTCCGGCACCAGAGCACCCACTTGCGCGGCTCGCACGCATGACGCATGAAGCGGGCGAGGACATGGCCCTCACCGCCAAAAACGCTGACCACAAAGTAGGCCGGCTCGCCGTTGTGCTCTGCGTCGTGGAAAGCGAGAAACTCCTTGGGTGTTGAAATGACGTGTCCATATTCAAGGCACCAGTTGATGCGCTTCTGCCATTCCTCCGGCGAGGCGCCGCACCGCATTGCGTAGTCGTAGGCTTGCTTCCATGGCATCATTTGCTTTTCTGCGTTTCCTCCAAAATCTCCTTCGGCACCGCCACCTCGATGGACGCGACGAACTTGTTCAGCTCGCCGGTCGCATACTCCAAGAGCATCCGGTTGTTGGACACTCGGGCGGCGGCGTAGGCTTCTATTAGGTCGGCGAGTTTGTCTTTCATTGTGCCGCCTCCAACGCCGCAACCTTGGCGCTCAATTCCTGCACGGCCGCGACCAGCAACGGCACGATCTTGGACGCATCGACGCCTTGGTATTGCGGGTTGCCCTCCGCATCGACCGCGTCCTTCTCGCCGGTCACAGCCTCGGGCACGACGGCCTGCAGTTCGTGGGCAATAAATCCCCGCCCGATGGAGCCGTCAGACTTCCATGTGAACTCGCAAGGTTGAAGCTGCGCGATGGTCGCCAGACCGCTGATCAGCGGTGTGGCGTTTTCCTTGAGGCGGTAGTCGGAGGATGTGTTGTAGGCGGTGGCTGTGGTGGTGACGGAGATTGAGCCGACAGAAGTTGTGTCACGATAAAACGCCGCCACAGAACCGTTGCTTGTTGATCTTTGAATTTGTAGGCACGGATTAGCACTGCGTGACGCGAAGATCCCCAGCGAGCCTAAAGTGACGCCCGTGTCGGTGGTGACGCTTGGGCTGATGGGTGTTGCTGACGCGATATTTAGGTAGCCATCGCTGTCAAGCCTCATCCGCTCCGCAGGCGAGCTTCCGCCGTCCGCCGTGGTGCTGAAAATCAGCCGACCAGGCATGTCGTTGGTGCCGGGGGTGCCGTCTACGGCGGCAAGTATTGATGCGGCGCGGATCATTCCTGCGCCGTCCGAGCCGTGCCACACTATGCTTCCTAAACTGTCTCCCGATTGAGCAGCTGTTAAGCCTCCAGATGTTGTTGCCCGCGTTTTACCAAAAACAATGAAGCCCGCATTCGCGTCAGATCGGTTGTGAACCACACCAATAGTTGCCTTGTTATAGTCTGTAACTCCCTCTGCCAACAGGGTTGGCGTGATGCCGTTGAAAGCGTTGCTGTTGCCAGAAGCTCCAAGCAAGGTTCTTCCTGTCGTCACAACATTCTGACTCCCAAAATCCGGCGCGATCTTGGTGCCGGCAATCGCCGCATCGCTCTTGATGTCCGCATTGACGATGTCGCTGACTGTGCGAGCGTCGTTGAGTCGCGTCGGGGTCACGCCGTCGCCTGAGTTAAAGGTATATCCGTAGCTTGCCATGTGTTTGTCTCCTTATGATTCGTTTCTGGTGAGTGTTGCCGGTAGCGACTTGGGCGAGGCTTCCAGCGCCACGCTGCGGATCTCAGGACGCCCGCCGCTCGTCTCGTAGACAAGCTCGCAGGCATGCGCCTTGAAGCGCACCGGCGACTTCAAGTGGTAGTCCTCTTCGCTGCCGCTGCTGTTGGTGATCGTTCCGATAGGGTCTGGTCCGTTGCCGTCCTGATCCACCTCGCCGTAGTGGAGGCTGTCTGGGTCAATAATGTTGGCGTATGTATTGACCGTGCCGCCGTTAGGAATGACCGCATTGGCCACGGTGCGCAGGAACCGCTTGCTGCTCATCTCCTTGAAGTCGTAGCGGCGGCTTTTAATGCGGCCGACCACCGGACTTGTGCCGCCGCCCGCCGCATTGTCGTCGTTGGCGAGGTCAACCTCTTCCAGCAGATACAGGTTACCGCTGCGGGGAATCGAGAAGACGCGGCGCTTATTGCTATAAGTCGCAACGAGGATCTGGTTCACCGCTGCGGCACTCGGATACAGGTCGCGGTATTCCCACTGTGAGTTTAAGGAGTTCCAACAAAGAACCAACTGGTTGCCGTCGAGCGGTTCGCTGGTTGTCGGTAGCGCGATGAGGTAGCGATTGTCGTGCCACACGGCGAAGGCCGACTTCTCGACGCGAGCTTGGTTGACCGTTGCGAAGAGGTCCGCGATAGGCTCAGACAACGGCATGGTGTCGCCGCGTAGTTTGAGATCCAAGCGTGCGTCGAGGCGGTAAATACCGGCGTCACTCAGGAAGAAAACGTATTGCCCTGCCGTGACAATCGTGTTGCGGGCGCTGCACCCGATCTCGTTGGTTAGGATCTCTAGCTTGCTGATCGGCGTATCAATGGCGAAGTCACTGCCGTCCGTGCTCGGAAGTTGGCCAATGGTTGCCAGCCAGATGCTCTTGCGGCAGAAGACGAGGATTTGACCTTCAACCCACGGATGGATGGCGACGATGCGGTCATTGCCGCCGGCGCCGACTCGGAAGCTGTTCCAAAAACCGTCATACAAATC
>Ga0209229_10000875_pt1 | contig 12486 bp, 11 predicted proteins | sample SanBayMetagenome_FD_187466 | JGI IMG/M metagenome (GOLD analysis project Ga0209229, IMG submission 187466) | Freshwater and sediment microbial communities from dead zone in Sandusky Bay, Ohio, USA (SPAdes) (version 2) | ecosystem: Environmental > Aquatic > Freshwater > Lentic > Sediment... | reverse complement strand
TTTTTTTTTTTTTTTCATTTTAGTAACAAAAACTTCGTCTTGAAAAATTAGTGGGAAATCCAGGAGGGCAAAGTCCGAAGTGCCTTCGTTAAGGAGAAATCGAGCGTCCGAGCCCTGTCCAAGGCCCACAAAATCACGTTGATTTGATAGAGAATCGCCGCGTCCGCAGCCTCAGAACTCCGCCTGCGTAGTTTTTAAGCTGCGGACGCAGAGTTCCCCCATCAAATCAACGTGATTTTGTGGGCCTTGGACAGGGCTCGGACGTTTGATTTCTCCTTAACCAAGGCACTTCGGACTTTGCCCTCCTTTATTTCCCACTAACTTTTCAAGACGAATTTTTTGGTACAAAAATCAAAAAATTCTCAGACCCCTGAATTTAATCCATTGTCAAGGTAATGAGCATAAAAAAGAATAAATTTCTTAAGTGGAAAATTTGGGGAATATGTTTTCAAGTTTTTGCATGGAACATAGAATGTTGTTATTGAAGAATTTGTGAAAAATTGAAGATTATTCACCTTTTGCATTCTTTGCCGCGGTTTTCGGTTCACTTGCCGCTTCTGAGCAGTAGTAGGCGGCAAGTCTGCATTGTCAGGTGACAAGGATTCAGATAATGGGGCGTCATCATCAGCGCCATCGCCAGAAGCCGTGGCAGACTCGGGTTCCAGTGGCGATGGTGATGTTCTCTTTGAGGACGAGCTGCTTTCAGTAATGTCGCTGCTTCTGTTCGAGGACGACGTCATTTTCTGTTTTTTCTGACAAGAAAGGAAACGAAATTTCATACAAGAAAAAAATACTATGTCAGAAGAAAGAAATGCGAAGTGATTACAGCAGAAAACTTGTAAGGCAATGAGCATGAAAAAAATAAATTTCTTAAGTGAAAAATTTGGGGAATATGTTTTCAGGTTTTTGCATCGAACATAGAATGTTGTCATTGAAGAATTTGTGAAAAATTGAAGATTATTCACCTTTTGCATTCTTTGCCGCGGTTTTCGGTTCACTTGCCGCTTCTGAGCAGTAGTAGGCGGCAAGTCTGCATTGTCAGGTGACAAGGATTCAGATAATGGGGCGTCATCATCAGCGCCATCGCCAGAAGCCGTGGCAGACTCAGGTTCCATTGGCGATGGTGATGTTCTCTTTGAAGACGAGCTGCTTTCAGTGCCGCTGCTTCTGTTCGAGGATGACGTAATTTTCTGTTTTTTCTGACAAGAAAGGAAACGAAATTTCATACAAGAAAAAAATACTATGTCAGAAGAAAGAAATGCGAAGTGATTACAGCAGAAAACTTGTAAGGCAATGAGCATAAAAAAAATAAATTTCTTAAGTGAAAAATTTGGGGAATATGTTTTCAAGTTTTTGCATCGAACATAGAATGTTGTCATTGAAGAATTTGTGAAAATTTGAAGATTATTCACCTTTTGCATTCTTTGCCGCGGTTTTCGGTTCACTTGCCGCTTCTGAGCAGTAGTAGGCGGCAAGTCTGCATTGTCAGGTGACAAGGATTCAGATAATGGGGCGTCATCATCAGCGCCATCGCCAGAAGCCGTGGCAGACTCGGGTTCCAGTGGCGATGGTGATGTTCTCTTTGAGGACGAGCTGCTTTCAGTAATGTCGCTGCTTCTGTTCGAGGACGACGTCATTTTCTGTTCAATCAAAAATTTTTGGCAAATAAGGAAAATGAATGACATTCTTGAAAGTGACAAAAATAGTGTTTTAGTATTATAACTTTTTAGACAAATAAAATTAGATAATTTCAGATTCAAAAGTCAAAACTTGAAAAGGTAGTGGCGCGCTAATCCCTGTGTGCCGAAACATATTAAAAAAAAGAAAAAAAATAGTTTGGAAAAGTTTGGTGGGGTTTCCAAGGAAATTGAAATATTGAAACGTTTTCAAAAAAAGACAATATAATTTGTCAAAAATAAGTACAACTTTTGGATTTATATTTTACACTATTTGATACTTGTCACGAATTGGACAAATGCAAAAATGATAAATGAGAAACACATCACGTGACAGATTTTCACGAAGATAAGGAATTTGAAAAGGGAAATGATAACCCTACCCAGGCATCATTCTCGTCTGGTTTGGAGTGCCCAGTAGCCATTCCAGAATTACCCGGCGAAACAGTCGACTGCTGATTTGAGGGAATAGGATCTGATTCGTCCAAACATGCCACGCTCTCCTTGACTCCTCCAATCCGCGTGAGATGAGAGATAGTGGGATTGCTTGTGTTCGGGACATCAACTTCGTCATCCCATCCTTGATGGGAGCCGACCAGGCCAACCTTTGCGAAATCGTGGAGAATTGAAAAAAAGAATTGATATTAGGGGAATTTGGTATATTGAGTTCACTTCCAATTTCAAAAATCCCACACTCGAAATCTTGATATGTCTTTGATCTGTCTAAGAACAGTGAATGGTAGGTTTACAACTTTGAATGATCTCAAAAGATTTCAAACCATTGAAAAATGTACGTACGGCGTCATCTTCACTTCCATAGTTCAAGGGCTCGCGAGACGTATTCGGTGATTTTTCTCGTTTGTATTTCTGCCAAAAAAAGAAGAGAATGAGACAAAGTTCAAAATGCAAAAAAGGTTTGCTTGTCATGTCATTCATCATCTTGGGATAGCCCCGACACACATTCATCGCAAATTTGAATGGAAATCACGCAAAAGACAAAGTATACCTGAATTTCGGCAACACCCTCATTGTGGTGCGCCAACCACCGTAACTTTCTTGACCCGAAGTGATAGTCGCCGCAAATGTTGCAAGACTGCGTGGACGCCTCAGTGCACGCGTTATTCGAGCGTCGTCCGGCACCAATAACCATCTAGAATTACACAAAAAATGGATTATGAACACAAATATATTTTGATAAATTCCCAAACAATTTCGTTTTCTTTCAATGGAAGTCAAATTTTGATTTTCAAAATTTAGTTTTGATAATTTGCCCCCTTTCAAAAAATATGTCACAATTTCATTTGAAAAGATGGATAATTTTTGTTCTTGTTGACACGGGACCCCTCAATTCAACACCGAAAAATTGAAGTTACTGTAATGTGAACTTTTGAAAATGCACCTCATTATCAGCTTCATTTTCCGACAAGGAAACGAGATGAACAGAGCCTGAAGCCGAAGTATGAATTCCTTGCTGGAATTCATCCCGTGCCGTCTCCGATATCGATGTCCTTGGGCCCTCGGACGAAGGGGCCTTCCTTCGCTGGTTGCCCGTGCAATCCGAATTTTCCTGAGGCGTCCCGTCAGATTCCTGTGGATTGAGTCATGAGAGTGATTGGAGGAATGACTGTGAATATGGTCTCTGATATCGGTTTCTCCAAAAGAACAAATACTAAAACCAATTTTTGTTTGAAAACAAAACTGATGCATTTTCAACCCAGAAATAAAAATCGAGTAGGCTGGAGAATGACAAAAAATGTTTTTGCCTGACCTTCGGAAAATAATTTTTTGAAGGAGAGCAAAATTTTGCAACCAAAAATGAGAATTTTTCGATTCTAATTTTGGAGAATATTGGTCAAATATGCACCTTTCCAATTAAGGATTTGATCTCATTCATTTGCGGGTCCGTAGTCAAGGCCTTCTTCTCGGACTCGGGACAAAGGGACTTCCCTTCTTCCCTGCGATGCTTCGTTTTGGATGAAAAGACCTCATGAGCATTGAACGATTCCGTGGCACGAGGACTCGGCTGGCCTGACGAAGTGACACAATAAGGCGGTTGGCCCTCCGTTCCACAGAACAAAGTTGACTGATGATCAGGTGCTTCTCGAATCTCGTAAGACTGTATCTGCATAGGAGGACGTCCTTTTGGGGAAAACAAAAGTAATGTTCGTTTCAGGAATTGTTTTCACATGTCTGATGAATCAAAAATTTCTTTTTTCAAGAATCACTTCAAATGTCTCTGAAAACCAAAACGTGTTTGGTGATTTTATTGCAAATCATGCCAAAATCTGAGGATTGTGAATCACAGGTTGAAACACTCCGCAAACTCACTGGACAAAAGCCAAGAATGATGCTTGACGGATTCTTTTCCCATATCACCATAGTCGTAAAGCAGTTGCTCCCCCTTTTCAATGTCTTTGGCAGCGGTGAAAATTATGTGTGGCTTGGATTCAAAGACATAGACTGATGGCTTCAAATTTCCGACTGCACGGACATGGTTGACTAATCTTCCTAACTGTGTGTTGCTTTCTAGAGTTGCGTCGATCCTGATTGGAAGAGATTGTCCCAGAATAAATATTTTAAATTTGCAGTACAATTGGAAAAGCATTTATTGGAAAATTTGAAAAAGTTTTTGTTTTCTCTCACCAATTCCACTGATTGTTGAACTTGAACCAAAAAAAAAAAGATCCTGGAATATTATGATCGTCATAAAATTGACAGCGAGATTTGAACTCCTTTGCTCGCGAAATGTAGTCGCCGGCGTATTCGAGAACAAACTCTCCTTTTCTGAAATTTCGGGAAGCTCGAACGCCTCTTCTGATCTCGCCACCGACATCCATAATCTTGTGCAGAAAAGAAACGGGAAAATTTGAACGTTTGAGAATTTGAAAAACAAAACTGCTGAAAAATGTGATTTTTCAAATTGAGATGAAAAATACCTCAACTCCATCATCAACTCCGAGTCGTAAACAGTTATGGAGTCGGTGGATATCGTTTGATGAACCATGGAACCCAATAATTTGCTTCCTTGCAAGTCTTAAACTTTTTCGACAATGACGCGGGGGAGCAAGTGCTAAAATTGAACACCGTTTTTCAAAAACGTGAAAAAATAATAATACAGTATTTGAATTCAAAGCCCAATCCTCCATCAACGTTCAAAATTAGTGAAATTGAAAGATGAAAGGATTCTCATTCCACAAAATCAAATGTACCTTGAGAAGCGCTGTTTTCCTTGTTTGCTTGTTCGACGCTTTCGGGCACTTTGGTGTCGATTACGCCGGTGAGAACCGAACCGACCCCTCGTGCGAACACTACATCTTGATCCTTTGACTCACTGTCACTTGGAAGTGAATGCATTTATTTCCGCATTTTGCTTCGACGCTGTACGAATCGATTCTTGAAATGGAACCTGAATGAAATAGATTGGAAAACATTTTGAGCATCACAAAATTGAAAGACTTATCGGTCGGTAAAACGTTTCCGTCAAAGAAATTCGCAATGTGAGGTCAAATTCGACTTCCAAAAAATGACCACACTGAAGAAAAAAAAAGGATATGGCTGTGACCTTGAAAGAGTTTGAAATCTTTCTTGGCTTTCAATTTTTCATAATACGAACAAAAATAATCTTAGAAAATTGAAACTTACTGCTGCAGTCATTTTTTGGACTTGAATTCTTGGAGGAAGAAATGAAAACACTCGAAATCAGTAGGAATCAATATGAGGTATCGTGACGTGATACGGAAAAATTTCAGTAAAAAAGCCACAAAAAATTGGGAAAAATTCCGAAAAAGAACAATCGTTTCAAATCCTCATAAAATGCCAATAAAGGAGACTCAGCCTCATGGAAGCCTCGTTCAAACAGGTCATTCGGTGAAAGTTGGCTTGAACGTTTGAAGGAGTGTGAGTCGCTTTCCGAAGAATCCCATGCACTGCGTTGAACCCCTCGTCGCAAATGGAAAGAAGCTGACGTTTTCCATTCGAAAATGACGAGCCCGTTTCCAACGCGGACTTTGCAAGCCGCCAATCCTTCATGAACCGCGACCACTTTATCAGAACCACGAGCGGAACACTTCGCGGAATCAGGAACAATCGAAACCACTTTCGGATCAGTTCCAACACCTCGCTGACTTGCTTCTTAATATTCTCCATATCAGTACAAAAATATTTAAAACCAAAGTCCTCGCTATTTTCGCGCTGAAATTTTCCTGCCCGTGAAGGAATCACAAAGAATGAATACGTTCTAATGGCAGATTGCGAGTCTCTAAACATTTATGCCTTGAAAAAAACATGAAATCTGTCCATTTCGTTCATTTTCATGGCAGTGCCCAGTTATTTTCTTTTTCATTCTTTCAAAAAATCCTAAAAAATCATAGAATGTAGAAATTTGTTTCTTCGAATGTCGCGAAACGCGGAGCAATTTTCCTCAGCAGGCAGTTCACATCTCGGCCAACCTGTTAGTAAGATGAAAAATTAGATACGGCACTTATTAGTATAGAATTGATCAATAGGGAGTATGCAAGGGTGACGGAATTTTTTAAAATTTATACCAAAAAATTTGTCTTGATAAGTTATGGGGAAAAATTGAATCAAAAACCCTAATAACAAAGAAGAACAAAAAAAAAACCTTTTGTCGTAACAAACAAAAATCAAAGGTCAATTCGTGCAAATTGAAAAAATCACGAACCTCGTTCAAACAAGAAGATCCAACGCCTTTTGCAAATGCTTCTTCAGCATGGTGAACTCGTACTCAGCATCGTAAGTCTGCGGATCGGGCAGATTTGGAAGAATCAGGTTCAACTCGACGCATATGTCGTCAAGAGGCTTGAAAGCAGAGTCGAGTCCATCACTCAAAGCCAAAAACTGCGCCTGCGAAGCAGGATGAAAGTTCTTGGCCTCACGCAACTCCGCGCACACCGACCGCCACTCAGGTTGCATGAGATTGATCAAGTTGACCAAAAGTTTGAACCACTTGGCTCGATTCGCGTTCGCAGGGTCAACAATTTGGTGCGCGGCACTGACAAGAGCATTGAGGACTCTGATTTTGCGGCGAAGAAGATCGTGCGGCCTCAACGCGTCAAGAGGAACACCTCCCAGAGCGGCTGGAGAACTCATGGTGTCTTGTTAGTGAAAAAAAGGTTTTTTTTCAGTCACCTTTCAAGCAAACCTGCAAAAAGCATCAAAGAAAAAAAATGAAGGTCTGCTTAATTAGGAACTTTTTTCCCCCACACATGTAACCCAAAAACATTTCTCCTTCAATCAAGCGATCGAAAAAAGGCAAGATCAAAACGAGAAAAAAAATACATCGTCAGATCTGAAATGAGCGAGGTTAGGTAAGGTCAAAACGAAAAAAAAAGAAAACATCGTCAGATCTTCAATGAATGAGGTTAATCAATTTCATTTTTTCCACTTTTCAAAATTAATCTCTCAAAAAATTTTTTCACGATTACTTCAAGATTCTGCACGTCTTTTTTTGTCTTGAAAAACACCAGATATTTGAGAAAAGTTGCATTTCCAGCATTGTGTAATCCAGTGGCAAGTTCTTGTACATTAGACTTATGTTTTACACAACAAGTGTTTCGACGAACACTTTATTTCCTTATTTCTTTTGAAATAATCAGTTTTCCTCTACCAAAGAATTTTCGCTGTTTTTCAATTTCAATGTGAATTTTTAATACTTCCTGTTTTCATTTCAATTCAAGAGGACATTTTATTAGACCCTTCAAGCCCGTTCAAGGTTTGAGAAAATTCATTTCCTGTCGTATCATTCGACTTTTCTTCGGTCCTCCTTTGGCAAAGAACTCCCGAACCATCTGTTTTGAATGACCAGAAAGCAGGGATTAGTCGGAGTCCGGAGTCCCTGTTTTTGGGTGGTTGGAGTCCGGAGTCCCAAAATTTCAGGGACTCCAAGGGACTCCGGTATTTTACTCATAAAATCAAAAACATTTAACGGCTCAAATGAGTTAAATCATATTTGGCGTTAGGGAAAATCTAGAAATATAAAAATAAAAACTTAGAAACCTTTTTGATTAAAGAAATTAAAAACCCCCATGATGAAATTTCTCTGAAATTGATTCTTCAACTATGAATTCGTCATTTCACTCTTCCACATGTTCACTTTGTTGCTCAACAATTTTTATAGGAATGGCCTTTTTGAAGAAAAAGAAATGTCACTAAACGAATGATCAATCTGACATCTAATCCTGTTTCCTCGATTTTTCAGTGAATAGTAATGTATGCTATTCAGCCATTTGCATCATTCCAGCAAAGCAAACGGTGTTACAGGACTTATTACTGCTATTTTGTAGTTTTCATGAAAAAAATCAAATTAAAAATGTCTTTTCCAAAATTTCTAACCTTCAAAATAGTTGCTACTTCACATCATCTAGCAACCTCATCTTTTGATCCTTGTATTATTAGTTAAATATCAGTATAAAGTAGTTACAAAGTGAAGAACTCGTATACATAGTACGTTTTTATGGTTGGTTGACGTGGTCAAGGGAAAGATAATTAAAATGGGCCGGAGTCCCAGAGTCTGGAGTCCGGAGTCCCCCTTTTGAGGGACTCGGGAGTCCGGAGTCCCTCGAAATCTGAGGGACTTCACATCCCTGCCAGAAAGACATAGGAAACTGAAAGTTTTGAGCACGTGGATTGATGAATTTTTTATTTTCAATAATATGCATTATTTTATCAATTTTTGACTCGTTAATGTTCGATCGGTTTTACAGCTTTGCTTACCTGTGGATATCCTGTCCTCATTTCCTCAGCTTTTATAAATTCGGGTTCATCGATCCCCTCGAATTTTACCCTGAAGTGCAACCTCCTCTTCGTCAGCGAAGCCCAGCCAACAATTTCCTCTGGTTTCATTCCATCGTCTAGCGGGGTCCTGAACTTATAGCCATTCACCAATTTCTGAAAGTTATTTCAAAAGTCAACATTAAATACGCCGTCGGCACTCAGTAATTTCCATATTTCATAATCAATTACGTAAATATTTTTGAAAATTCATATTATTTCCCATTTTCGCTTCCCAACATTACCTTGGACAATGCTTGTTCAAATGGCCGCTCACAAGTTGGACACGCAGTTTTGGGTTGGATTCCCTGTTTCGACCCACTACGTCTACGTGGTGCCTGCGGATTAGAAACAAGGTTATTTCGAACTGTTGCATGTCAAAATTAATGATTCGAATTCAATTGAAGACGTCAATGAACCATACTGAATTTCCCCAATCACTTACACTTTGTGATGCGCCACAAATTCCTGGACCAAGTCGTTTGTATTCGTCTTTCGTCACGTTGTCCGAGTCACATTCCCCCGATCCCGATGTGACATTATCAGCTACCTTCTGAAAATGTTCAGTTAGGTGTTCAGCTTTACGTTTGTCTCCTTATAAGTCTCTCTGTACACTTATCGTTCAAATTTGTATTTTATGACTTTGAATTCAATGACCTCACCTTCTTTTTCTCCCCCCTTTCGTTTTCCATATCCTCACTTCGCGCGTGCTTCATCATTTATTTTATTAGTTGTTCCTGCAAAACATTCCTAAAAATGTTCACCCCTTTGAGTGTCAAATTTTTGATCAATTCATGTACTTGTTTTCAATGAAATAAAAAGAGAAACAAAATATTTTGAGACTCGCAAAGAAATTTATTTATTTTTCGTTCAGAATTCGTCGTTCAGGAACATAAAATTAATTTCAAAGATGTGCAAGATAACCCTCAATCTATTTCAAAAATCGTCAAAGAACAGCAGCGTCAGCAGGTAATTAGTTTAAATGCTTTTTCCAACGTCCCATATGGCCATATCAAAACTTTTTTTGAAAGTCGAAATAATGAAATGCTACAAATATTTCGCAAAAAGTGGAGAATAACTTATCAATATTCCAATTCAAAATAAAAATTTCAAATTTGACTTCAAAACTTAGCTTGAAAATAATTCAAAATGCCTTTTCCTCATTTACGTTTCACTATATTAATCACTCGATGTTTTCTTCTTGTACGCCTCCTTACGGCAACAGAGTGCCTCACGCCAGTTGCAGAAACTGTTGAGGAAAAAATGTGGTGAAATATGTCACGATATTTTCATAATTTTTTCCTTTTGAAAGTCAAGTGAAATCTTCGAAATTATGCACTTACTGCCGTTCCATCCACATAATTCGCTCATGACATTCATCGGCCATGACGATATTCCCTTCCGCCAGGTGTTTCAACTGCGCTTCATGCACCGTTTTTCGTTGAATCTCCCACTTCTCAAATTGTCGTATCAATCTGCATAGTGCCAGGACACAAATGTTTTTAGCTTTTACTTTGTAAAATAGAATACCAACCACAAAACAATAATCATTTGGGTTTACCTAATTTCCTCATTTTCGAGGCTCACGGCTGTTAGGTCAAGAAGGCTCAGTTTTTCCATCAGTCTTGGCGTCCCCGTGGGCATTGTAGAATTTTGTATGTTTTTAATGTAATCAAAGTAATTTAGTTAACACTTTTTGGGACTTTTTTAATTACAGTCTTGAACTCCTGCACGTTGTATGGAATATAAAGGTTAGACGAAACAATGTAACTTCATTTTGTGGTTCAAATGATATAAGTGAGAAAAGTCGTGGACCTCTAATTATTTCAATGTATTTCAAAGACTCGTCATATTCCAAAAATGGAATATGACCCCTTTTTGTGTTCGGAATGATACAAAATGTCGGAAAACATTAGACGACTATCATTTTTCACCTCTACCAAGCCATTTTGACAGCTTTTTGACAACGTACCGACGTACGAAAATCAACGGTGGCGCTCTGCATGAAGCAACATCAAAACCGCTGATTTTTGTACTTGGCCACTTTTGCGTTCAAAATAATGAAGAGGCCTCTGAAATATTGATAAAATATCATATCCGATGCTTATCAAATCTTTTGAATGGTTTTTGGCCTAGTACAAAAATCGACGGTGGCACTCTGCATAATATTACTGCCACTCGGACCAATTCAAGTACTCGGTTTCCTCGGAGCAGCTTAAGCGACATCTAGGCGAGGTGAATGCAACACAGACCTCACGGATTTGAGGAGACGAAACTTGTGTACCGCCACCACATTGCCATGATATTGCTGCAATCGCGAAATGAAGACGAATAAATGTGAAACCGAAGGAAATATTTTTCATGAAAACAAATTATTATAGCAGGTGTTTTATGAGGAGCCCAGTCCCGGTGCAATGACGGCTTAGGTGTGTCGAGTTATAGCAATTTCAATAGGTTAGGTTAAGCCAGGTCAGCAGGGGTACACAACTGCACATTGCCACTAATAAGCTGAGGTCAGGCTACGTTTCTTTTGGATTTCCTCCATGGGGGAAAAATCATGGGAAAAATACGGAATCATAGGGGGAAAATTCTACGGACGGCACTGCGCCCCTTTGTTTCCTCGGAGCAGCTTAAGCGACATCTAGGCGAGGTGAATGCAACACGGACCTCACGGATTTGAGGAGAAGAAACGTGTGCACCGCCACCACATTGCCATGAAATTGCTGCAATCGCGAAATGAAGCCGAATAAATGTGAAACCGAAGGAAATTTATTTCATGAAAACAAACTATAATGCAACAAAACGCGCAGCAGTATATTTTTCACATTATTTCCAATTCATGAGGTGAATTGTTAAAAATGGGACGAATGTGTCGCAAACGGTCGAAGGAACAAAAAGTGAGTGGCCTTTTAATTTTGTCCCCCCAATGATTGGAAAATTTTCTAATATTGTTACGTATTTGGTGGTCTTCTCTGAAGTATATGAAGGAATGAACAGTCGCCCCAATCAATTGAATCAAATTCCCGCAAATTCGCAAAACGACCTTCAAACTTTCAAAAACTTCATTTCGAGGAGGGTGCACCTGGCTGTATATGCAGTTCTCTGAGAAGCCAAGACATTCTAATTATTATTTTTTAAATCCAACTCACACTAGCTCATCGATCGAACCCGAGAAATTGATATATTGGAAAGGTCTGTTCTTATTCCAATTCATGTACCCCATATGTTTCGAAATTCGAATGATCGTAATTACAAAATTTATCTTATGAAAATAATTACCGTATCGAAATGAGCAGGCGTATACTCACATCAGCGAATGTGTCAAAATCGACGTACTAGATATAGATAGGTTATTCCGAATGACAAAATTCAAGGAATAAAAGGAGTGACAATTTTTGAAAAACTAAAATCAGCATTGATGATTATGCGAGCTCAAATTAATATGTTTTTCCTGATGGAAGAACGAAAAAAAGTTTTATCACTAATAAAATTTGTGAAACCCAGCACGCGTCATGCGTGCATATATATATATATATAGGTATATACACACAAAAACAAATGAATGAATTTCATACTTATACTGCTGCTGCCTGAACAACACTTGCATGAACCGTGCACGTTTCACTTGCATGAACCGTGCAAGTTTCACTTGCAGCGAGACTTGATGAGCGCGGCGCCCCGCGTGAGAAAATATTTGCATCCGGCGCCAGCAATAATATGTACCAGCATAGGCGAGGAGGGGGGAGAGATTGGACCATAACGTCGTTGATTGTCGGGCTGCCAGTGCCAACTGGCAAAAGTATTCTATGCAATTTGGCAGCGTCACTGGCAGAAGGGATTTCTGAGACCCAAGGCCAGGCTTGCGAGTGCTAACTAGGAAGATATGTGCGCGTGGCCTGGCAAACCGATTGGCAATATCACTGACAGTATACCGTGCACGTATTTATTCAAATTTCTTGGCCGTATGTGCCAGTAGATGCCTCTGCCCGTAAGCACCCGTACAAGGGGGTAGATGGCGTCA
>Ga0209229_10000874_pt1 | contig 12508 bp, 25 predicted proteins | sample SanBayMetagenome_FD_187466 | JGI IMG/M metagenome (GOLD analysis project Ga0209229, IMG submission 187466) | Freshwater and sediment microbial communities from dead zone in Sandusky Bay, Ohio, USA (SPAdes) (version 2) | ecosystem: Environmental > Aquatic > Freshwater > Lentic > Sediment... | reverse complement strand
GGCGTAAACATGGGCCGTTTTTCTGAAATTGACCTAGAATTGACATACGGGGAAAAACCAACAACAACCCCCCGGGTTGGATCGTTTGGGGTTTGTTTGCATGACCCCAACAACCCGCCCCGGTTTTTTACGTTGGTGCAAATTATCGGGGGTTTGGGGCTTTTTTCCCCGGTTGACGACCCCGGGTCAATCGCACAATTCCCAATTGAGGATTATTGGCAATTGACGTAAAACCAAAACGACCCCGGGTCAATCCGGGGTTTTTTTGGCTTTGCTAAGTAAGTAAGCGCTCACTTCAAAACCCGTTTGCGGGGTTGTTTGGGCTTTGCTGGGGGTTGGCCCCGGTTAGCCGTTTGGCCCGTTTGCGGGGCGATTGGCCCCCAGCGATTGGGCGATTGTTTGGGCGGGGGTTTGGCCCCGTGCGATTGATTGGCCCGTTTGGTTGGCCCGTGCAATTGGCCCGGGATTGATCGGGCGGGGTCATTGGGGCGGGTCGTTTGCTGGGGTTGGCCCGTTTGCTGGGTCGATTGGCGGGGGTTTGCAGCGATTGGGGCGGGTTGGTTGGCCCCATGTTGATTGGGCGGGGTTGGCCCCCGGGCGATTGGGCGGGGCGGGGCGATTGGCCCCCCCTAATCACAAAAACCCGGGCGGGGTGTAATGATTTTCCCGCCATTTTGCCATTTTTGTAGGTCGTTTGCCCACATATGGCTTTTGGCTTATATAAGTGTATACTTTTATGCTTATATACCAATCCGCTTATATAAGGCAACGCTTAATAAAGGCCAGAAAAGTCCAAAAGCCAACTACGCATTTCGGAAAAAAAATTTTGAAGAAAAAAAATGCCTAGTCAAACTAGGCAAAATATTTCCCTTTCCGAGAATTTGTCGCAAATGCAAAAAAATAAATTTTGTCAGGCTTTCTCAAATTTTCTGACCAAATTTGTTGGTGGCTTCCAAAAACTTTCGTCAATCCTATAGGAAATCACATCTTTGCTTTGTGCTCTGTAGCCAGAAGCGTAAGCAGCCCGAGAAACTGCCAGTGCTTTGGCTTTTGTATCGAATGGCCCTTGCGAACCCCAATACCAGCCGGATTGTTTCTTAACGAGTGGCATTATTTTAGGAATCTCAGCTTGTATTTGGTCGAATCTGCTAAGTCAAGCAGTTCATCCACGATGTTTTGCAGTTCGCTGTCCTGTGGAAAACCAACACCATTGCGATAGTATTCAATTTGGTCACAGATGTATTGAACAAGCTCCAGACCATTTTCCCCCAGAAAAAGTGCCTTCTCCGCGAAAATTATTTTCGAGTATCGGCCTTGGTAGGCTTCCATAAATTTGTCAGCACGTTTATCAAGTTCAACGTAGAAGTCGCCTAAAGCCATGTGCTGTGAGTAGCTGTCAGTGCCGAGGTGGTGGATATGCCCTGCTGTCACGCCGTTAAGCAGACACATTGCAAACTCTCCCATCACATTGGATGGTGCTTCGTTGATGCTAAATTTCATGGTGGATTCTCCTTGCGTCATTGTATTACGGTAACGTCTTTTGAGCGAGAGCGTATTTTGTTACGGGTTTTTTGGATCATACGGTCATACTCTGAGCGACTGATTGATGATCGCTGTAGGTGATGCCACTCTAAAACCTCGTTAATTGACCTAAGACCTGTCCCTGTCAACAGCATCTTACCTGTGGCTTCATAACGCTTGGCAGCGTGTTTAAGCTCAATCTCGGCCAGCATACAGTCAACCAGTGCTTCAGGGCCAACCCCGTTTCTTGCCATAACCTGACAGATGTTGTTCATGTCTACAAGCTCTTGCCATGTGTAAATAGTAGCGTTACCTGTACGCATAGCTTCAATTGCAGCAAGTTCTTTAGATTTCAGCTTATCCAAAAACTCGTCAGCAGTTATTGATGCGCCAGTTATTGCGTGAGTTATCGGATTAATTAAATCGTAAATCTTTCGGCGGCACTGTTTTCTCATGTATTGTCCCTTGCACGAATGGCTTCGTCATATCTTGCTTGTGATTTAAACCATTGACTACCACTCATACGCAGTATGTCATCTCGTTCATCAGCACGAACAAGGGCTTCAAAAACCAAGAAATTGTCAAACAAGCCACCATCTTCCAAGCCTGTCATTCCAGCTTCTTCAGCCATGTCGATCATTTTTCTCATACGTTGCGCTCCTTCAACTTGGCTTCGATGGCGCGAACGGCTAACGTGAAATCATCCAGCTTTGACAGCTTGCAGTCTTCAAGGCCGTTTTCAATGCTCCACCATTTTCTTATTTCCTCATCAGTCAGTGGCTTGGCTGTTTGTGCTGCGGGTGGGGTGGTGTAGATAGGCTTGATGTCCATTGCGCCCATGTCTGGATGCGGCTTCATTCTGGTGAAGCGATGTTCCATGTGCTTTGTGAACCAGACATAGCCATAAGGCTCCTGCACAGTAAGTGCTGGCTGTGCTGCGGGTGGGGTGGTGTATTTGATTGCGGCATTCCACGATCTGTGGCAACTCTCTTTGAAGTCTTCGTTGCCCCAATGCGCGTTGTCGTACCAGTCAAAGAACGCCACCGGCTTCTGAGCAGGTGCTGCGGGTGGGGTGGTGTAAAACTTGTTGCGAGGGTCAAAACCACCGTCCGAAACGATGTCGCTATATTGGCCCACAGGCTCATAGTCCAGCCCGAGTTCTCTAGCGTTCTCTGCCTTCTTGTCGAGGGCACGGGCTTGCTTAATAGCGGTGATGGCGTCAAGGTATTTTTGATAATCGTGTGCGTCATCTCCAACAGCGACCTCCAACGCCTCCAGCGCCAAGTCCAATGCTTTATCTTTGTTCACAGTGGGGCCTCTTCATGGTTATCAGGATTGAACTTAGGCACTTTTTTGCCCGTGTCTCTAGGGTTTGGGAATGTTGGAAAGGGCCACATCATGTCCCCTTGCTGCCCCAATCGGGCATCTTTTCATTAACGGCAAGTGCTTCAAGTTCCACAAACAGTTCGTTTAATTCGTGACTGTTAAATGTGCGGCTGCAATAGCATCCCCAAAAGTAAGCCGCTTCTTCCCAAAGGCATTCCTTAAACAGCCTGTCCCGCACAAATGCGCCGGGGCTGTTGGGCATATACAGTTTTAGTGGGTTTTCAATCTCGGCTCTCATAGCCGCTGCAATGGCTGTGTAGTTCATTTCTGTCCTATCTTGTTTAGTGTCCACTCAAGCAGTTCTTGCTGAGTAACTCCATAATATTCCACAAAACCCCTTGTCCCCAATCCGTGAATACCCTTATTGCCACGGTGATGCTCATAGCATAGGCCCATCAAAGTAAGGTAGTCGCCGCGACCCCATCCCCCTGCTCTCAGATGATGCAATTCCACGGGAGCCGGATCATGGTCACCATACAAGTGGTGACAAAGCGCACAACCAAGGCTTGCTACTGCTTGCTTATGCTTCTTCTCTGCGTTCTTCAAGCGTCACCCCGTTTGTGTTGGCCCAGTAAATAAGCCACTCGGTAAAGCTGATGGCTTGCTCTTTGGTAAACCGTCTGCTTTGATGGCCTAGCTGCACGACTCGTTCGCCATCAATGCTTGGCATGATTTTGCTAATGCTGTCCATTTCGCCACTTTCGTGCGCCCATTGGTCAATTAAAAATCGCTTAAAACTTTCAGCACTCCAGCGACTGCCATGCAACTGGCTTTGCTTGGCAATTTGACCAATAATCGAGTGGTAAAGACGTTCCTGTTTGCGGCTTTTCATGTCAGGTGTCACGTTGCACCTTTGAAATGACATAAGCCCAAAAAGCACCGCCAGCAACTTTTGCGGCAAATTGCATTGCAACGATTTGCGGCATTAGCACACCAAAAGCCAATGTTGGAAAAACAACACTGTCTACAGCAGCGCCAGCAATGTTGCTGCCGTTTGCTCGTTTGAACCATGTGCCAGTAAGTTTTGCGAAAACAGCCCAATCGATCACAGATGCGGCAGTGAATGACACAGCAGACGCAATTGCAATCATTCCGGCAGCAGGGTTTAACAAATATGTCAGCAGTCCAGTACCAACAATTAACCCTCCCATTTGCCATGCTTTTAACTTTTGGTGCAACAAGTCACGCAAGGCCAAATCAAGCCCAATAAATAAAAATGAATTTATAGGCGATACCCAAGGCCCAAAATGTGAGATAGACAAATTGGCCGCAGTCATTGCCAAAGCGTAAATTGCAATTGCGATTTTCATATTAATGTTTCCTGTATTGGTTGTTTGACCCATTTTTGAGCAGCATTATGAGATTCAATTCTTTGCCTCATAACCATTGCTCTTGCTTCTTTTGTTGGTGGTGGGTAATTACCGTTTTTCCAATTGTTGTCAATTCCTATATTTCTTCCAATGTTTGTGCTGTCAGCAGATGCAAAAGGCAACTTTGTAAACACTTCAGGGTCAAGCATTCGCAAACCATGTAATTTGCAAACTGGATACCCATCAGGGCAAACAGCGTTCATTGCTTCTGAAATGCGTCCCCACCACAAAGAATTACCAATCTCTGCAAATTCGCCAGATGACCCAATACATACACGATGAAATGTTCGAGCCAACCATGTCAATCTGCTAATTGATTCATGCATATGCCAAACAGGTGCGCCAAAAAAGTTACCCAAAGGCCAAGCGCAAATAAGTGCATTGTTGTCATCTTCACTGCCATCAATTACATCAGGGATAACGGCAAAATCGCAGTTAGGCATCTTTTTGCACATTAGCGCCCATTCGTAAAAGTCTGACCAATCAATCCTTGGATTTCCGCTTTTCCAAGCACTAAAAGCCCCATTGTCAACAGCAAAGGATTGGCAGACTTCAGCAGCAACGCCAAGTTGATCTGGATGCTGAAAAGAAACAAAGCCGTGACCAGCTTGTACGGCAGTGACAGCGGCAGTTGCTGGAGTAATAGGCATTCCATGATAGTGAATCATAAAACCCCAATCATGCGTAAAGCGTCTTCAGGGCCATCAATGCGGTGCAAGCCACCACCTATCCAGTTTCCAAAAAAGTCTTGCTGTAGCCTCGTTAAAGCCTTTTTAGGGCCATCCTTGATCTCGACCAAGAATGTCTGGTTGTTGTAGCCGACCAAAAGGTCAACAGGTAAGCCAATGACCCACACATAAGCGCCTGCTGCTCTAAGAGCCGACACGATTTCTGCCTGATTTTTGTCAACTCTAGCGGCATATCTCATATCAATTTCCTATCTTGTAATCTTTAAAAATTGTTCCTTTGCTAGCATCCCCTCGCCAACATTCTTTAACCCAACCACGCTTTCCAGATTTATAAGTGCGCCAATGGCCCCGGGCCTGATGCCTTCTAGGGCTTGCGTGCGTACCGCCTTGTGCTTCACTTTTATATTTTGATGGCTCAATAACAACTGTGTGCCAGTCATACAAGGGCTTTAATCCGCGCTTTGCACGGCTTATGTTCGCCTTATGTGGCGTTGGCACATACGACTCTACTTTCATGTCAAGTGATGCGTAAAACATGGTCACGATGGCGCACATCATTGACTGATCTTGAGGATCAATCGGCTCGTCTACTGGACCAACTTTTGGTTCGCCATTGTGTTCGGCAAACAAAAATGAGCCAAGAGCTTTGTAACCCGTTGTTTTCATGACCCACCCAGATACCACAGTAGCCTCTGGCTCTGCCAACACAGACAACATAAAGTCACCCTGCTCTGTGCTACCACAAAGCATCATATTTTTGTACGGCGCAGGATGTAGCAAGTATTTGCGTTGGTCATAACCAATGTATTCTTTGATTGCACCAGTCACATCAAACCATTGCATTTCTGTCGGGTCAAGATCAGAAACTAAAACCATCTTTACCATTTCTTTTATTAAGGGTGTCATTCCAATTCTCCGTCTTGTAGTTTCTTCATGTAAATGCGAATGCGATCTACACAACCAGTGCCGTAAATACGCTCAAGATATTCGATTCTTTCTCTTGTCAACACACTTTTTTTAAGTGTTTGGTAAGTGCAAAGCAAAACCCTTGCTTCTCCAAGCTCTAGCCTGTATCTATCGCTTTCATTTTCTATTCCTCGCCTAGTCATGGGTATGGCCTCAATGAAATCAAACCCCACTTCATTTGCGGGTACTTGCGAACAGTATCTGTCTTTTGCAAACGCTGGATACTTGCCCATACTTGTTTTGTTGTCCAGCAAGTGATGATTTCAATCTCTTTGCTAGACAGTTCGCCGTGTTCAAGGAGGCGTCTAAGAGCATATGTTCTTGTCATTTCGCAATACTCCTTCGCAATGCAGCCATTTTTTCAAGTTGTTCAACAGTAGGTGGAACCGCCTTCAATCTATCTTGCTGAATCTTAAGCAGAACAGGGTCAGGGCCAGTGTGTTGGGCAGGGACTGTTGACCGGGCAATGTCAGCAGCTTGTTGGGCAAAGGATTGACGTTCGTGAGGTTTTAGCCAATCAGCCTCAAGCCCTTGCGAACCTCTACGACACCAGACAACCAAAAAATCGTTAAATGACATATTGGCTTTTGCAGCTTCCTTTTTGGCGGAGTCAACAACAGTCTCAGTAACCGCAGCCCTTTTCATTTTTCTAAGTGTCAGCCAATCTTTCCAAACTTGTTCTTGAACATCAGGAGGGCAAGCAACGACAGTTGCTGCGACCTTGGGAGCCTTCCTTTCCTTTTCCACTTCCTTTCCATTCCCTTCCTTTCCAGTAGGTAGGACTACGGTAGGAGTCTGGTAGTCTTGTCGTAGTTCACATAAGCCTTTGATTTTGCTAGGAGTTTTCTTGTTTATGACTTGATGCTTTTCAAAATTAGCCACCTTGCCGTAAGTCTTGTTATCCGATCCAGAAAACACTTCTATGTAACCAATACGAGACAACTCCAGTAGTAGTGTAGGAGTAGGATTGGTCAATGCTCTTAATGGAAAAACATCTGACTCAACCAACTTTGGATTTGCATTGAAATAACCTTCGTCATCACAATGATTAAGAAGGCCAATTGCAAGCAATGCAGCCTCAGCGGAAATTGACGCGAGAACTTCATCACGCCAAAATTCTGGTTTGATTGTGCGAATTCTTGCCATGATTTATCCATACATCACTTCGTAAAGTGATTGCCCCGCTTGAAAGAAATTCTTATCACATTTAAGTTCAGGATTTACATCGTGACCAATGTAACCTGCGATGAGAAAATAAATTTCATCAATATTTTTAGGCCCATCAATGGGTATCCTTGCAATAAGATCAAAAAATAATTCCTCTCGCTCATGTTGAATCATGTGACAGACTTTACACAAACAAACAAGTTGGTCATTGTCGTACTGCCAAACTTCACGTCCTTTTAAATAATGTTTGTGATGTACATGGAGCGTTGTTTCACTATCTCCACAATACTCGCAATGAAACTCAGCGCGATCAAGTATTTCAAGTCGCTTTTTTTGCCAACGAGGATCAAGCAATTGTTCAGAGTATGACTTTTTTGCCATAAAAATCTCCAATAAAAAACCCCTGAAAGCTGGTGGGACTAGCACCAGACCTTCAGGGGTCAGCCTTTGACGGCTTAGATGTATCTGTGCCTAGTCCGCACAACATCTAAACCGTCTGACTAAACTATACCACCATTCAAGCGCGGCTGTAAATCGTAATCGGGTGGTTGTTGTGGTACTTCTGTTGAGCAATCCCAATCTCACGCTTGGACATCAGTTTTTGCTCTTTGTTGCGCCAGTCGAAAGCATTGCCTGTGGACTTGGCCGTACCGTCTTCCCATGTCGGAACGTATGTCGGTGGCTCTTGCAAGACAACTGGCTTTTCTGTGCGTTTGAAGTAGTAGGCGTATTTGCCATTGTTCATCAGGACTTTCTTGACGCAGACAATCAGCCCCTCAGCAACCAATGCGTTTTTGATTCCTGCTGCTGAGTCTGCAAATTTGCCAGACATGCGCTTTGTGATGGTTCTGTGGCTTTGAGGGCCATCTTTGAGTTGCTTCAGATAGTAGAGTTTGGCTTGTAGCACAGGTTCAGTTCTTTCTTTGCGGTTAATTCAATGGCACGGGCTAAGAGAGCAACAGTAGCTGCCTCAAAGTCGCCGGGGTCAAAAGTGTACTGCTTCACAGCTTGAATTGCAGTAACGCAAAGCTCCTGTGCTGCGGCTGTTTCGTTTTGGTCTGGTTTAGTCATGCTGGCAAGGTTATCATTACCGACCAGCTTGTAAATTGGGGTAAACACCTATGTTTTTTTGTTTGATGCGTCATAAGATTGAGGCTCAACAAGACAGGAGTTCACATGAACACAGCATTTCTTACACGGGTTCGCAGCTTGTATTGCATTAAAGGCGTGCCAGTTAGCACACAACGGCACAACTGCCGCCAATGGATCAAGTCAATTCGTTTTCTTGGCGACAAATGGTTATTGGCCAAACAAATTTCGAGGGTGCAATGAAAGTCTATCAAGCAATTAATAAAGTCCAAGCTGAACTTGCAAAACAAGGCATTGGCAAAGATCGTAAAAATCAAGCTCAAGGCTACAAATTTCGATCAATTGATGATGTTTACAACGTGTTGTCATCAATCCTTGCTGAAAATAATCTTTGTGTTCTGCCTCGCATCCTTTCACGCGATCTTAGATTGGCCGAAACAAAAAGTGGCGGCTCAATGCACTATGTAACAGTTGAAGCTGAATTTGATTTTGTTTCAAGTGAAGACGGTACAAAGCACACTGTAAAAAGTTATGGTGAAGCAATGGATTCAGGCGACAAAGCAACTAACAAGGCAATGTCAGCGGCTCACAAGTACGCAATGTTAATGGCGTTTTCTATTCCTACAGAAGGGGATAATGACCCTGACCAAGCGCCACAAGAAGTTAAAAAACCAGCATTGACCAACAGCCGGTTTGATAACGCAGTGCAAAAAATTATTGCAAAGGCATACACAGTTGAACAACTGCGTGACACCTTTACTTTGACAGCAGAACAAGAGTCTGCACTCGTACAGGCGTTGGCAAATGCTTAAATTTAGAGCATCATCCCTTGCGGAAATCATGACTGATCCAAAGGGCAAAGACGAAACTTTGTCTGTTGGAGCAAAGACAGCCATCATTAAACAAGCCAAAGAGTTTATTTACGGCTATGACGAAATCATTACCTCAAAATACATGACCAAAGGTATTGAGGTTGAGAACCAGTCTATCGAATTGCTCAACTCTGTGCTGTTCACAAACTTTGTCAAAAACACTGAGCGCAAAACAAATGATTGGATTACTGGTGAATGCGACATTGTTGGCAACAACAAGATTCACGACATCAAATCATCATGGTCATTGTCAACCTTTCCTGTTTTGGCTTCTCAAGGTGAAGACAAAACTTACGAATGGCAGGGCAGAGCGTACATGATGTTGTGGGACATGGACGAGTTTGAGATTGACTATTGTTTAGTTTCTACGCCAGAGCATTTAATTGGCTATGAAAATCCAGCTATCCACAATGTTGACCACATAACACCCGAGTTGCGGGTTACAAGAGTTCTTTACAAACGCGACATGGCGTTAGAGGACAAGATAAAAAAGAAAGTAGAGGAGGCAAACAAGTTCTATGAACAAATCATCAAACAAATCTCGAAAGAGCATGAAGGAAATCTATGAATAATTTAACAATTGCTGGTCAGCTTGGTCGTGACGCTGAAGTACGGTTTTTGCCTAATGGCGATCCTGTAGCAAACTTTTCTATTGCCGACAGTCAAGGCAAAGACAAAGACGCTATTTGGTGGAACTGCCAATTGTTTGGCAAACGCGCAGAATCATTGGCACAGTACCTTACAAAAGGTCAGGCTGTGACCATTACTGGCAGCGTAAGCCAGCGTAAATACATTGACAAGAATGGTGTTGAAAAAATCAGCACAGACGTTCGTGTCAACGATGTTGCTTTACAAGGTGGCCGCAAAGAAAACGCAGCACCACAAGCACAAACACAAAAACCTCAGAGCAAAGGTTTTGAAGACATGGATGATGACGTACCCTTTTAACTTGGAGAATCAAATGAAAAAAGTTTTTATCGGCATTTGCCTTGCAACCGTAGCCACAATGACTTGGGCTGCTTGCAGCACTCACACTTACATGATTAACGGGCGCACGGTGACTTGTACGACTTGCTGCTACGGCAACAACTGTTCGACCAACTGCTTCTGATTAACGGGCCGAAAGCGGATGCTGTTAGTGTCACTTCAATTGCGGTGACCGTCATATGCAAACAGACGCAGCGAGTAGGCCCACCTTACAAGGACAAGACATGGATTACGCAAACAAATTCAAAGAGTTCTTTGACGTTAAGTTTCCCCGAGTTCGGGCAGATGACCCAATTACATCGTTTGAAGCAGCAGACTCAGTTGAGGAAATGACTGCAAAGCATTGGAATGTCATTTGCAATTGCTTGAAAGAACATGGGCCGCTTGGCAAAGATGGCATTGCAAGGCTAACTGGCTTAGATGGCAATCAGGTTGCTCGGCGCATGAATGAAATGAAAGTTATGAACATGGTGTTCTTAACAGGGAAAAAAGTTAAATCAAACTCAGGACGTAACGAAAGAGAGTGGACAGCATGAAAACAGTTGAAGCATATCAAGCAAGTGACGGGCAAGTTTTTAAATCACTTACTGAAGCCAGAGTGCATGAAGAAGCTCAAGCAATCATGCTGGAAATTGAAGCATTTTTTGCATCAGATGCTTGCGATTACAAAAGCAAACAACAAAAAACCATTATCAAAAAAGCAATACTTGCTTGGGCTTTTTGGAAGGCCGATGGAGGGATCAACCAATGAGTTATGCACAAGTTGAAATGGAAGTTATTAGGTGGGGCGAGGCTCGTCAGATTGTCCAGAACAGCAATCCCCGAGCGCAAGCCATCAAGACGCTGGAGGAAGTTGGCGAATTGATGCAAGCAATCACAGACAATAACCGTGAGGCAATGATTGACGCATACGGCGATATTCTTGTTACCCTTGTGATGGGTTGCGCCACCGCTGATCTTGACCTTGTAAAGTGTTTTGCACACGCTTATGAGCAGATTAAAGACCGCAAAGGTTATCTGTCGCCAGAAGGCATCTTTGTGAAAGAGTCGTGATGATTAACGAAATTCTTGATGAGCGAGGCAAGCGTTATGGCAAATTTATAAACCATGCTGAGATTGCTCAAAGTCTAAAAAGAACATTGTTTACATATCAAGCGGTTCGTCAATGTGCGCTTGAACCCGATCAACTTGAAGCACTTGATATGATTTGTCACAAGATTGCGCGTATTCTAAATGGCGACCCAAATTATGCAGATAGCTGGATTGACATTGCTGGATACGCGCAGCTTGTTGCAGATCGTCTACAAGGGCTTGAGCGTTAAGCCATGTCCAAGCCAGTTTTTTGAACCTCTGCAACCCTACGGCCCCACCCTTTGCCAAAGGTTGTCCATGTTGGCAAGTCAATCAAAAATGACAATCGCCGTTTTGCGTAGTCTTCAATCAACTGGTTTGTGTCAACAGCGTTTACAGCGGCTAATGTCTTTGGGCCTATTCCACCATCAGGTTCAACGCCAACACAGGCTTGCAGCCACTTTGCAGCCCTTCCCGGCCCACTATTGATAGCAGCATCAAAGACAATGTAATCCACACCCGCTGGCAATTCATCGCCTTTAATTTTGTCCCAATATTTAACTTTATACATCGGGCCAACAATTTCAGGAGTCAGGCTACGCATAGCCTTTTCATCAACTGTGTGTCCAACCCATTCTTCCCAAACCCGTTTTGTCACACCTAGATTGGTCATGCCACCGGGATCGGATGGATGATTAACGTAGCCACCCTCATGGTGCAAGATAGCTTTTAATGCTGCTTCAAAGTTGTCTTTCATTTCATATCCTTAAATTTTTGAATTTCACCACCTTTATCTTTGGAGCCTTGCGAACTGCCACGATGGAAGTTCAATACGGTTCCGCACATTGTGATGAGCGAACCAAGCGCCATATAGACAAGCTCTTTGTTGGCCTCTGGAACGCGCTTCATGAAGGCAAACCATGCCAAAAAGATGGTTGCAGTAACAATGCCAATGTCCAATGCGTATGCCGTGTTTTTTGCCAGCCATGATGCGTTTGTGGACTCTTGCACCTTGGCGTTCATTTCTCTTGCGCTATCGGTGTTGGCGTTGTTTAACTCAAGCACTTTGGTTTCGTTAGCCATTTGCGCCAATTCGCCGTTTTGCTGCATCTGTGCCAACTCTGCTTTGGCTTTGTCAGCAGCAACAGGGTCAGGCAAGAAACGGTCAATCAGTTTGCCGCCAATAGCAGTCAGTGGGTTTAAGTCAGCTAGGTTCATCAATTACCTCTCTTGGTTAGCATTGCTGAAGCAATCTCCAGCATGAATTTAACTTGCTGTATGTCTTGCGGTGGCTCTGTCCAGCCTACCGTAATCTGCCCGACAAACCGATAGCTGTCTGGTGGAACACTTACCCGACAAGTGAAAGCCACGCCTTTTTCCAAGTACCACA
>Ga0209229_10000873_pt1 | contig 12513 bp, 6 predicted proteins | sample SanBayMetagenome_FD_187466 | JGI IMG/M metagenome (GOLD analysis project Ga0209229, IMG submission 187466) | Freshwater and sediment microbial communities from dead zone in Sandusky Bay, Ohio, USA (SPAdes) (version 2) | ecosystem: Environmental > Aquatic > Freshwater > Lentic > Sediment | place... | reverse complement strand
CATCTCCGTCTGTATCCAAGCTAACACCATGGCTGTCTACTGGACATCCCGCAGGTGTTTTCTCACGATCGAATTGGTCGGTTACGCCATCGCCGTCGGTATCAGGCAATACAGGCTTGGGGAACTTCATCAGACGAGGGTTGCGGATCTCGCTGTATGCGTAATCCAGCGGGTTAACCCACCACAGTGGCTCAACAGACTTAGCACCCAAATTGATATTCAAACCTACACTCAGGTAGTTATAAGAATCATAGTCACGCGTTAGGGACGCATCACCCCATGCATTCTCCTGCCAACGCTGGCCATCCAGCAAGTCATCCTTGACGATGGTCCAACGATCTTCAATAGCCAGGTTCAAACGATTATTAAGTTTGAAGGCCACACCGATACCCACGTTCGCTGAGGGTTTGAAAGTCTGTCCGAACAACTTCGGACGGCGATCTCCTTGATTCTCAGCAAGGGTCTCAAAATCATCATCCAAAACGTTATTGCGCATGTTCTTCAGAAAGGCATTTCGGTCCTTGTAAGAGGAAGATGAGAGGGTCATGAAGTTGTACTTCTGGTTGCCGTTCAGGGCATTCACGCGGGTTTCATAAATAGTACCACCAATTCCACCAAAACCATACAGGTTCAAACCTGTCTTGGATTTATGGAAGCGTACGTTGTTCAAAGTGAAAACACCTTGCAAGCTCAAATCCTGAACTTTCGTCTTGTAATTGTAAAAAACATGCTCCAATGGAGTTGATGCGAGACCAGTCTTTGAGGATACTATACCCGTCACACCGCCGGGTGCAACAATTGTCATTCGAGGAGCAGAATAACGCTGGTTAGGGTCAGCAATGTTGCCTCCCCAAGCTGCATTCTTTGCATAGTTTTCATTAGCAAGAAAACTATACCCCTTTCCAACTGCGTTCATATACTCCATACGCAGCGAGAAGATATAACCAAATGCCTTGCGCACATGGGCACCGAAACCGGGGGAAATGAACTGTGCAGGTAAGTCTCCACTTACCTGAAACAGGCCGCCTTTAATTCCGATTTCCCACTGATTGCGGGGTTTGGAGGGGAAGTTGTAGGTTCCGTTCAGGAACTCGGTGTGCTGCGGCATACGTTTGCCGGGAATCAGCGAAGAATCTTTCAAATCGAAACCACCGCCCACGTTTTGTGCGAACGCCGTGGAAATCAGGGCGATGCAAGCAATGAGCAGGATCCGGAATAAGTTGGTTTGCATAAACAAATATTAAAGTTTTTTACGGATTGACCCGAATTTGCACAAAATTAGTGAAAGAAGGGAATTTTCCAAATTTTCCTTCGTTTATTTGCATAGATATCGTATTAACTTTCAATGACTTACTGACCATTTTTGAAGATGGCTGTTCTGCTGGGTCTAGACAATGACCCTGATCAGGACAATCACTGAGACCTCGCATGAAGCTCCCCAATCACCTCATCGAAGCTGAACTGAAACAGTTCGACCAACGGTTTCAGCAAGCCGTTCGCAGCGATGCCCCCCTACTGGACCGTATCATGCGCTACATGGTGAAAAGGAAAGGCAAACAAATACGCCCGATGTTCGTCCTGCTTTGTGCCAAACTCTGTGGCCAGGTCAACGAGAAAACATACCGGGCTGCCTCCCTGGTAGAAATCCTCCACACAGCCACTCTGGTTCATGATGATGTAGTGGATGATTCACTGGAACGTCGCGGATTCTTCTCCACCTATGCGCTCTGGAAAGCCAAAGCGAATGTCCTGATCGGCGATTACCTGCTCGCCAAAGGCCTGTTGATGTCGCTCGACCATGCCGATTACCGGATCCTTCATATCCTCTCCGACGCCGTTCGAAAAATGAGTGAAGGTGAACTTCTTCAACTGGAAAAAGCCAGAAGCCTCAACCTGAAAGAAGAAGTATACTTTGAGATCATTCGAAATAAAACAGCTTCCCTCCTCGCCTCGGCCTGTGCCGCCGGCGCCTGGTCTTCCACCGAAAACGAAGACGAAACAGAAAAACTCCGCCACTTCGGTGAATCCACGGGCATGGCCTTTCAGATCAAAGATGATCTGTTCGACTACACATCCGATAACATCGGCAAACCGACGGGTAACGACATAAAAGAAAAAAAACTGAGCCTGCCACTCATCTACGCCCTCCAGCAAGCCGAAAAGTCAGTACGGCGTAAAATGATCTATACCCTAAAAAATGAAAACACACAACCCGAACGTGTGAAATGGGTTATCGATACCGTAAAGGAGTATGGAGGGATCTCGTATGCGACGGACAAAATGAATACTTTCAAATCTCAGGCCATCGAACAGTTGCACCAGTTCCCGGAATCGCCCGTGCGCCAGGGACTGGAAGACATGGTTCGTTTCGTAACGGAAAGAAAGTTCTGACGCTCACCCCCATGCAAAAACGCTGGATCTACAACCCGCCCGATCAATCTGAGATTTCAAGATTGCGCGAAGAACTCAATCTTCAACCCGCATTACTAGAAATACTTTTGAAAAGAGGGATTCACGATCTGGAATCCGCCCGATCCTTTTTTCGCCCAAACCCCCTTTCTATCAACTCCCCTTGGTTGATGAAGGATATGAAAAAGGCAGTGGTGCGTATCGAGAAAGCGCTTTCAACGAACGAAAAAATTTTGATCTACGGCGACTACGATGTGGATGGCACCACCTCGGTCGCAAGCGTCTTCTCCTTCCTGCATAAACACCACCAACAAATTGACTTCTATATACCCCACCGATATCGGGAAGGATACGGATTAAGTCAGGCCGGTATCGATCACGCCATCAAAAAGGGCTTCAACCTGATCATCACGTTGGACTGTGGCATCAAATCACATGAACTGATCCAACAGGCAAAAGATCACGGAATAGATGTCATCGTTTGCGACCACCATCTGCCCGACCCCACCTTACCACCGGCATACGCGATTCTGAATGCCAAACAAAGCGACTGCCCCTATCCCTTCAAAGAACTATGCGGCTGCGGGGTGGGTTATAAATTGATGACCGCTCTTTGTGAACACCTGGGCTGGCCTCAAGAAGAAGCGGACGAATACCTCGACCTGCTCGCCACCGCCATTGCGGCAGATATTGTTTCCATGAGCGGTGAAAATCGGGTACTAACCCACCTAGGACTCCAAAAAGCAAACACCCATCCGAACAAAGGCATTCAGGCATTGGCCCGAATCAGTGGATTAAACCAGACATTACGCCTTCAGAATCTGGTGTTCATGATCGCTCCAAGAGTGAACGCAGCCGGACGGATGGACGATGCCCGAAAAGCAGTTGAACTCTTCATTTCTACTGATGAATCAACCGCCATCGAGCTGTCCAAGGCACTACAAGCCGATAACGATGAACGAAGACAAGCAGACCGCACCATTACCCAACACGCCCTTCGCCTGATCGAAGCCAACAGCGATTGGAACGAACGCGTATCCACTGTTGTTTTTCATCCCGAATGGCACAAAGGAGTCGTAGGTATCGTAGCCTCCAGATTGATCGAGCAATATCACCGTCCGACCATCGTACTCACTCAATCCGGCGATGAAGCTTCCGGCAGTGCAAGAAGTATACCAGGCTTCAATCTGTATGAAGCGATTTACGAATGCAGGGAACTGCTCACCCGTTACGGCGGACATATGGCTGCCGCCGGCATGAGCCTTCCGATCGAAAACGTGGAAGCATTCAGAGATAAGTTCGAAGAAGCTGTACAACGCACACTCGATCGTAACTTACTCATCCCAAGCATCAACGTAGACGCCACCATCCGACTTCAGGATATCCATCAAAAACTTTTCGACATTCTCCGACAAATGGAGCCATTCGGTCCGGATAATGAACCACCTGTATTCCTGCTCCGGCATGTCACCGATACCGGATATTCCAAGGTAGTCAAAGAAGATCACCTGCGTTTTGTCATCAAACAAGATGATCACCGCATCTCCGGAATCGGGTTTGGACTGGCTAAAAAAAGTGATTTACTTCTCAACGGGCAACCCATCGACCTAGTCTGTCATATCGAAGAGAATGAATACCAAGGAAAGGTATCCCTTCAGATCCGCGTACTCGATATCCGTCCAGCTGAGCCACAAGGTTAAATTCTCCTACATTTGTAGGTGATGAAACTCAACCGATCCGCCTATCTGTTCGCCCTCGCGTTACTGACCTTGCTTTCCGCCTCCAACAAACAGCTGCAGGCACAAAGCTCCGCCAACACACTGGATGTTGTCTGTTGGAATATCGAATATTTTGGCGCGCCCTATAATAGCGGCCCCCCCAATAAGGATGTTCAAGAGATGAATGCGAAACGCATCATGCGCATGTTGAACGCCGATATTTATGGCGTACTTGAAGTGGTGGATACACTCCGTTTTCGACGACTGGTTGACTCGCTCGGACAAGGTGAATATGCATTTGTGATCGCCCCCTACTGCTCCAGCAATACAACCGGTACGGGCAACAGCTGGACTAGCGGACAAAAACAAGCATACATCTACCGTAAATCCATCTTCTCCAATGTACGCACCCGGGGACTCATGCGCAGCAGCAACAGTGCCTATACCAATTGGGGCTCGGGAAGATTACCCTATATGTTGAGTGCAACGGCCACCATAAACGGTATCAGCCGCGATCTCAACTTCATCCTGCTCCATGGCAAAGCCGGTGCCACACAAGCCGACTACGACAAACGCTTTGCAGGTGCCCAAGAACTCAAAGACACCCTCGATGCATTTTTCAGCAATACGCGCAATCTGATCATCGGAGATTATAACGACGCCCTTAACACCTCCATTTTTGTAGGTGCCACCACCAGCAGCTACGTTTCCATTGTGGCAGATAGCACCGATGGAGATAGTTATAAGTCCATCACCCTGCCACTTGGAGCTGCCGGACAAACCACGATGATCAATTACCCAAATGTCATCGACAACCATGTAATTTCAAATGAGGTAACACCTTTCTATGTTCCGAACTCCGCGAAAGTTCGTACCGATGTCACCACCGTGGTACCAGACTATGTCACGGCCGCCAACACATCCGACCACTACCCCGTTTTTTCTCAATATGATCTTTCCGGAGCAGTCAGTGCAGTTCCATCCAGCCCTGCTGCCACTTTCGGCATTTCCCTATTCCCCAACCCCGGCCAATCACAATACTTCTTAAAGTCAACCAAAACTATCCCTTCCTCGAATGCCCGTTTGTTCAATGCCGGCGGACAACTAATATGGAACGGAACAATCCCCAGAATGACCGCCGGAAGCAATTACACACTTCCACTCCCCAACTTGTCTGCTGGCAGTTACAGCCTGGAGCTGATCCACGCAACTGAAAGAACACAGATACAACTCTTACAATTGAAATAAAAAAAGTCCCGCAACAGCGGGACTTTTCATTTATCTACCTAGTCGGTCATCATTGAATGATGATCCGCTGCCGTCCGAGTTCCTTCTCAAAATTCACCAATCGTACTTCGTAGATACCCAGTGGCATGTGTGCCGGGAGCAGTACGCTTCTATCAATGAAATTGGCCTGCACATTCATGTGATGCACGTGAACCATTCTGCCCATGGCATCGAAGAACTGCAACCCATAATAACCAGGGAACAGATCGGTGAGCTGTACAGTGAGTTTGACTGACTCGCCTGGACGAGCCGGAGAAGGGAAGATCCGATATCCGGTACCGATCGCACTCAGCGTGAATGACTGTTGTTGTCCGTAAGCTGTGCCACCGCTGGTAGTCACGTAAGCTTTGTAATAATAAGTGGCGCCCTGCAATAGACCACTTACTGAGCTAGTGAATGCGGCACCCGACAGGTTTGTGGAAGGCATTTTGGTACCAGTACCATTTGTAAATCCACTGATGGAACTATACTCAATTCCATAAGCCGTTACGCTTGAACACCCTGCACCTGTTATTGTCCCAGCCAATACCGCAGAGCTAGTGGTCAGATTGGAAGAACCGCCCGTTGTAACTGTTGCAGGTGTATTCACACCGGCACCCGAGGCCACCACAAATACAGTAGACGCACCGCCACCAGAAACAGGAACAGAGCCGTTGTATGACTGCGCGGCAGTGGGATTAAACCTTACAAAGATCGTTTTAGACAAAGAGCCGCCAGCCTGGATGATACCGATCGTATTGTTGTAAGAACCAGTTTGCGTTTCAGAGAAGCTGTAGCCAGCGAGTGGCCCCACCGTGATCAACGCACTCGTCAGGTTACTCCCGGTGATCGTAAATGTATTCGGGCCAACCAAACCGTTCACACATACATTACCAAAGGCTGTCAATGTAGAAACTGACAATTGAGGAGGTGGAGGAGCCGTAGTGGTGAAGGACTGTTGCGTACCATAAGTAGTACCACCACTGTTGGTCGCGTAGGCCTTAAAGTAATAAGTAGTGGCAGGCGTTAGTCCACTAAGCGTAGACGTGTATGAGCCAGCATTCAAATTCGTAGAAGCAGCTTGCGTACCAGACCCGTTGGCAAAGCCATTGATGGTACTGTATTCAACTCCATACGCCGTTACAACTGTACAGCCAGTAGCAGTGATGGAACCTGCCAACGTAGCTCCTGTAGTGGTGATAGAAGAAGCAGCGCCAGTAGTTACTGAAGGAGCCGTGCTGATTCCCGCACCCGTTACGGCAACATTGATGGAGGCCGCGGCGCCACCTCCGCTTACAGGAATATTTCCATTGTAGGATAGAACAGCGGTAGGTGTAAGTTTCACGAAGACGGCTTGACTGAATGCTCCACCCGGCTGTGGAATCGTTAACGTGCCAGAATATGTACCGGCAGCAGCAGTGGAGAAAGTGTAACCAGACAATGGCCCAACAACAACATTTGCAGTTGTCAGATTCGTACCGGTAACGGTGAAACTATTTGCTGTTGATGTGGTATTGATACAAACACTACCGAATCCCGTGAGTGTATTCGCCGAAAGAACCGGATTGGGATTGGTAGTAGTAAAAGATTGCTCACTGCTGTATGCTGTACCACCTGCGTTAGTTGCATAAGCATGATAATAATAAGTAGTAGCCGGTGCAAGTCCACTCAAGGCAGAACTGAAAGTGCCAGCAGCCAAGTTGGAGGAAGCTACCGCTGTGCCGGTTCCGTTAGCAAATCCGGCCGTGGTGCTATACTCAATTCCGTAGGCAGTAACCGCAGAGCAACCGATCGAAGAAATAGTACCGCTTACAGTAGCACTTGTTTGCGTAATCGAACTCGCCGCGCCACCACTAACCGTTGCCAATGTATTCACGCCCGATCCAGCAGCCCCAACAGTGATGGCGGATGCCCCACCACCACTAACAGGAATATTCCCATTGTAAGATTGAACAGCGGTTGGATTGAATTGTACAAATACGGCTTGAGAATAGGCGCCACCCGGCTGAGTGAGTGTCAAGGTAGACTGGAACGGACCGGAAGCACCAGTACCGAATGCGTAACCTGTCAGCGGACCTACTACAAGATTGGCGCTTGACAAATTTGAGCCGGTAAGTGTAAATGAGTTTTGAGAAACAGATGTATTGACGCAAACATTTCCATAAGCGGCTAATGTTGTCGCACTCAACGTAGGTGCTGCGTTAGTAACAACCGTGATCTCATTTGAATTAACAGAAGTTGAAACACCATTGGTAGCACGCACAACGTAATAGTAAGTTGTATTGGCAGTAAGCCCGGTTACGGCATAGCTGGTCACGTTACCGACATTGGTATTCTGTTGTACGTAGTTGTTTATAAAGCCATTCACTTGTCCTTTGATGTAAATAGCCGAGATGCGGCTTGTACCGCCGGATGCAACAGGTGAAGCGTTGATCGCGGTATTGGAGGTCATGATCCATCGAAGAGAAACTAATGACTGATTATCTGCTGCTGCAGGTAGTGCAACATTGTTGAGTGCGCCCCAGGTGGTCAAATCACCAGCTAGTACGGCTGTTGTCAGAGTAACTGTTCCTGCTGCGACATCGGTCCATGTACCACCGGCACCGATCTTATACTGCAACTTGAAATCTTTTGGACCTGTATTGGATGACCCTTGCAATGAAGAAACAGTGATGTTGGTCGCCCCCGTTGTGTTCACATCAACTTGCCAATATTTTGAATCTTGTCCGTTATCCCATCCGTTTGCAGAGACTGAAAATGGATTCGGTACTCCAGTTGCACCGGAGGGGCCGGATTGATAAGAAATTGTTCCTGTAGAACCCTGAAGAGCTATTGTTTGAATACCGCTGTTGTTGGTATTGCCTACATCAGCAGTTTGGCTCGCAACGGTATTGGTTGCGCAGTTCCATCCGGCAATGGTTTCTGTCACCAATCCGGGTGTTTTGGTGTATACATCCAGAAGATAAGCGGTAGCTCCACTGACGGCATTCCAATTTGCAGTAAATCCTGTTCCACCCACTGTTGTGGCTGAAGTAGCAACAGGTGCCGCAATAACAACACCCGTACCAGAAACAGACAGGGATGCTGTTGCGCCGCCACCGGCAAGTGTTACGTTGCCGGACTTAGGTCCGTTAGTTTGGGGCGTAAAGCGAACATAAAGAGAAGTGGCAGTCAAAGTAGCAGCAGTGAACGGTATCGTAGCAGTTGCACCGAATGTGGAATTATCACTGGATACTTGAAAATCCGTATTAGGTGACGTGATTGTGATGTTACCGGGCGCGCCTGTTAGGTTTGTGCCAGATAACGAAATCGTTTGAGAAGTTGAATTGGATCCGGTGGTTACAGAGCCGAAGGCATTGATTGTACCTAACGTTAACGCAGGAACTACTGTCGCACCTGTTGGGGTGACGGAACTCCATGAAGTGCCCACACGAATTTCATCCATTTCAGTAACAGGCACTAACGTTACTTGACGAATTAAAAAGCGTTCAACACTGGCCATGTCCGATCCGGGAGCGGTGGCAGCAGCCGAAGTTGCGTCTGCGGTAGGCTCCGTACTTCCTAAACTTGTTGGATTGATCCAAATTTTAGAGACATCATCAAGTGCTGCAGGACCAAATACATAAGCAGTTACAATAAAGTATGATGTGTTTATATCAAGATCATTTGTTAACCAGGTTACTGCACTGTTACTACTTCTAGTCGATAGGCCAAGATTATATTTACCCGACGTTGTACTTGCTCGAACCCATACAACCGCACCAAAAGCTGATGTTGAACCGGATTGAATAAAACTAGCAAAGTAGGCGCCCGCGGTGGTAAGGGTACCTAAATTTGTCACATTAAGTATAAAGGAAGAGTAAACAGTCCCTGTAGTTTGACTGGTGAAAACACGATAATAATCTGCCCCTGCATCGGCAAACGAGATTTTATTTCCGCTGCTTGCTGCCAATCCGGTATAATTCAAGTTACCGGCACTTACAAGCACTGAATCACCCGAGTTGATTCTAACCCAGGTGCTATTACTTTGAGTTCCCAGGCCCAATGTAGCATCCGGCGTATAGTCAAATGGCTCATGCATCAATAGCTGGGCATTCACAGAGAACATTGACGCTAGTAACAGCAGACCAACAATAAACTTCTTCATATTCATTTTTTGAAAATTCGTTTTATCAATTCCAACTCAACTGAAAATCATCGATTGCGGAGGATGCCCGGCTACCACTTCCAGTCGTGCCGCTGAGCGTAACAACCCGAATCCAAACCTTTTGATTCAGGTTATTCAAAGAAGAACCAAAATCAACTGTCACGTTCGTACCTCCGAATGCGTTCGAAGTAGTTAATGTGGCGGGCGTGGTCGATACAGGTGTAAAACTGGTAGGTGCATCTCCCACCCCATAATCTACGATCCAAGAAGTAGTACGTCCGATCGAGGCATCCAGTGACTCCAATTGAAAACTCATTTGGAAATTAGACTTGCCAGTGGTGTTGGATAGCAATACCACAAAAGCTGATCCTGGATCATACCCAGTTGAACTCGTTTGACGGATGCCAAAAGCTCGGTCTGTTGAGGCCCCTTGTGCCGTTGCATCACTAGCTGATGTGAGACCGGTAGCCGATGCAAAGTTTTTCGCCCCTGCACTGGTTTGGCTCCAAACAGTAGGCGCCCATCCACCATATTGTAACATATCACTTGTACCTATAGAACTGGCCGTTGCGCCCACTTTTGCATAAAATCCTTGGGGTAACCCGGCAGAAATTCCATCAAAATTTTGCGTATACGGTGATGTTGTCAACGGCAACCCTGAGCCAGAAGGCGGGGGTGGCCCTGTACCGGCAACCACATCATTTGTCGGATTTCGAATACCGATCTGGAACGTTGCCGCGAAAGGCGTCAGGTATCCGATGAGCGATTGTGCAGTAGTCGGATATGCAGCATTGGCAAATGAGGCCGAAGCAGTTGTAAAAGCAACAATAGAACCTGTTGCATCTGTGAGATTCACACTGCCACTCCACTTTCCGGATGTTCCACCAGTCAGTGAGTTGATGTTCAGAATTTTTACAAGGGTTGACTCCCAACTTTCAAAATTCGTGTTGATATCCGCAATAGTTGCAACCCGCGGCGTGATTGATTTGCCCGTTGCTCTGACACTAGCATAGGAAAGCGGAACGTTATTCACCTGCAGTAATCCATTGAACTCGGAGAGTTCCATGCCGGTCACATTGACATCGATCGAGTCACCCAGATTGAACGTATGGTTTGCATCGAAACGAACGACGATACCGGACAAGCCGTCGCCCTGCTGCAGATAAATATTTCGGGCGTTCAGGTTGTTTGTGGAGCGATCGCTGATAACTACACCGGTGATCCGCTTACCGTTCGGGCCGTATGTGATGGATCCCGTATACATGGCCCGCAGGTCGGCCGTATTCATTATCGTAGTCGGACCGGAACCACAACGAGCCCCGTTGAACTGCACATCATTCTCATCACGGATCGTCAGCTGCTTGGTGCTTCCGAAATATGAATAAATACCAACGACATCACCATTGCCATTCGGAATATTCAGCGTCGCGAATTTGGAATAATTACTGGTTCGCAGTGTGATCCGATTACCCGTTGGGTTGGCACAACCTTGCACAATACGGTTGCCGGATTGATCAGCATCGGCATATGCTTTGGCTGTATCGGCTGCACTGAACTCATATCCTACTAATTTGATGAGCGTGCTGATGTATCGATCCTGTAACGTAGTGGTCAGCTGAGAAGCATTCACCACAACAGGCTCGATGGGTTGGTTTAACGCACCACGATAAATATGCTGCGATTGTAAATTTTGTGCAAGCAAGGTGACGCCACCCGTACTCAGGTAGTTAGAGTCCAGCCCGCCACCCAATTGAATCGTGCCAACATATTGACCGATGTAAAGACCTTTACAGTTGACGAATAGTTTACGACCAACCGGGTAGCTGGTATAATGATTGCTACCGGCGATGCGCAACAAGATGCCACCGGTACCATCCTGAACCGCGATCTGCTGATAATAGTTGCCACTTCTGTCATCACAAGAAACAACCCCCTCAATGACCACATCATCGGTTACCTGTATACAGCTTTCACCGTTATATCGGGCCTTTAAGCTCTGGATCGTGGTATTGGCAACAATACCCGGGTCTCCTGTAACGGGTGGTTCAGCGATCTCTTTCTTACAGCTGAACTGAGTCAGCAACATAACCGCACCCAGCATCAGGCCTGTGCGAACGGAAAGGATAGTATGTTTCATATTCATTTGAATATTGACGTTTCAAAAATCAATTGGCATCGGCTGCAGAGCGTAGTGCCAATTGCTTTGTGGTATTGAATGGAGTTAGGATTCCTGTTATCCGTTGAGGACTGCTCGGGTAGAGTGTACTGGCAAACCCGGCGAAAGACGATGTGAAAATAACCAGGCTGTTGCCGGCATTACTTATCGTTACACTGCCGGACCAAGTGCTATTCGTTCCACCCGTGATGGAAGTAATACCGGTAACTTGCACCAACGTAGACTCCCAACTCTCATAATTAGTATTGATATCAGCGATACTGGCCGCCCTGGGACTGATGGATTTTCCAGAGGCCACCAGATTGGCGTAGCTAAGGGGAACATTGTTCATCTGCAAGAGTCCGCGGTATTCAGATATCTCCTGCCCGGACACCTCTACATCGATAGAGTCGCCTAAGTTGAATGCATGCGCAGCTGTAAAACGCACGCAAATACCCGCTTTATCATTCCCTTGCTGCAGGTAGATATTCTGTCCGTTCAGATTACCCGTGGTGCGGTCACTGATAACAATACCGGTGATTTTTCGTCCGCCCGGAGCGGAAGTTGTTGCGCCGGTGAACAAGGTGCGCAATTCCGCCGTATTCATCAGTGTGGCAGGATCCGGACCATTCGGACCGATCGGCTGTTTATTGCAAGCGGTGGAGAATCCGCTCAGCAACATGCCCAGTGCCAATACCAGCAATTGATTCGATCGTTGAGTATTCATATACAGTTAGATTCTGAGTTTAGAAACGAAGCGTTACGCTCGAGAAAAAGTTGATCCCATAGGCATAGAACAAACGTGGTGGGAATTTTCC
>Ga0209229_10000872_pt1 | contig 12520 bp, 14 predicted proteins | sample SanBayMetagenome_FD_187466 | JGI IMG/M metagenome (GOLD analysis project Ga0209229, IMG submission 187466) | Freshwater and sediment microbial communities from dead zone in Sandusky Bay, Ohio, USA (SPAdes) (version 2) | ecosystem: Environmental > Aquatic > Freshwater > Lentic > Sediment... | reverse complement strand
CGGGATTAATCCACACAACCGTGGAACTTGTGGTTGTGGTTGGTTCTATCAGGTACGGGGCCAAATCGATTGTGCTGCTAGAAGGTTCTGATTGGGCATTCTGAGGCCCCAGGAGAGCCGCAAAGCCCCACAAGATAGAAATGAGCCCTGCAATGATTTTGGGGGCGGTAAGCGTCATAATGAATTTCCTTTCATCGGGTGATTTGACCCTAGACAATGGAAATGGCTATTGCAAGGCTTTCCAGTTTTTCCATGCTGTGACTGCATCAGGGACGCGATCACCTACAAAATAGTTGATGTGCCAAGGTTCGGAATCCAGTTCCCAGGTGAACCCGTATTCCAAGGCGTGGGTTTTCATAAATTCAAATCGTTCGCCTGATGCTGTGTGAACATCAACGGAAATTCCCCAGTTGTGGTTGCTTTTTCCTGGCTGTGCAATGGGGGCTTTGCCTGGTTTCAAGTAGAAATTTTTGCCCTGATAAACCTTTGGCTTTACGCCTTCAATAGGAACTGTGGTCATGCGGTCATTCCACGCAATGGTTTGGGTGGCAACGGATCGATAACAATCATTTGCGCTGGACGGTTTGAACACTGCAATTCCTTCTTGATGCGCGCGCTGCTTGAAAGCCATCCAGGCATCAGCCGCAGCAAACAAAAGTTTCCCATAGGGCTTTACTTCCACCAACATGTTCGCTGGCAATTCGCCTGGTTTACAATGTGCCAAAACGGTTGGCAACACCACCTTGCGTTTATGCGGAACGGCCAAAGCTTGGATCCTTTGGGTTTGCCCAACGCATAATTGGTGGGATTAAAGCGGCAATTGCAGCCTTCACAAAATCCATTGGGTCAGTTGCACCCGTTGAATAAACCGCGACAACTGCGGCGACAACGGAACGCAAGTAGGAAGCCAGGATTGCTTTGTCTTGTATTTTCATTCGTGGTTCTCCATATGTCCATCAATTTTTTGTTCTATGCGGCCAAGTGATCTTTGAACTTCACCGTGATCTTTGCGGTTTTCTTTTTTCATGGTGTGGATGAGAGCCACCAAAACGCTAAAACAGCCAGCCACAACAACACCAAGAACCTGCGAACCCATTTCATTACGCCGTTGGCGTCGGTGTCGGGTCTGGTGATATTGGCGGTGTATATGTTCCTGTTGTGGCATCGTAGGTGTACCCGATACCAATAACTAATTCTCCGTTATCGGTGCAGTCGGCCCATTCACCTGTCAGATTTTTGTTTGCCCATTGATAATTGCCAACAATAATTTCGGTAACAATTCTTGTGCTGATTTCTGCTGCGTAGTCGGTCATGCGCGGAACCTTACATAGACAACACCGTCTGCACCAGCACCGCCGCCAGTCATTCCGCCACCACCGCCGCAACCATAATTGGTTGATGTTGCGTTAGATCCTGTTCCTGTTGAGCCGTTGCCGCCTGTCGAGTTTCCTGCTGTGCCGCCTGCTGTCGTTCCGCCGCCACCACCGCCAGCACCGTGATACAGGGCAGAACCGCCAATAAAAGTGGAAACATCTGTGCCTGTGCCGCCGTTGCCTGAAGTGTTACCGCTGTTGTTTTGACCAACTTGAGTTGAACCACCACCACCACCGCCAGCAATGTTTGTCAAATATCCGCCTTCGCCGCCATTATTTGCACCAACACCGACCAGAGTAATACCCTTTGCCGTTACAGGATTAACACCAACAGAACCAAATGAACCACCGCCGCTGCCAGCATTATCAACCCGATCTGAACCGTTAGTGACATTACGATCGGTTCCCAAACCACCACCACCACCGCCAGCAGCCAAATTACCAACTTTGGAAACTGTTCCTTGGTTACCGCTTGCATTGCCTGTTGTTTGTGCTGCACCTTTAGCACCAATAGTTACGGTGGCGTTTGCGTCTAAGTAAATTGTTTGCTGAACGACAGCACCGCCACCGCCACCACCTGCGCCAACATTGGCACTTGTGCGGTATCCACCAGATGCACCGCCACCAACAACTAAACAATCAAATATGCCCGACTTGGTAACCGTAAGAGTGCCGCTAGTAGTAAAAGTAAGCAGCGTGTAATTTATGCCGCCAACGGTGATGCTGGACGAAGTGCCGCCTGTTGCTGTTCCATAACCTGCGCCACCACCTAAGTTAAAAAAAGTGAAAGTTGACGCCGACAAACAAAGCAAATAGCCGCCCCCATATTGCGCCAAAGCAAGTGAACCCGATGTGTTAATTGTTACGCCTGCGCCAGCGGTGACTGTGCAAGTTCCTGCACCTTTGTTGGCAACCTGTATGACATCGCCGACAGTAAAAATGCTGTTGTTCACGGTGATGGTTGTGGCACTGGCCGAATTCATCATTGTGCGTTTGTAAGCATCGGCAACCGTCAAAACATAGGATGCCGTTTTGTCTGAGATAGGCAAATTTTGGATGTCGTTAAGTTGCTGTGCGGTCAGAATGTTCCCAGCAACGAACGGGTAGGGCGTGGTCATGGTGGTTATCCTAAAGCATTTTCTGTGTCTATTGTGCCATATATAGCATCATCCAAAATCAGTTCATACACAACGGTAGTTGGACTTGTGAAGTAGATGACGCGGTGGCCTGATTGGTAGTCAATGTAATGTTCAATGCCTTCCACGGCTAGTTCTTGCGCCAGGCTGGTTGTGGTTACGCCCGATGGGAAAGTTTTTTCTACGGCGATGGTGTCCCCAATTTCCACTATTGCCAGGGTGTCTTTTTGTGGGGTGGTCAATGCCAAGAACGGTGTTTCAACTGTCGTGAACCGTGGTTTGGGTTGTGGAAATAGTTGGTATGCGGCGGCAGCATCAATTTCGCTTTGTTCGTGTAGAAGGCTGTTTCCAATACTGGCGGTTTGGATGAAGTATTGGGCTATTGATCCCGTGTCTTCGGCGGTCGCTGTCTTTCCGTCTAGGCCTGTTAGGACGGCGCGGTTGATTACTGCGTCAGCCTGGAACGATATGCCGCAGCCCGTATAGGGGATGTTTGTCCCGTCATCGTGGAAGTCTGCCACGGGGCCTGAAAGGGTGTTGCCGATACGGTTTTGGAATGTGAAGTCACCTTCACGGGACATGAACACGCGCCCAAATTCGGCTGTTTGGTTTATTTGTGTGATGTAGGCCAGGGCGTTTGTGCCTGCTGGAATTGTATATGCGGAATCATGGCCAAGGTTGACTGTTCCTGTGGCAATGTTTCGTTGTGCGGCTGGGAAATCTACTTCAGGCAAATCTAAAATTGATGTGATTCGTTGGCCTGAAAGTTGGGCTGTGGGGTTGTATTCGTCTAGGTAGGTTTGGGCTAGCAAATAGAACTGATCCGCGCCGTACACGGTGACGCTGTCCAATTCTCCCAACCCAAAGTTGTAGTCATAGTTGACCACATATCCTGAAAAGAGCAGTTCAGGGGTGTTTGTGGAATCGTAGCGAATTAACTTCAGTTCACGCATTGGGGCCAGCCCTGGTTGTGAATCTTCAGTGTTGTAAAAAGGTGAATCCTGATCAAACGGGTTGAAAATACCATCGACATCGGTGATGTTGAAAGTGATTGTGCCAGCACTGAATTGGTCGCCTATGTCACGGCGGCCGCGTTTCACCGCAATGTTTGTGGTGGATTCTAAAACTGATGCAAATTCGGTGGTTCCATTTAATACAAAATCGGTGTTGTCAAGAACGCCTTTGGTTGGGTCATCCAGGGTGAACCCGTCAACAATAAATCCTGTGGCAATTTGCAGGTCATAATTGCCCGAATCTAAAACTGCAAAGCCGCTCATGCAATGTTTAGATTCAAAGGCCCTGCGGAACGCTGATAGGCGCGCAAAGCGTTCAGAACTGTTTGCCCTATTTCTGCCGAAGTTGCCAGCCCACCATTCACATTGATGTTGACATCACCGCCGCCACCTGCACCCATTTTGGACAATGGCACAACTGCTTCAGGGCCTGCTTCACCAATCAAAGCCAAAGTTGGACGGTTCACAATGCCACCTTCAGCCATCTTTGGAATCTCTCCGCTAAAAGTGGAAATTATCTTGTTTACCCGTTCCGTGATGACCACATCAATGTTCACATTGCGTTTCATCTTGGCGGCAATTTCATCCATCTTCTTCATCAATTTCGGGGTCATTAAATCTAATTCGCCAACCAACCCGTCAACCATTTTTTGCGCTGAATCAACACCACTTTGATACCACTTTGTTGCAGCGGTCAAACCAACTTTGTCGGCTGCCGCCTTCGCTGAATCCACCAAAGCGTTCGTTTCGTCAATTGCAGCCTGGCCGCCTTTAATAAGTTCCAAAGCGATTTCTGCGCCAGCCACATTTCCTGCGTCCAACACATATTGCAAAGCATCTTTCGACAACCCAGCGGCCAAGGCTTTTTCTAGGTTGCTGGAATAATCTTCAATCCCTTTGACTTGCTTCCGTAGGTTCTCTAAGAACCCTGCGAAACCATAATCACCATCTTCCAAGGCTTTGTTGAAATCTAAGGCCCCTAAAACCGCATCTGAAACGCTGGTTGCAAAATCTGCAAATTCAGCTTTGGCATCTTCCAATTTGTCTTTGGCTGCGTCCGCTGCGTCAGCAAGTTTTTCTTTTAAGGCTGCGGCAAATGATTCAACTTCTTTTTTTGCACCTGTAATGGCTGGCGGTGTTTCTTGAAATTTCTTATTAAAGATTCCAGCGGAATCAGCCATGCGCATTTGTTGTTGGGCAGATAAGCCCATGGCCTGGTTGTATGCACCTGTTTCTTCTTTGGCATCAAAGAATCCCGATCCAATTAGCCTGATTCCGTTGACTAAACCCATAACAGGATTAATTGTGCTGTCAACCATTTTTTTGAACAAACCAATTTTTTTCGTGGCATTATCGGAAGGGGTTGGTATTTTTCCAAATGCTGTTCCAATGTCCACCAAACCGTTTGCAAATTCGGTCATTGCTGGAAGCATTTGTTGACCCAATTGGATCTGAAAGTTTTTCATAATTGCGCTAAGCGTCCGTTGACTGTTTGCCAGCCCATCGGATGTGCGCAAGAAGTCGCCCTGTGCGTCCCCTGTTTGTTTGTAGATTGCTGACTGTGCGGCCAACACTTTCTGTTGGGCAGTCAACGCGCCTTTACCGTCATAAATGCCAAGGGTCATTGCTTCTTGCTTTAAGGTGGCATCGTTAAGCAAAACACCAAAACGGCGCAAAGGTTCGGATTCGCCACGCAAAGCGGCCCCAATGGCCAGCACTGCTTCTTCAGGGGTGGTGTTGTTAAATGATGCCAGGTCAGTTGAAAGGGTCACAAAGTCGGTTGTGAACAGTGCCAAATCTTCGCCTGCTAAACCTGCGGCTTTACCAAATGTGCCAAATGTGCCAGCGGCGTTCAACACATCCTGTTGAGATTGCCCTAACGAAACAGCGGCATCCTTAGCAAAATCCTTGACACTTTTGGAAGCGCGCCCAAAAATGACATTGACTTTGGAAGTGGATTCTTCAAAATCTGAAGCGGCCCTGATGGCTGGGGCGATTACTGAAGTGAATGTGCCAATAGCAGCGGCGGCTGGCAGGATTGCCTTTTGCAACAGGAACATCGATTTGGAACCTGCACCTTCCAAGGATGCAAATTCGGCTTTGGCTGCGGCCACGCCTTTCGGATTAAATTCCGAAATGATTGGAATTCTAATTGCCATCAGTTATCAATTTTCTGTTTGTTTCGTCCATTACATCGCCAACTAAGTCAAGCACACTAAGTTGAATTTGATTGGCATTCTGCAAATATGCTGGCCACATAACGCGAGATGCTGAACCATGGCCGCTGGCCGCCAAATTTTGGACAAATTGGGATCCAGGATTCTTGCGGCCTGCGATGTCGTAAATCGATCCCCAACCTGTTTTTTGCACAATAAAGAATGCGCCCACATTGTCGCTTCTTCCCTTGCGCGTGTCAATCTTGGCAACCACACCTTTTGCCACCAAACCGCCGTCCCAGCCCCCTAGGCGCGTGTGCGGCCGTCCCATGCCTGAAAGTGGCGGTGACTTAGGAAAATCTAATTTGGCTTGCTGCAACACTGGTTTCACAATGTCTTTGTAGCGTTTTGTAAACTGGCGGCGCAAACTAGGGTTGATTTTGTTTAGTTCTTTTAAAGCAGCCTTGACACCGTAAACCTTGATAGTTGCCTGTGTCATCGTTGCCGCCTTTCCTTCGCTTGTTCGTTAAGAACACTAATAACTGTTTGAAGGTCGCGTGTATCAAACTCTATGTGCGGCGGAAACCACCCTACTGAAACTAGAAGTTCTGCTAGTTGCCTTCGGTAGGTTCCGCGCCCGTAGGGTTTGGGTTTGTCATGTCCACCGCTTCAATTTCCATGTCAGGGTTGGATTCCAACCACAACTTCGGTGTAGCACCCAGTTTGGATTTGTAACTGGTTGTTTTCAACATGAAGTGAGCCCAAAAAACCATGTCCATGACACCGATTCCGCGGCCATCAGACACTTTGCGATTCTCTTGCTTTTCCCACTCTGCAATGCAAAGCAGGTTTGTTGTGACGATGATTGGTTCATCCCCTGGTGTAGGGGTAACTTTTAATTTCAGTTTCACTTTGTCTCCTTGTGTCGGGCCAAGTGATGGCCATGATCAACTGACGCTTAGCGCGCCGCCCGTGAAGGTCAAATCCACGGTGCTTAATTCTCCCAAGGCCCCGTTTATCACAGGCATGCTTTCAAGATAACAATTTGCCAAGGTGAAAACCTTCGTTACAGCACCTTCGGTAACTGTTGCAACGATCGTTGTCTGTGTGCCAACGATGGATGCAAGTGTTTGGTAAGTCTCACTTGCTGCATATGATTGAAAAAGTGTCATGGTGCATTCGTTGTTATACAAGCCGCCTGTGTATGTGCGGCCAGTGTCTGCCAGCGTGGTTTTGTCCAATGCTTCGCGCAATTGTGTGAACACAATGCCTGTGCATTGATCGACAAGTGAAACAGCGTTCACGGTCAAAGCTGAAAGATTGGAAAGATAAGTTGAAGTGGCCATTTGTTACTCCTTAGGTGTTTTCTTGATAGTAGATGATTTTTTAGGTGTGTCGGTGGATTCAGGCTCATAGGCAATAAAACCGCCATCGATTAGAGCCTGGACATTGATTCCTTCGGTTGGTTCAAAGTAGTCGCCCACCTTGCCTACCTTGCTGGACATAATCATTAATTTCATAGTGAACTTGCCTCCATGTTGACAATAACTTCATAGCAAGGGTACAACGCGCCGCCAATCTCTATCGATGTTGGGCGGCCTTCCGTGATGGCAACATTGGCCCCCAACATTTGGGCGGTCATATTCAACAGTTTGCGTTGTGCGTCTAGGTTAAAAGGCCCAGGAACAATCAGTTGAACAGGGAAAGTCAATTGGATGCGCTTGTTTTTCATTAACGGTGTCGTGAAGGTGGGGGCGTTAATGAATGCGCAAGCACCCTGAATGTTTCTGGGGTCGGTCACAATTGGGATGGCTGGGGTGATGGTGTTCAAAGTGGTGGCGAGACTGTCCAACGCTTTGTTTAGTAAGTCGGTGTAGGCGGTGGGCATCAGGCAACCTGGGGGCGTTCAATGCCTAGCAATTGTTTCACTAAGCCTGACAACGCCATTGGGGGTTGGCTTCCCATTTCGTTGAACGATGCGAAAGCATCCACTGATCCGCGTTGACGGTACAGCGCGCCGCCATACATCATTGTCCCCAGTTTGACATCCTGCGAAGGAACTGTGGTCAGCGAATCGAAATAGCCGCTTTCCTGTCTCCTTCGGAATGCAAACTGGTTGGCTGCGGCCGCTGCGATCGTCAAAAAGGATTGATCTGCGGCGGTCGCTGTGGCGACATACAACCAATCTGCTATGTCGTTTGCGGTGATCCAGGTGCAAACAGGGGCGTAGGTGACTGTGCCAGTTGCTGCGCCGCGTTGAACATCGCTTCCAGTGCAAGCAAACAGCACTTGATTTGGAATTGGTGTGAATGGGTCGAAATCCAAGTCACCTTCGCTGTCTGTGCCAACAAAAAGATATTCGGGGCAGGCGTAAACAGTGAAGGTTCCGTTGAATGGCGCGCCAACTGCGGCAACCGTGATTGATGTGCCGACTTCAATTTCTGTGGGGGTCAGTAATTGAAGGACGGCGTAATTATCAATCAGTTGTTTATGTGTGACGGTGTAAGTAGCCATGGCGGTAAAGCCGCCTTTCTACTAAGCGACAGTGATTGCTTGAACGAACTGGCTTCCTGCAACCGCTGTTGGGTTTTGGGCATCCTGAACGAATGTTGCAAAGTAGCCGTAGTAAGAGAAGGTACGGGCCAAAAGGTCAGGAACTTCAACGCTACGCATTCCCTGTTGGGCTTCGTAGAACTCTACCGCTGGGGCGTGAACCACAAGCAAGGTTCCTGCGGCTGCGTTTCCGTCAACCACAATTTCCAAACCAAGTGGGTTCATTCCCGACCATGAAGCGGCCGAACCTGCGCCAAGCGTGTTCTGACCAATAAGGCCAGGCGCGCCGATTGCTGGGAACACTGGACGATTTACATCGTCAACCTGTGAACCTAGTTTGCGCCACACATCGACACTGCACACAAGATGGGTTGGGAACAGGTTGGTGGTTGCCGAAATGTTTTCTGCGGAACCGTAGATGCCAGTGATCAAAGTTGAAACATCGCCTGCGGTAACTGTCCAGGTGTAACCCGAAGCCTGCTTTTGTGACACCAAGTAATCAATTGCGATGTCGTTCGTTTGCTTCAGATACTGTCCTGCGAGGTCATTCAAGATCACATTCATTGCGGCTGGATCGGTGAAATCCATTGTCTGTTGTGCGATCTGAATGCTGCCTGCCACAGTCTGACGGGTGACGGTGTTTGCTGCAAGAACCATTGTCTGTGAAGTGACTGCGGTTCCTTGCGTGTTCTGCTTACCTGCTGCGGTCGATGTTGTAATCGAAGGGCGCGTAAAACTGATGCCTGATCCGTTTGGCATTGCGCGTGTTCCGAAAGCGGAAACAGTTGGACGCATAAAGTTGTAGTTCTGAAACACTGGGCCAAGAACTGGAACTGGCAACAAACCTGGGGTGTCGCTGGTTAGGTCTTGCGAAACTGCTTCAATTGCTGACTGATTGCGGCGCGCTGCTTCGTGGAATGCGGCGTTTACTTTGCGATAGGTGTCGCCACCAATGTGCATCGCTGCGAGGTAATCGCCAGCGGATGGCATTTTAAATTCGCGTTTTGGTTCAGCAAATACAACTGGGGAAGTTGGGATTGCTGCTTCTACTGGGGTGGATTCGGACATGGTTGGGTTCTCCTCGTTTGAAACTTCTTCTTGAATAATATCTTTTGAATCTTCTTCGTGTGGGATGGTCTCAGGTTCGGTGGCTGCGACATCAGTGATGATGGCCCCCGAAAATGCTGGTCGGCCAGTGACTAGCGATAATTCGATCCAGTCGGCCATTTGGACAAGCATTGTTCCATCGTCTTGCATTTTGAATTTGGTCGGATTTACACCAACCGACACTGAATCAATGACTTTGTCAAGGGCTAATGTAAGCGCGGTTTCGCCCTGAGGTGTCTTGCTGATTCGTGCGGAAAACATCATGCCTTCAGGGGTGTCCACTCTTTCGGTGACAATGCCAACGGCCTGTTCTGAATCGTGGTTCAAATACAATTTTGGGGCTTTGCCATCGGTTGGAAGGCTTCCAGGTTCAAAGATCACCTTTGTCCCATCAGAAACAGTGGCGGCGACACCATAAGGAACGGCCACACCCGAAACGGAACGGGAAGGTGTTCCTTCTACGGCGGCTGCGTCCAAGGTTAAATCGGTGGAAATTAGTTTCAACATGTTTCTATTTCTACTCCATATTTGGGTTCATTGTTGGCATTGTTTCTTCGTAATCGGCCATTTCTTCTTCGCCGTCAACAATTTCCGACAGGTAATCATCAATATCGAATTTGACGCAAGTTCCGTGGGGAAGGATTGAATTCATTGACATTGTTTGTTCAATTACTGACATGTAGGAACGGGCTGCGAACACATAAAGGTCTTGGCGCGCGCCCTGGTTGGATTGGTAACTGTATGAACCAACGCTGTTTCCGTTAAGGAAGAACGGGATGTTGCACATGCGCGCGGCTTCTTTTGATTGAAATTCGGCGGCTTCGGAAAGCAGCATTTTTGATGCGTCAACATCGGTTGGTTGCCATTCCACGAACTGGTTGATGGCCGCGATTTGATTGCTACGGCGCGCCTGTTCAAATGCTTGCGCCAAATCAGAAAGTTCTTGGCCTGAAAGTGGTTCGCCTGATGTTTGACGCAATACGCCAGCAGGCAAAGCGGAACTGCTATTCCTTAGGCGCGCATCTTCTAGGGCCAATGATGTCGCAATGACTTGTGGCGATTGGTAAATGATTCCCTGATTGGAACCAATAATTTGCACAACATCTTCAGTTGGTATTTGTGCGCCCTGAAAATAGATCTGGTTTGATTTACCGAAAGCAAAGACTGGGCCGCTCATGTCAAGCGTGTTCACCATTGCGGCTGGTAAACGCGAATAGGAAGCAGGCATCCCGTCTTGTGTCCTGCTAGAAACCCACAAAAAGGCTCTACCAAAGAAGAAAAGATCATCAAAAACCCAACTCCAAAAGGTGGAATAGGTCAATTGCGGATCAGGTTGAGCGATCCAGGAACGCGGCGCAATTTCCATTTCGGTCATTTCGCCTTCTACTTCATCCCAGCGTTTGCGATACATTTTCATTGGCGTGTTGCCAATTACTGACGCGATCAGGTCACGCGCGCGGTTGATTGTTGGAACGCGCATTGCGCGGTTCCGCAAATCGCCTTGAATGTACGAATAGTATTCGCCAATTGATTGTTCACCTGATCCGTTGCCCTGGTAATAAGTTCCGCCAGCGGCAGCCGAAATGGACGGTTGTTCTTGTGGTGAAATGGCGGCTTTCGTCACCTTTGTTTTGAAAATGGCCATAGTTCAGTGTGTCACAATTCTAGATTTGTTGGTGGCATTGGGTCGCAAACTATCCGATCCCGACAAAAGGCCAGCAAGAACCCAATGCCATTCTGTACATTAGCGATTCGCGAACGCAATGATGGGTTTCCCAACAATCGTTGGGCGGCTGGCGTGGGCCGCTGTCCAAACCATGCACCTTGCCAAAGCAATTTCCCCTGGGCTTCGTGCGGAAGATAAAGCAATGGATGATTCCGCTTTGACGGCCACGGCCCGTTGGACATGTTCGGAAAGTTGTTTTGATCCATCGTGAACCAACATTCCTTCAAAAATCATGTTTTTTACGCCTGCGGTGTAACGAACTATTTCACCGTATCCAACCACTTCGGTTCGTTGGTCATAAACGGTTGGCCAATGGATTTCGATGCTGGGGCTAATCAAAAATTTGATGCTGGTTGATCCAAGCTTTGAAACTTCTTCCAGCATCGCCGAATAGGTGTCACACACAAAGGCCACGGTGACGGCCACGCGCCGATCAGGCAATTGAACTGTGCGCACCCCGAAATATCGGGAATCATCCAACGAAACTTCTATGCCTAAATAGCCGCCATCAGGGATTGGTTCTTTGTATTCCAACTGCGGCCACATCCCTGGGGGAATCCATCCCTGATCGCTGGCCACCCAAAGATTGCATGAAGCGCGCAAAAATTGGGCTCGGTTCGGGTTCAAAGATTCGCTTCGCAAAGTTTCCATGGTCAGGGTGTACCCCAAAGCAGGGTTTCCCCACGCCCAGGTGCTTTCTAGGTTCACATCCAAAGAAGGATCAGGCGACCATTCCGCCAGGTAGAAAGTGGATGTTTTGCCTGTGTCGATTGCGCGCAATCCCTGTTCTCGCCATCTTTTCATCACTGTGCTGGATTCTGTGCCAGCGGTTGACCACATGGAAAGCAACGGGGAACGCCTAGCGCGCTGCGATGGGATCAAACCGCCGTCAATGGCTTCTTCCGAAATGTCCCAAATCTCATCGGCCACAATCAAATCGTTAGAAGTACCGTGGCCCACATTGGGTTTTGCGGCCCGAACAATCCACCGTGAACCATCAGGCATCTGAACCGCGTTCCGCCCATAAGCCTTTGTTAGTTTCGCCCCAAACTTGACTTCCAACACATCACCCAACAAATCGAACAAAGTAACAGCCAAATCCAAGCGGTTTGCGGTAGTCAACACCATTTGCTTTTGCCCCCGTATTTTGGGCATCTCTGTGAGCCACCAACCAACCAAAGCAGCAAGGGCCGTGGACTTTCCAGCCTGGCGCGCTGTGCTAGTCAACGAAACCCTGTTCAACAAATCACCCTGTTCGTCATAAACCAACTGACCATCCAAACAGTGCAACTGCCAAGGCATCAAATCAATGTCCAAATGCTGTTTTGCCCACACCCCCACCTGTGGCCCGAACGATCCAGCCGCATCATGGGCAGGACTTTCCAACCTCGGCTGATCCTGACCAGTTAAGACTGAACCCGACTGGTTCCGTTCAGATAGAGGAAAGCGAGGGGCT
>Ga0209229_10000871_pt1 | contig 12527 bp, 10 predicted proteins | sample SanBayMetagenome_FD_187466 | JGI IMG/M metagenome (GOLD analysis project Ga0209229, IMG submission 187466) | Freshwater and sediment microbial communities from dead zone in Sandusky Bay, Ohio, USA (SPAdes) (version 2) | ecosystem: Environmental > Aquatic > Freshwater > Lentic > Sediment... | reverse complement strand
GCTCAACCAACAGGAGATTTGTTAGGCCAAGCAGCCTTAGGCGCAGGACCTGGACAAATTCTTGTCTGTGACACAACATCAGTTAACTTTTATCAACTCTGTCTTGCAGCGGTGCATGCACGTCCTGGCCGCAAAACAATCATTACAGATGCTGCAAACTTTCCAACAGATCGATACATCCTTGATGGAATTGCTAAGCAGTTCGGCTTAAAACTTGTCCTTATTCAAAACGAAGACCCTGCGGTAGCAACACATGAGCGCATCACCACCCAAGTTCTTGCGCCGTATCTCAACGATGATGTTGCACTTGTTACCTTACAAGTTATTCAATATCGCTCAGGTGCTAGAACTGATATCAAATCAATTACCGATCAAGTACGTGCAATTGGTGCTTTAGTTGTTTGGGATGCCAGCCATGCAGTCGGTGCGATTGAGTTAAACCTTGATGCAAACGGAGTTGATCTCTGTGTTGGTTGCACATATAAATATGGAAACTCCGGTCCAGGTTCACCTGCTTGGTTATATGTGAGCAAGAAAATTCAAAAAGAATTACAAGTTCCCATTCAGGGTTGGTTTGCTCAAGATGCCCAGTTTGAAATGGGGCCAGTATTTGAGCGAGCACAAAATATTCGTGGCTTCCAAATTGCCAGTCCATCGCTGATTGGTATTCGCTGTGTTCAGACAGCTTTTTCAATGATTAAAGAGGCTGGCATAGATGCAATTGCACACAAGGCCGCAGTTGGCACACAGATGATGATTGACCTCTATGACGCTTGGTTAGCTCCACTTGGATTTGTACTCAATACTTCAAGAGATCCTAAAGAGCGTGGCGGGCATATTTCATTGGTGCACCCAGATGCAGCTCGGATATGTGTTGCTATGCGCGAGATTTCTAATGTAATTCCTGACTACCGCACACCTAATTCAATCCGTTTGGCTATCTCACCACTTCCAACTTCCTTTGTTGAAGTGTGGGATGGCTTTGCGAGAACGCGTGACCTAGTTACATCTGGCCAATACAAAACAATCAAAGAGGGCGGTTCACGAGTCACATGAGCGAAAACTTCGATTCAGCACTGACATACACATCTTATTTAGCCGTGGATGAACTCTTAAGCCTGCAACGCCCTCTCTCACAAGGACCTGAACATGATGAAATGCTTTTTATCATCATTCATCAAACTTATGAGCTGTGGTTCAAACAAATCATTCACGAATTTGCCGAAGCACAACGTGCAATGGAATCTGGTGATACTCATTATTCGCTAGCGATTTTGGGACGTATCCGCACGATTCTTAAAGTCTGTGTAACACAGATTGATATCTTAGAAACGATGACACCTTTGCAGTTCAATGCTTTCCGTTCATATCTTTCATCCTCAAGTGGTTTCCAATCCGCGCAATTTAGAAAAGTAGAAGCTTTGCTTGGTCGGCGCGATACAAAAATGGCCGGACACCTTCCACCTGCAATTCAAGCCGAGATTGCGTTAATCACTGCAGGAAACTCAGTCTGGGATTCAGCTTTGGCTTATTTAGCAAAGCGCGGACATGCAATTCCAACTGATGTATTAGAGCGCGATCGCTCTTTGCCTTATGAGGCTAACTTGCGTGTTCAGGATGTTTTACTTGCAGTTCACACGAAGGATCCAGAGAGTGCAATGATTTGTGAGCGCTTAGTTGATATTGATGAGGGTATGCAAGAGTGGCGCTACCGCCACGTAAAGATGGTGGAACGAACCATTGGACACAAGATTGGTACTGGTGGTTCTAGCGGTGTGGAATATCTAGCGAGTACTTTGTTTGCACCAGTCTTTAAAGATCTGTGGGAGATCCGTTCACGCTTTTAATTCGGTAAACCTTTAACCACAATCTCTTCTAGCGCTTTGCGCTCACGCGGTGCATTTTCACGCTCCAGCAAAGGTCCCTCTAATTGCTCGGCTGATGCTTGTTTACCAATTGCTATAACTGCAACAGGAAGAAGTGATGCATCTATTCCTAGATTTTGCGCAGCTTTTTCTGGATCAAAGCCAGTCATTTGATGAGCAACAAGTCCGCGATGATGAGTTTCAACAACCATCTGCGAAACTGCTAACCCACAGTCATAGAGATAGCCCTTATTAGGTGTTCCATCTTCACGTGTAGGAAGTCCAGCCACAAGAATCAACGCAGATGAGCGATATGCCCAGCCTTGATTAAAAGGAGCAAGCGAATCAAGTATCTGTGCAAATACCTCATCCCCGCGTTGGCCGACATAAAATCTCCATGGTTGCCCATTAAATGCAGAAGGCGCCCAGCGTGCAGCTTCTAAAACTGCCAATAGATCATCTTTTGATAGAACTGCCGTTGCATCTAAAGAGCGTGGGCTACGTCTATTGGCTAATACTTCATTAATTTCTACTGCTGTCTGTGCTTTCATCATTTACATATTCTATGTGCAGGCAAGAGATCTCGCATGTTTTACTAGCAGCTAGCAATTACTTCTTAATGATCTCCACTAAATCGCCATAAGCAGTTTTTGCAATCTCTTTACGCTTTTCCACATAGGCAGGTGATGCACCAGTAATCAAGTGTTCAAATCTGCTGGCAGATTTAATCAACTTATGTAGTTCGGCAGAATCCGTTGAATCACCAAATGTAGGAGGATCTTGCTTAGTTACTTGAACAACAATATGTGGGTTAAGGAATCGATATACGAGCGCAACTCTTCGCAATCCTAAGTTAGCAACATGGCGCAATCCACGATTGATGTGATCTTGTGCCATTAAACGAATGAAAGTAAAGGTCTTGGCCTTTGCAGCTGCTTGCTCAGTAGCAAGTGCATACAAGATATCTGCAATCTCTTGTCCACCAGTTGTTTGAGGAAGTTCTGCGCACTTTGCCGATAAAGCTGCCCGTACTTGTGGGTCCTGCAATTTCTTAACTGTCTTTGTAATGTCAGCTAAATCTGCTTGATCTGCACGTAGTGCATAACCAAAATCATGACACCAGCGAGCACGAGCCTCTTGATCATCGGTTCCACGGATATTTGAAACAAAGACTGTTGGTACTTGTGCGGGCAACAATTCATGCACACCGTTATATCCCGTTGCACAAATACCTGCATCAAATGCATGCAATACTTTTGCCAGTGGGAAATAGCGCGCCACTTTAATGTCTAGGCCCTCTGGAGCTAAAGAGTTTCCATCTTTATCAATCGGAGCTTTAGTCAAAATCACTTGTAAATCTTTCCAGCCAAGTAGACCTTCAAGAGCTGCAGTCATCTTGTGGTTCACATCGCTATCACCTGTGCCAAGTTGAACTAATGCAACTGGACGCTTTTGATCAAGACCTAACGCTTTGCGAGCATCTTCGCGTGATAACGCATCTTCTTTTCTAAAAAGTGAAACCGGGGATGTTAAAACAGAGTCATTGCGCTTTGATGTTGGACCAAAATCATAAGCACGAGCAATATCTCCAGGCTCAACAATTGCATCCATCATCTTTGCTTGTAAACCTAAAATGAAGCGCTGTGGCTTCTTTTGCCATAGTCCACGACGAACCCAGACTAGTTTTAACTTCGGGTTTGCATTACGCGCAGCTATTACACCTGGATAAGGAACAACGCCATCAAAAGATAAAACTTTTGCATCGGTTTCATCTACTAACGCTAAAAGACGATCACGTAGGTATGCATCCCACTTTTCGCGAGACATCCATAAGCGATCTCGCCCTGGTATGTATTCGCAGCGAATACCCATAAAGGAAGGAATCTCTGCAATGCCGCCAGCCATTGAAACAATAATTGGGTTGGCAACCGGCTTTAATGCCAGTGCAACGGCGCTAGCGCGTGCCAAATGGCCCATTCCAACACCATTACTAGTTGCAAGGATGATTGTGGGTTTAGACATTAGTTGCCCCACGAAGAGTGCAATGGACGACCTTCTGCATAACCAGCAGATGATTGAATTCCAATAACTGCTCTTTCTGCAAACTCATCAAGGTTTCGTGCACCTGCATAGGTGCAAGAAGAGCGCAGCCCAGCAATAATTTCATCCAGTAGATCTTCAACACCTGGTCGTGCAGGATTTAAATACATGCGCGAAGTTGAAATTCCTTCTTCAAAGAGTGCTTTGCGAGCACGCTCAAATGCATCTTCTCCCGAAGTGCGAGCAGCAACGGCGCGTGCTGATGCCATTCCAAATGATTCTTTGAATAAACGTCCATTGACATCACTCTGTAAATCTCCAGGTGATTCATATGTGCCTGCAAACCAAGAACCAATCATTACTTGGGATGCACCTGCAGCTAAGGCCAGTGCAACATCTCGTGGATGGCGCACTCCTCCATCTGCCCACACATGTGCACCTAACTTCTTCGCCTCCGTTGCACATTCCAAAACTGCTGAGAACTGCGGGCGACCAACACCTGTCTGCATACGGGTTGTGCACATAGCCCCTGGCCCAACGCCCACCTTAATAATTGATGCTCCAGCTGCAACTAGATCCCTCACACCATCTGCAGTAACAACGTTTCCAGCAACGATTGGAACAGAGAGTCCCAGAGATTTAATTGCCTTAAGGGCTTCAATCATCTTCTTTTGGTGTCCATGGGCAGTATCAACAACTAGAACATCTGCCCCTGATTCAACAAGGGCTGCAGCCTTTGCAGCAACATCTCCATTAATTCCAACAGCTGCAGCAATACGCAGGTGATTACTTGCATCTATGGCAGGGGAATAAAGAGTTCCGCGTAGTGCACCGATGCGAGTCATGATGCCTACTAGATCGCCATTGCCTGAAACTACTGGGGCTAACTTATGTCGGTGTTGATTTAAGAACTCAAATGCAGCGCGGGCATCAAGGTTATCTGCCATCGTGATGAGTTCTTTACTCATTACTTGATGGAGCTGTGTGAAGCGATCAACGCTCTTGCAATCTTCTTCTGTAACAATTCCGACTGGTTTACCACCATCAACAATGACGATTGCACCATGTGCACGCTTGTGTAAGAGAGAAACCGCATCTGCCACAGTTTGATGTGGGTTTAAAGTAATTGGGGTATCAAAGAATACGTGACGTGCTTTAACCCATTTAATGACGCTATCAACAACTGCGTGTGGAATATCTTGTGGGATAACTGCAATGCCACCGCGCCTAGCAATCGTTTCTGCCATGCGACGACCTGAGATAGCGGTCATGTTTGCAACTACTAAAGGAATTGTTGTTCCTGAGCCATCTGTTGAAGCTAAATCCACATCCATACGGCTAGAGAGTTCTGAGGAACTAGGCACCATGAAGACATCGTCATAGGTGAGATCGTGGGTGGGATTATTTATGAAGCGCACGTAGCAGAACTATACTCATGTAGGATTTAGGGATGTCTAATCCACTTATTTCAGCACGTGGTTTGACCAAGAAATTCGGAGATTTCACCGCAGTTAATGGGGTGGACTTCGATGTGGCCAAGGGTGAGTCCTTTGGTTTGCTTGGCCCCAACGGTGCAGGTAAATCAACGATCATGCGTGTTCTTGCCGCAACATCTCAGCGAACAAGTGGAACGGTAGAAATCCTCGGTAAAGACCCTGAATTATTTGGACCTCTCGTACGTGCCCACCTTGGAGTTGTACCTCAGCAAGATAATCTCGATGGCGAATTAACAGTTAGTGAGAACCTTTACATTTATGGGCGTTACTTTGGTTTGTCAAAGAAGTTCATTAAAAACAAGATTGAAGAACTTCTTGAGTTTGCACAATTAGAAGAAAAGCGTGATGTAAAGGTTGAAGCGCTCAGTGGTGGAATGAAGCGCCGTTTAACAATTGCCCGCGGCCTTGTGAGTGAACCAGATATTTTGTTACTGGATGAACCAACTACTGGTTTAGATCCTCAAGCGCGCCATATTCTCTGGGATCGCTTGTTCCGTCTGAAGGAACAAGGCGTAACACTTGTTTTAACCACACACTTTATGGATGAAGCTGAACAATTATGTGATCGCCTTGTTGTGATGGACAAAGGTTCAATCATGGCTGAAGGATCTCCAGCATCATTGATTAAGCAGTATTCAAGTAAAGAGGTGCTGGAAGTTCGATTCGGAAGTGATCGCAATAAAGAGGTTGCCCCACAACTTGCAACGATGTGTGAGCGCATGGAGACCCTGCCAGATCGCATCTTGATGTACACAGAAGATGGCGAAAAACTCCTTGAAAAAATCACTCATGCAGGAATGCATGCAACTACTTCACTTGTACGCAGAAGCTCACTTGAAGATGTCTTCTTGCGCCTAACTGGAAGAACGCTGATTGAATGAACGCGGGTATTGATGTTCCTACTATTGAACGTTTTGGAGCTTTGTATATAGCTTCGGCACGTTTGAAATCAATGTCTAAGTGGCGAACCATCATCGCAGCGGTGGATATTGGAAATCCGCTGTTTTACTTAATTGCAGTGGGCATTGGTATTGGCGTACTAGTTGAACAAGGATCGGGCACAAGCGGTACAAATGGCATTAAATACATAGCTTTCATCGCACCTGCCCTATTGGCTAACACTGCCATTACAGGAATCATGGATGAAACCGTTTTTCCTACTATTGAAGGCTTTAAGTGGCGCAAACTTTTCTTCGCGCAAAACTCAACTCCAATAACTGGTCGACAAATTGCCATCGGTGTTTACCTAGCTGCCCTTTGTCGTGCACTCTTTGCCGTAATCGCTTACTACATTCTCTTGCTTGCCTTTAATGTTGTTGACTTTGGAATCAGTATCTTGCTAGTGCCGATTGCCGTTCTTGGTGGCGGTGCTTTTGGTGCACTGATGTTGTTTGCAGCGGCGAAAATCGAAAAAGAAGATCAATTCTTCAACATTCTAGGTCGCTTAGTCATTATGCCGATGTTCTTGTTCTCTGGAACTTTCTTTCCTTTGTCATCAATGCCAGTTTATTTGCAGCCTATTGGATGGGTTTCACCCCTGTGGCATGCAACCGAGCTAGGCCGTGAGTCTGCTTTTGATTATGGAATTAGCAGCACAATGGTTGTTATTCACCTTGTGTTCCTTCTTACCTTGCTTGTCATTGGTCTAAGCCTTGCTACTCGCCAATTTGAACGGCGGTTATCAAAGTGAGTAACGCTGTAGATATCGCAATGAACCGTAAATCAACAGCTATGTATGCGGGTCGGCCTTACGTGTTGCTAGAGCGCGGTTGGATTGCCTTTAGATCTACTAATTGGATTCCAGTTGTTACAGGCTTTGTTGAACCAGTTCTTTTCTTGTTGGCTTTTGGTTACGGAATGGGAAGCCTTGTCGGAGATGTGACTACAGGAAGCAAAACTATTGATTACACCCTGTTCATCGCACCAGGGTTACTCGCAAATAGCGCCATGAACGGTGCGATTTATGATTCAACCTGGAATGTTTTCTGGAAACTTAATGAATCCAAGTTGTATAAGACAATGCTTTCAACTCCACTTGGGCCTCTTGATATAGCGTTGGGTGAAATCACTTGGGCTTTAATTAGAGGCCTTGTGTACTCCATTGGCTTCCTAACTGTTGTTACAGCTCTTGGATTAACGCCAAGTTTCTGGGCAATCTTGGCGATCCCTGCAGCCTCTCTTGTTGCATTTGGTTTTGCATCATTTGGAATGGCGATCACTTCTTACTTTAAGACTTACCAACAAATGGGCTTCATTAACTTCGTCTTGCTTCCCATGACTTTGTTCTCAGGTTCTCTCTACCCAATCTCTGTTTATCCAGATTGGCTAGAAAAAGTCATCATGGCTTTGCCTCTATGGCATGGAATTGAGCTAGTACGCGCTTTTTGGTTTGGGGAAATAAACTCTGGAGTTTTCGTGCATGTTACTTATTTTGTTGTAATGATCGGAATAGGACTTTTTGTAACGTCCCGCCGATTGCGTGCACTTTTCTTGCGCTAACGCTTTTTTAACTTTTTTTCCCTTTTTTCCCTTTTTTCCCGCATGACACACCCGGTTTTTTTGGGGGTTGCATTTAAAAAACGGCATGAGATACTTAAGCCTTAGTCCAAACGGACTAAAAAATGAACCGGGAGAGTACTTCTCAAACGAGTTTCAAAAGCTGAAACCTTTGCCGTACAAGTTTTACCAATGCTCACACAAACTAATCACAGAGAAACTTACAGATTCGTTCCTTCAACATCTACTCCTGTCTCACCTGAGCGAGTAGCCGAACTCCTGAAAGCTGAGTGGGAGTTATTCACCAAGCAAACTGGCAAGAGCGCTGAAGAAAGCCGACGCGCTCTCAAGTCATTGCCTCTGGGCGTAACTTCAAGCTTCCAGCACTGGGACCCATACCCAATCTCCATTGTGAGCGCTAAGGGCGCCTGGATGACTGACGTCGATGGTCGCCAGCTCCTGGATCTCTCCATGGGCTTTGGAGCCATGCTTGCAGGTCACCTCAACCCAGTAATCGTTGAGGAAGTAAAGAAGGCACTCGAGAGTGGAACTCTCTTTGTTACTCCATCTCCTATTTCAACTGATGCTGCAGAGCGAATCTGCCGTCGCTTTGGTATCGATCAAGTTCGTTTCACTAACTCTGGAACTGAATCAACAATGTATGCCGTTCGCACAGCACGCGCTGCAACAGGTAAAGATGCAATAGTTAAAATTGAGGGCGGTTATCACGGTAGCTATGACCCATTTGTTGTCTCTAGCAAGCCGCCAATCGACAAGATCGGTGATGAGAATGATCCAATCGCACACGTTCCAGAAGGAATCGTGCCTGGTGAGATGCATGTTGTTCCTTATAACAATGCAGATGCCCTAGAGCGAACATTCAAAAAGCATGCTTCCTCTATCGCTTGCTTCATTCTTGAACCAGTTCTAGAAAACATTGGAATTGTTTTGCCGGATGAAGGTTACTTAGAGCGAGTTCGTGAGCTCTGCGATGAATACAACGTTGTTTTGATCTTTGATGAAGTTAAAACAGGTTTAACTGCAGGACATCAAGGCGCTGCCCAGCGTTTAGGTGTTACTCCAGACTTAATTACCCTTGCAAAATCAATTGGTGGCGGACTTACTTTGGCTGCCTTTGGTGGCAAGAAGAAGTACATGGACTTTGTTACTAATGGAAAAATGGCCCACTTTGGAACATTTAACGGTAATCCCCTTGCAATGGCTGGTGTTCGCGCAGCTGATGTGATCTTCACGCATGACTCCCTAGTCCAAGCTGAAAAATTTAATCAGCAAGCACTTGAGCGCATCAACGCAATCATTGAGCAATACCAACTACCAGCACACACTGTTGGTTTTGGTGTGAAGGGCTGTATTACTTGGTCCACAGAGCCTGTTCGTAACTACCGTGATTACAAAGCCACAGATTTTGCTGTTGCTGAGCTTTCATGGCTGTGGTCACTTAACCGCGGAATCATTACGCCTCCGGGCCTTGATGAGCAGTGGTTAATCTCTCTGGCTCACGGTCAAAAGGAAGTTGATATCTTGGTGGAGGATTTCGAATCCCTTGCTAAAGCTTTGCGTTCATAAAAACTAACGGGAAGAAGAAAATGACAACGGAGTCAGCTCTTCAAACCGCTCGGACGCAGTTGCGTCGAGCTGTTGAACTACTACAACTTACCGAAAATGATTGGCAAACCCTTTCCACACCTCGTCGCATCCTTGAAGTAGCAGTTCCACTTCGCCGTGATAACGGAAATGTGGAGATGTATAAAGGTTTTCGCGTTCAATACTCAACAACGCGTGGTCCTTCAAAGGGCGGTGTTCGCTTTCACCCAGATATAGATATGGATGAAACCGTTGCTCTTGCCATGTTGATGACATGGAAATGTGCACTTACTAACTTGCCTTATGGCGGAGCTAAAGGTGGCATTGCAGTTGATGCGCACACACTTTCTTTAGGTGAGAACGAGCGCCTCACCCGTCGCTACACATCAGAGATCTTGCCCATCATTGGACCAGAGCGCGATATTCCAGCACCAGATGTTGGAACTGATGAGCGCAACATGGCCTGGATGATGGACACATACTCAGTGAATGCAGGGTTCTCTGTTCCAGGTGTTGTCACAGGAAAACCAATTGTTTTAGGCGGCTCACTTGGTCGCACATCAGCAACTGGTGATGGTGTTGCAATCTCAACAATAGAAGCACTTAGAGTTAAAGGAATTGATCAAAAAGGTGCAACTGTTGCTATTCAAGGCTTTGGAAAAGTGGGTTACTGGGCAGCAATTGCCCTTGAAAACCTAGGTCTTAAAGTTGTTGCAGTCAGTGACGTCAGCGGTGGTGTTACAGGATTCTCATCTGTTGCAGATCTGTGGAAATACTTCCAAGCCAACGGCAACCTAAACATGCCTGGCACAGACAAAATCACACAGCAAGAACTACTTCACTTGGATGTGGATGTTCTTATCCCTGCAGCCTTAGCTGACTCTGTTACTGAGAAAACTGCTAGTGGAATTAAAGCCAAGATCATTGTTGAAGGCGCTAACGCCCCAACAACTCCTGGCGGAGATCAGATTCTTAATGACAACAAAGTGCTGGTTGTGCCAGATATTTTGGCTAACTCAGGCGGTGTCATCGTTTCTTACTTTGAATGGGTCCAGGATAAGCAGAACTACTTCTGGAGCGCTGATGAGGTCAAGCAAAACCTTAATGACATCATGATGAAATCATTTAGAGAAGTTGAGCATATGGCTACAGATAAAAAGGTTTCTTGGCGCGAAGCAGCTCATATGATCGGTGTTGCACGTGTTGCCGAAGCCCACAGATTACGTGGTCTCTACCCGTAATACATTCAGAGCTATTTCAACTCCTGCAACCATCTGTCTAACCGGCATGGTTGGCAGGTTTGGAAACTCTTTGCGTTGTTCATCCATTAACGGCACATGCATAAACCCGCTCTTGACAGAAGAATCCTTTAAGTAATCCTGCAACACATAAAAAATGTGATTACAGACAAATGTTCCAGCGCTCAGTGAAATTGAAGCAGGGATTCCTGCTGCTTTCATTGATGTAACCATCTTCTCAATGGGAAGTGTTGAGAAATGGCCATCAGGGCCATCAGCCATGATTCTCTGCTCTAGAGGTTGATTGCCTGCATTATCTGCGATGCGGGCATCATCTAAGTTAATTGCAATGCGCTCAGGTGTCATCGCGCTTCTGCCCTCAGCTTGGCCTAAACACAACACAGCGATTGGTTTATGTAAATCAATGAGTTCTTTGAGTGTGCTGCTGGCTTGCCCAAAAACTACTGGCAGTATCGCAGTGACAAGATCATCACCCATAAGTGCTTTAACTATTTCACCTGAAGGGTTCAGGGAAGAAGTGGCAAAAGGCTCAAAGCCTGTTACAAGGATCTTGGACATGGCATAAGTATTACCTAAACAAAAAGAAGAAAAGCCCCCGGTGTGAAAGGCACCGAGAGCTTAACTTGTGCGCGCGAAGGGATTCGAACCCCTAACCTTCTGATCCGTAGTCAGATGCTCTATCCGTTGAGCTACGCGCGCTTATTTAGTTTTGTACAGCCTGCGCATCTTACCTGCTTTTCATTCAGTGCCAAAATGCGTGAACTATGCGTAAATAAAGCACAAAGGGCGCCAGATTGCTCTGACGCCCTTTGTCTGATTACTTAGCTATTAGCCAACTTTCTTGATGCGGCCATCTGCTGCAGGAACTTGAGTTACCTTTCCTGCGGCCATATCTGCCTTAAGTGCATCTACGAATACATCTAGTAGTGCACCTTGAACCTTGGCTCGTGCTGGTGAGAAGACATTTACATATCCATCGCCACCATAGATTACGAAGTCAAGAGTTGTGAGTGTGTACTCCTTTGAATCCTTAGCAATTGCAGTTCCGTCTAGTTTTGTAACTTCGACGATACGGGAACCAATTGGCTTAGATGCATCAAATGTGAACTTGAATCCAGAAATCTGTGGGAAGCGACCATCACCTGGATAGTTACCGCCAACACCGTTTTCTAGAGCCTTCCAAAGGTTTGCACCTGTTACAACTGTTGTTGCAATCTGGTTACCAAATGGGAACACAGTGAACGCATCACCGAGTGTTACATCTAGTGGGCCAGCACCTGTGCGAACAAGTCCTGTTGCTGCTGGTACATATGTCTTTGCAGGGAATGTGTCGCGGATACCGCCACCATTCTGGATTGCAAAGTCTGTCTTGTACTTAGCACGCATCAAATCTGCGATGTAGTTACCCATTGGTGTTTCACCTGAACGCTCAACAGCTGGTGATCCTCCACGTGGGAATACTCCTGAAACTTTACCGATTTTTACATCAAGCTTTGCAGATAGTTGATCCTTGTACTTCTTAACCATTGCAGCTGCTGCTGCATCTTGTGTGGTGACTGTTGAAACAACACCTGTGTTGATTGTTGCAGCTGAAGCCTTGAGAACGTGCTGGATTGACTGACCAACAACTTTTCCAGACTTCATACAGATCTGTGTACGTGTGTACTCAACACCAGCGTTGCGAACCTGTCCTAGAACAGTTGGTGCAACGCGTGTGTTGCCTGGAATGACAGAAGCGTATGTCTGGTGGCTGTGACCACCATAGA
>Ga0209229_10000869_pt1 | contig 12538 bp, 5 predicted proteins | sample SanBayMetagenome_FD_187466 | JGI IMG/M metagenome (GOLD analysis project Ga0209229, IMG submission 187466) | Freshwater and sediment microbial communities from dead zone in Sandusky Bay, Ohio, USA (SPAdes) (version 2) | ecosystem: Environmental > Aquatic > Freshwater > Lentic > Sediment | place... | reverse complement strand
GCGCCCTGGCCACGGCGGGCGACGGCGCGTAGGGGTTCTCGTTCGTATTGAGCTTGATCCACTTGCCCCCCTGCGGCTGCTCGCCGGGCACGTAGCCCGCGAGCGCCGCGATGTCCGGGCGCACGAGGGTGCGAGCAGTGGTTGAGGGCTCTGCTGTCATGCCGGAAGTCTACCTCACAGCTCCATCGCTCTCCGCATCTCCCCTTACAACCGGCACAACCGGCCTTCCCCCAGGAGGTGCAGACTGGCAGTCTGCACACTCCCGCATTCGGCAGAGTGCCACTCTGCCGCCGCGGAGAAACGAGCCCGCCATGACGCATGTGCATGGCCAGTCGTCACCTCGCCGATTCCCGCCTGCCCAGACAACGGTCGATCGACGCCCAGTCTTTCTGAACGAACGGCGGACAAAAAAGAGATACTGCTGCTGGCGTAACCGTATCACACGAAAAGATCGTCGATCACGCTGCCAGCGACGTCGGTGAGCCGGAAATCCCGTCCCTGGTGCCGGAACGTGAACCGTTCGTGGTCGATGCCCAGGAGATGGAGCGCCGTTGCGTGGAGGTCGTGCACATGCACGGGCTTCTCGATCGCATGCCAGCCGAAGTCATCGGTGGCGCCCACGACCTTCCCTTGAGCGAACCCTCCACCGGCGACCCAGGCGGTGAAGCCGTACGGATGGTGGTCGCGGCCCCACTTTTCCCCCTTTGCCTCGGCGACGGGCGTACGCCCGAACTCACCGCTCCAGATCACGAGTGTGTCGTCGAGCAGGCCGCGGTCGCGCAGGTCGGCCACGAGCGCCGCCGAAGCCCGGTCGGTCGCGGCACACTGTTTCTTGATCTGGTTGACGAGGTCGCCGTGCTGGTCCCACCCCATCTCGTAGACCTGCACGAACCGCACGCCCCGCTCCAGAAGCCGACGGGCGAGCAGGCAGTTGTTGGCGAACGACGGCTTCGCGCCCGTCGTGCCGTAGGCCTCGTGGACGTGCTTTGGCTCTGCCGAGATGTCCACCAGCCCCGGCACGCTCGTCTGCATCCGGTAGGCAAGCTCGTAGGTTGCGATCCGGGCCGCGATCTCGGGATCATGGGCCCGGGCCAACCGCTCCTCGTTGAGCCCCGCAAGCGCGTCGAGCTGCCGGCGGCGGACTCGCGCCGACACGCCCTGCGGGTTGGAGACGAACAGGATCGGATCGCCGCCCGACCGTAGCCTCACGCCCTGGTGTTGCGACGGCAGGAACCCGGAACCCCAATAGGATTCCAGGAGCGGCTGCGCCTGGCCGCCAGCGTGCGACGTGAGCACCACGAAGGCAGGCAGGTCATCGGCCTCGTTGCCCAGGCCCCAGCTGAGCCATGCCCCCATCGTAGGCATCCCGGCCCGGATGCTGCCGGAATTCATCAGCCAGCAGGCCGGGTCGTGGACGACGGTGTCGGTGACCATCGAGCGGATCACTGTGATCTCGTCGGCGATCTTCGCGATGTGGGGTACGAGATCGGAAAAGTCGCCGCCGGCTCGGCCATGTTTCGTGAACGTGAAGGGCGATCCCTTCACGATCGGCGCCGCATCGCGGATCATCGCAAACCGGAATTCACCGGCGATGCTTTTCGGGATCGGCTCCCCGTCGTCGGCGTTCAGACGCGGCTTGGGATCGAACATGTCTATGTGCGAGGGCCCGCCTGACATGAAGAGATGCACCACCCGCTTGGCCTTCGGCGCATGATGGGGGAGGCCGATGGCATCGCCCGCCTGCATCGCGGAGGTTCCCTCGGCCACGGCCCGGCCATCGCGGGCAAGGAGCCACTGGCATGCCACCGCACCCAGGCCGAGCCCGCCCTCGAGCAGGCCGCGGCGGGACAGAAGCCGGAGTGTGGGTGGATGGGGCTCGTGCTGGGGCATCATCGCGATCGACTGCCTGCGGAGTTTCGGAGATGTCACTGTCTGAGGATCACTGCCTCGAGATCGTCTCGTCGAGATTGAGCACCGTCGAGGCGACGATTGTCCAGGCCGCCAATTCGGGCGGAGGCGTGTCCCTCAGCGTTGCCGTAGCCGGGCCGACGAGGGCCTGGGCCGCCACGGCATCGGCTGCGTAGTGCGTGCGCATATCGGCGAGGAGACTGGTAAGCATCTCACGTTCGGATGCAGAAGGCGGCCGCGAGAGGGCGATCCGCATCACGGCATCGAGCCGGGAGGCGTCTTCGCCAGGGTGATCCACGAGCACGCGGACCGCGAAGGCCACCGCCGCCTCGACGAACACGGGATCGTTGAGGAGCACGAACGACTGCAGCGGCGTGTTCGTCGCGACCCGCCCGGCCGTGCAGACCTCCCGGGAGGGCGCGTCAAAGGTCGCCAGCGTGGGGTTGAGGAGCATCCGCTTCCAGGCCAGGTAGAGACTCCGCCGATGCCGTTCTGATCCGAGCGCCGGCTTCGACGGGGCGTCCGACTGCACCGGCACGAGGTCATCGAGCAGGTTCGCGGGTATGTCGGGCTTCACGCTTGGGCCGCCGAACCTCCGGTTGAGCAGACCGCTCGCCGCGAGGGCGACGTCTCGGATCTGTTCGGCGTCGAGCCGGCGGCGGGTGGCCCGGGCGAGCAGGTGGTTGGCGGGATCACGGGCGACGACGTCGGCCGAGGCGTCAGACGACTGACGGTAAGCGGCACTCGTGGCAATCAGACGAATCAAGTGTCGCTGATCCCAGCCACTCGACACGAGCTCGGCAGCCAGCCAGTCGAGCAAAGCGTGGTGTGTCGGAGGCTCGCCGCGAGTACCAAAGTCGCCCGGAGTGCGAACCAGGCCATTGCCCATCACAGCGGACCAGAGGCGGTTGGCGGCCACGCGGGCCGTGAGCGGATGTGTGCCTGACACGAGCCACTGTGCGAGCCCGAGCCGATTGGCGGCCGCTCCGGCTGGCAGGGCTCCGAACATTTCGGGCACGCCGGGCTCGACCTTATCGCCGGGTGCCCGGAAGTTGCCGCGCTTGTGGATGAAGGTCTCGCGGGGCTGAGGCAGCTCGGCCATCACGTGGGCGACGACCCGCTGCTTGTCGATATCGGCCAGATGCTTCCGCAGCGTCTCCAGCTCCATCGCACCGGACCGCGCGTGGTTGCCGAGTTCGCCGGAGATCGAGACTCCGTGGAGGAGGCCGGTGTATTGAAAATCGGGATTCCCGTTCTTGTAGCCGGCACCGATGAGCAGCGGCCGCGGGGCGGCGGCGATCGATGCCGGCGGCGCACCCAGGACTACGGCAGCCTCGTCGACCTTCCCGTCGATGACCAGTCGGATCGCTGTTCCAGGCTCAAACTCCAAGGCGACATCGTGCCACCGTCCGTCAGCCACCATGATCGACGAGAAGATCTGGACGCCGGAGAACTGCCTGGCATTCGCGCTGACCCAGGCGTACAGGAATCCGGGCTTGGCTAGCCGGTCTCCCTCGCCACCGATGCCGAAGGCGAACGACCGCTCGGCGGCCGCCACGTCGTATTTCGAGACGATGTCGGCCACGGGATCGGTGGTCTTGATCGCGCAGGCAAGCCGAAACGTTCCGATAAACGCGAAGTCGGCGGCGTTCGGAGCCTGAAGGGCCGACGCACCGTCGAATGACGCACTCGCTCCCTGCTTGCCGGGCGGCGGCTCCTCGTCCCAGCGAGGCTTCCCGATCGTCTTCCACGTCGGGATGGATTCGGCCCCATCGATCCGCACCTCCGTGAGGCTGCTAGCCGTGGCTGGCGCCGCCTCCGCACGCTCGATCTCGGCGAGCAGCGCCGTCCGCTTTCCTGCGAGGCTCTTGTCGGGGAAGCCGAGGTCGAGCCGCGGACCGTGCACGCCGAAATATTTTCCTTCGTGCGGAATGTTGTTGAAGATCGCGAACAGCTTGAAGTAGTCCTGCTGCGTGATGGGATCGAAGACGTGGTCGTGGCAGCGGGCGCAACCGATTGTAAGGCCGAGTAATGCCGTGCCGGTGGTACCGACCCGGTCGTAGATCGTCTCGACCCGGTATTCCTCGAAGTCGTAGCTGTTGCCCAGGGCCATCATCGCGTTGGCGTGGAATCCGGTCGCGATCTTCTGCGATTCTGTTGGACTGTCGAGCAAGTCGCCGGCGAGTTGCTCGATCACGAACTGATCGAAGGGCATGTTGGCCTTGAAGGCTTCAAGCACCCAGTTGCGCCACGGCCACATCGTCCACTCGCCGTCGTGGGCGTAGCCGCTGGTGTCGGCATAGCGGGCGAGGTCGAGCCATTGTTGGGTGAGCCGCTCTGCGTGATGGTCGCTGGCCAACAGGCGCTCGACGAGTTTCTCGATCGCGTCGGGAGCGGTGTCAGCAACGAACGCGGCCACATCGCCGGGCGCTGGCGGCAGGCCTGTGAGGTCGAGGAAGAGCCGCCGCACGAGTGTCTCGCGGGAGGCCTCGGGCGACGGCGCCAGATTCCCGGCCTCGAGTCGCGCGAGGACAAACCGGTCGATCGGGTTTTTCACCCAGGGCTTGCATGCCACTGCCGGCGGCTCGGGGCGATTGGGCGTCTCAAACGCCCAGTGGCGCCCCCAGGCGGCGCCCTGCTTCACCCACCGCCAGAGCATCAGTTTCTGCTCGTCTGAGAGCGGCTTCTTCGTATCTGGTGGCGGCATCACCTCGTCGGCATCGCCGCTCTGGATCCGGCGAATGATCTCGCTCTCGTCGGGCCTGCCGACGACGAGGGTGGCAGCGGCCCCATCGGCCGTGTCGAGCCGAAGGTCGGCCTTCCGAAATGCCTCGTCCGAACCGTGGCACTGGAAGCAGTGCCCGGCGAGGATCGGCAGGACGTCGCGACCGAAATCCACAGCCGGGTCGAGGGCGGCCGCAGTCGGAGCCCAGACCGCCGCTACGCTGACGGCGACGACACCTGCCGCCACGACCACGCCCTCGCGTCGCGTGCGGTCGCCGTGGCCGGGGCCTGGCTTCATGCCCGCAGGTCTCCCAGGGTGCCGGTCGAGTCGCCGAATGAGTCGGTCTCGATGCCCACACCCTGGAGCAGGGTGAGCCAAAGGTTTGCCAGTGGCGTTTGTTTCGCGTCGAGCACGACATGGCGGCCATGGCGGATTCCCGCCCCGCCGCCGGCGATCACGGCAGGGCAGTTATCGAGCGAATGGATCGAGCGAATGTTGCTTCCATAGGAAAGGCTGACGTGGTCAAGTAGGCTCGTGCCGTCGGCCTCCTTGGTGGCCTCCAGCCGATCGAGCAGAGAAGCGAGCAGTTCGCTCTGCTTCCGGTCACGCCGCTTCGAGGCCTCCATCCGCTCGCCCGGTGTGTAGTGGCTCATGTCGTGTGGGGCCACCGTGATCCCCATGCTCTTGATGAGATTAGCCATCGGCTGCCGGTAGGTGATCACGCGAGTGCTGTCAGTCTGAAACGCCGCCACGAGCAGGTCGTACATGAGCTTGATCTCCTGCTCGCCAACGAGCGATTCGCTTGGGGCATCGAGCGGCGGCTTCGGCTTTGACATCGCCATCCACGACTCCTCCTTGGCCAGCCTGGTCTCGATCTCACGGATCGACTGGAAGTATTCGTCGAGCTTGTCCTTGTCCTGCTTCGAGAGTGTCTTGTCGATCGACTTGGCCTGTGTGAGCACGGCGTCGAGCACGCTGCGGTGTTCCGCGAGCCTCCGTTGACGGTCGGCCAGTGGCGTGCTTTCGTCACCAAAGAGCTTTTCATACGCGGCGAGCGGCGTGTCGGTGCCCGCGAGCGGCTTGCCCTGGCGGTTCCAGGCGAGTGAGAGGCCGGGCCCATGGCCCGACTGCTCGGCGTCCTTGCTCGTCAGTTGGAGCGATGTGAACCGGGTGTGCCTGCCAAACTTCTCGGCGGCCACCTGGTCAGCCGAGATCGAGTTGGAAAAACTGCTGCCGGGCACGGCGAAGCGGTTTGCCCCCGTCAAATAAAAGGTGCTGCCCCAGTGGGCTTCGTTCGAGAACCTGTTGGCGAGGCCCTGGATGACGGTGATCCGCCCCTTGTGCCGCTCGAGCGGCGCGAGACCCTCGGAGAGCGGGTAGTCGGTGCCGGCCTTGGTCTTGTCGGGAAACCACGTCTCGTTTGTGACGCCCCAGCCGAATGAGAGGAAGACCATGCGCTTGGGTGGCACGACGGGCTGCTCGGCCGCGAAGGACCGCCATCCGAGCGAGGGCAGGAAGGGCAAGGCGACCGCCGATCCGGCGGCTTTGAGGACAGTGCGGCGGGTGGGATTCATTGTGGCAGTCCTGTCGTGCGTTACTTCGTTCGGAACTCAGGGCTGGCGACAATCGCCTGGACGATCGACGCCAGGCCGCCTTGATCGGCCTTGGCCTTGGCGACGAGGCCGTCGATCGTGTCGGCGTCGGCGAAGCTCACGGGGCGACCCAGGGCATAGGCATAGAGGTTCTCGATCAGACCCGTGAGAAAACCGTCGCCACGGGCGGCGATCAGGCTGCGGAGTTCGAAGAAGTCGTCGAAGGCGGGGCCGTCGTGAAAGGCGCCGGCCGGATCGACGGCGAAGGTGGCATCGACGACCTTGCCGATCGGCCCGCCCTTCATGAGCTGGCCCCGCTTGTACACGTGATCCTCCGTCCGCCACCTGCCGGCGGCGTCGAAGTTTTCCAGGCCGAAGCCGATCGGATCGATCACGCGGTGGCACTGGGCACACTGCGGCTCCTCTTGGTGCATCCGCACGCGTTCGCGGGAGGAGATCTTCCGGCCGTCGAGCCTGGACAGCTGCGGCACATTGGGCGGAGCTGGCGGCGGCGGATCATTGAGGAGCTTGCGCAGCACCCACGCGCCCCGCTCGACAGGGCTCGTTCGCTCGCCATTGCTCCCCATGCCGAGCACCGCGGCCATGCCGAGGAGCCCGCCCCGCGGGCTGCCCGGCGGAACCGCCACTCTCCGGTAGTTCATGCCCTGAATCGATTTGCCTCCGTCGTCGAGGCCGTAGTGTGCGGCGAGCAGGCCGTTGATCACCACGAAGTCGCTCTCGAGCAGTTTTCGTGCGTCGATGTTCTCGGCGAGGAGCGTGTGAAACGTGTGGTAGATCTCCCCCTTCGCCGCCTCACGGGTGCTCTCGTCGAAGTCGGGGTAGAGCTGGTAGTCGAACCGGAAGAAGTCGAGCCGGTCGACGTCGAGCCACTGATGCGTGAAGCCCTTGGCAAGTTCGAAAGACCGGGGGTCGGCGATCAGTCGCTTTGCCTGGGCGGCGAGAAGCTCCGGGTCGCGCAGGCCGCCGGAGGCGGCGGCGGCGAGCAGGTCGTCGTCGGGTGGAGCGGCCCAGAGGAAATACGAAAGCCGCGAGGCGAGTTCGAGATCGGAAAGCGAGCGATCGATCTCTGTGGCCCCCGCATCGGCGGAAGCTGCCACGGCAACCGGTTCGTTGAGGTAGAGAAACGCCGGCGATGAAAGCACGACCGCCAGCGATTCGACCAATGCGTCGGCAAACGACTTGCCCACGTCCCGCTGTCCCTGGTAGAGGGCGACGATCCGGTCGAGATAGTCGGACTGCGGCTTCACACCTCGGAAAGCCTTCGTCGCGAAGTGGTCGATGATCGTACTGGCCGTGGCGGTGTCGCCATCCACGGGAAACGCGGTGCCGAACGTGGCCAGCATCCGTGACGATGAAGACGCCTCCGGCAACGGCCCTTCCCACTCGACCCAGTCGATCCACATGACACAGTCGGGGCCGACGCCGTTGGTGGCCCTGGTCAGCGAGTTCTGGAAGTGAGTGGCGGCAGGGTCGGAATGTTGCTTCTCACGGAACGAGAATGCTCGCGGGCCATTCGCTGTGATGGTCATCGGAATCTCGATGACCTGCGGTTTCGTGAGCGACCCAGTCACGTGAAAAACGTTGATCGCACGAAAGTCGTCGCCGTCGGCGATTCCCATCTCGAGGAATCGCCGGGCGGCCGGGGCTGTGTCGACGGCACCACCGCGAATCCGCAACACGTACCGCCCCGGCGGGGCGTCGGGCGGGATGGCGATGGTCTCACTCGAATGGTAGTTGGCGGTGCGGTATGCCAGCCACGCGCCTTCGTCCCAACCAGGCAGGGCGAGGTATTGCCCGAGGTAGGGGCCGTGCTGCTCGTACACATGGATCCGAAACACGGCCTCGTGCTCGTCCGGGAAGCCATAGTCCAGGGTCTTCGCAGGATCGGCGCCGGCCGCCTGCCATTCCTTGGCCTTGCGATAGCCGCCCAGGAAGTAACCATTGAGCAGGCCAGCCATCTGCCTGCGGGCCGCGATCTCGACCTCGGTGCGCACCGTCCGCGAAGCCGCCGGGGGCTCCGCGGACCGCCGCCACGCATCGACAGCCGCCGCGGCCGCCTGGCGGCCAAGAGCGAGGTATTGCTCGAACTGATCGCTCGACATGAAGAGCGATGAGCCGATCGTATCGAAACTGCCCGCCGCCTGATCGTCGGGGAGGTTCGCCGAGTCGATCTCGATATCGAGCAGGGCCTGCAGCGTGTTGACGTATTCCCGGCGGTTGAGCCTCCGCAGCGTGGCTGTCCGCCCCTGGTCGCCGATCGTTCTCCGTGCGTTGGCCAGCGCCTGCGACAGTTCGGCCAGAAACTCGGTCTTCGCGGCCGCGGCGGGCCGTGGCTCCTCGGCCGGCGGCATCTCGCCGGCGTTCAGCACGTTCAGCACCCGCTGCCACCGCTCCGCCGTCTCGACCGTCGCGATGTCGTGCGGCAGGTCGTCGAGCCGCACGCCTCCTTCCTGAGATTCCGAGGAGTGGCACTTCATGCAATGCGCTGTCAGGAACGCCTCGTAGCGTTGGTCGGTCGCGGTGGCCGGTGCTATGAAACAAGACACCGCTGCTGCGAAAACGCACGCCGTCAAGAGATGCACAGAGTCATTCATCACGGACTGGCAGTCTCGAGCTTCGTCGGGTCTATCACCACATGGGCGATCTTTTTTCGCTTCCATGTGTAGGTCACATGGAGGTTTCCATCTGCTGCCTGGATGATCGCCGGATAGGAAAATTCTCCGGGCTCCGCTTCCAAGGTCACCACAGGCCTCCACGTGAAGCCGTCGTCACTCAATGCGATGTTCAACGGCGACCGAGCCTTTTCGCTGTGGTTATAGACAAGGGCATGGCGGCCGTCCTTCAGCGTCACGGCATCCGTGCCCGAATTGGGATTCGGGAGATCAGTCAGTGTCATCTCGCCCCACGTGAGTCCCCCGTCGGTGCTCGCGGCGTGAAAAAGGCGTTTGCTCGTGCGCGTCCTCCCCACTGCAACGAGCCTTCCACCGCCTCGATCGAGGATGCTCGGCTGGATCGCGCCAATCGCCGCCCCATCATTCACAGGGCCAGTCACGTTCCATGTCGCCCCGCCATCGGTCGACCGCTCAAAATGAACACGCCAGCCCTTCGCGCTCTCCGTGCTCGACGGCGCAAGAATGGCTTCTTTGCCGATCATCACCGGCTTGTTTTTGATCGGCCCCATGGGACAGCCATCGATCGGCGTCCGGTCGCAGGAGAGTCGCGTGGGCTCGCTCCACGAGCGACCTCCATTGGAACTCGTCTGCACCAGCCCCCACCACTCCCCAGGGTTCTTCCCGACCTTGTAGAAAAGCAGCAGGTCGCTACCTGGCTGCTGGAACAAGACAGGATTCCAACACGGCCATCGCGTGCCATCGGCTTGGACGCCGTCCGCCACCTGCACGGCCGGTGCCCACGTTCCGTCCCGGCGGGCTGCAGCCCAAATGCCCACATCTGGATTGCCCTCCGCGGTGCCCCCGAACCAGGCCGCAACGAACTCGCCCGGCTTTGTCTCGACAATCGTGCTCGCGTGGCACGAAACCGTCGGCATGGAGTCACAAATGAAACCTCGCGCAACGATCCCAGCCTCGTGGATGCCCTCTCGTCCGCTGCCTGCCGCCTCGGCGGTGGGTTGCTTGCCCATGTCGAATGGGATTGGTTTGACATCGTCGGCCAGAAGCGGAGCGACGTGGCGATCGTCGTGCTCCCGTCCGTAGCGTGCCAGACGCTCGCGATGTTCGAGCAACGCCTGGCGGTGGGCGGGATCGGCGGCAAGGTTTCGCATCTCGCCGGGATCAGCCTGCATATCGATGAACGACTCGCGCTGCTGGCCGCGGCTGAAGAGGCAGTATTTGTAGCGATCCGTGCGGACCATCCACCATTTCATCGTCGGCTTGAAGCCGTCGATCTCGCCCGCTTGCGACATGCTCATCTGGCTGACCACGGCATCCGGCCAATCGGCCACCGGGCGGCCGAGAGCCAGTGGCAACGCGCTGCGCCCGGGCAACTCCTTCGGAATGGCGACTCCGGCGGCATCCAGCACGGTGGGAACCAGATCGATCCCCGTGTTGATCAGCTTTTCGGACGAGATTCCCGCAGGTGTCCGACCGTTCCATTTGACGATGAACGGCACCCTGGTCGATTCGTCATAGGGCACGCTCTTTTGGTTCCAGCCGTGCGCCCCGGCGCATTCGCCGTGATCGGATGTAAAGATGACGAGCGTCTCATCCTCGAGTCCGGCCTCCCGCAAAGCCTTCAGCACGCGGCCGATCTCGCGATCCACCAATTCGACCATGCGGTAATAGCCCCAGCGGTGCCGCCGCCAGTCGTCGACGGTGTAGCCTCCCACGGGAAACAGGCGATTGGCCTGAAAGCCACGACGCATCAGCGTCATGCCGTCTGGTTCGTCGGCCTGCGGCCCGATGTTGGCCGGAGCCGGCGGCAACTGCTCGGGAGGGGGTGGCTCGCCGATCTCGCCGCAGTCCAGGGTTCCCTCTTGCCCCGCCAGCCGCCGCGACCACTCGCAGACGTTGTGCGGATTGAGAAAGCTCGCCACCAGCAAAAACGGCTTCTCGTGTGGGCGGGCGATGAAACCGATCGCCTCGGACGCGGCCCAGGTATCCCAGCCCCCGTTCGCCAGCGCCGTCTTGCGGGTCGGGACGCCCATCGGAGCGAGGATCGTCTCGAAGCCATGCTCCGCGACATCCTTCGCGTGCAGTTCCGACTTGCCGCTGTAGGCGGTCTCATAGCCGGCATCGAGCAGATACCGCCCGAGGTAGTGGGATGGATGGTCGTGCACCGGCTTCCAACGGACCCGATGCGGATACAGGCCGCTGAACATCGAGTTTCGCGAGGGGCCGCAGAGCGGGAAGGCGCAGTAGGCTCTGGTGAAGAGCGCGCCGCGGCTGGTGAGTTCATCGAGCGCCGGCGTCTTGATGAACTCATTGCCCATGCGGCAGCTCATCACTTCGGCAAACTGCTGATCGGTGACAATCACCAGGATGTTGGGCCGCGGTTTTGCAGTTTCCGGCTCGGCGCCATGGCAGGCCGCCGCACCGGCAAGCGCGAGGCCGGTCGCCGCGAGGAAGAACATTCTGCGGACGTGCCGGTAGGGTTGGGGAGCCGTGGAATACATCAGGTTCTCGCGGGATCAAGGAAGCATTTGACAGGCAGCCCGTTCCCCAACGCCGGTATCCGGACGGATAGGGTGGATAATGGGCGACGGGTTGGTGGTGTCGCTGTACGACGCCGTCTGCATAAGGACAACTCCCTGGCTCGTCGCTCGCTTACGGTCGCTCTCCCCGCGCGAACCCTACCCAGGATCACCACAAGATGATGGCCCGCAAAGACTTCCGCACGCAGGTGGCTCGTTCTTCGTTGCTCCGTGCAGGGCACCGGCTGCTGGCGTTCGCGGCCCTCACATCGGCGGCTGTCCAGGGGGCTGAACTGCGGCTCGCTGCCGTATTTGGCAATCACATGGTGCTGCAACGCGATCAGGCCGTGCCCGTGTGGGGCCGCGCAGTGGCAGGCGACAAGGTCCGCGTGACATTCGCTGGTCAGGAGCACACGGCTACCACCGACACGGAGGGACGGTGGCTGGTGCGGCTGAACGCCATGCCGGCGTCAGAAACGCCCCGGGAACTCGTGGTGGCGTGCATTGAGGAGAAGATCGTCTGCAACGATGTTCTCGTCGGTGAGGTCTGGTGCGCCTCAGGCCAGTCGAACATGGGCTGGAATCTCGCGAAAACCAGCGGCGGTGAGGAAGCCGCGGCCGCGGCCGACGATCCGCTTCTGCGGCTCGCCAGAGTAGCAGGCCAGATCGCACCTGAGCCGGTGGACGATCTTGCGAAGTGTACGTGGGCCCGCTGTACGCCCGAGATGGCAGCGAACGCGTCGGCCGTGGCGTTTCACTTCGGCCACGAACTGCGGCGGTCGCTGAAGGTCCCGGTTGGAGTGCTCACCTCGGCCTATCCCGCCTCCACCTGCCAGGCCTGGATTCCGTCGGCGGCACTGGCCGCCGATCCCGTGCTGGCGAACTACCTCACCGAGTGGGATCGACGGATCGCGGCGTACGACTCGGCGCTTGCAAAGCCACCCGACGCCAAGGCCCCGGCCAACGCCGAGCCCCCGCGCGACCCGCGGCAGTTGCAAATGCGGCCGGCAGTTCTTTTCAACGGCATGATCCGTCCGCTCGTCCCGTTCGCGATTCGGGGGGTGATCTGGTATCAGGCCGAGGGGAACAACGGCGACCCGAACCTCGAGCGGTGTTTCACCACGCTCGTGACGTCGTGGCGGG
>Ga0209229_10000866_pt1 | contig 12576 bp, 9 predicted proteins | sample SanBayMetagenome_FD_187466 | JGI IMG/M metagenome (GOLD analysis project Ga0209229, IMG submission 187466) | Freshwater and sediment microbial communities from dead zone in Sandusky Bay, Ohio, USA (SPAdes) (version 2) | ecosystem: Environmental > Aquatic > Freshwater > Lentic > Sediment | place... | reverse complement strand
AATGACCATTTGGTTCTTTTAAATTGGCCGGAATTGCTTGATTTAAAATTCCTGAAGAAATCGGTTGAAAAATTCCCTGTTGTTGCGCTCTCCAAAGGTTTCCCGCATCAACGGTAATTAGAATATCTGCCGGACTATTAGCGCCTTCGCTCTTAATCCGTTCTACCATTTCCTCCGCTTTTCCTTCCACCAGATTGACTTTAATTCCGGTTTTTTTAGTGAAACTTTCATAGATCTGATTATCAGTATCGTAGTGACGGGCGGAGTAAATATTTAACACTTGGGGGTTAGCTTGCGATCGCTTCATCGGGCTAAGTCCAACCGCGGCAACTACAGCTAAGGCTGTTCCCAGGGTGAGAAACCCACGTCTAGTGATTTTGTTCATCTGACTTTAATGCAATAGTTTATCAAGAAGACAATATACACTTAATGCTAATAATTCTCAATAATTGTTTTTTGAGAACACTTGTGGTAATATGGCCGTTTTTTTACAGTCAATCAATTTATAGAGGGTATCCCGGGTGTTGCGTCCGGTGACGGGGTTAGTTCCCGTTGCCACTTTGCAGAGGGTTTTTAGGGAATCTTTGCGTAACATCACATCGGTGAAATCAGCCCCTTCGATAATTGCCCCTTCAAATTCGGCATTATAGGCATAGGCTCCTTCGAGAATCGCGTTGGTTAAGTTGGTGCGCCTAAAACGAGCCATGTCCAAGGTAGAATTTCTCAGATCTGCACCTTCAAGATTCACGTCTTGGAGTTTAGCCCCAAATAAACTGACCCCTTCATATTTTTGCCGAGATCAATCAATGTTTTAAGATAAAATTCGTACTTACCAATTATTGTATTTCTAATCCTAGATCCGATGTCTAAATCAAAAGTAATTGGTTCTTTAGGGGAAAAATTAGTTAGCCATTGGTTAGAAACACAAGGCTGGGAGATTTTGAATCATCAATGGCATTGTCGATATGGAGAAATTGATTTAATTGCCGTTGAAACCGGAGAATCGGGAATTAAGACTTTAAGTTTTATTGAAGTGAAAACTCGTAGTCAACGGAATTGGGATCTGGGGGGACTTTTAGCTATTACTCCCAAGAAGCAAGCTAAAATTATTCAATCGGCTGAATTATTTTTAAGCGATCGCCCCCAATTCCTAGAATACCCCTGTCGGTTTGATGTGGCTTTGGTCAGTTGTGTTCACGATTCGACTCGAACCTCGATCTCAGAGGAAGTTGCCAGCTTTTCCTCACGCATAAATATCGGTCAGTCTGTATTGATAAACGGCTACCAACTGATTCTACAAGACTATATTGAATCAGCATTTAGCGAATAATCGAGGAAATTAAGCTAGAGCTTCGGGACAGTACCCTAAACCCCTAACAAATTGAGTTCGGAAAGATTCAACATCCTCGCGGTTAGGAATACCATGGGAAACAACCGCCACTTGGTAACGACGCATGACACTCAGGGGAGATTGTCCGGTTTCCAAACCCCAAAGGGCCATTAAAATCCGCATATCGGGTTCATAAGGAATACCCAATTCCTGCATAAAAGCTCTAAAGTCTCCGTGTTCCTGTGGGGTAAGATATTGACACATTTTAACTTTAACAATCCAGCCATCAATTTGGTGAATCACCGTAATAAACTGAACTGGGAAAGAATGATTCGAGCATAAAAAGTCTATGACTCTCAGGGTAAGACTGGTGTTGGCAAGGTAGTAAAGGTATTCCATCGGTGATCTCCTGCATGATTGTTCCGCTTTATTTGTTGCTGAACTCCAGTCTGGAACTCTGCAACAAAAAGCAATAGGAGCGGTATTTTTGCTTGTACTGTAACCGTTCAGGTCTGAAGTTGAAACGGAGCCAAGAATGATGGGACTCTAATAAACGCCAGATCTGTAGGCAACATAACCCTATACCCATTATACTGACAAGATTAGGGACGATACGATAGGGGAAAAGCACCCGATTTTTTATGGGGGATTCTACCCAACCCCAAATTAGGGAATTAACTTGGATCAAAGTGAAACCCATTAATATCACCACGGGGATCTGCAAATATTGAGTTACTCTATTATGGGATAATGTATAAAAAAAATTAGGTTAAAAGATAATTAAGAAAAATGGATCAGTTAGATTATCAGTTAGAAAGCTATAACTATGAACTACCAGAAGAAAGGATCGCTCAAAATCCTGTTGTACCAAGGGATAACTCCCGTTTACTGGTTGTAGATTCTCCCGACTCCCATCGTCATTGTCTATTTAAAGATTTACCCGAATTTCTCAGACCTGGGGATTTACTGGTACTTAATAATACCCGTGTACTTCCGGCTCGTCTGTATGGACATAAAAGTAGTGGGGCAGAGGTGGAGGTATTACTACTAGAAGAAAAACAGCATCATTGCTGGTTAGCTTTAGTTAAACCGGGTAAAAAATTTAAACCGGGTTCTGTAATTGAGTTTGAACTGAATCCTACCTCAAAAAATAATTTTAATTGCGAAAGATTGCAGGCGACGGTATTAGAAACCGATGAAGAAACTGGGGGAAGGTTATTAAAATTTGAAATCCCACCTGGGAAGTCTTTAATTCCGTTTTTAGAAGCCTTTGGTAATATTCCTTTTCCTCCATATTTGACGGAAACCGAAGCCTTACCGGAACAATATCAAACGATTTATGCAGAACGTTCCGGGGCCGTCGCCGCACCGACTGCGGGGTTACATTTCACTGAAGAATTATTTCAGCGTTTACAATTAAAAGGAATTGATCAAGTTTTTTTAACTTTGCACGTTGGAGTTGGAACTTTTCGACCCGTTGAAGTAGATAATATTATCGACCATCAAATGCACGGAGAATGGATTGAAGTTCCGGCGGAAACCTTTGAAAAAATCGCAAAAACCAAGGCATCCGGGGGGAGAGTTATTGCCGTTGGTACAACTTCTGCACGGGCATTAGAAGGGGCTGCGGTCGCCCTTGCTAACGCCACAGAAACCCCCCAAGAATCAACGTTTACAGGCTATTGCGGGAAAACTGATATTTTTATCTATCCTGGGTATCAATGGCAGATTATTAATGGATTAATTACCAATTTTCACTTACCTAAATCCAGTTTATTGATGTTGGTTTCAGCCTTAATTGGACGAAAAAGGTTGTTAAATTTATATCAACAGGTCTTAGAAGAACCTGCTAATGAGTTTGGACAACAATATCGCTTTTATTCCTTTGGAGATGCGATGTTTATTGCGCCTGAAAGTGTTTTATAGCGGTTCCTGTGGCTAGGTTTACAAGGGTTAAGTCTAATTTAACCACAAAGATACAAAGACACAAAGAAGTTGTTAGATGAAATCTCATTATAGATGCTACAGATGATCCCCCCTAACCCCATTGGAAAGGGGGGAATTAAAATCAGGACTTATTTTTTTTCCCAATTAATTGATCAACTAAATTTTTATGGTAATTGGGTGGGACTTTAACCACTTCACGTTGGGGTGGGGTGGGGGCTGGGGTCGCGGGACGGGAGGCTTGGGCCTGAATCGGGACAGAATTAGTATAGGGGGGACGTCCGAAGCCTAAAATGATTCCCCGAGTTCGGGTTCGGCGCATAACTTCACCGCCATTGGCATCATTACCCACTCCGGTATTTCCTTCAATACTAATAATACTGCCATCGGATTTAACCGATTCTACGATCCCAACATGATCGGCAATTCCATCCCCCCGCCAACAGAAAAAGACCACATCCCCGGCTTTTGGATCTTGAAACCATTGACCCCGTTGTCTAAACCAGGACACTCCATCGGGACAGTAGGCGAACCCCTTGGAGCTTCTAATGGGCAGGGGTAAACTGACTTTATCGAAACAGTAGGAGATAAAAATTGCACACCAAGGAACGTAATTCATGCCGTACCATTCACCGTACTTGTTACCATTACTACCCGATGGATGTTCAGTATATCCAACTTCACCCGCAGCAATATTAATTAAATTACCTACAGTTGTCATAATAATTCTCCAAAATTTCAAATTGATTCGGGATAGTGGAGGCTAATCAGTGCATGACCTGTTGATTTGGGGATGGGATTTTCCTCCTTGACTACCACTATTTTACTCTTTTTATTTCTAACATAGGGAGTCAAGGTTTTTATCCGGTGAAATTATCCTTAATGTTCTTTAAAGAAAGATAACACCGGAATTACCAGTCCATTTTTATTTTCAAGGGGATTTCTGGGTGATCAGAATTAATTATAAAATTAGGAATTATTTTGATTGGTGCGTTTAATTTGTTCCTGCTCTATAGCTTCAAATAAGGCTCTAAAATTACCTTCTCCAAACCCTTTAGCCTGTCTAATTTTACCTTCGATAGTACAAAACTTTCGTTCAATAAATTCCAAGAAAAATGTCGGTTTTTCAAAAATAGGTTGGCTAAAAATTTGTAATAGCATCGCTTCCGAGTTTAATGCTTCCCAATCTGCTAGGATTTGGTGGGCTTTTAATTCTTCCCAATTCACAAATAAGGGTTGATTAATCCACCGTTTTTGTAATTGCAGATAATATTCATCTGGAACTGTTAAAAAAGATAATCCTCTTTGTTTTAAACAATTAACTGTTTGGACTAAATTAGAGGTTCTTAGGGCAATATGTTGAATCCCCGATCCTCGATTGATGTCCAAAAATTCTTGAATCTGAGAATTTTTAGATGCGGGTTCATTGATGGGAAACTGCACTTTACCTTGGGAATGAACCATAACTTGACTTTGTAATCCAGAGCGTTCTGTTTGAATATCAAAACTTTGTTTGGGTTGAAATCCCAAATGATTTTGATACCAAGAAATTGCTGTTTTTAAATTACCTGATTGTACATTTAAAACAACATGATCGATGGTAAGTATATCGGGGTAAGAGATAGGAATAATATCGAGAAAACCAGGAATAGCTTTACCGGGTATTGTTCCTATTTGTTCAACTAAAGTATGACGTAAACCCTGCCATCCTTCTAGGGTTAACCATTTTAATTGTCCTCCTAAATAGTCCTGAGATTTCAAGGGAGAAATCACCCTAACTCCTTGTTTAACAAGCTGTTCAAGTCTCAATTCTAAATCTTTAACTTGAAAGGCAATGTCTGCAACTCCCGACGGATGTAATTGCAAAAATTCGGTGATAGGACTCTCAATAGTTAAAGGCGAAGATAATAGGAAATAGACTGAACCATGATAAACAATTTCTGTTTGGGTATGACCAAGGTTGCGATTGCCAATTCCTTGAAATCCTAGATTGTGAATAAACCAGTCCCGTGTTCGTTTGGCATCTTGAACATAGAAATGGATATGATCAAACTCCATAATTCTCCGTTCAATAAGCAACAATATAATTAAGTTTAAAAGAATAAATGGCTTTCCGGTTGAATATTAATTTCCATCGGCACCGCTTGAGGTTCGGCGGCTAAGGCAAACATAATAGAATTAGCAGCAGTTTCTGCACTCAACATTTTTGAGCGGTCAACTTTTAAACTGACATTATCCCAAAAAGAGGTATCGACACCACCAAAATAAAATAGGGTGACTTTAATTCCATAGCGTCTGACTTCATCCGCAAAACATTTACTAAAACCGACTAAACCAAATTTAGAAGCACAATAGGCACTAGACATTGCCATGGAATGTTTCCCTAAAATTCCGACAACATTACAGATATGTCCTGATTTTTGTTGCTTCATAATATTAGCAGCAGCTTGACAGGTATAGACCGATCCTTTTAAATTTAGATCTAACATAACATCTAAATCAGCAGGTTCAATTTTATTCCATTGTTTTAAAATTCCCGCCCCCGCCGCATTCACTAAAATATCAATTTGACCGAAATAATCGGTGGTTTTTTGGAATAAACTCTCGACTTGTTGGGGGTCGGTGATATCCGTTGGGACAATTAACAGTTCCGTTGGGGCTAACTCCGTCGCCAAGGCTTGCAATTGACTGCTATTTCTAGCGACTAAGACCAGTTTTGTTCCCATTTGGGCCAATTTTCTGGCTACGGCCGACCCAATTCCTCCGGTGGCGCCCACAATCACAGCAACTTTATTGTTCATTTTACTTTACATTTCTTAACAATCATCTTTCTTAGTATAGCAAATTATCCCCATTCAGCGACCAACCTAAAAAGGTGGTGTGGTGCGGAATCCCCGTCCGTTTACGGCGGGGTGGATGTCAACGTTACCTCTGTAGAGACGTGCCATGGTAAGTCTCTACGGGGAATTTAACTTAACTCTCCAATCTTTATCCGTTTTTTCTAAATTAAAGGCGGGGCTGACATTTAATAGCCTTTGAAAATTACCCCCTAATTTTAATTTTTTAATAATTTTAGTAATAGAAATTCCATACTTTTGATGAAATTGGGTTCCTAGAATAGACAGAGAAACCTGATTTTCTAATGAATTTAAAGTCAGTTCTTGGATAATTTTAATTAAAGCATTTTCTAAGTCTTCTAAAGATTCAATCAGAATTTTTTGAGATAATTCCGTATTTAATAAAGCCACAGGTTCGGTTACAGAAGATTGAATTTCAAATAGAGTCACATAGCTAGGAGATTTTTCCGAAGATTTATGGACTACAAAAATATGAGGATTTTTAACAAAGATATCTCTGGCTTGATAATCTGAAAAATGGGTGGCTACCACTTGACTAATAGTTAAATCGTAGGCATCTTTATATAAAAGATCAACTCGATTCAGTTTAATCCATTGACTGTGACAGCGTTTCTGTTCTAATTTAATAATCTCTTGTAATTGTAGAATAAATTGATCTAAGGTGGGAATTTGAGGGGCGGTTTTTAGGGAATAGGTATCTACTTGACTGGTGCGGGTATTCAGCACGGTAAGATTAGTTTTATTTTTAGTAACTTGATAAACAGTTAATCCATGGGTTTGTAGGGCATTGCATAAATGGGTTAAGCCCCGGTCAGAAGAACAAACTAAAACCTCTTTTGCGGTGGGATAATGCACAAAAATTGAGGAACCCACCGTTGACATTTTTAAATCCGCACTATCTTTCCCCGGGGGAACATGAATTAATTGATAACTTCTTTGATGATATTCTAAATCCTTCTTTCCCATGCTCCGCCAGTTAGCAAAGGCGACTTTAATTTGTACGGGATATAAGCAAATAGTCTCTAAAAATTTTTCTATTTCTATATCTAAAGTCAGATTTTCAACATCTAATAATAAAATACTAATTCCGCTTTCCCTGGGATTTGTGCCATTTAATAATAACTGAGAAGAAGAATGATCAACTAAAGGATAATGAGCAAATAGGGCGGCAACATTGGGGTCTGTCAGTTGTTCGAGTTTAGCAATTAAGACTTTATATTCAGGAGAATGTAAAAATTCAACGCTAAATAATCGACTGAGATAGGCTTTAAGTTTTATTAATAGTTCCTCTCGATTTCGTGCTTGACTTAATCCCTGATTCAGTTGACGAATCAGTGAGGATTGATGTTCTGATTGTTGCCAAGGAATATGGCGATAACGGGGATTAATCCAGTCAGGATATTGGACGTTCACTAATGTTCGACAAACATAGTGACTCATAGCAGGAACAACTAGGGTTCCATTATCTTGAATTGTGCTGGCTTGCTTAAACATAACCGATACAAAATGCTAACCATTCTGTCTTGAATCTTAGTAGCATGATGATATTCTACATGAAAATGTCAACTTTATCTAAAAAAAATTACTAAACAGGAAAGATAAATTGGGTATAACGCCGGGATAGGGTTGTAAAGGTGTAAAGATTTATTAAGATGTTTTTCTTCCTCCGTTGATTTTGGGTTGAATTGATTTTCAATGTTCTGTTGGATAGCGAATAATCATTCGCCCTATCCAACCGACTATCATTAATCCTAATCCCAATAACCAAATTTTAGGCTCAATCCAGAAGGCTAAAAACAAGCAGGAAATTAAGCCAATATAGGTTAATAGGGAGGGGTAAAGCCGTTCTTCCGGGGTGAGTTTTAGGGCAGCTAAATTGGTGATTAAATAATAAATTAAAACGGTAAAAGCACTAAATGACCAAGTGGTTTTGACATTACCAATTAAGACTAAAAGTGCGATCGCAATTCCAACGGCAATCACCGCAAAAGTCGGAGTGGTTTGAGTTGAATTAAGTTGAGCCAATACTCGGGACATATCGTGACGTTTTCCCATGGCAAATACAACCCGGGATAATCCTAAAATTAAGTTTAATAATACCCCTAACATGGCTGTCATTGCTCCTAATGTAATGACTAAACTACTGCCGGGTAGGGCGAATTTATTGGCAACCTGTTCTAAGGGAGCAGCCGTTAAACTTGCTAAACTTAATTCCTGAGATCCTAAAACGCCTACTGCTACTAATGCTACCCCTAAATAGAGCAGCATAGAAATTAATAGGGTAATAATAATAGCTTGAGGAATGGTTTTTTCTGGATGCTTTACTTCCTCTCCCATCGTGGCAATTCGTCCATATCCGGTATAGGCAACAAACATTAATGCCGTGGCTTGCAGGAGATTAGGAATAGCCGATTGGGTGGTAGGAAAAAAGGGAACAAGATTATTTATTCCCGTGGCAGAAAATAATATCGGTAAACCCGAAAAAATAAAGAATAATAATGAAAATAATGTGATTGAAAGAATCACCAAATTAACCGTATTAGAGCGACGAATTCCATTAAAAACAATCGCAGTCAACAGAATAACAATTAGCAGTGCAATGGGAATTAATAGAGTGGGACTCCATCCGAATAGTTGAATCAGATAACCGGAAAATCCCAAGGCAGCCGTGGCTGCGGAAGCTGTTTTAGCTAACAGAAACATCCAACCAGCAATAAACCCTAACCCCGGATTCAAATATTTATAACCATATTCATAGGTTCCCCCACTTACGGGATGATTGGCAGCCAGTTGGGCGCTATTTAATCCATTACAAATAGCTACCAAGGCGGCAAGTATGAGGGCTAAAATCACCGAGGTTCCTGTAAGTCCGGCGGCAATTCCAATACTCACAAAAACTCCGGTTCCAATAATAGAACCTAACCCCATTCCAATCGCCCCTAAAAGTCCAATTTCTCGCTTGAGAGATGGAGATTTCGCATCAGACATGATTTATTTATCCTTATCTATCAATTGACTTTGATGGTTAGTTGAATTAATCATAAAACCTGGGTTTTCAGAGTTTAATTCCCAGGACTTGGGTATAAGCGCCTCGGGCTTGGGTCACTCCAATAGTGCGTTGGGAGGCTTCCATCATTGGGCGGCGCAAACTAACAACAATAAATTGGGCTTGTTCGGTTTGACTTTTAATCATTCTAGCCAATCTTTCGACGTTAGAACCATCTAAAAACATATCGACTTCATCGAAGGCATAAAAGGGTGAGGGACGATATTTTTGTAGGGCGAAAATAAAGCTTAAAGCGGTTAGGGATTTTTCCCCCCCGGACATGGATGTTAACCGTTGGACGGGTTTACCTTTGGGGTGAGCAATTAAGTTTAAACCACTGGTAAAGGGATCTTCTGGGTTATCAATTTCTAAGTACCCATCGCCTTCGGAAAGTTGAGCAAAAATGGTTTGAAAGTTTTCATTCACGGCATCAAAGGCTTCTTGAAAAGCGCGACGGCGGAGGGTGGTAAAGTTCTCAATTCTGAGTAATAATTCGGTTCTTTCTCCTTCTAAGGTTGTGAGTTTTTGGGTTAATTCTTCTAACCGGGTTTGAGTCCGTTCAAATTCTTCTAGGGCTAACATATTTACGGGTTCTAAGGCTTCCATTCGTTTTTGGAGCGATCGCAAATCCCTTTGCAGAGCAGCTAAATCTAAGTTATTAGGAATATTAGGCAGGGGTTCGGGTAGTTCGATTTTAATGGCGGCAATTTGTTCTAATTTGATGTTTAATTGTTCCCGTCTTCCCTGTTGGGTTTCTTGTAATTTTTCTATTTGCCAGTCTAATTGTTGTTTGGCTAAACGCAATTCTCCTAAATTGGTTTCTACCTGATCCCGTTGTCTTTTTTCTTCTCCTAATTTGGCTTCTACTTTGGATACATTGCTCCGAATTTGTTGAATATTTATCTGAATTTCTGTTAATTGATTCTTGACAGTTTCTAACTTTTGTGTTAAAAACTTTTGTTCCTGACGAGTGGCTTCTAATTTCTGATTTCCGGCTTGATTTTTTTCTTGTAAACGGGTTTGTTGATTTTCAATTTCCGTTAACCGTTGTTGCACGGTTCTCATAGCATTCTCTTTCTGTTGGAGTTCGGTTTCTTGGGTTCTTAATACCCCTTGAAGTTGTTGCCATTCACTATGGCTATGGGTGTCTTCTAGTTGGGCTAATAGTTCCCGATCCTGTTGTAATTTTGTTTCTAAATTGGGAATTTCTGCCTCTAAATTCTTTAGGCGAATTTGGGCGGTATTGAATTCTTGGGTGTTTTTTTCTAATTGCGATCGCAGTTGTTCTTGTTGATTATTTAAGGTTCTAATTTCTGACTCTAATAGGGAAACTTGTTGTTGATGATCTCGCAAAGTTTGTCTGGCATCATTCATTTCTAGTGATCGCTTTTTCACCGTTTGACTCGCTTCTAAAATACTCCGGTTACAGCGTTCTAAAATTCGTTCAATTTCCTCTAATCTTTCCTTCAATGCCGCAATATTTCGAGCTTCTGCTGACCCTTGATCTGTGCCAAAATGCAAGCTAGACCTAGACGCTACACTTCCCCCTGTCATCGCTCCAGTAGTTTCTAATAATTCCCCTTCTAAGGTAACTATTCGATATTGCCCTAATACTTTTCGGGCATTAGAGAGATTATTGAAAACTAAAGTATTGCCAAAAACATAAGCAAAAATATCTTGATAACGGGGTTCATATTCAATTAAATTAACTGCTAAATCAATTAACCCCGATACATTTCTCATCGTGGCTAAATTGGGTAAATTAGGACGATTTCCCTTAATTTTATTTAAGGGTAAAAATGTCGCTCGTCCCGCTTGTTGACGCTTCAAAAATTCAATTGCTGCCGCCGCCACACTATCATCCTCAACCACAATATTACCCAACCTCGCCCCAGCAGAGGTTTCGAGCGCTAACTGATATTGGGGTTCCACCTGTCCCAACTGACAAACTAACCCACAAATCCCTGAAATTCCCGACTGAGCTATGATTTTAGTGGCATAACTGCCCGTTGCTTCCTGTTGCGCCTGATGTTGGGCTTCGGACTTGTCCAGTTTGCGCTGACGTTCCCGTTGTTCCTGTAATAGACGGGTTTGGGTTTCCTGTTGTACCTGTAACTCCGTTTCCACTTCCGTCACCTGCTGGGTTAAGGTTGTCACCCGTTGAGCAGTTGCATCCCTTTGAGTTGTTGCGGTTTCTAACGCTATGGTTTTTTGCGATAACTCCTGACTCAAGGTAGTAATAGACTGTTGCTGTTCTGAAAGTTGGCGTTGTAGTTGTTCAACTCGCTCCCGCAGTCTAGCCTGTTCAGTTCGATGGGGATCAAGGGTTTTTTGCAAGGCTTCAATTTGGCGGTGCAGTTCTGTCTGTTGCACCATCCAGCTTTCGGCCTGTTGTGCGACTTCTGAGGTGGCTTCGCGCCCCCGTTCCACCGTTGCTTGTAGGGTATCGCGTTCCCGTTGTCGTTGGCCTAAATTCAGGGTTTCTTGGTCTTTTTCAATAGCCAAACCATCGAGGGTTTGATAGTGTTGGCGCAGTTCCTGTTCGGTTTGGTGAATTTGGGTGATCGTCTGTTGCAGGGAGGTTTGCAGTTCCGCAGACCGGGTTTCCAGTTGACTTTGTTGGGCTTCTTGGGTAGCTAAACCAGACTGAAGGGCAATGAGTTCTTCTTCACCCATAGCTTTAACTAGGGCGTTGAGTTGTTCCAGTTGAACAGATGTGGTTTGAATTTGTTGATCTTGGTGTTGACGCTGTTCACCCAGTTCGGTTAAGGTGCGATCGTCGGCTTCTATTTGTTCCCGCAGTCGTCCCTGTTGTTGTTGTAGGGTTTGATAATTAAGAACGGTTTCCCATTGGCTTTTTTGTTGAAATTCTTCCCGCAGTTGTTGATATTTTTCAGCTTTTGCCCGATCTTTGTCTAAGCGATCGCGTTGGGCAATTAATTCTTGTTCTACGATCCGGCTACGTTCTTCTCTATCTTTAACCGCATCTAATTTTTCCTTGGCTAAGGTAATTTTCCGATCAAAAGAAGCTACTCCCGCCAACTCATCAATAATTTCTCGACGTTCCCGGGGTTTCATCGTAATGATACCCGTAACATCCCCTTGTAAAACCACGTTATAGCCTTCGGGATAAATTCGCAGTTTGTTTAACTGTTCGTGGAGTTCGGTTTGGGTACAGGCTTCCCCATTAATATAATAAGTCGAGGTATAGGTTCCCTGTTTCGTTACCCGCAGTTTTCGGGCAACTGTCCATTCTAAGGGGGGTTCAAAATTCGGTATTTGTAGAGACGAGCCATGGTGCGTCTCCCCGTCGGTTTCCGCTTCCAAGTATGAACTATTATCGGTTTCTTCGCTATCACTCCCCAAGGGTTCGCCCTCGTAGTCGGAGAGGTCAAAGG
>Ga0209229_10000865_pt1 | contig 12603 bp, 14 predicted proteins | sample SanBayMetagenome_FD_187466 | JGI IMG/M metagenome (GOLD analysis project Ga0209229, IMG submission 187466) | Freshwater and sediment microbial communities from dead zone in Sandusky Bay, Ohio, USA (SPAdes) (version 2) | ecosystem: Environmental > Aquatic > Freshwater > Lentic > Sediment... | reverse complement strand
ATAGGACACAGGGAATACCGTGAATATATCCGTGTCAATACCCAATATGGTAGTAGTGACCGTTGTAACTTTTGCTATCTGCTGTGTCGCATCGTTCACTACAATGTCCCCAACCTGTACGCCACTAAGAACAAAATCAGCCGTGGTGTCAATCAGCGTAAATGCAGCCACGTTTGTGTTCAAGGCATTCGCTAATGTAACAGGATAGCAGATTATCTTGTTAATCATAAAGTAGTCGTTGTTGTTGTATATCAACGACGGAAGATAAAACTTGTTACCCGGAGCAGAGACAAGGTAGTCGGTGACGGCAAACACTTCCATCGCCTCCTCCATAGCCTTCCGCTTATCAGCGTAGTCCGTGCCCGACATGCGGGCATTCTCCTTATTGAGTATCTTATTATAGTCTGAAAAGTATCCCTCGAATATCTCTAACTGAGCCTGTTTGGCATACAAATTAAAATCAGATGGCGATATATATCCGTAGTTATTCTTGTTCAGAACAGACAGTACTGTGTTCCTTACAGAGTTTATCATCTCTTGATGCGTATTTGTACAAAGATATTAAAAAGACAGGGGCACATTACGTGCCCCCGCTTCTCCCAACAAAGGATAAACCCTACTATGAAACCCAATCAAAGGTAGCAAAATTGCTGCCTTATTCCAATTGGCTTTCCAAGAACTTGAGTGCGTCAAGTCCGTCGTCCGACTTTAAGTAAACGGCAACCGTTTCTACGGGGTCATCACCAAACGGTACGGCAAGGAGTTTCCTCTTATTCGAGGGGGTGTTAAACCATACCTCTTTATCATTATTCCTGAGTGTCAATAACTTAGCGTCAAAGAACATCCTAACCCGTGCGTTATATTTCAACATCGGGTCGTTGATAACATTCATAAACCCTTTCGGGTCACGCTTTGCCATCACCAAGATGTCCCTCCTAATCTCTGACGTAGCAAACTGCATTGGGTCCTTCCCAAAAACCACACGATAAACTGTTTCGAGTTGCTCGATTGTGAGTTTACGTGCCTCTATAAGAGCATCAACTTCGGTAGTTAATTCTTCTAACTCCTTTGAAGCGTCCGCCTCTTTATTTATTTCAACAAAAATTTTCCCATTAAATGGATGATAAAAAAGAAATTCCTGCAATACAGGATTTGTCTTTGGCACAGTAAGGAATCCGTCTGTAAAAATCACAGGCTCAAGGAGTGGGTTCCCATCTTGCTCGTCCTCAAAAGGGGACTTCTGATTCGTAGCATACCTTAGTGCCCTATTGATGTTTTGTTCCTCATCATACCACATCAGGGGCCACCTGCGTGTGTTTCTTGATGGTATCAAAAAGGATAGTGGAACAGCATTGTTAAGCAACTTGTAACTTCTGTCTTTTGGTTCTAATTTTTTTCTCATTTGATTTGATTTTATGGATGATAGGGGAAGTGTCTTTGAAGACACTCCCCTTTACCATCCGATTTGTTACTGAATTGGTGAACTATTACGCTCCGTAGCGGAAGATAACGAAGTTGTTCGCTCCGAGTACACAAACAGCCCGCTCAGAAAGGAAGTTGACTTCCATTGCATCGAGGTCGCTCGTGGCGGCACCACCTGCTGACCCGGTAATCCAAGTCTTGTAGCGGCGATTTTCGGCCTCTGTCGCACGATAACGAACGTGGAGGAACGGACGCTTGGCGTTCTTACCCATCACTTGGTCGTATACCGTGGTAGACCCCGCAGGTACAAGGAGACCGCTGATAGAGTTGACGTTTGCAGCAGCATTACCTGTCGGCATATTTCCACGCATTGTGGGGTCGTTCAGATACTTCCAATCTGACTTATAGAAGTCATAGCCACGGCGGAATCCGCTGAAGCCAAGATTCAAAGCCATGTTGACATCATTGTCAAACAGACCGAATGATGCGGACTGAGCAACACCTGTGCCGTTGAAACCATTCAAGGTGGCAAGCATGTCGTCGATGTCGAAAGAGAAGTCACGGTTTACGAAAACCACGTTCTCTTCGATAGCACCCTGCTTGTCAAGACGAGAAACGATGGTATCCCAATCGGCAAGAGTTGTAGGTGTTCCGCCACCCCAAATGTTACCACGGTTAGAGACAACGTAGAAGACTCCTTGGGAACCAACGAGGTTCTGAGCGATAGCACCTGAGTTTGCTTCGGCAGGAACTGCCTCAATCATAGAGGTCTCGAGGTAGTCCTCGAAACGCAGACGAGTCTCGTGCTCAGACTTCAAGTACCATAGGTATCCTGTTGCTCCGTTCTCGGTGCTCACCTCGACCCAACCAATCTGAGCCATATTGGAGCCGCTTATCGCATACTTGTCCTTGAGGATAATAGGATTGTTGCGGAAGATTACGGGTTCAGCCTCAAGAGAGCCTACCATTCCCGCCGTTCCTTTACGGAACTCGGAACCGTACACCCATACGGTAAATGTATTACCTGCACCTGCGACTGACTGACCGCCCGCCTCGTAGTACGCTACCCCGAATTGGTTAGGAAGGGTTACGCTTGTTACAACCCCACGGTTTGAAGCACCTGTGGCGTTATCGAACAGCATAATCGTTTGACCTACACGGATGGCGATACCTGTCACGTTAGCGTCGTTGACTGTGATGGTTGCGTTGTCAGCATTGAGTACACCGTTTGAAGCGCAGTTAACGTACTTCGTGTGAAGGCGGGCTGATTCGTTCCAAGTGATGATGTCGGACGCCGAAGGCATCTCGGCACCCACCATGCGAAGGAAGGAAGCGACTGAACGGTTGCCGTAACGCTCGAACTCCTTCTCATAAGTATCGGGAAGATACTGATTCAAGAAGTCGAAGTTAGTGATGTAGTTTGTAGACAACGCCACCTGCTCTGCTGCGGGTTGTAAGGCGAATGTCGGGTTTGTTAATATTTGACCGGGCATTGTTTTTTAGTTTTAGATGTTTTTTGTACTGCGGATTTTGAGATTTCGCCCGGAGTCAGGGTTTACCGCCCTTACCTGCATACCGCCCTTTTTGGTTACCTCGGGAGACCGACGCTCATCCATGTTGATGTTCTTCGTCTTACGCATAACATCATCGGTAGCGTCAGCCAAACCCTGTTCATAGAAGAACTTGGCGAACCTGTCGGGGTTCATGGCTATCGCCAAAGACTTGTGATACCCTGCCGCATCTTTCATTAAACCATTCTCATCCAAGAACTTATTGATAAAGTTCGATGGGGTTGATTGATTCTTTTTAAGTTCGACGGCATCTCCCGGAGCGAATGTGAACTTCTTGTCGTTTACGCTGAACTCAAAACCTTTGAACTCATTGCTAAACACCTCGTTCGTTTTCTGTGCAAACCAATTCCGTTTGCGCTCATCCTGCTCTTGGATGGTCTTGGCTTGTTGTAGGTACTGCTTGTAAGCCTCAATCTCTTCCCTCTCTTCCTTGGAGACATTAGCCGCACTTGACTCAAGTGGCTTCTTGTACATCTCCTTCTGAGTGTCGAAGAACTTCTTGGCTTCTGCAATAGCCTTCTTCTTTGCAATCTTCGTCTTCTTGATTTTGGATTCCTCGTCGATGTCCTCATCGTACCTGTAATCATCCATCATCATTTCGACATCCTCTTGGTCGAGTCCATCTTGGGTCGCCAACAGGTACTCTTTCAGGAGTTGGTCTTGGTCCATCGAGTTGTAATCCCTACCCAACTTTAGGTAGTCATCATACCCACGCCCCGTTTCCTTCCTGTATTTTAGATAAGCAGCGATATCCTCGGGAATCTCTTCCTGATTAGACCGCTCCTGAACCAACTCGTCAAACGAATTGATTTGCTTATTGTATCTCTTTGAGATAAACGACAGAACCTCTGACTCGTCTAACTCCTTGCTTTCACTTGAAGGTGATATGTTTTCCGCATTATCGGATTGTACATTATCATGTGTACCCTGTTGTAGTTCTTGCTCGTGCTTTTCTGCTAATTCACGTTCAAGTTCCTGAACACCCTTGGGTTCACCCTCCTCAATAAGTCTAACTTTCAATTCCATTTAGTTTGATTTTTAGCAAAGTTATATATACTTTTTTTATCTCGGCTCAAACTCAGCAAGGTCGAACCCATCCAAGGTGTCCTCATTAGACTCGAAGTTTAGGGGAGGCAGATTGTTCTTACGCTGATTTATCAACTTGGATTGTTGACTATTCTGTATGCTGATGCGCTTCTCCTTGGCCTTCTCCTTCTCTGTTTCTCTTTGATTTACAATCTGTTCACGCATTCCATGCAGTTGCAGATTGTATTTGAACTCCTCCGCCATAAGCATACGCTTGAGTTCGGCCTCCTGCTGAACCTTCTGAATCTCGAAGGCCACCTCGGCTTGCTTAATTTGCATCTTTGATTGTGTCTCGGCCTCAATCTTTTGAAGCGCAACCTGACCCGCCAACTCCTGACTCTTGAGTTGCTGCTGTGAAATCATGGCCTGTTGCTGCATCTGCATCTTCTCCTCACGCTCCTGCTTCTTGACACGCTTGACCTTGAGTAGTTGGTTGGCAAGTTTAATGTTCTTAATCTCACGGATGTCGATTGCATCCTCGAGGTTGATGTCTCCCTTACTCAACGCCATCTGTATGTTGGCCTCGAGTTGTGCCTTCTGCTCTTCGTCAGGGGCAACCTCAATGAAGATACCAAAGTCGTAGATGTACAGGTCCTTGATGTCGTTAAGGATTGACACGTTGTACTTGCCAATCTTATTTGCAAAGTCGTCCTTGAAGTCAGCATACTGCAAGACATCAGCGATGCGATAAGTAAGTGCTTCGGAGATTGACTTGTATATGTGCAAGCCGCTTTCAAGGATGTGACGTGTAGCCGTATTTGAATTGAGTGCAGCAAGTTTCTGAACACCAACCAATGAGTGAGGACTTGGCGTAGAGCCGTCCCTCGCCTCGTTCAACCCGGTCACGGCACGTAACATGTCCATGTAGTGGTTGTAGTTAGCAAGTAGCATCTGTGTCTTGCTTGCCCCTGAGTTGGATGTCAACTGAGTGATTGGCACACGTGCGTTGTTGAAGTCACCCTCTTGGGTGTAACTCCTTCCGATAACGGAACCCGTTTGGAAATACAACCTCAATGCGTCCTCGGGGTTGTACGCCGCCCCTGTCCCTAAGTCAACCTCGTTGAGTCCGTCTGCGTCAATGAATACGCCGTCGGGTACAACACGGGATATAACCTGCTGTAACTTCAGGTGCGTAAGTTGAATCAGGTCAGCGAATGGAATCATCCTGCGAACCAACGACTCAATTGCACCCTTGTACATACGAGGCGCACAGGCCACATAGTTGGGGATTGCATGTTGGCTTGCTGACTTAGGACGAACCATGTTCTCAGCCATCTTCCACTTCAATAGGATATTGGTTCCCATCACCATAATGCCCTCGTACCAAACGTCAATGGTCTTCTCCAACTTCTCGAAGCGTCCCTCCTCCATCATCTCAACAGGTGGATTGAAAGTGTCGTCCTTCTCTATCATCCGTGAGCCGCCGCCCTCGAGTATCTTCTTCTTATAGACCATCTTCTTGGTGGTCTTGTAGTTAAAGTACAAAAGGGTGCACGTGTCACGACTAAAAATACTGTCGTCATAAAACTGAGCGACATTAAAGTAATCATACCAACTCTGACTGTATTGGCTAATCTTATCCAAGTCTTGGTTGGTAAGCGTTGGGTCAATCTTTAGAAGTTCTGTAATTGGAAGTGTTTTAATCTCACCCCAATAAAAGCAATCCCTGAAGTATGGGTCCTCGGTATAACTGTACACCACATTCGCAGGGTCAACGTATGAAATCTGAACACCTGAACCCGGAAGGAACTCATGCTTGGCTATCGCAATACCTAACACAGTAAGGTCATAATCAAGACGCTTGCGTGTATCATGGTAGTGGTTCTCCTCAAGCAATGTATTGATAGCCTCCTCCTCTGCAATCTCGATGGCGGGCTTGTAGTTTAACTGCATAAACAAGGACATCTCCTCGTCATTCTCGGGCAACTCATTCGGGTCCATCACAAAAGGATTAGCCCCTGTCTTCTCTTGGATTGTAAGCAGGATGTCCTTTGCAGCCATCTGCCCCTCAATCATGTCCTGATACTTGTTACGCTTGGCCTGAGACATCGCATCCTGTGCGTATGCTTTAACCTTAAACAATCGGTCAGACATACCGTTGACAACGATGTCAACAAACTTCGGAAGTATGGGTACAGGAGTCCAATCCAAGTTTAAGTACGACAGGTCTCCGTCGATAGCCAACTCGTTCTTGTACTTTTGAACGGGCTGTTCGCCACGAGCATAAAGCCGTAATTTATGGAAGTCTCTCCATTGACCGTAGAACCTACATGAACTCCCGTCTCGCCTAAACCACTCGTATTGTATGGCCTGACCAATTTGCAGACCATACTCCTCGGTCTCCTTCACGCTGTCAGGTACAAACTGACTCGGGAATATCGTAGATGATATGTTGATTTCTATCTCTTTCATCTAATTAGTTTACTTGATATTCCATCATTACTGTATTTTGCAAAGTTAATGCTAATTTTTGTCTGTTTTTTCTCGGGTTGGTACAGGTGTTTTTGGTTTGCCATGATAGCCAACCCCGAACTAATACAGGCATCGAACCTTGTCCTGTCGTTTATATCAAACTTAGCCCAATCCTCTAAAGTCCGAGTGAACGGCATCGTCCCTATCACGTCCGGTTCACGGTATGCGCCCGACGTGTCGTACCCAATGTACTTTTCAATGTAGGATTCGATTGCCGATGCGTGTGCTTGCTTCACATCCTCGGACGAGTTGGGTATCCCGCCAAGTTCACGCTCGGTTTTGGACAATTTAGTGAACTCTCGGTCAGGTCTGTTCATGCAGAACCCCCTGTACCCCCTGTTCTTGAAGTGATATAACAGCCTCGGCTTGTTATTCTCGACTAAGATAGGCATACCGAAGAAAACACAGGCCATCAGCACCTCCTCAAAGAAGATTTCAGCCGTTTGTGGGCGGGCGATGTACTCCAAAAAGAACTCATTGACCGGGGCATCCTCCATGTGGTACTTTGTCATGCCATGTAGTGACCCGTTCGACCCCCTTCCACCCACAACAGCGGATATATCGTAGGAGTCACAGCCGAAAGACCCGAGATGCTCGTTGCCCGGGTGCTTTATGCCGTTCTTTTCGTACACCCTGTTCTGAAGTTCACGCTTTGGGAACCAACTTACAAGGAACCTGCCCCTCTTATCAGGCATCCAAATGACTTCGCTGTCTTTTACGCCATCCCTCCAATGGAATGACCCCCTCGTCATGTAATGTTCCTTGATTACGGAGTCATTGTAGTCTATCTGTTGGTAGATTTTGGTCAGGTTGAACAGGGATTGCTTGCTTTCGTCCCTAAAAGCATGGGATGCCGTCCTCGGAAACTGACGGTAGTACTCATTCAGGGCGTCCGAGTCGTTCTTTAGTGAGTCAACCTCGGCCTCCCAATAGTCAACGGCACCGTTTTGTATCCATCCTCCGTCAACTCCACGCACTTTTGTGGTAGGTTTATGGAAAACAGGCTTGCCATACAGGTCAATGAAGCCCTCCATGTTCCATTCCATAGGTATGAACAGGGCATACAGACCGCTTTTGGTCTGCCCGTTGGCATTCCGATAGGCTACATTGGAGTCCTCATACAGGGATTTGAAGTTATCACCACCCTTACTGAGGGCATTTGACGTGGAACCCATCATGCACTTGCCGATAATCTTACTTCCCAATCGCAAACAGGTCTTTGTTACCCGCCAATTGTTCAATATGTTGTTGGGCTTGACCCACTTTCCGCTTTCGTCATGCGCCAAGAACAGCAACTTCTCGCCGTCATAGGAGTTTTCCTCTGTGTTCTTCCAATCTATCGTAGTGTCCAACCCCACAATCTCCTCTCCTCCCACCTCGTACATATTCTTCTTGGTGATTTTTGAGGCCGGAACCCTGAATGCCAACTCAGACTTGGGCTTATCCATTCCGTCCATGATTGGACGGAAGAAGAACGGCAACTTGCTGTTGATTGGAACTATCTTGTCGGTGAACATCTTCTTGGCGTCGGCTCCCGTCTTGGATAAGACGCCAACCCTTGCGTCTTTTGCAAGTGTTCCTATGTTGACACACTCCGACGAGGCCATGAACGAGAAACCCGAACGGCGAATCTTCAGGTATATCATACCGAATGACCTCGTGTCCGCCTTGCAAGCCTCCCAAAAAAGAAAGAATATCCTGTTCGCTTCCCGGTAGTCGGGGTATCCTACGTCAATGCTCGACCATTGTAGGTACATGTAATGGGAGCCTGTGATATATGTAGGCTCCCCGTTGTTCATAAACCAAAATCCCTGCTCACGGTAGTCGAACTGCTGCTCTATGTAGTCAACCCAAGCGTTCTTAAAGTCGCTTGACATCTCATTCCAATGGAAGATTGACTGAATCCTTGCGAGTTCCCGTGGCAACTCAATCCTTTCCCAATACTGCTCCTCGTGCTTGGAGTGTCTTTGAAGACACTTTTCGGGTCTTAGTGGTAGTGCTATGTTCAGGCCGGATATGCTGACGACCTCTCCGACTTGGCCTGTCTTTGAAATGACGACCATGTCATGTTCCGCATTGTACCCGTACTCCCAAGACTTACTCTTGTTCTTTCTGTTTAGTACGGCGGTTGGGATATACCCCTTGAGCGAAACATATAGTTCATTATCTTGACCTTCTTTCCGCAAATCCTTGTCGTGTGTCTACTCTTTTCGTGTCTGTATTAGATGAGTCAAGATTCTCTCGCTCCATCTCAATCTTGGTTAGAATCTCGAATGCGTCGAAGATTGCTAACTTTTTTGTGGCCGCTGCGTTCTTTAGTCTGTCTGCCGATAGTTCGTCCTCTACATCAGGCTTAATAATATCTTCCTTGGCGACCTTTATCAACTGCTCTACGGCCTGATGTCCCGCCTCTATAATCTTCAACTTCACTTCCCTTATGTCCCTCATAACTTCATCGTTATTTGGTGGTCGTACACTCGGTATAGTTTCTCTCCGTCCACATCAAACTCATACTCACTTTCAGGTGTAAAGCAAACCTTGTCACCTGCATTCACCCCACGTGACTTGAGATACTCATTCGGGTATATCATCTCAGCCATAAGTGGCTCATGTGTGAACGGCTTCTTGATGTAGGAATCAATGGCGGCAACGGGCTTTACAAAACAGTACTTATCATAACTATGCCAACAGTCTCCACTTTTATACATAAAGAACTGCTCCGAGTCTATAAAGAACTTGTTATCCTTAAAGAAACTCTTTCCGCTTCGCCTCTCTCCCTTAATGTCATTATAGAACTTAAAGACATTGTGATGCACAAGAAGAACATCACCGGGTTTTATTGGCCCGGTGTATCCTAATGGTATCTCTACAACAACAGCGTATCTATTCGAGAACCTGTGGTCCTCCTCGGATGTGTTGACTATGAACTCTACTCCGCCTATATCCTTGGTGTTGTTGTATCTCGTATTATTTATTGGCTCTGCTATGAAATAGATTGGAGACTTCATCAGTAGTTTATATTATATTCAATTGACATGGGAATCGTGGAGTTGAACTCCTTCCATAGTGTCACCTCGCCTTTTTCGTTTATCACATATATTCTAACAGAATGCCTCTCATCGTCGTACTTTATTAGGTGTATCTCGTTGGTATCGCTAATAACCTTCTGCCCCACAACGTAGTGCATAGCACCACCCTTGTAGTCAGGACCAATAGATATTTTCCTAATGTCATTCATCATGTAGACAGCACCCTATATACGTCAAGCATAGTGGAAGATGTTCCGGGAATAGGAGGCGGACCTGCAACAGGTCCTTCATAATTTAATAGTATATCTACTCCTACCCATGCCACCTCTATAAAATCATTTTGTTGGACATCAACAAGGTAAGTTTCAACGTGCAAGAAGTAATCATTACTTGCCAATAAACCCGAGTGCCTATTACTGTTTGGTATGTCGGTTCCGTTTTTCCTCAGCCAAAAACTTGCCTTTTGCTGACCACCACCCGGAGCCCTAAGTAGTTGAGCAGAAACCTGAAGACTATAAACTCCATTAGCAAAGAATGTAATCTTGGTCTTCTTACCGAGTGCGTTTGTTAGTACCTGAATATCAGAATTAAAGACATCTACATTTTCAAACTCCATCAAGGATGGTATGGCCGCTACGGCATTGTATGATTGGGTAACCGTGCTGTAATAAGAAGTGGCGGCAGGGATAAGGAATGCAGTTGCGGGAACCCAAGTAGGTTCTACTCCCGGCCCTTGACTAATCAACACGTCTCCCGTGTTTCCCGGATTCAGCGCATTGCCAAGTTCAAAAGGGCCACTCTGTAATTGCAAACCGAACTGTGCCTTTATTGCACTTGCCGTAAGGAATCCATTTACAGTAGTTGTCCCTGTAAGTGCCGTTGGGCCGTTTACATCTAATTGACCAAAGGACCCCTTCCCGTTTGTAATGAGCCAAAAGTTACCGAGGTCAACATTTTGGGTAGCCCCCGTGTACGGGACGAACGTCAATCCAAAGAAGGACTGAAGTGAACCTACGGTAAAGTTCTTGGTAGCGTCGAGATTATCAACGTCGGTGCCAATCAACTTGTCACCTGCCGTGACATTTGAATCATTAGGGTATGTGGTAATCCTTGCCATTCGTAATTGTTTAAGTATTGTTATTAGCCTTGTTATCAGTAACCTCACCCGTCTTGATATTGATGACAGCGTTTTCGCCATACTTCTCAACAAGCATCTTTTCGGTTTGTGCGAAGACGGACTTGAGTTCATCAATGTGTTTTAGTAGGTTATGCTTTTGTAGGTCGAGTTCTCCAAGTGCCGTCTTGGCCCTTGTCAAATCTGCGTTCATGTCCTGAATGGACTTGAGTTCCTCTGCGGTAAGGTACTTACCTGATGTCTGATTGTTTGTTACGACTTCCATTTTTATGTATTGCGTTTGATTGAACTTCCGAAATAATACCCAAAGATAGAAAGAACTACGCCTTCTGAGATTCCAATAAGGTGAATCCATATCTCCTTGTTGTCCTCGGGGACCTGAAGGTAGACAATGGCGTAGACAATAAAGCAGAACACGGCGAGGCCGATGCCCCCTGTAAGCATGAACATGAGGTCCAACTTGCCCGTCTTTGCTATCTCAACCTCCCTATTCCTTGCTGACTCACGGTCCCTAACCTCTACCTCGTACATCTCACGCAGGACGTTCTGAAGCATGTCCTTGTCCTCCTGCCTTAGTTCATCGGACTTGTCTATCAGATTCTTGACAATCCCCAACACCCCCGTCTCGGGCAATGCGTCGCCAACGACCTCCAATACCTTTGGGGCCTTGACGCTAAGGAACTGACCTACCTTCGTGTCCTTGAACTTCTTCTTATCCGACATACGGCTCGTAAACTGTTTTACCATTAACCTTCTTCGCAAGCAGAACCTGATTGCGATTCTTTTCTTTCTTATATGATACGTGAACCCAATCAGGCTCATCGGCATCTCCAAACTCCCAAATCAGTTGGTCGAACTCAAGATTGTTCTTAATGAAGTAGAACATCTTGCGGTTCTTTCCGTTCGAGTCCAAGTCAGCCGCCTCACCCAAGCAATGCTGAGAGGTCTTACTCCCCCCAATCTTACGGTTCAGGGCAGGGCTTCTGTACCCGCTGCTGACCTTTACAGGCTCCCCCATGTGCTCACGCAGCGGCTCGAGAACCTTCTCGGCCAAAAGCATTAGCCTTGTAACTACCTCAAACGATGGACTGTTGTCTATCCCGAACCGGGTAGCCGTCGGACTCATCGTCATCTCCTTTAGACTGAAGTGCTTTGAGATATTCATTTGCCTTGTCCTGCGTATGCTTTCTTGTAGTTCTTACTCGACTTCAACTTACTCGACTTTTTCTTCGAGTGTACCCCCTTGTTGTTCTTCTTGGACTTTGCCTTGAAGACCTTGTCGCTACTCTGCTTTGTCTTTGCCATCGGTCTTGTGGTACTTCTCAATGAACTTCTCTACTCCCTTCAATCCAAAGTATCCCAACAGGAACGCTACACCGTATTGGCTGCGACCCTCAAGGTCGAACACCTCTATGGCTACCTGAGTCAGGTAGTTGGCCGACAGGGTTCCCGATACTACGCCTATCAAGGACCGCTTCAGGTCCCATGCGTTTCTCTTTGTAGCCATTAGGATGCTTCCTATCATTCCCGCAATCATTAAGGTCAGGTCTATCCCTATCGACTCTAACCAACTACTGAACTTCATATTAACTTATTTTAATGTAGTTTTTTATTAGAATGGTGTTATCTCTGCATAAAATGTTTTAAGAAGAGCACTACCATCTGAAAGGTTAATCACATTTATTTGTACCGTAACCTCATTAAAAACATCAATGTCACATCCAAACATAAGGTATTCATTATTGGAGACATTGACTGTTATCGGAGAAGAAGTAATTTGCGTCCATCCTGTGGGGTCACCATCCCATACGCCACCATTTGTAAATGAAGGTGCAACAGAACTTCTTTTGTAGTAAATAATACAATCTAAAGATAAAGGTTCTTTTTC
>Ga0209229_10000864_pt1 | contig 12607 bp, 11 predicted proteins | sample SanBayMetagenome_FD_187466 | JGI IMG/M metagenome (GOLD analysis project Ga0209229, IMG submission 187466) | Freshwater and sediment microbial communities from dead zone in Sandusky Bay, Ohio, USA (SPAdes) (version 2) | ecosystem: Environmental > Aquatic > Freshwater > Lentic > Sediment... | reverse complement strand
TGGCGGTGGCGCTTACGGCACTGGCGGCTCAGGCGTTGTTATCCTCACAATCCCCACTGCCAGCTACAGCGGCATAACGACAGGTTCGCCTACGGTCACGACCAGCGGATCAAACACCATCCTTAAATTTACCTCGTCGGGGAGCTACACCGCATGACAACCCTCTCAAGTATCATCCCTCCGGTAAGCGTATCGACGGCTTCAGGCACACTGCCCGCAACCAACGGTGGCACAGGGCTAACTTCACCCGGCACTTCAGGCAACGTCCTGACAAGTGACGGAACTGGCTGGGTTTCCTCAGCGCCAGCGGCTTCTGGCTTGACGCAGGGTCAAGTAACCGCAATTTCAATGATCCTTGGTTTCTAGGAGTAAATAATGGCTAACCCGAATATAGCCGCGCTGACTACGCTCACCGGCAACACAACTTATCTCACGCCGTCTGGCACGACCGCTGTTGTGCTTTTGCCTAATGCCGCTTCATCGGGGCAGGTGTTTCGTATCAACCAGATCGTCGCGGCAAACGTGAATGGCACAAGCGCGGTGGACACAACCGTGTCGATCTATACCAATGGCGCGGTGGCTCAGGGTTCGGCTCCTTCGGGCGGTACGGCCTATCCGATTGCATCGACCATCTCAGTACCGGCTGACGCTTCGCTGATTATAGTCGATAAGACAACGGCACTCTACCTGATGGAAGGCACATCTATTTCGGTGACATCCGGAACTGCCAGCGGTATAACTTACAGCGTATCCTATGAAGTCATTTCGTAAGGACGTTGGATGTTTAGGCGTTATCCTCGCGGCATTGTTACAGCTAACGCGCTGACGGGGCTGTCTGGCGTCTGGAGCCAAAACGAGTGGGCGCAATTCATCAGTACACCCCGGACTGCCAGCTACCTGATTGTTGCAGGCGGTGGTTCAGGCGGCTCTGCTGATACTAACACCGGTACCGGCGGCGGCGGCGCTGGCGGCTACCTCAGTGGCACTTCGACATTAACTGGAGGTACGACATACACGGTTACTGTTGGTGCTGGTGGCGCTGCTCCGGGCAGTCCAGCTAATGGGAATAACGGTAGTAACTCTTCAGCCCTTAGCCAAACTGCCACAGGTGGCGGTGGTGGTAGTGGCGTTGGTACAGCTAGTACTGGTGGCTCTGGCGGCGGCGGCTACGGTACATTTGCTTCAGGCACAACGTCAGGCGCTGCCGGTACTGCGGGGCAGGGGTTTGCTGGCGGCGGCGGCGTTAATAGTAGCGTCGATGCTAATTTACAGGTCGGCGGCGGCGGGGGTGGTGCCAGCGCAGTTGGTGTTAACGGTGGTGCTGGCGGTGGTAATGGTGGTGCTGGTTCGGCGTCCTCCATCACAGGCACCTCAGTCACACGCGCTGGCGGCGGCGGTGGCGGCAAGCGCACATCTGGCGCGGGTGGCACTGGCGGTACAGGGGGCGGTGGTAATGGTGGCGCGGATGCTAGTGGCTCTGCGGGTACAGCTAACACAGGTGGGGGCGGAGGTGGCTGCGGCACAGGTGGCGGAACACTTCGCTTTGGCGGCGCAGGCGGCTCCGGCGTGGTCATTATTTCCGTGCCGACTGCGCTCTACACGGGTGTAACCACGGGTTCTCCTACGGTCACGACCAGTGGCTTAAACACAATTATGCAATTCAATTCATCAGGGAGTTACACAGCGTGAGCCATTTTGCAAAAGTTATTGACGGCATTGTTACAGAGGTTCTGGTCATTGAGCAGGACGTTATCGACACGGGCTTGTTTGGTGATCCCTCACTCTGGGTGCAGACATCATACAATACACGCGGTGGCCAACATCCAGAAGGGCGTCCGCTCCGTAAGAACTATGCGGGTATCGGTTTCACCTACGACGCAGAGCGCGATGCGTTCATACCACCATCACCCTTTCCGTCGTGGTTACTTAACGAAGATACCTGTTTGTGGGACGCGCCTGTGCCACGCCCAGACGATGGTAAGTCATACGCTTGGGACGAAGACACCCTGTCTTGGATAGAGGGTTCAAATGGCCAATAGGTGGCCCGGAGGGCTTATCCGCAAAACACCAGTAACCCCGACCACATCTGCGGCTCCGGGGGTGTGGACACTTGCGGAGGCTGCGTACTGGAAGAAACTGGGCCTTTGGCCAGCGCCGCCTATACTCGTTGATTTGTTAATTATCGCTGGGGGCGGCAGTGGCGGCAGTACCGGCGGTGGCGGTGGCGGCGCAGGTGGATACCTCGCGCTTTCCAGCCAGTCCTTTTCTGTTGGTTCAGTATACACCGTGACGGTAGGCGCTGGCGCTACGGCTCCCGGAGGCTTCGCTCAAGGTGCTAACGGTAACAATTCATCCGTAACAGGTTTTACTACCGCAGTCGGCGGTGGCGCTGGGGCGTACCAAAATACGGGTTTTTCCGGCGGTTCTGGCGGCGGCGGTAGCAATTCTTTGGCTGGTGGCGCGGGAACATCTGGACAAGGTAACACTGGCGGTGCGTCCACTGAAGTTTATATCGGCGGCGGAGGCGGTGGCGCGAGTGCCGTTGGTACGGCATCAGTTAGCGCTACTACCCCCGGTGCAGGCGGTAACGGGACAGCGTCATCAATCACTGGCACATCAGTAACCCGCGCTGGCGGTGGCGGCGGTGGTACAATTTACAACACCACTAGCGGTGTTGCTGGTACTGGAGGTGGTGGTGCCGGAGGTACTAATTCTATAACCCCTACTAATGGCACAGCCAACACTGGCGGTGGCGGTGGCGGTGGCGGCAGCGCAGGAAGTTACGTTGGTTCAGCAGGTGGCTCCGGAGTGGTTATTATTTCTGTGCCAACAGCCAAATACAGTGGCGTCACAACAGGGTCGCCTACCGTCACGACCAGCGGCTCAAACACCATTCTACAGTTTAATTCATCAGGGAGTTACACGGCATAAACAGCAACCGCAGGATTGATAATGCCATGGATCGCCTCTATAAACGGGGCGATCATTATTCTATAGGCTACATATCCAATGAAAATATGCGTTTATGCCATCTCCAAAAATGAGGAGATGTTCGTCGAAAGGTTCTGCAATTCAGCCAATGATGCAGATTTAATCCTGATTGCAGACACAGGATCGACTGACAATACCGTCAAGCTTGCCAAGAAGCATGGCGCAAAAGTGTCACCCATATGCATAACACCTTGGCGCTTTGACGATGCGCGTAATGCCGCATTGGCCCTGATCCCAAAAGACATAGACATCTGTGTTAGCCTTGATCTCGACGAAGAACTTCAGCCCGGTTGGCGTGAGGAAATTGAGCGCGTGTGGGAAGAAGACACCACCCGCCTGCGATATAAATTCGACTGGGGCGCAGGAATTGCGTTCTTTTACGAAAAGATCCATGCACGTCACGGCTATCGCTGGGTTCACCCATGCCATGAGTATCCAGTTCCTTATCTGATCGATGAGAAATACGCCCAGACCGATATGCTTCTGGTAATCCACAAGCCAGACAATACAAAAAGCCGTGGCCAGTACCTGCCCCTCCTCGAAATGTCGGTCAAGGAAGACCCAAATGACCCAAGAAACGCCTTTTATTACGCTCGTGAACTCTCCTTTCATGGACAGTGGCAGCGCTCTATTGATGAATGCAAGCGCTATCTCAATCTTTCCGGGGCCAACTGGCCAAATGAGAGATGCTACGCTTATCGGGTCATCTCACGTTGCTATGATGCGCTTGGAAACTGGGATGCTGCTATGGCGGCTGCGCGACAAGCTGTCATTGAGGCCCCCGGAACGCGAGAGCCGTGGTGTGAGGTGGCAAAACTGGCCTACCAGCGCCACCAGTGGCCAGAGTGCTACGGCGCAGCCATGTCGGCGCTTGCTATTGAGCAGCGTGAGTGGGTTTACACTGTAGACCCTGAGGTGTGGGGCGCAAAGCCGCACGACTATGCAAGCATTGCCGCTTGGTATCTTGGCATAAAAAATTCCGCTATTGAGCAGTGCGAACTGGCCATTCAGCATGCCCCGAATGATGAGCGACTGCTTGAAAACCTAAGGCTTATGACTGAAAATGCCGATTTGTTATCAGCACTAGAACATTGACTCTATATTTGGTAGAACGCGGCAACCATTTTTATTGCAGCAGGATGCCATGCCAGCAACACCTCAGACAACACCGCTCACCTACAACGGCTATGTAACGCAAGTCGCGAACATGGCCGTTGTTAATGTCCAGACTACCGCTGGCGTCGTTGAGGGGGTGGATGAAGCGTTTAATGTCACCATCCCGCAGATGCTCAATTATGCAGAACTCCGCATTCAGCGCGATTTGGACCTGCTTCCATCGCAAACATCGCGACCCTACACCCTGACCATTGGCGATAACAAATTGCAGATTGGGGCGTATGATTTCGTCACCATCCAAACAATCGCCATAAACGTGTCGGAAACCACATATCCGCTTCTTCCGGCGACAAAAGAATATCTGCAAAACGTGTACGGTTCTTCCGCTGTTGCCAACAGGGCTCAACCAAAGCTTTTCGCCATGTTTGGCGGTGATCTCGCTACTGGCGGCACGACTGACAATAACATCTTAATCGGCCCTTATCCGGATGCGGCTTACAGCGTTGAGGTCACAGGCACTGTGCGCCTGCCGACGCTATACGAAAATGCGACAACACTTCTGGCCAACACCGGCACAACATTTATCAGCACATATTTCCCGGACCTTTTGATCCAAGCATCGCTGATTTATATTTCCCAATTCCAGCGCAACTTTGGTCAGGCATCAAATGATCCTGCCATGGGGCCGACTTATGAATTGCAGTATCAGAACCTGCTGAAGGGGGCTGCGGTCGAAGAGGGGCGCAAAAAGTTCAGCGCATCCGCTTGGTCATCCATGTCGCCTCCCGTTGCGGCCACTCCAACAAGGTAGCGCTTCATGCCTCACGCCAGTTTGAAGCTACGCCCCGGCGTTGATCAGAATGAAACACCGGCCTTGAATGAGGCGGGTATTTCAACAAGCCAGCTTGTCCGCTTTATTCCTGATCAGCAACAGGGCGCTTTGGTCCAAAAGCTTGGCGGGTGGACTAAATATTACCCCAACACCACACCAGCCATTACCCGCTGTTTGTGGGCTTGGCAGGATACACTGGCGACCAAGCACCTTGCTTTTGGCACTGAGGAAATTGGCACCTCCGGCTCCGCTCAGCTTGGCGTCATCACAGATGGCGTTCTTTCTGACATTACTCCGCGACAAACCGCAGATAACGTCACAGCAGCAGCTTCCACGACATCCGGAAGTAGCTACGTTATTATCACAGATGCGACCACTCCGGGCATAACCCAGTACAACTCAGTATATATTACAACGCAAATTTCTGTCGGCGGACTTGTTCTTTTTGGCCTTTATCAGTGCGATCCGGACGGATACCTTGGGGCGACAACATATTCGGTTCAGGCTTTGGATACCCTTGGGTCGCCGCTTCCGGCCACCTCAACCTCAACCACAACGACACTGCCTCTTTTCTCTGTGGTTTCGGGGTCAGCATCCGTCACCGTCACGCTGGCGAATCACGGTTATCTTCCGGGAAATACGTTTCCCGTTCTTATGTCCACTACGGTTGGTGGCGCGACATTCTATGGCGACTTTGTTGTGCAATCTGTCATCAGTAGCAGCCAATTTACAATTAATGCGCTTTCGCTTCCGACCTCAACCACCACCGGCTATTTAAATGGCAACCAAGCCCATTTTATTTATAACTTTGGTTTTGGGGCTATTTCCTCCGGCACCGGCTATGGTGTCGGAACTTACGGCGGCGGCGGGTACGGGACGGGAACCGCCGTTGCTCCGGGCACCGGTACCGCAATTAATGCAGATGATTGGACGCTTGATAACTGGGGTGAAATTCTCCTTTCGTGCCCAACTTACGAACAGTCTCCGCAATTCCAGCCTATTTACGAATGGGACCCAACTGACTCCGCTCCTCAGGCGGTAATTATCCCGCAGGCACCCCCCGTCAATAGCGGCATGTTTGTGGCCATGCCTCAGCGCCAAATCATCGCCTACGGCTCGACCTTTACCGGTATTCAAGACCCGTTGCTTGTTCGCTGGTGCGATGTCAGCAATTATAATGATTGGACCGCCACTGTTATTAATCAGGCGGGTTCCTATCGCATTCCTAAGGGTTCAAGGATTGTCGGCGCAATCCAAGCCGCGCAGCAGGCATTGCTCTGGACTGACATTGGCGTGTGGTCGATGCAGTATATTGGGCAGCCCTATGTTTATTCGTTCAACGAAGTCGGCTCAGGCTGCGGCTTGATCGCCCAGAAGGCCGCTGCGTCCATCAATGGTTCTGTTTACTGGATGGGGCCGTCGCAGTTCTTTTCGATGACGGACCAAGGTGTGCAACCTGTGTCATGCCCAATTTGGGACGTTATTTTCCAAGACCTCGACCAAGGGAATTTGAATAAAATCCGGGTTGCCGTCAATTCACGCTTTGGTGAAATAACTTGGTATTATCCAACCATGAGCAATGGCGGTGAGGTCAATGCATACGCCAAGTACAACGTATTCCTGAGGGTTTGGGATTTTGGTACGCTTGGCAGATCAGCTTGGGTTGACCAGTCTGTTCTTGGCCCTCCGATTGGTGCCGACCCAAGCAGCCAATACATTTACCAGCATGAGACATCGGAGAATGCAGACGGGCAGCCTATGATTTCCAACTTCCAAACCGGTTATTTTGCGATGTCGGAGGCGGATGTAAAAATCTTTGTCGATCAGGTTTGGCCAGACATGAAGTGGGGATATTACGGAGGCACCCAAAATGCCACGGTCAACCTCACATTCTATGTGGCTGACTATGCTGGCCAGACACCTATCGCATATGGTCCTTATCCGTTGACGCAAAGCACGACATTTATCTCCCCGCGCTTCCGGGGTAGGCTGATGTCAATTGGTCTTGGCAGTAGTGACATTGACTCATTTTGGCGTATTGGAAACATCCGCTATCGCCTCCAGCCGGACGGGAAGTTTTAAGCCATGGCTTCATTAAGTGATATTCTCACCACCGCAAAAAATATTGCCACAGCCATAAACGGCGTGGCTCAGACATATGTGGCTGTGCAGGGTGCAAGAGTTCAGCAAAACATTACTGCTGCTTCAGTCGTGAATAACGCCGCCGGGCGGCTGGCGATGGTCACCGTAACAACGGCAGGCTCAAGTGCTGGCATTATTTATGATGCCGACACAGCCGGTGCCACGACACGCCCCATTTATGTTATCCCAAACACGGTTGGTGTTGTGTTCGTAAATCTTCCGGTGGTTTATGGCATTCTTGTAGTTCCCGGAACAGGTCAAGCTGTCACAGTCAGCTATTCGTGAGGTCATTATGCCATTGAAACAGGGTAAATCGCAGAAGGTCATCAGCAAAAATATCGCTGAAATGATTAAGTCTGGCCATCCTCGCGATCAAAGCATCGCTGCGGCCCTGTCAATGGCGCGTAAGGTGCGGGCGTCTGGTGGACGGAATGAGGATGACATCAAAACGGCCAAACGCCTTGGCATGGACGCTTCAAATATATCTGAGGTGCGTGAAGCGGGCAAAATGCGCGATTTCCACAAAGATCTTATGGGCAATGTAGGCGACCGTGCGCGCTTACATATGGGAAATGTTAATTCCCTGCGCGATGCAGGCCAACTACCATTTGATGTTGGGACGCGCTTTACAACTCCGCACAGCCGGAAGAACGGCCTACCCCCATTTACGGTAACGGGCCACTGGGCTGATATTAAAAAGCCGGGCGAAAGATATGGGTATACGGTCGAGCGCGACAGAGAAGGCCGTGAAACATCGCAGGTTCTGGGAACGCCAGACATGCATGAAGGCTTTGAGCCCATGGGTGGCTTGCGGGCGGTAAAACGCTATGGCGGTGGCCTGTATGCCAATATTCACGCCAAGCGTGAGCGGATCAAGCATGGCTCAAAGGAGCGCATGCGCAAGGTTGGGAGCGAAGGCGCGCCTACAGCAGAGGCATTCAAGCAGTCTGCGCGCACAGCCCGCGCCACAGGCGGTCAGGTCGGCACCAAGGTACACAGTGGCCCGATCCACAGCGCTGTAGCTGGCCGCACGGACCACTTGCCAATGCATGTGGCATCCGGGTCTTATGTCATCCCCGCCGACATCATCAGCGCCATGGGTGAGGGCAACACCATGGCCGGATTTAAGCACATGCGGACCATCTTTGGCGGCGTACCGTACACCGGTCAGGAAGAGCCATATGGCGTCGAGGGTGGCCCTTATGGTGAGCCTTTGCCCGGTAAAGCCGAAGGTGGCGTTGCGACGGTACCGATTATCGCGGCTGGTGGAGAATATGTCGTTACGCCTGAGCAGGTAATGCAGGCTGGTGGCGGTGACCTTGACACGGGCCACAGGGTATTGGATGAATTCGTTAAGCGCATGCGCGCTGAGACTGTTAATACATTAAAGAATCTACCCGGACCTAAGAAAGATTGATTATGACAGATAAAACCAATCCAAATGACCTTTATATTCGCGTTGGCACACCTGAGGATCTTGATGAAATTATGGTTGTTGCCATGCAGGCAACTGAAGAAAACGGTTTCCTTGAGGCCAGTCCCGCAAAATTAGTCCAAGAAATATATCCAGCCCTGTGCCAAGATCACGGGATTGTCGGCCTTATTGGCCCCAAAGATGGTGGAATTGAAGGCATTGTGGTCCTGAGAATCGGCACAATGTGGTACTCTGAAGCGCCCGTCGTTGAGGAAAAAGCCATCTTTATTCACCCCGAATTCCGCAGCGCAAAAGGCGGTCGCGCAAGGCGTTTGTGTGAATTTAGCAAGAAAGTATCCGATACCCTTGGAATTCCTCTGATAATTGGTGTATTGTCCAATAACAGGACGGAAGCTAAGGTACGGATGTATGAGCGCCAGTTTGGAAAGCCAAGCGGTGCTTTTTTCCTATACGGCGCGAAAACTGGAGATCACTCCAGAACGGAGCATTAAATGGGCGGTAAAACCAGTAGGTCAACACAGCAGATCACTATCCCACCAGAGGTGTTGGCTAGGTATAATGCGATCAACGCCCGTGCTGATACGGTCACCACTCGGCCCTTTCAGTATTACCAAGGGCAGTTTGTCGCTCCGCTGACGGCTACGCAACAGGCAGGTATTGCTAACACCAATGCCGCTGCTGGTATGGCCCAATCATATTACGGCAATGCAACAAACCAGCTTAATAGCGCCCAGCAGGGGTTAACCCCTTACTATCAAAATGCCACCAGCCAACTGAACCAAGGCGTAACTGCTGGTAACCAGTATGCAAACCAGTCAACCGCTAGTTTGAATAATGCTCTGAACGCTGGAAACCAGTACGCAACACAGTCATCTGGTAGCTTAAATAATGCCCTGAACGTCGGGAACCAGTACGCTGGGCAGTCCTCAAATACAATTAATGCGGCGTACAATCATGGTGCTGGAATACAGCAAAACGCACTCAGTGGCTTAGGTGCAGCTTATGCGTCAGCACAGCCTTATAACCAAGTCGCTGGTGGTCTATACCAACAGGGATTGGCACAGGGTAGTGATATAACAGGACAGTCCTTGGCCGGAACCCAACAGGCTCTTGCTGGCGCGCAGCCGTATCAGGGCGTGGCCACTAATTACATGACCAGCGGCGCTCAGGCGGTAAACCCGACTGAATTGGGCGCTGATGAGATCAACAGGTACATGTCGCCGTTCCTCGGCACCGTTTTGCAGGGCACCGCTGGTCTTCTTAATCAGCAGAACCAGCAACAGCAGGCTGGGCAGATGGGCAATGCCATCCGCTCTGGCGCTTTTGGCGGTGACCGTTCAGGGATTGCTGCGGCGAACCTTAATCAACAGCAGAATTTAGCTAACGCTCAAATCTTTTCTGGCCTTCTTAATCAGGGCTATGGGCAGGCGCTCAATACAGCCCAGCAGCAGCAGCAGCTTAACCTTGGTGCTTCTCAAGCCAACCGTGCTGCGCAACAGCAGGCTGCGCAGCAGGCGCTTGCCATCGGTCAGCAGGGCTTCGGACAAGGGCTTGCTGCCGCACAGCAGCAGGGCGCTCTTGGACAGCAACTCTTTAACATGAACAACACCACTGGCCAAAACGCTGCCGCCCTTGGGCAGCAGGTTTACGGCCAAGGCACGAACACCGCCCAGCAGCAATCTGCTGTGGGCAATACACTCTTCAATCAGGGTGCCACAACGGCGGGGCAGCAGGCCGCTTTGGGTCAGCAGCAGTTTGCACAAAACGCTACCGCAGCCCAGCAGCAGGCCGCTTTGGGTCAGCAACAGTTTGCACAAAGCGCTACAGCAGCCCAACAGCAGGCTGCTCTTGGCCAGCAACTGTTTAACCAAGGGAACACAGCGGCGGGAACATCAGCGGCATTGGGCACCGGGCTTTACAACGCAGGAGCCAACACAGCCGCCCAGCTTGCTGCCCTTGGTACAGGCTCTCAAACTGCGGCCCTGCAAGGCTCTGCTGCCCAAATGGCGGCAGGTCAAGCGGAGCAGGCTACGCAGCAGGCTCAAAACACTGCTCTGTACAATGAATTCCTTCAGGCTCAATCGCTGCCATACCAGCAGCTTCAATTGGCAAGCAACATTGCCCTTGGAACAGGTACGGCGCAAGGCTCCACAACCACAACCACACAGCCCGGTGGCTTCTTCTCCGACGAACGTCTGAAGGAAAACATCAAGGCCGTTGGTAAGACCTTCGATGGTCAGACGATCCACAGCTACAACTATAAGGGTGACCCGCGCACCCAGATCGGTCTGATCGCGCAAGAGGTCCAGAAGCATCATCCGGAGGCCGTTGGCCTTGCTGGTGGCTACAAGACCGTCAATTACGACAAGGCGACTGAAGATGCCGCTGACCGTGGCCATATGGCTTCTGGTGGCCTTGCAAGCGCTGGTGGCAGCGTAATGCCATATAACGCAGGTCAGGGCTTCTCCAACGGCGGTCTTGCTGGGTACGATCCAGCCGTAATGCAGCAAATGCTTGAGGCGCAGCAGGCTATGTACGCCCCGCTTACCAAGGGCAACATATACGCTGGCGGTCCAAATGCTGGCGGTGGCCTTGTGCCGCAGTCAAGCTTCACTCCAAGCCAGTTAATGACGCCTGCTGCGTTGCCGCAACAAGCTACGGGCGCTGAAAAGGCTGCAACGATTGCCAACCTTGGCAAGACCGTTGGTGAACTTGGCGGCGAAGTTGGTGCTTGGGATTGGGGTGGCGAAGAAGCCAAGAAGTCTGGCAAAACTCCAGTTCCCACTGCTGGTGCCCCTGCACCTGCGGCGACCCCCGCTGCGACGCCGAGGCAAGTTGACACATCCGTACCGACGGCTGAGGAATTTATTGAAGGCAGGAAGAAGCCACGCGCCATGGGCGGCAGCATCCCTTATGGCGGTCAGGGATTAGACATCCCAACGGATGTCGTTGCTGGCGGCTCAAACGGCCCCATGACGGCTGGCAATCTTCCGGGTCAGCAAAGCGGTCTCGACAAGCTTAGCAAGGTAGCCAATGTGGCCGATACCGGAATGAAATTGGGCAAATTTGGGCAAAAGATCGGTCTCTTCTCAACCGGCGGTACGCCTTATGGTGGTCAGGGTCTGGACATCCCCGAAGGCGATGACTTGGACGATTCGCGTCAGCCAATGACTGCGGCTTCGCTTGAAAAGCCTGAAAGCGGACTCAGCAAGGTCGGCAAGATTGCCCAAATTGCAGGAACCGTGGCTAAGGTAGCCGCCATGTTCTCCGACAAGCGCATCAAGGAAAACATCAAGCCTATCGGCAAGTTGTTCGATGGCCAGATCGTCCACAGCTACAACTATAAGGGCGATCCGCGCACTCAGATTGGTCTGATTGCCCAAGAGGTTGAAGGCCACAAACCACATGCTGTTGGCTTGGCCGGTAAGTACAAGACCGTGGACTACAAAAAGGCAACGGCATCGGCATCCAAGCGTGGGCACTTCGCAGCAGGCGGCATGCCTGAAGAAGAGATGGATGATGTCCCTTCGTATGAGCCAACGGGGCTCTATAGCGGCGACAACAAGTTTATCCACAATCTGTTTAAATCCTCCGCATCTGGCAATAAGAACATTGACTTGATGAGCGGCGAAGAGATGCCAGCGAAAATGGTCGAAGAAGCACCACAGGAGTCGCCATTTACAATGGCAAAGCCTGTTGGCCTTGCTGGCGCAGCTAAGGATGATGCGATTGTTCTGCCCAAAACCACAGAACCAAAAGAATTTGCTAAGCCAGCCGGTTTGATGCCAGTACCAGCATCTTTGCCTAAAGACCTATCCGCAATTGGCAAACTTATCTTTGCGGCTGAAGGAGATGGCCAAGCCAAGACGTCTTCAGCGCTTGGTAGGTATGGAATTGTTAGGGACACATACGTCAGTTATTTTAAAAAGGCATTTCCGCAGCAGGCCCGTGAATTGGGCGATGCGGGGATTAAGGCTCTTCGCACCACACCCGAAGGTCGAAAGCTTAACCTCCAATTTGGCCCAATGATTATTGCGGACAACGCGAAGCACCTTCAAAAGAATGGTTTTGATACAAATGCCCGCAACGTC
>Ga0209229_10000863_pt1 | contig 12618 bp, 12 predicted proteins | sample SanBayMetagenome_FD_187466 | JGI IMG/M metagenome (GOLD analysis project Ga0209229, IMG submission 187466) | Freshwater and sediment microbial communities from dead zone in Sandusky Bay, Ohio, USA (SPAdes) (version 2) | ecosystem: Environmental > Aquatic > Freshwater > Lentic > Sediment... | reverse complement strand
GTAGGATCTGCTTGCGATGCGCACAGACGTTCAAAGATCTCGATGGCCTTGGCAGCGTTGCGTGGCTCGTAGAGTCGTCCCAGAGTGTAGAGCTGACGTCGCGATGGATTGAGCTGCAAGAGACGTTCGTAGGCAGCGATGCCTTCATCGTAATGTCCGCGCAATACTTCGATCTCGGCGATGAGCTCCCAGATATCTCGTGACGTCGAGTCGCGCTGTACAGCTGCATCGGCATATTCGAGCGCTAGCTCGAGTTTCCTGAGCTCGAAGTAACTCCTCGCAATAGCTGCCAGAGTTACCGCCGACGAATCAAATCGTAGTGCTTGTTGAAACTCGAGGATCGCCTCGGCGTGCCGATTACCCTGGATCTGCAGTGTTGTTCCATTGATGAACAGCTCACGCGCCTTGCGCGCGCGCTCTGTCGAATCGAGCTGCTGTGCATGCACGGTTGCAATAGAGCACAATAGCATGCCAAGCACGTAGCTAGACAACGTGCCGGTCAAAGACATGGGGGAGCAATGAAACAGTTGCATCGAGGATGATGACGTACCAGGGTGGCGTTTTATGACATCCTACCAACGAAAAAAGGCCGCATGGCGGCCTTTCCTTGAAACGCAGCCCACGAGGTGGGGCGTCAGAACTTACTTTGCTGCGCGCTTCTTCATGGCTGTGTAGCCCACCTTATCAAGCGTCTTGAGTGCGCTTGCAGTGATCTTCACAGTTACCCAGCGACCTTCTTCAGGTACCCAGATGCGCTTCTTTTGGATGTTAGGAAGGAAGCGACGACGTGTCTTGTTGTTTGCGTGCGACACGTTATTGCCATACATCACACCAACACCAGTGAGTTCACAGCGACGAGCCATGATTCGGACTCCAAATACGATTCGTTAGAAACAAGACCGCAAGTTTACGGAACTCCTTGACATAAAGCAAGTACCGTGCCAGCAATAACTTGACACACCTTTGTGGAATCGTGGATGGGGTGGTACGGCCAGCAAAAGCCCAGAACGATGGACGGGGGCCCGAAAAACCGTAGTTTTGAGGTTTCATTGCATCTCGTCAGACACTGTGAAGCCCCCTTCTCAATCAGCAGCAGCGACGCCGTCTTCCACACAAAAGGTTGTGTCGATTACCGGGGCACGCGTCAATAACCTCAAGAATGTCGACGTTACGATACCCCGCAACGCCTTAACGGTGATCACGGGGTTATCGGGTTCTGGCAAGTCGAGCTTGGCGTTCGATACACTCTATGCGGAAGGTCAGCGGAGGTTCGTCGAGTCACTGAGCGCATATGCGCGTCAGTTCCTTGACCGCATGAATAAGCCGGACGTGGACGCAATTCACGGGTTGCCACCTGCGGTTGCTATTGAGCAGCAAACATTTGCAAAGAATCCTCGTTCAACGGTTGGCACGACCACGGAGATCTACGACTTCTTGCGCCTGCTGTACGGTCGAATCGGCATCGTCATCGACAAGGAAACAGGCGAGGTCATTCGTAAAGACAATGCGCAGTCGGTGACGACTACAGTGATGTCGACGCTTGCCGATGCCCGCATTTACATCCTGGCTGAGCTACCTCACGAGCATGCAGAGCTAAGTATCGTGCGCGAAGGACTTCGTGCGAAGGGGTTCTCGCGATTGGTCGTGGGATCGTCAACAGAGATACTCGAGCTCGACGATGTGCAGGAACTTCCACAGTCCGGTGTTCCAGTGTATGTGCTTGTCGATCGGATCATCGTACGAGACGACAGCGAATCGCATACACGATTGATGGACTCGCTCGAACAGGCGTTTGACGCGGGAAGTGGTCGACTCGTGATTCGCAATGTTCAGACGGGCGAAGACATGTACGCTTCTTCGCGGTTCGAGAGTGCCAGAACTGGAACGCAGTATATCGAGCCAGAGCCTCGTCTCTTCTCGTTCAACAGTCCATTCGGTGCGTGCCCGACGTGTCAGGGGTTCGGACGCAGTGTTGGTATCGATATGAATCTTGTGGTTCCTGATACGAACCTGAGCATTCGTCGTGGCGCACTGCACCCGTTTCGCGGTGAGACCTTTGGAGCGTATCTCAAGACACTGATATCTGAAGCTCCTCTTGAAGATGTTCCGCTTGATGTTCCGTTCTATAAGCTGACAGACGAGCAGCGTCAATCAGTGATGACGGGCTTTGGTAAGTACATTGGCGTCGATGGCTTCTTCCGGATGCTCGAAGAGAAGTCCTACAAGACACACTATCGCGTGATGCTGAGTCGCTACCGCGGATATACATCGTGCGTGAAATGTGGAGGGTCACGCCTGCGCACAGCTGCACGACAGGTGTTCGTTGGTGGCGTCAACATTCCATACGTGGTATCACTCACGCTGGGCGAAGCACGTGATCACTTCGATCGACTCATGCTCACGCCATTCGAAGAGTCGATCGTTGGACAGATTCTCTCGGAGATCCGACGTCGACTTCATGTGTTGTGCGATATTGGACTTGAGTATTTGACGTTGGATCGATTGTCACACACGCTCTCTGGTGGTGAATCACAGCGTATCAACCTTGCAACATCATTGGGCTCTGCGCTTGTTGGCACGCTCTACGTGCTTGATGAGCCAAGCATTGGGTTGCATCCACGCGACACAGATCGTCTACTCCGCATTCTTCAACAGCTGCGCGGACTCGGGAATACGGTCGTGATCGTCGAGCACGATCTTGATGTCATTCGCACCGCCGATTACGTTGTCGATATTGGTCCGCACGCCGGTGAGCGTGGCGGGGAAGTGGTCTACCAAGGCTCATTGTCGCACATGATCGAACACGGTGAAAGTCTCACCGCAGACTATCTCCGCGGGGTACGTTCTGTTCCCGCACCTACAACGTATCGTAAGGGGAATGGTCGTCAGATCGTTGTCAAGAAGCCGCATCACCACAATCTGCGTGGCGATGATGTTAGCATACCGCTTGGTACGTTAACGGTTGTCACTGGAGTCTCCGGATCAGGCAAGAGTTCGCTTGTGCATGACGTGTTGTATGCTGGCGTGCAGCGCATGTTCGGTGGATACTCTGGCGAGGTCGGACAGTGTGAACGCATCGACGGACTGGAGCACATCACGGGCATCGAGATGATTGATCAGGCACCAATTGGTCGATCAAGCCGCTCTACACCCGCGACGTACACAAAGGTCTTCGACGCCATTCGTGATGTGTACGCATCAACACAATCTGCAAAGCAACTTGGCTGGCGTCCGGGTCACTTCTCGTTTAACGTAGCTGGTGGACGCTGCGAAATGTGCGAGGGAGCTGGTACTGTAACAATCGAAATGCAGTTCCTTCCCGACATTGAATTGCCGTGTGAGAGCTGCAATGGTGCCCGTTACAAGCGTGATGCTCATCACATCCTCTACAAAGGCAAGTCGATCATTGATGTGCTCGGTATGACGGTTGAGGAAGCCATTCAGCACTTCAGCGACTATCCGCGAATTGTTTCGAAGCTCTCGATACTTCGTGATGTCGGTCTCGGCTACATTCGACTTGGTCAACCATCGACGCACCTCAGTGGTGGGGAAGCGCAGCGTATCAAGCTCGCAACGCATCTCGATACGCAAGCGCAAGGCTCAGTCCTGTTCATGTTTGACGAGCCCACAACAGGCTTGCATGTTCATGACGTATCGGCCTTGATCGACGCCTTCCATCGTCTTGTTGAACAAGGACACACGTTGGTCGTGATTGAGCACAACGTGCATGTGATGGCAGCGGCCGATTGGATTATTGATATGGGGCCTGGAGGCGGCAGTCAGGGCGGACGTCTCGTTGCCACAGGCACTCCGAAGACAGTTGCTGGTGTTGAAGGCTCGTTCACGGGGCAAGCCCTGAAGGCGCACTTCACACAGCAGGGTACGACCATACGTAAGCGGCGAGCGCCAAAGCAATGAATCTCCGGACCGTTATCCGCGTTGTCATTAGTACTGCGATCGTAGCTGCTGCGCTGTGGTTTCTGTTGCGCGATGTTGACATCGCCGAAGTAGCGGCATTGATGGGGGATTCGAATCTGTTGCTACTTGCAGCGACTGTCCCAATGATCGTTGCTTCGCATCTCCTTCGTGCTGTCCGATGGCGCATTCTTCTGCGTCCAGCTGCTCCAAACGTCAAGCTATCAACAGCGTTCTCAGCTGTGATGATCGGGTATGCAGTGAATACCATCATACCCCGACTCGGTGAAGTGGTCCGACCGTGGATCTTTGCCAAACGAGAATCACTTCCCATGCCGCTGGCTGGAAGTAGCGTCTTGGTTGAACGTGTGATCGACGTTCTCACGCTGTTGATATCGATCACCGCACTAGTTGTGATCTCGCCAGATGTTGTACAAGCTGTGCTTCCAGGTGTAACGGTGCAGACATTGGGACTCAAGCTCGGACTTCCCGCGCTCGTCCTCATAGGTATCCTCGTGATGGTCGTCTTCACAAACGTCGGACCACGCCTTGTGCAGCTCACCGTTGCACGCGTTCGGCCAGCACTAGCGCATACGCTCGAGGGTATGCTCCAGAGCGTGCGAGATGGAATGCGTGCAGTTCGTGAACCTCGCTTATACATCTCACTCGTGATCCTCTCGATCCTTGTTTGGGTGCTCTACATTGTTCCGATCTGGGTTACCGCTCAGGCGATGCCATATGCATCTGCGCAGACGTTGACGATTGCCGGCGCTACAACGCTGCTGCTCGTCATCTCTGTAGGCGTGACCATCGCACCAACGCCGGGAGCATTTGGCGTCTATCAAAGTTTCGCGCAAGTAGGTCTCATGGCACTCACATCTGCCACCGCCTCAGAAGCATTGGCCTTTGCGATGATCGCGTGGCTTGTGAACTATGGCATCTCGTTTATCGTTGGTGGACTTTGTTGGTTGAATGAGAGCCGACATGGAATCACGATAGCGTCACTACGAAGTATTCAACATTCATCATCATCTTCGACCTCATCATGAATCACGATCAATCACCGACAGTGCACGAGACCGATGTTATCATCATCGGTGCCGGTCCTTGCGGATTGTTCACGGTCTTCGAAGCGGGCCTTCTCAAGTGGAAGTGCCACCTCATCGACTACCTCCCAATTCCGGGCGGTCAGTGCGCTGAGATCTACCCAAAGAAGCCGATCTACGACATTCCAGGTTTCCCTTCGGTACTTGCGGGCGAACTCGTCGATAACCTTCTCAAGCAGGGTGAGCCGTTTCATCCGACGTTCACACTCGGTGAGCGTGCAGACTCCCTCGAACGACTCGATGATGGGACGTTCCGTGTTACCACATCACGCGGCAGCGTGATCACCGGTAAGACGGTGTTTCTTGCCGGCGGATTGGGATGCTTTGAGCCACGGAAGCCGACAATTGCGTCACTGCCAACGTATGAGGATCGTGGAGTCGAGTACATCATCAAGGACCCCGAGTTTTACCGTGGGAAGAGGGTGATCATTGGTGGCGGGGGAGATTCGGCTCTCGATTGGACAATCGTCTTGGCTAACATTGCCTCTGAGGTAACGATGATCCACCGTAGCGCCCAGTTCCGTGCCGCCCCAGATTCAGTGTCAAAGGCACAGGCACTTGCCGACGCAGGACGCATCACGTTGATTACGGATGCTCAGGTATCAGATCTTCACGGTGATGGTGCGCTTACGTCCGTAACGATCACGCACAACGATGGTGCGACACGTCAAATCGACGTTGATCACTTCGTGCCGCTGTTCGGTCTCTCGCCAAAGCTGGGTCCGATCGCTGAGTGGGGTCTTTCTCTCGAAAAGAACGCAGTCACCGTAGATCCACTCTCGTTTCAAACGAGCACACCCGGCATCTATGCTGTTGGTGACATTAGCGAGTACCCGAACAAGTTGAAGTTAATTCTATGCGGCTTCCACGAAGCTGCTGTCGCGTTGAACTACGAATACCAGCGTCAGCATCCGGAGAAGAAGCACGTGATCAAGTACACGACTGTTTCTGGTGTCGGTACATTGCCATAAATAACAAAGGCGCCACCGCGATGAGCGGTGGCGCCTTTTGATTAACGTCCAGTATATCAGCGAGTTACGCTGACCGTCTTACGTAGAGCTGCAGGAGCGACAAGCATCACCGTCGCGAAGAGCCACGTCGATACAATGCCGTTGAGCAGGAAGTTGCCTGAGTCACGATAGAAGGCGAGGCCAGCAGCATAGCAAGCCGCAAGTCCTTCAAGCGTCTGAGGATAGAAGCCACCGTTCAACCAAACTGCGAAGTTCGTAACAAGGAAGAAGCCCACGGCGCTAATCGTTCCGCCTGCAAGCACGAGCGAAGCAGGTTTCCAATATCGCATGGCATAACCCATGACCGCAATAGCAGCGACGGATCCATACACCCAAGGCTGCGTTGCGTGTAGGGCGTACTCAGAGCCCATGATCAAGCCCAGTGCGAGGTCTGACAGGACCATGGCCGCCAGCGGCACAAACAATGAGCGGACACGATCAGACGCGACCGCGCCACCAACCAGTGCAATTGCCATAACTGGTGTAAAGTTTGGCCAGTGCGGAATGACTCGGAATGCTGCGACAAGCGCAATCGTCATCAGCATTGAACGGTCGAGACGTTGGTTCATGAGTTGCTCCAAGTGGATTCAACAACGATGCACGACAGGTGATTCGTCGTATATCGTTAGTTTACATAATGCAGATTATATTTCAGATTTAACAGGTGGTGCGGCGCTGAAACGCATCGGTTGGGATTAGCTAACCTTATTGCGAGTCAGTGCGTTAGTTACTTGATCTGCAGCATCTTGTAAGGTCGCTGCAACCAAGAAATCGAGACCAGACTTTTGCAGGATCTCACGTGCTTCAACGGCGTTTGTACCGTCGAGACGTACGATAACTGGAACGGTCACGGTGACTTGTTGAAGTGCCTGGAGGATGCCGTTTGCGACCCGGTCGCAGCGTACGATACCGCCAAAGATGTTGATCAGAACTGCCTCAACGTGTGGGTCGCTCATCATGATGCGGAAGGCATTCGCGATGCGCTCAACGTTTGCTCCACCACCGACGTCCAGGAAGTTCGCCGGCTTACCGCCTGCCAGCTGGATGATGTCCATCGTACCCATGGCGAGTCCAGCGCCATTGACCATGCAACCGACGTTTCCGTCGAGCTTGATGTAGTTCAGGCTGTACTTACCAGCTTCCACTTCAAGTGGATCTTCTTCAGTGATATCGCGAAGTTCTGCCCAATGTGGGTGGCGGAACTCAGCATTGTCGTCAAAATTGACCTTGGCGTCGAGGGCGATGAATTCGCCATCCTTTGTTGACACCAACGGATTGACTTCCAGCATGCTGCAGTCCATAACCTCGTACGCATGGTAGAGCTTCGTGATGAAGTGTACAAAGCTCTTGTATGCAGCACCTGACAGACCCAGACCAAAGGCCAGTTCGCGAGCTTGGAATGGCATGAAGCCAGCCGTCGGGTCTACGTGAACCTTAATGAGCTTCTCTGGTGTCTCTTCTGCAACCGTCTCGATATCGACGCCGCCCTCGGTTGAGACCATTATCAGGTTACGACCACAGCCGCGATCAAGGAGGATTGAGCAGTAGTACTCATGTCCGATGTTGCATCCTTCTTCGATAAGTACGCGGCGAACAGTCTTGCCTTCCTCACCGGTTTGAATGGTCACGAGCGTGTTGCCGAGCAGGCCTTCAGCGACCTTCTGTGCTTCGTCTTGCAAGTTGCCTTGCGTAATGACGGTGACGCCGCGGAGCCCCTTGCCATTAACTTCAATCGGAGCGCCTGTCGAAGCATCATGCACAGTCCCCTTTCCACGTCCACCGGCGTGGATTTGCGCCTTTACGACAAGTGCACCAACGCCGTTGGCGACGAAGTCATTGTAGGCTACTGCACCAGCCTCGACTGCAGACGTAACGGCCTTGCCGCGTAGGACTGGCACGCCGTAGTGGCGCAGGAGATCTTTGGCTTGATATTCATGAATGTTCATGTGATCCTCTGTGGGGTGGAATTTCGCGTCGTACTTTTGTGGAGCATCGAAATTACGGAACCTGCGCGGTAATCGCGAACAAGCAATCATCCACATGAACATCGCTCGATATTATCTGTCGGCTACGGTCCTGATTCTGGCATGGCTCACGCTTCGCCCAATCGTCCTCACAGAGGATATGTCGCCTGGCAGCGAGGCTAATCCAATCCGGCTGATGCTGACGCCATCGACCGATGCACATGCCATTATCCAGGACGGCGACAAGCTTGCGGCCTTCCTCCATGAGCGAACTGGACTGCATGTAGAGGTGTCGGTACCGAACTACTACATCACCGTCGTCGAGGCCTTTGGCACCGGACGGGCGGATATGGCGATCATGAACACGTTTTCCTACCTCTTGGCACATGCCAAATATGGTGCCCACGCAAGTCTGCGCGTGGCGCGTCGCTATGGCGAGCTGAGCTACCGCGGTGAGTTCATTGTCCGCGCAGATGCTGGTATCGACTCGTTGCAGCAGCTGCAGGGTAAGACGATTGCCTTTGTGGATCCATCCTCGACGTCTGGGTATATCTACCCGAAAGAAATGCTGCGACGCATCGGTGTGACCCCTCGGGAAGAGATGTTTGCCAACGGACATAATCAGGTGGTGACGAAGGTCTACCAGGGCGATGTTGACGCTGGTGCTGTGTTTTACTCGCGACCAGATACCGTTACGGGAGAACAACTCGACGCTCGCGCGAAAGTCGTTACCGAATACCCAGATGTCTACAGCAAGGTCAAGGTGCTTGCGCTTACCGATGAAATCCCGAACGATCCAGTTGTAACGCGCAAGGACCTTCCAGAAGACGTGCGCGTGAAGCTGATCAATGCGCTTCTCGAGTTTCAGTCTACCGCAGAGGGTAAGCGCGCCTTGCTCACAATTGCGAGTGTCGAGGGCTTTGTACCGACGACTGACGAGGAGTATGAGGGCGTGCGTGAGCTCGTCCAACGGTACGGTGTGGACGTCGAAGGGGCGCTGAAAAAGAAGAAGCGGTAAATCTTCGCCTCCCCTGTCTTATCCCGTGATCTTGCGGGCGAATGCGGTAACACCGCGGGCAACACCTGTTACCAGCGACGCAAGATCTTCGAGTGCTGGCCGTACTCGTGCGACAAGACTTTGCTCCAGCTCACGAACGTCGTTCGCGATTCCTGCGATGTTGCGAACACCGCCGCTGAGGGTATCAACTTGTTCTTCGAGCTTACGGAGTGATGAGTTTGCGCGATCAAGCGCTTCGCTCGTCTTTACAAGGACAGGAATTGTTTGTTCCTTCACTTGATGAACATCGCGCTGCATCGACTCGACGACGTCAGTCATGCGCTCAATGTTAGAGCCTGCGCGAACAAGAACAATAGCAGCGACAACGGCGAGAATCGTGATCGCACCGAGCGCTACATACAGGAGGGCAAGTAGTGTGGCGTCCATTGCTTATTGAAACTCCGAACGAAATGCGTCATCCCCTGCCTTGGATGCATCACCTACACGCGAGGCACGATTCTTAGCATCACGCAGAACTTGTTCGGCATTCGACATCAGGTTGTCTGCTTGGTGACGTGCAGTTGAAACGATTCGCTCTGCAGCAATGCGGCCTTCGTTCACGACGTCTTCAAACCCAGAACTGGCAGTATGTCCACCACCTGTTGCCTTGTTGAACATCTGCTGGGCTTTGTCGACTACTTCTTCGGTTCGATCCGCGATATCACGGCGAAGTTCACGACCGCTCTTTGGTGCGAACAACAATGCGACAACGGCTCCAACAGCTCCACCAACGACAGCGCCGATAAGAAAGCCTTTTGAATACGATGAGTTGTTGTCTTCCATTGTGGTCTCCTTCAGGTTGTTGTCACCATTGTTCAGGGAGGGTGCAGGGTTTGCCTTGTGCCTGAAGGATGATCTCTGCGATCTCTCGAACGGCCCCATTGCCGCCGGCTGCAGTGGCGATATAGTGTGCCCGCTGCTTGATCGCTTCGACCGCATCAGACGGGCATGCAGCGAATCCGCATAGTCCCATAACGTGATAGTCGTTTACATCGTCGCCAATATACGCAATGGACTCTGGCGACAGGGAGAGTTGACGTGAAAGCTCCTGGAATGTTGCAGTCTTGTCGTGACTGCCCAGATAGACGTGAGGTACCCGCAGCTTTGCCGCACGCGTCGTTACGATTGGGGTATCCTCACTGGTGATGATTGCCGTTGTGATCTCAGCGCGGTGAAGGAGCGTAATGCCCATGCCATCCCGCGTGCTGAAGCGTTTCAGCGCCTCACCTTGCGGACCATAATACATGGCTCCGTCGGTGAGGGTTCCATCAACATCCATGATCACGAGTCGAATACGCGATGCGCGCTCCTGCAATGTCACTCACTACCTCTCTGAATCGTGTGGCTGGATGAATGCGTAGTTTCGTGGTCAAATTACGGATAGGAATTGCATGCCAAAGCGTTACGTCTTGCTGACCCTTTCGATTCCTGAAGAGGAAATGGACCTTGCCATGGGAATCCTTGGCGGATATCCCCTGCTGGGTGTCGAACAAGGGTTAGATGAATGCACTGTGTGTTTCGAGCAAAACGATTGGCAACAAGACTACGCTGATGCGATTGTGGCTGAACTTGGGTCGGTTGGCGTTTCAGTGCAATTCGTCAAGCTATCTACCGAAGAGGATCAGAATTGGAATGCCGAGTGGGAAGCGAGTATTGATCCAGTGGTGGTCAACGAACGCATCATCATCGTGCCGGAGTGGCGGGCCAGTGAGTTCTCCTATCCGATGACGTTGATTATCACACCAAAGATGTCCTTTGGCACGGGGCATCATGCTACAACACGGATGATGTGTCGATTAATGGAAGTCTACGCCAAGCCTGGCGACACTTGGGTTGATGTTGGAACTGGGACAGGCGTGCTTGGAATCATGGCCGCGAAACTTGGTGCCAATGACGTTTACGCATTCGACAACAACGAATGGTCGATCGTCAACAGCTACGAGAACGTCGTCAGGAACAATGTCCAAGACATTGTGCGCCTCGAACAGGCCGAACTCCAGGATGTTCAGCTTCCACGTTGCAATGGTCTGGCCGCTAATCTTTACCGGCACCTTGTGATCCCCTACGCTCAGTCGTTTATCAACGCGGTGGAACCGGGCGGTGTGATCCTCGTTTCGGGAATTCTGAAGTACGATCGCGACGAGGTTGCAGCGCCGTTTCTTGAGGCCGGCTGCACGCTTATCGATGAACTTGCCGAGAGCGAATGGTGCGCTCTTGCACTACGTACACCTTCTGTATCATGACATCAGCACGAAAACAACGTCCGTGGATCTCGGTTGTGCTCGGACTGCTCTTCGGAGCTTCGCTCATCATCGTTGTGCTGAATGGCGGACAATGCGAACGCTACGAACGCAAGATGGAACGCCAACGAATGATGCGTGAACATCTTGAATCGATGCGCAATCAAAAGAAGTAAGTAGCACCCCACCGAACCGTTGCATTCAGCATTCATGCCTCCTATTCGTCACGACGCCACATCGATCACAGAAGCGCTCCGCACGTCCCCTATCGTGTTGCAAAGCGCTCAGACGCTTATGCGTGATCGTGTCATGTCGATCAAGACATTGCGTGGATCTGCCAAGGCAGCATATGTAAGTGCTCTCTGCACATTAGGCGACCTCCCGTTTGTTGTTGTCGTTCCAACGGATGATGATGTCGAGACACATGTCCATGACATGTCGATTCTCGTAGCATCACATCGTGTTGTTGGTATTCGTGGCGCGCAAAAGCACAGTGCACTTGCTTCAGGTGGTGCCGTGCATCACGAGCAAGTTGAGGCGCTTCGACGGATTCGGAATGACTCAACGGATCCGTACATCGTGGTCGTCTCTGTCGCTGCCCTTGCATTGGCTATGCCAAGCGCTGGCATGCTTAACCAGTCTGAGCTCCGCCTTGAACGATCCACGGATCGCAACTATGACGAATTGATCACAAACCTTGCACTGGCAGGGTTTGAGCGGACAGACTTTGTAAGCAAGCCTGGAGAGATTGCAGTTCGAGGTGGTATCCTTGATGTGTTTCCAAGTGGATGGGATAATCCACTCCGTGTAGAGTTCTTCGGTAACACCATCGAATCGATCCGAGAGTTCGAACCACTCTCGCAACGATCAATCCGTGAACATGCGAGCGTGTCGTTTCTCGCACATGTTTTTCATGATGATGATCCGACGCTTTCGTCAACGATCATTGATCACCTGCCAACTGAGTCGGTAATGGTGCTCGACGAGCCGGAGGCTATCGAAGCCGAGCTACATACACGAGAGTTGTCATCCTCCGTGCTCGAACATGCTTCGTACATCCTTCGTATCAATCCTCTTGGTGCGGTAACACAAGAGGTATCAACACAGGTACAGCCCCCTAGCAATGGCTCGCTCGAGCATCTACTGCAGACCGCATCGAAGTATCAGCGTAAGTCATTCTCGGTGATCGTTGGTGGCGAGGGTCAGCAAAACACGAAGCGACTGCGTGAGCTCTGCGAGGCGTTTGCCGATCAGGTTGAGCTCGATGCTGAAGATGAAGGCATTGCACTCCATCGCGTTGTCAATGGACTGACGTGGATGTCGGTA